>Ga0182024_10000694_pt1 | contig 87489 bp, 77 predicted proteins | sample P32metaG_FD_120480 | JGI IMG/M metagenome (GOLD analysis project Ga0182024, IMG submission 120480) | Permafrost microbial communities from Stordalen Mire, Sweden - P3-2 metaG (Illumina Assembly) | ecosystem: Environmental > Terrestrial > Soil > Wetlands > Permafrost | place: Sweden: Stordalen... | reverse complement strand
CTGAGTACAACCGGGTGCCCCATATCTGCCCGGTTTTGGCAGATGTGGGATTCCACGAATCTCGCCTCGGCAACCGTATTGTGTCAGGGCACGACTTTCAGTCGTGCCGTTACGGCTCAAATGGAGAACGGGCTTTAGCCCCTGAGTACAACCGGGTGCCCCATATCTGCCCGGTTTTGGCAGATGTGGGATTCCACGAATCTCGCCTTGGCAACCGTATTGTGTCAGGGCACGACTTTCAGTCGTGCCGTTACGGCTCAAATGAAGGAGGGGCTTTAGCCCCTGAGTACCGCCCGGCACCCGATCTCCCGCAACCTGCAACCTGTAACCTGCAACCGGACCCCCTCCCGGCTCCCAGCTCCCCGCTCCTGGCTCTGCGCCTCGGCCTCGGCTACGCCCGAGGCCTCCGCCAACAAGTAGGCGAAGCCATCGTCGCCGCCCGCAAAAACAACGGCCCCTTCACCTCCGTCGACGACCTGGCCCTCCGCGTCCCCTCCCTCAACAAAAAAGAAATCACCCTACTCGCCAACATCGGAGCCCTCAACAACGTCGCCGGCATCGGCCATCGTCGCGATGCGCTCTGGCAGGTCGAGCGCGCAGGCAAACCCGAAGGCCCGCTCCTCACCCACTCCGGCGCTCTGCTCGCCGACCCGCCCGACCCCTCACCCCTCGCCCAAATGACCCCCGAAGAGCGCCTCGTCGCCGACTACTCCGGCACCGGACTCACCACCGGCCGTCACCCCATGAGCTACCGCCGCGAAGAACTCCGCCGACAAAACGTTCTCTCCGCCCAGGACCTCCGCACCCGCCGCGACGGCGAATGGGTCCGCGCCGCCGGCTGCGTCATCGCCCGCCAAAGGCCCGGTACAGCAAAAGGCTTCGTCTTCCTCTCCATGGAAGACGAGACCGGCATCGCCAACATCATCGTCACGCCACAAATGTACGAACGCAATCAGGTCACCGTCACCCGCTCACGCTTCTTATTAGTAGAAGGCCCCCTCCAGAACCAGGACAACGTCATCCACGTCAAAGCCGCCCGCCTCACCCCCCTCGACGACCACGCCGTACAAATCCACTCCCACGACTTCCACTGAGGGCACGTCCTTCACCTCAGAGCTACCTTATGTCGTGTCAGTTCAGCCCGCAACAGGCCGATAGCATTCTTAACCGACTTGGAATTCAGCAGGTGCTCAAGTAATTCATGCTTTGCCTTAGCGCTTTCGACGACTGCAATTCCCATCGCCTCCGTTTGATCGCGGCATCGGACTAGCGATGCTATATCGTCGATCGCGCCATAAGTCGCATCCGCAAGTGCATTGAAGCTGCTCCTTATCCGTTTCAGCCGATGAGCCTCAAACGGGTGCCAAAAACTGGTACTTGATATAACCTCGTCCAGAGCCCTGTCTGTATTAACTCCCTTCTCAAGCAACGTGCGTTCCAACTGTGCAAGAGCTATATCGGCTTCATCAATACGCTGCAGAGCGGTGATGCGTACCTCCCCAATTAGCCTTTCGATATCGAGGGGAACACCCTTCCTACGATACGATTTGATGGTCTTTACGCACGTGTCAGTTAAGCTGATGCCAGCGGCGGCGGCTAACAGCGCATCGTCTATTCCAAACGCCATTACCAAATCTCCTTTCGGAAATATATCTACTAGTCACCATTCCCGGTAGGGAACACGCGACCCACTAATCGTCGGCTCAATCCCATGAGTAGAGCAGAAAACGGACAAAGAGTCGAACGACAGGGACATGTTTGGCGTGGGGCCAATCGTGATACTCGCGATTGCATTCCACGCGTCGTCGGATTCCCCAATTTTGCGCGGGGCGGACGGGAGCGCGGGAATATTCATCCTTAGATATGGCACGAGCGTAGATCGCGTGGTTTTGAAGCGCAGCAGATCCCGCCTCCAGCCGATGCCACCGACTGTCAATCTATATTCGCCCTCATTTTCAAACGAGTGGTCCTTGACGAAAGATGCTGCTGATGCCAACCTTCGTGCCAATGCTGCTGGAAGATTGTCCAACGGAAACCTAAGAAGATCGTCCTTAGCTGCCTCATATGCATTTCGTATCGTCGAGTCTACGAAATCCGTATTGTTCGGATCCAAATAGTACACGCCTCCGAAATCCGGCTCTGGAACTATTACTCCCGGCAAAGCTAAGCGGTCGACGTAGGCCTCATATAGGCTGCCTGTCCTGAACCCAATGCTCACCCCATTTCCAACCGAGCAATACGAACGCCAATTCGTGAGAGAGTCGTCGTGAAGCGAGAACGAAGTCACGAAGGGGACGCTCAGGAAGTCCGGAACGCCACCCGGAGGTCGGCTTTCTTGTTTTGCCCAACTCGCTAAGTCTATGAATTCGAGATCGGGAATTACAGCAGGCAGGCGGCCTTGGGCCGCGCTGAGGAAAAACTGATATTCAGATATGTCGTTCAAAAACCGTGCATTTGTCGCCCATAGCTGTTTCTCTTCGATGATCTTAAGCAGGACAGGCATCGACGTGTAGTGGTAAACAACGTCCGGGTGCCGCTGAGCATCAGTCGAAATTTCGTCCACTCCGTTCCCCTTCACCCACACCCCATTGTGCACCCTCAGAATTCGCCGAGTGCCCCATCTGCCCGCTGTTGGCAGATGTGGGATTCCACGCTCTCCCACCGCAACTCCCGAGACCCGCGATACCGGGAGAACCCCATCTCCTACTGAGCTGCGGAGCCAGCCACTTCACCCTCGATCCGCCCGATGATCGGCCGCACCAGGTCCCGATCCTTCTCAGAGAGCCGCACCGACAACTGAACCAGATCCATCTCGCTCCCAAAGAGAACCGCTACCCCCTGAATCGGGCTTGCGTCGATCTGAAGCCTCGAATCGGTTCCCAACCCCTTCGTATTCGCCGGAGTCTCAAATTCGACGGTCTTCTTGTCCACATACGTCAGCTTGTCTTGTGGGTAGGGGCCGGAGGGAAACGAGCTGGCTGGTTCGATCCCCTCTGCAATCACCTGCTGCGTGAACGCCTTGAACTCCGGAAAGACGCGCGCAATGGTTCGAGCGACCGCAAACCTTCCCGACGTGCCTCCAGACGAGACCGAAACCTGAACCGCCTGCCCTCGAAGTCCTTTCCAGTCGGGCGAAAACAAATTTGTGGTGTCAATCGGATCTAGGCTCACGAACAAATTACTTCCGTCGGAGCCATAGGTCGAATAGCAATGCCAGCCGCGAGGCGCGAGAACCCCGAAACCGGTCTCTGCTTTGTAATAGGCCAGCCGATGAGCAGCTTCAGCGGAAACCGTTACTGCCTTGGCCAAACCCGTCGGCGCCTTGAGTGGTCCGACCTGTCCATCCGATGCGCACCCGACGAACGGGACTTGCGCGGTCGCATCCGGTTTCCCCGTCCCGACCGTCGCAGTCTGACTCAGCAAAGCCGACCCACCTGCAAATCCCACCGAGACGACAAAAGCAGCGAGCTCGAGAGGCCTCAATCTCATGTGCGGATAATAGCCTGCTCCCCCGATCTCCGCCGGGTCTCCAAACCAGTCACGAACCGTGTCAGGGGGTCCGGCTTTAGCCGCGGAGGGGCGATTTTCACCGCCTCATCGCTAACCGCTTCTCCGCTGTCTCCTGATCACTGGCCACTGCTCACTGATCACTGACCACTGACCACGGACCACTGACCACTGCTCACTGACCACTGCTCACTGACCACTGCTCACCGCCCTTTGTGGAAAACTTGTCAAGAGGCGCGCCCAAAAACCGAAGTAATGACTCCACATAACACGCCACTTACATCCTTATACCCTCAAAGATATTTGGCCGATTTTAGTGCTGGACTTGGTATTCTGATAATAGGGGGTAATAAATTTTCCCTGACACCTCTAAGCCAGAAAAGGCCGCGTCCAACGCGGCCTTTTCCTTGCTCGAAACGCTTCTGGGAGACTGATGATGCAATGGCTAATATCCAGACGACTAACTCCGTGGAGTACCAAGGTGACCCCTCCGCAACTTCTGCGGAATCACCAACCATCCCGCACTCCCACCCCAGGGGGGAGGGGGGTACCCGTTGCTCAGAAGGTTATCTTTCGAGGGGCCTTCTCGTCCCCGGTGCTACAACTGGATTGGACGAAGCCATGCCTCGAAACCGCATCCTGCCCGCACTTCTTCTGCTCTGCTCCCCGCTCGCCCTCGCTCAATTCACCGGGCCCAACCCGATCCCGAAGCCGCCGCCACCGCCGCCGCGTCCGGTTCTGATCCCTAACCCCGAGCAAACCCTGGCCTCGCCCTATGCCGACCCCTGCGAAGCCAACGCCATGAAGGTCGACTTCGACACCTGCTACGCCGATCAGTTCAAACTCGCCGATCAGGACCTCAATCGCCTCTACCGCACCATCCTCCTCGCTTTTCAGTCCGACATCGCCGACGCCCACAAACGTAAAGACGAAAGCCAGCTCAGCTACGACTCGACCGCCCTCTTCGACCTCAAAGCCGCCCAGGATGCATGGACGAAATACCGCGACCTCCACTGCAGCGCCGCCGGTCAGCAGTTCCAGGGAGGATCGATCCTGCCCATCGTCATCAGCCGGTGCATGATCCTCGTCACCTTGCACCGCAACGACGAAATCCGCGCCGCCTACCAGATTGGCGGCCGCAAGCTCGACCAGCCTGACGTTTCGCCCGCTCCGACGAATGAAGTGCCAAGGCCCTAACCTGGGAAAGAGAATCCGCCTTTGTATCAGGGCACGAGCCGATGGGTGCCCCACATCTGCCCGGTTTTGGCAGATGTGGGAATGCACAGTCCTCACCGGCCGCCTTTGTATCAGGGCACGAGTCGATGGGTGCCCCACATCTGCCCGGTTTAGGCAGATGTGGGAATGCACAGTCCTCACCGGCCGCCTTTGTATCAGGGCGCGAGTTTACTCGTGCCGTAACCGCCCCATAACGATCTGGGCTTTAGCCCCTGCGGCCAGCTTCGATCACTGCTTCAGGTGCCGATTGAAGAAATCCGCGCTCAGCGTGTACGCCGTGATCCACGACCGCTCCAGCAGAAATCCGTGAATCTCATCCGGAAAAACATGCTCCTCAAACGGAGTCCCCTGAGCCCGCAACGCCGCCGCGAGCCGCACCGTCTGCGAGAACTGCACATTCCGATCGTCGTCGCCCTGGATCAGCAGCACCGGCGACCGCCACGTTTTCACCGAAGCCAGCGGTGACGACTCCCACGCAATCCGTGCCGCCTGCGGATCGGAATCCGGGTTGTAATTCGGCTGCCAGTTCCCAAGCTCGAGATTCCAGTCATGCACACCATGAAAATCCACGCCCGCTGCAAACAGATCGGAGGCCCGTGCCAACGCCAGCGCCGTCAGATACCCGCCATAACTTCCGCCCCAAACGCCGATCTTCGCTCCATCCACATCGGCACGGCTCCTCAGATACAAACCAGCGCCCTGCACATCGTTAAACTCGCTTGCACCGGCTGCTCCATAATTCAGCGCCTCACGAAAATTCAAACCGTACCCAATGCCGCTCCGATAATTCACCGAAAGCACGATGTATCCGAGACTCGCCAGATACTGATTCATCCCGTACGCATCCGAGTAGTAATCCATGTAATGCCAGCCCAGCAGCATCTGCCGCCGCGACCCGCCATGGAAGAACACGATCGCCGGATGTTTCTTACCATCGCTGGCCGAAGCCGGCAAAAACAGCTGCCCGTGAATCGGCATTCCGTCCGCCGCCGAGAAAATCACCTGCTTCGGCGTGATCAGCTTCGCTCCAGGAAAATCCGCCGGAACCATCTGCGGAGCCAGATCCTTCAACTCGCCGCCAGCTCCCACGACCGACGGCCGAATCGGCACATGCACATCCGACCGCAGCACCGCCACCGTTCCATCCGGCGCAACCACCGGAATGATTTCGAGGCCATTTCCATGTGTCAGTTCTCGCGGCGATCCACCATCGGCAGCAACCTGCCACAAATGCCGCCGGTCAATATCATCCTGGTTCGACGAATACACCAGCGTCTTCCGATCCTTGCTGAACGCCACGTAATCCACTTCAAAATCACCCGGCGTCAGTTCGACCGCATCGCCGCCGCTCGTCGCCACCGAATAAAGATGCACCCACCCATTTCCTTCCCACGGAAACACGATGTGCCCACCCGCACTCCAGAAAAGCTGGTGCTCCGACTCCGTCTCATGAAATACGCTGCCGGTTCCTTCATGCGCATGCCAAACCGGATGCCCTTCACCCGTTGCCACATCCACAACACGGATCGACCACGGCTGCGCGCTCCGCTGCGGCTTGAAGTCGACCCCCGATGTGTCCGGTGGAATCCGCACAAACGCAATCGCCCGGCTGTCCGGCGACCACACCGGCTCGCGATCGATCTCCGTTGAAGGATCGAGATACCTCAGCGACTGATCCGCAAACGAATACACGCCAACAAACCCGTGATCGCCGCGCCGGCTCGCAAACGCCAGATACTTCCCATCCGGCGACCACTCGAGCGAGCCCAAGCCTCCGCGCCCATGGAAAAGCTGCACCGGCTTCGCCGCCGCATCGCGCAAATCGAGCGTCCAGATCTGATCACTGCTCAGAAACGCAATCGTGTTCCCATCCGGAGAAACCACCGGCGCCCGTCCCTGTGCCAGCTTGCGCGCATCGCCGCCATGCACGCCGACCATCCAGATATCCTGTTCGACGCCCTGCGGCAGCAGCGCTGGATTCGGCGACGGCTTCTCGGGAAACTCAAAATCGCCGCCGCGCACATAAACAATGCGCTCGCCGTCCGGCGTCCACACAATATCCCCAACATCGATGCCATCGTCCGCATCGTCGTTCGTTACCCGATGTACCGTGTACGCCGAGCCGCTCGCCTCCGCCACCCAGATATTCCGTCGTCCCTCCTGATTGGCGATCCACAAGAATCGTCCGCCAGCAGGCGCCGCCTGCAATCCCGAGCTGAACGGCGCGCTCAGCACCTGTTGCAGCGTGAAACTTTGCGCGCCAGCCGGCGCAGCAGCCACTGCGCTCAGCAGAAAACCACACACACATACAGCGAGACGTTGCATCATCGCGATCCTCGGATGTTCAAGATTCGCCCATTATCCGGGCGCAAGGCAGGGAATTCAAATCCGCCCGGTTCTATACTCTGCAATTGTGAGTACGCCGGCCAACCCACAGCAGAAGCCCGAACGCCAGCTTGGCCTTTCCTTCGAGTCGGCCGCCTCGCCCGTTACGCGCCGCATCTGGCAAGTCGGAGACCTCGTCAGCGAAGTGCGTCTCCACATCGAGCGCGAGTACGGCGACCTCTGGGTGGAGGGCGAAATCTCCAACCTCCGCCCCGCGCCCTCCGGCCACGTCTACTTCACGCTCAAAGACGGCGACGCCCAGCTCCCCGTGGTGCTCTTCCGCAAACAGGCTTCGCTCCTGCGTTTCCGCCCCGCCGATGGCCTGCACGTCCTGCTCCGCGGCAAGATTTCCGTCTACGAACAGCGCGGCCAGATGCAGCTGGTCGCCGAATTCCTCGAGCCCGTCGGCGCCGGCTCGCTGCAAATCGCCTTCGAGCAGCTCAAGCAGCGCCTGGAAGCGCGCGGCCTCTTCGATCCCGCCCGCAAGAAGCCGCTCCCCGCATTCCCGCGCTGCGTCGGCATCGTTACTTCGCCCACCGGAGCTGTCATCCGCGACTTCCTCAACATCGTCAATCGCCGCCACGCCGGCCTTCACGTCCTCGTCTACCCAGCGCTCGTTCAGGGAGAAGCCGCTGCAGCCGAAGTCGCCGCCGGCATCGCATATTTCAATCGCGCCCGCCACGCCGACCTCATCGTCGTTGCTCGCGGCGGTGGATCGCTCGAGGACCTCGCTCCCTTCAACACAGAATTCCTCGCCGAAGCCATCGCCGCCTCCGAGCTCCCCGTCATCTCCGCCATCGGCCACGAGACCGACTTCACCATTGCGGACTTCGTTGCCGACCTGCGCGCCCCCACGCCCTCTGCCGCCGCCGAGTTGGTGACCGCTGTGCTCCACAACATCGCCGAGCGCGTCCAGACCTTTGACCAGCGTCTCCAGCGCGCTACCCGCTACCGTCTCATGCAGGCCTCCAATGCTCTGGCTCGCGTGCGCGTCGAATCCATCCTCGTCCGCGAACGCGATCAGCTCCGCCGCCGCCAACAGCGGGTCGACGACCTAACCCTCAGCATGGAATCGCAATGGGGGGCGCGTCATCGCAGCCTCGCCGACAAACTCCAGCGGCTCTCCGTCCGCCTCCTGCGTCAGGACGTCATATCGCGCATCGCCGTCGCCCGCGAGCGCCTCGCCTCGCTGCAGGCCCGGATCACTCGCGCCCAGCGTGATCGGCTCCGCACCCTGCACGAGCGCGAAGCAGGCCTCGCCCGCCACCTGACCGCGCTTTCTCCTCTCGCCGTTCTCAGTCGCGGCTATGCGCTGGTGTACGATGACCACGGTGCGCTGGTAAAAGATACAGAGAGCGTGACAGAAGGCCAGTCGATCGTCACCCGCCTCGCTCGCGGTCGCATCCACAGCCGGGTCAGCAAAATCGAGAGGGAAATACAGGGCTCATGAGGAAGCTGTTTGGCACAGATGGCATTCGCGCGGTCGCCGGCGAAGCTCCGCTGGATGCGAAGACAATCTACGCCGTGGGCCTTGCCCTCGCGCATCAGCTCAACGGCTCGCACCCGCACCCGCGTGTTCTGCTGGGCATGGACACGCGAGAATCCAGCGAGTGGATCGCCGCAACCATCGCGGCCGGCCTCGCCGAAGGCGGCGCTCACGTGGAAAGCGCTGGCGTCGTCACCACTCCTGCCATCGCCTTTCTCGCGCGCCAGCACGGCTTCTCTGCAGGGGTTGTGATCTCCGCCTCCCACAATCCCTGGCAGGATAACGGCATTAAAGTATTCGGCAACGACGGTTACAAATTGCCCGACGAAACCGAGCTTCGCATCGAAACGGAAATCTTTCGCCGTCTCGAGAATGTCGACGCCCCACAGCCCGGTTCCGCCCCCGCCGTTAACGAAAAGTACCGCGCCGAGTACGAGCAGTTTCTCCGTTCCGCCGTTCCGGGCCTGGATCTGACGGGTCTTCGCGTCGTGCTGGATTGCGCCAATGGAGCCGCCTCCGCCATCGCCCCGGAACTCTTCGAGCATCTCGGCGGGAACATCCACCTCACTCACGCATCGCCCGACGGCCACAACATCAACGCCAACTGCGGCGCGTTGCACCCCGAAGTCGTTGCTGCGGAAACCAAGTCCCTCGGCGCCGATCTTGGCGTGACCTTCGATGGCGACGCCGACCGCGCCATGCTGGCGGACGCCAACGGCAAGGTCGTCAACGGCGACGCCGTCATGCTTCTGGCCGCCCGCGATATGAAGCAGCGCGATCTCCTTCGTAACGGAACCGTCGTCGCAACCACCATGTCCAACATGGGCCTCGAGGCCGCACTCCGCCGCGATGGCATCCGTATGCTGCGTGCTCCCGTCGGCGACAAATATGTTCTCGAGCGGATGCAGCAGGAACAAGCCTCGCTCGGCGGCGAGCAGTCGGGCCACATTCTTTTCCCCCATCTCGCCACCACCGGCGACGGTCTGCTCACCGCCCTCGTCGTCCTCGACGTCATCCGCCGCTCCGGTCGCTCGCTTCACGAACTCGTCGCCGACCTCAAAGTTTTTCCCCAGGTCATCGTCAACGTTCGCGTGCGCGAGAAAAAACCTCTCGACGAAATTACCACTGTCACGGATACAATTCATGCCGCCGAAGCGGAGCTGGCCGAGAGCGGCCGCGTCGTCGTCCGCTATTCCGGCACTGAAGCCCTCGCCCGCGTCATGATCGAGGCCGAATCGGAGGAGGCGATGCGCCGCCACGCCGACTGCATCGCTGCCGCCATCCGCGCCGAATTGGGCGCCTGATGGTCGACTCGTCCCAAAATGGGACAGGGGCTCTCCAGTCTCCGCCAAAATGCCCGCCAGGCTCGACCGCCCCAGCGCTATACTGACCTCGAAGTAGTTCCCGGAAGGGGTGCTTGCCCTCCCGGGAGGTTTGTGCTACTTCAACAACAGCAGCACGAAGACCACAAGGATCACGATCGCCATTACAAACCGCCAGTCAATGGCGAATGTAAATGGCGATGCGTGTCCAGGACGGTTTTCTGTCCATGGGCCTGCCTCCTTCATTGGAACGGCCCGGCAGGTCGTTCCGCGGCCTGCGGGCCGTCGGCGCGTTCTTCTGAGCCGATCTCCAGCGTTGCCGCTTAGCACCCTTTGGTAGGAGGCGGGCTTAGTGTAGGTCGGCCGGCGCGCTCATCAACCCCGCGCCAGCCACTTCCCCGCCGAAAAGTAACGTTTCTTTCGTCTAGTTCAAATCCCGCCAGTTCGCCCCAGTCCCCACATCCGCAACCAGCGGCACATTCAGATCGATCACGTGTTCCATCTCGTGCTGCACCATCGTGCTCACCGGCTCAATCTCATCCTCCGGCACGTCGAAAACCAGCTCGTCGTGCACCTGCAGTGTCATTCTCGTCTTCAGCTTCTCGTCCGCGAGCCGTCGATCGATCCGAATCATCGCCAGCTTGATCAGGTCCGCCGCCGTTCCCTGCAGCGGCGTGTTGATCGCCGTCCGCTCCGCAAACCCGCGCTGATTCGCGTTGCGGCTCTGAATATCCGGAATCGGTCGCACCCTCCCAAACACTGTCCGCACCATCTGCTCGCGCCGCGTCTCCTCCAGCATGCGGTCGATATACGCTCGCACCCCCGCATACCGCTCGAAGTACGTTTCGATATACAGTCGCGCCTCGTGCTGCTCGATCCCCAGCTGCGCCGCCAGCCCAAACGGCGAAATCCCATACACGATCCCGAAGTTGACTGCCTTTGCCCGATTCCGTGTCTCCTTGCTCATCGTCTCCGCCGGAACGCCAAACACCTCCGCCGCCGTCAGCGTGTGAATATCCTGCCCGGTCTGGTACGCCTTCACCAGCAGCGGATCCGCCGAAAAATGCGCCAGCAGCCGCAGCTCAATCTGCGAATAATCCGCCGACAGCAGTACGCATCCCGGAGCAGCAATAAACGCCGCGCGAATCTCTCGCCCCAATTCCGTCCGAATCGGAATATTCTGCAAATTCGGATTCGTTGATGACAGTCGCCCCGTCGCCGTGCCTACCTGATTGAACGTCGTGTGCACCCGTCCCTCGCTGTCCGCCAGTAAGGGAAGGGAATCGGCATAATTCGATTTCAGCTTCGTCAGCTGCCGATACTCGAGCACCAGCCGCGGCACATCGTTGTGCACCGCCAACTCCTCCAGCACATCCTGCGCCGTCGAAATCACCTTCCCCTTGCCGTATTTCAGCGGCCGCGGCAGCCCCATCTTGTTGAACAGCACATCGCCCAGCTGCTTCGGCGAATTGATGTTGAACGTCTGCCCCGCGAGCGAAAAAATCTCCTCGCCCACCCGCTGCATATCCGTCGCCAGTCGATCCGCCATCCGTCCCAGCACGCCCAGGTCGATCCGCACCCCCACCTTCTCCATCCCCAACAGCACGGGAACCAGCGGCAAATCGATTTCCTCATACACCCGGCGCTCGCCCAGCGTATCCACCTCTTCGCGCATCGTCGTCGCCAGGCCATGCGTCAAATGCGCAGCCTCAGCCACCTGCCGATCCCCCATCTCATGCGGAGGCCCGCCGCCAAACCGCGCCGCTACATCTCCCAGCCGATGCGTCGCGTGCGTCGGATTAATCAGGTAGGAGTAGAGCATCACATCGTCCGTGGCGCCCCGCAGCGAAACCCCGTGCGACTCCAGAACCCGCAGCGCCGCCTTCAGATCGTGCACCCGTTTCGGAACCGCCGCGTCCTGCAAAAGATCCTTCGCCGCGTCCAGCGGCACCGTCAGAGCTCGATCAGCCTCCACCGCCACGCCAATCCGGCACTCCGTTGCCGCCGGACTCGTCTCGCACATCGCCTCCGCCGCATCGACTAGATCCAGCAGCGACATCGTCTTCAGCTCCGGCTCACGTTCCTCCAGCGCCTCCGATTCCTGCTCGCTCACTTGTTCCGCGGCCGCCTCCAGCTCCGACGCCGCCAGCGCCAGCGCAAACCCATCCTTGCGTGCCTGCGCCACAAACGCCGCCATCTGCTCCGCCGTCGGCTCCAACACATAATCCACCGCCGTCGTCGGCACCGCGGGCGCTAGTTCCCGCAACAGCGTCGTGAACTCCAGCTCCGTAAACAGCGCCCGGCACGCCGCCGTGTCCGGAGCTTGCGTTCGCATCGCCTCCGGCTCAAACTCCACCGGCACCTCACAATGAATCGTTACCAGCTCCTTACTCAGCAACACCGCCTCGCGGTTATTTTGTAACGACTCCCGATACGTTTTCCGCTTGATCTCCTCCGCCCGATCCAGCGCCGCCTCCACGCTCCCGAACTGCTGGATCAGTTCCACTGACCCCTTATCCCCGATCCCCGGCGCGCCGGGAATGTTGTCGATCGAGTCGCCCCGCAGCGCCATCACATCCACGACTCTCTCCGGCGGCACGCCCAGCGTCTCCATCACCTTCTCGCGATCCAGCACCAGGTTGTCTTTCGCCGGGTTCAGGATCTTCACACGCTCGTTCACCAGCTGCATCATGTCCTTGTCGTTTGACACGACGAACACCGGATGCCCCGCCTTCGCGGCCTTCGCGGCCAGCGTGCCGATCACGTCGTCCGCCTCAAAACCCTGGGCTTCCAGAATCGGAATCCGAAACGCCTCCAGCGCTCGGCGCACGTACGGCAACTGCTGCGCCAGATCCGGCGGCATCGCCGCGCGATTCGCCTTGTACCCGCCCGTCTCCACCGTCTCGAACCGCTGCGTCTCCGCGCTGAATTTCCTCACCGTCATTCCGCGCGCCCGCTCGTCGCGGAACACCGGCCCGCTCACGTCGAACACCGCCGCAAAATACTCCGGCTCGAAATCCCGCCGCAGCTTGTTGATCATATTCACAAACACATACGTCGCCGCCGTTGGCACGCCCGTCCGCGTCGACATGGGCCTCGACCGCTGCATCGCGTGATACGCGCGAAAAATAAACGACATCGCATCGAGCAGAAAAACCGTAGGCTGGCTGGGGTCTCCGGGCACGAAGTTGAGTGTACCCTTTCACTACCGCCCTCTTCCCGAGCCACAATCGCCAGCCGCGCCAGCCCCAAACATCTCCCGCTATAATGCCCGCACGGAGAACCACCCATGACGCATCGCTTTTTGCCGCTGGCTCTGGCTGCGGCCTTGTTCCCCTCGTGTTTCGCGCAATCGGCTCCTGACCCCGCTGAGAAGCCCCTCACCGCGTTGCCCTATTCGCCCAGCCTCGATCCCGCCGATATGGATCGCACCGCCGATCCCTGCGTCGACTTCTACCAATACGTCTGCGGCGGCTGGATGAAGAACAATCCGATCCCGCCCGACGAGGCTTCCTGGGATATCTACGCCAAACTCGAACAGGAAAATCGCCAGTTCCTATGGGGCATCCTCGAAGAAGATGCGAAGCTCACCGACCGCACCCCCGCGCAGCAGAAAATCGGCGACTACTACGCCGCCTGCATGAACACCGACGCCATCAACGCGCGCGGCCTCGCCCCTCTTCAGCCGGAACTCGACCGCATCGCCGCCATCCGCGATCGCAAACAGCTCGCCGCGTTCCTGCGCGAAGGAGCCGATCAGCGCGGCCTCTACTTCTTCAACGCCGGAGCCGAGCCCGACCCGAAGAATGCCGGCATGATGATCGTCGGCATCGAAGTCGGCGGCCTCGGCCTGCCTGACCGCGACTACTACACGAAGACCGACGCCAAGAGCCAGGCGACCCGTCAGAAGTTCGTCGAATACATGGCGCACCTGCTGGTGCTCTCCGGTGAACCGCAGGCGCAGGCCGATCAGGACGCTGCGGCCACCATGAAGATCGAAACCGCGCTCGCCAGCGCATCGCTCACCCGCGTGGAGCGCCGCGACCCCTACAACGTCTATCACCCAATGAAGATCGGTGCCGTTGATGCTCTGGCGCCAGCGCTCGAACTCGGCGCGTATCTCAACCAGGAGAACGTCCCCGAATCCATCCTCGCCAACGTCGATGTGGCGCAGCCGAAGTTTCTCGCTGCGCTGCAAGCCGAACTCGCCGCTGAGCCCCTCGACAATCTCAGGGCCTATCTCCGCGTCCACGCGCTCAACGCCGCCGCCCCCAGTCTCTCCAGCAATTTTGAGGATGCGCGCTTTGAGTTCTATTCGAAATACCTGCGCGGCGTCCCGCAGATGCCCGCGCGCTGGAAGCGTTGCGAAGGCCAGATCGATCGCTTTCTCGGCGAAGCCCTGGGTCAGGAATTTGTCGCCCGTAATTTCTCGCCTGCCACCAAACAAAAAGTCATAGTCATGACCGACCAGATCGAGCAGGCCATGCAGCAGGAGATCGAGAACCTCGACTGGATGAGTCCCGCTACCAAACAGGCGGCCATCGCCAAACTGCACGTCGTCCAGAACAAGATCGGCTATCCCGACAAATGGCGCGACTACTCCTCGCTCAACATCGAGCGCAACGACTACTTCGGCAACGTCGAGCGTGCTCACGTTTTCAACGACAAGCGCGACTGGGCCAAGGTCGGCAAGCCCGTCGACCGCAACGAGTGGTTCATGTCGCCGCCCACGGTGAATGCCTACTACGACCCGCAGATGAACAACATCAACTTCCCCGCCGGCGTGCTGCAGCCGCCCCTCTATGATCCCAAAGAAGACGACGCCCCCAACTACGGCGATACGGGCGGCACCATCGGCCACGAGCTCACCCACGGCTTCGACGACGAAGGCCGCCAGTTTGACGGTCAGGGCAATCTCCGCGACTGGTGGACCCCTGCCGATGCGAAGGGTTTTGAAGATCGCATCAACTGCCAGCGGGAGCAGTACGCCAACTTCGTCATCGTCGACGACATCCACATCAACTCAAAGCTCACCAGCGGCGAAGACGTCGCCGATCTCGGTGGCACGCTCCTCGCGTATCTTGCCTGGAAGAAACAAACCGCCGGCATGAACCTCGAACCGAAGGACGACTTCACGCCCGATCAGCGATTCTTCATCGGCTATGCGCAGTGGGCCTGCGAGAACGAGCGCCCCGAGAACCTCCGCGTCAACGCCATCACCGACCCGCACTCGCCTGGCAAGTACCGCGTCAACGGCATCGTCGCCGATCTGCCGCAGTTCGCCCAGGCCTTCAGCTGCAAAGCTGGCCAGCCCATGGTCAACGCGAAGGCCTGCAAGGTCTGGTGAGCAGAATCGCAAGTGGCTGCCCCGGTCTTGAATCTGAGACCCGGGGTTATCGCTACTCAACAAACATGCAGTCCCCATAAGAAAAGAACCGATACCTCGCCTCCACCGCGTGCCGATACGCCCTGAGCACCTGCTCCCGCCCCGCAAACGCGCTCACCAGCATCAGTAACGAAGACTGTGGCAAATGAAAATTCGTAAGCAACGCCCCCACCACGCAAAACTCAAATCCCGGCGCAATAAAAATGCTCGTCGACCCGGAATGCGCCACAAACTCCGCCCCACCCAGCGCGCAGTGTTCCAAAGTCCGCACCGTTGTCGTCCCCGCCGCCACAATCCGCCGCCCCTCGCGCCGCGCTGCATTCAGCGCCGCCGCCGTCTCCTCTGAAATCGTGTAACGCTCCGCATGCAGCCGCACATCTTCCACGCGCTCCACCCGAACCGGCTGAAACGTCCCCAGCCCGACGTGCAGCGTGACGCTCGCAGTCTCCACGCCCCGCGCTCGAAACTCGCCCAGAACCTCCGGCGTGAAGTGCAGCCCCGCTGTTGGTGCCGCCACCGACCCGTGCTCCCGCGCATACACCGTCTGATACCGCTCGCGGTCGCCCGCCCGATCCTCGCGATGAATGTACGGCGGCAGCGGCATGTGCCCCAGCCGCTCCACAGCCCCGAAAAAATCCGGCACAGGTTCAAACCGCAGCGTTCGCTCCCCAAATTCCCCGTGCGCAATCACTTCAGCCTCAAGTGCCCCGTCCCCAAATTCCAGCCGTTCCCCGGTCAGCACTTTGCGCCCAGGCCGCACCAGCGCCTTCCATTCCCACTCCGACATCTGCTCCGCCAGCAGCACCTGCACTCGCCCGGTCACCACATGATTCGCCTGCGTGCGCAATCCCGCTCGATGTGCAAACAGCCGCGCCGGAATCACGCGGCTATCATTCAGCACCAGCAAATCACCCGGCCGCAGCATCTCAGGCAATTCGCGAAACCGCCGATCCTGCCATGTTCCCGTAGCCCGGTTCAACACGAGCATCCGCGCCCCTGCGCGATCCGCGAGCGGCTCCTGCGCAATCAGCTCTTCGGGAAGATCAAAATCAAATTCCGAAACCAGCACTCCGCGATTCTACTTCCGCCGTCTCGTCGCGATGTGCTCCTCAGCCCGCATCCGCGCTCGCTCCAGCGCCTCATTCAGCTCCACACGCTTCGCCTCCAGCGTCTCCGCATCCGCGTCCGGCTCCGGCGCGGAAACCGCCCGCGCCCAGCTCACCACCACCCTTGCAAACGGCAACGGCACGAGGAACCGATCCCACGATCGCATGGTCCACGCGCGCTCGGGCAGCAGATAAAAGCTCCCAATCTTCTCGCCCGTCATCGCCGCCAGCTTCACCGGCCCAATCTTCGTTTGATAAATCGGCCCCCGTGGCCCATCGGCGGTGAACACCACAGGTTCCCCCCGGCCGAGCACTTCGCGCAGTGCCATCAGCCCCGTCGCCCCGCCCCGCGAGCTCGACCCACGCACGCTCCCGTACCCCAGCAACCCCAGCGTCCGAGCGATCAGCTCCCCATCGAAGCTCTGGCTGATCAGAATCGAGCAGCGAAATTTCCTGAAGTACCACCCTGCCGGCAGCGTGCATCGATGCCAGAAGCAAAAAATCCCCCGCGCTGGAGGCGTCGCCGGCGCCGAGCTTTCCTCAGCGATCACCTCGAACCGCAGCGTCGCGCCGACAATCGCCAGCAGCAACGCCGTCAGCTTCGGAACAACCCAGAGCGCCACGCGCTGCCCAACAGTAAAGCGCCCGTTCTCGCTCTCGCTCACGCTACCGATTGTAGCCACTGCCCATGCGCCCGGTCCGTGTCGCGGTCCACACGAACCCAGCCGCGACGCCGCAGCCGGCCAACTCTGCCAAACCAGGCCGCCCTCCCACGACGGTCACAACAAACGCGCACCATCGTCACGCGCGCTCCCCCGATCGTGCTACAGCGTTGCCCGCATCATCGGCGAAGATAGTCTTGACCCTGGATTCCCATGTCAGGCTGGGCACCATGAAACGCCTCGTGATTTTCCTGTTGCTGCTCGCGTGCGCACTCTGCGCCGCCGCCCAGACCCAGGTCACGCTCACCGCCTCCGGCCCCGTGGCGCTTGCCGGCGCCCTCGTCAGCTTCACAGCAACCGTATCGGGCACGCCCTCCAGCGCCATGCCTACCTCCACCATTCCCACTGGCACCGTCACGTTTGAGGATGGAACCACCCCCATCGGCGACGCTACCCTCCATACCAATCTCGGCCTCGCCACCGGCACATTCTTCACTGCAAACCTCGCCGCCGGATCGCATCCGATTGTCGCGCTCTACTCCGGCGACGCCAACTTCAAGGCAGCGACCTCGGCCACCACCGCCATCTCCATCGAGGCTTGGTCCATTACCCCCAGTGCCACCACGCTCACGCTTACTCAGGGACAGTCGGCCAATCTCACCTATACCGTTGCCGATGGCACTGGGGTCAGCACAGCGGTCGACTTCGGCTGCGTCCCTCCGTCGTCGACCTACACCACTTGCTCCTTCAGTCCTGCGAGCGTCACCGGAAACGGCCAGGCGGTGCTCACCATCGCCACCACCGGCGCAACAACAGCCTCCGCCCGCGGCTACTTCTTCCGCCGCCTCGCCAGCAAAGGCCCAGCCCTCGCGTCGTTTCTCTTCCTGTGTTTTCCACTGGGATTGCGCCTGCGCCGCCGCTGCAGCAGCGTTTTCGTTTCGGCGCTGATGCTGGCCCTGCTCCTGGGCGGCCTCATCGCCCTCACCGGCTGCAGCAGTGCGAAGACCGCGCCAGCCCCCTCCACAGCCACGCCGCCCGGCACCCAGGCCTTCGAGGTCCTCACCTCAACCACTGCCAATGGTCAGACGATCGGCCAGAATACCTGGATCACCGTAACCGTCCTTCCGGCGTCCTGATCTCACTTCACGACGGCTCTTAATCGCCCGACGTCGACACCGGCACCGGCGCTTTTTTCGGCGTCGATATGTATCCCTTGATTTGGTTGCGGTCGATGTTGTTCACCACCAGCTCGTACAGCAGATGATCCTTGCCCGTGTAGAACTGGATCGGCTCATCCAGGTTGCGATCCTTCTTCTGGATCTCCTTGTCGTCCGAATAAACCACCAGCGTGAACTTGCTGTGCTTCGGATCGGTCTTCTTCAGTTCCAGTGCCACCGTCGCGACAGCTTTCTTCTGATTCTTGTCCAGCGTAAATTCGTAATAGTTGCGGTCGCGCATGTGCCTCAGAACGTCCAGCTCTTTCCCATTCGTCGCAATCAGCCCGCTTTGCAGGCCCAGGTCGCCTTTCATCGCCTGCATCGACGCTTCATCGGTCTGCAATTGCGTCTTCGTTGCGGTCAGGTCCGTCTTCACTCCACCTACATCCGTCTTCACGCCGGAAACGTCGTTCGTCACCGAGGCGATCTGGCTTTGTGCCTGCGCCAGCCGCTGCGCATCCGCCTGCTGCCGCTTCAGCAGATCCTGCGCCTTCTCCTCCAGCTGCTTCTGGGTCATGCCCAGTGACTGGCCCAGCGTCTCGGTGGTCACCTTCAGTCGCGCATTCGTCTGGTCCAGAGCCGAGGCCAGCTTCTGATTCTGCTGTTGCGCCGTAGCCACCTGCGCCTCCGCATGCGTCAGCCGCCCGGCCAGCGTGTAGCTCCAGATCAGCCCCGCGATCGCGCACAGCACCGCAACCGCCAGCACGCCGATAAATAATCCCGAATAGCTCCTCTGCTCCGGCACTTCCGCTGTTTCGTCCATTTCTGCTCTTCGCCCCTTTCCGGGTACCACTGTTGCGCAATGTATCCCAGGATCGCCTGCCCCTGCAATCTCCACTTCTGCCTCCGCCTTGTTCTGCAACCCTCCGTGGCGGCGGATAATCTATGACATATGCCCCGCTACCAATACCGAGAGATTGAGCCGACCCGCGAAGCTAAGGAAGTCTTCAACCGCTGGGTCGACTACCTGGACGACGAGTTTTCCCGCCACTCCAACGTCGCCCTGCGCGGCGAAATCGTCCGCGACAATCTCCACCAGCTTCTGCTCGGTCGTCCCCACGGCGGCCGCCTCAACTTCACCCTCGCCACCGAGCTGCCCTTCAACGTCCTCCAGCTTTCCCTCGACCCCGCCAACGTCACCCTCGAGCCCGAGTACTATGGCGACATCGACGCCGAACGCTACGCCCTCATCAAGCCCCTCATCTGGTTCTGGCGCATGTTCGATCGCTCTCCCGTCGCCCTCAATCACTGGCTCGGCTTCCGCCTGCGCGCCATGCTCGGCAAGCACATCTTCAAAAGCATCGGCAACAACGTGAAGATCTACCACGGCGTCGAGTTCACCTTCGGCTACAACCTCACCCTGGAAGACGACGTCATCATCCACAACCACGTCCTCCTCGACGATCGCGGCGAGCTGGTCATCCGCAAGGGCGCCTCCATCTCCGAATACGCTGCCGTCTTCTCCCACGCCCACGATCCCGTCGAAGCCTGCATCATCGAGCATCGCCGCACTGAAGTTGGACCCAACGCCCGCGTTACTTATCGCTCCCTCGTCATGCCCGGCGTGCGTGTCGGAGAAGATTCCATGCTCGGCGCCCAGGCCGTCGCTACCAAAGACCTCGAGCCGCACTCCATCGTCGGTGGCGTTCCCGGCCGCAAAATCATGAGCAAGAAAGACGCCCACCGCCTCGGCGAAAAAGACGGCTCCGGTCCCTGCGCCGAGCTCCCTCCCAACGACTGAGCCCGAGCGATTCGAAGCTTGACTTGCTGGCCGTTTTTTATCGCTAACCGGCTCTTCGCCAACGGCTTCGGCTCCCGGCTACCCGCTACTGGCTACCGGCTGCACTCCTGATACCATCGAATCGGCTTTCCGATGGATCAAACCCATATCATCATTGCCATCTTCGAGTTTGCTGTGCTCCTTTTTTCGCTCAGCCTGCACGAAGCCGCGCACGCCTGGATGGCCAATCGCCTCGGTGATCCCACCGCCCGCATGCTGGGCCGCGTCACCCTCAATCCCATCAAGCATATCGATCCGCTCGGCACCGTCATCCTGCCCATCATCATGCTGCTCGTGAACACCGGATTCCTCTTCGGATGGGCCAAACCCACTCCCGTCACTCCTGCCAATTTCAAGAACCTCAGACGCGACGATATCCTCACCACCGTCGCTGGCCCCGGCAGCAATCTGCTCGCAGCCATCGGCGCCACACTGCTCATGCTCCTCCTCTCCCGCACCAGCGCAAGCGGCGCCAACATCGTGCATCAAATCGCCGGTACCGGCGGCCTCGATCCAACTCTCATGGCCTCCAGCCCCGTGCTCTACCCGCTCGTCTTTCTCTTCTATCTCGCGATGATCCTCAACCTCATCCTCGCCGCCTTCAACTTGCTCCCCCTGCCTCCGCTCGATGGCTCCCATGTCTTCCGCCACATGCTCCCCTACAAGGCTCTGCGCTTCTATGACTCGATGGGGATGATCAGCCTCCTCCTCATTTTCGTCCTGGGCGGCCGGGTTGTCGGCTTCATCGTTGGCCCGGCAATCTACTTTCTCCGGGGAATCCTGCTCGCTTTTTAACCCGCATTCCGATCCGGTCGCGCACCATGACGCACCTTCCATCAGCCTCGTTTCGCCTCTCCGTTGCCACCGCGGCCATCGCGCTTCTCGCCGTTCTCGCCATCCGTCCAGCGGGCACCGAGCAGCACTCGTTCCGCGCCGCCGATGGCCAGTTCCTCCTCGACGGCAAACCCTTCCGCATCATCTCCGGCGAAATGCACTACGCCCGCATTCCGCGAGAATATTGGCGCGACCGGCTGCGCATGGCCAAAGCCATGGGTCTCAACGCCGTCACCACCTATGTCTTCTGGAACGCCCACGAGCCGCGCCCCGGCATCTACGACTTCTCCGGTAATCTCGACGTCGCTGAGTTCGTCCGTGAAGCCCAGCAGGAAGGCCTCTACGTCATCCTCCGTCCCGGCCCCTACTCCTGCGCGGAATGGGAATTCGGCGGTTTTCCCGCATGGCTCCTCAAAGATCCCAACCTGGTCGTGCGTTCGCGCAACCCGCAGTTCCTCGCCGCCGCTCGCGCCTGGCTCCTGCGCCTCGGCAGGGAAGTGGCGCCCCTCCAGATCGGCAACGGCGGCCCTATCATCGCTGTCCAGGTCGAAAACGAATACGGCTCCTACGGCGACGACCACGAGTACATGGAGGACATCCACCACATCCTCGTCGACGCCGGCTTTACGCAGTCGCAGCTTTACACCGCCGATGGCGCAGAGGAAGTCCCGCGTGGCAGCCTGCCTGAACTCCCCGCCGTCATCAACTTCGGTCCCGGCGAGGCGCAGCGCTCCTTCGCCACACTAAAAAACCTGCGCTCCGAAGGCCCCTTCATGAACGGCGAATACTGGGACGGTTGGTTCGATCATTGGGGCGCGCCCCATGCGCACACCAATCCACAGCAACAGGCCGGCGACCTCGACTGGATCCTACGCCAGGGCTACTCCATCAGCATTTACATGTTCCACGGAGGCACCAGCTTTGGCTGGATGAACGGCGCCAACTCCAACGGCAAAAACTATGAGCCCGACGTCACCAGCTACGACTACGACGCCGCCCTCGACGAATCCGGCCACCCCACGCCCAAATACTTCCTCTTCCGCGACGTCATCGCGCGCGACACCGGCGTCACCCCGCCTCCTGTCCCTGCCGCGCCCGCAGCCATCGCCATCCCCGCGTTCACCATGGACCGCGTCGCATCCCTCTGGGACAACCTGCCTCCGCCCGTTCACTCCCAACAGCCTCTCACCATGGAAGCGATGGATCAGTCCTACGGCTACGTCCTCTACCGCACAACCATCGACGGCCCCATTAGTGGTGATCTAGCCATCGGCGCCGTCCATGACTATGCCCAGGTCTACATTGACGGCAAGCTCGCCGGCGCCATCGACCGCCGCCTCAACCAGACCTCACTCCCGGTGCACACCGATCGCCCTCGCGCCCGCCTTGACATCCTTCTCGAAAACACCGGCCGCGTGAACTTCGGCTCCGCGCTTCCCGGCGAACGCGTCGGCCTCCTGAACGGAGTCACCCTCGCCGGCCATCCGCTCACCGGCTGGGACAACTACTCGCTCCCCATGCTCTCGTCGGGAACGCTCCGATGGCGCCCGCCCTGCCAGGGTCCTTGCTTCTATCACGCCACTTTCACCGTCGACCACCCTGCCGACACCTTCCTCGACACCAGCCAACTGGGCAAAGGCATGGTCTGGATCAACGGCCGCCCGCTCGGCCGCTTCTGGAATGTCGGTCCGCAAAAAGCGCTCTACTTGCCCGCGCCATTCCTCAAGCCGGGCCGCAACGAAGTCGTTCTCTTCGATCTCAACGGCGAGCAGGGACGAACCCTGCAAGGCCTCGACCACCCCATCCTCGATGCCCCGATTCCAAAAAATCCATGAATCGCGGACACAGTCCCGCATAGTGAACCCGACCGCCCTCGGTGCACAAGAAGAGCCCTAAACAAAAATGCGGGAGAAGTTTCCCTCTCCCGCATCACGACTTTGCTTTTCTAAACTCCAAACTCTAAACCTAAACTCTAAACTCTAAACCTAAACTCTAAACCTAAACTCTAATCCCTCTCGTCACTTCCTGAACTGGTGCCCCATCCGATACACCACACCCACCGAAATCGCGAGCTGCTCCGCAAATCCGTTGTGCCCAAAGTCCGTCAACGTTGCATCTGGCGCGATCCGAAATACCAGCCGCGGCGATCGGTTCAGATCGATCGACCCGCCCATCGCCGCCGCCACTGTGAGCTGATTCGAGAACAACCCCAGCGACGCCGGATTCACCCCGCCCAGCGCGCTCTGGAAATTCCCGTACGCCCCCCCCACGAACGCATGCAGCATCATCGCCGCGTGTTCGTTCCTCGCGAGGCGATATTCCGGACCCGCCAAAAACATATGCTCGCTCACGAACGGTCCTGTGATCGGCCCCGCATTCGGCCCGCTCCCTGTGCAGCTCCCGCAGTTCGGCGAAACGCCTGTCGTCCCGTAATAGCCGCGCCCGTTCACGCCCACGCCCCACCGTGTTCCGAACTCCCGCACCGCCCGCGCATCGAACCCGCCCAGGTTTGCCCCCTGCAGCAGCTTCGGTCCCGCATCGAAGTGCGAATACGCGAACCCGCCATAAATCTCCCATGGGTAGTCGTATCGAACCCCCGCCAGCGGCGCCGGAGGCGGCAGCTGCGGATTCGGCGCCGGGCTCACCACCTGCCCCTCGGCCGCCATTCCCGTCAGACACATCCCGGCGGCCATCGCCGCCACTCCCACGCGAACAACCCACGTCCTCTTCAACAAACAATTCCTCCGGCAAATCCTGGCAAGCTCTGCATTCTGTATCCTGCATCGCAAACTTCAAAGATACATGGGCGACCCGCATTCTGTCCCTGGGTGCCCCATATCTGCCCGGTGTTGGCAGATGTGGGATGCCGCAGCAGATGGGTATCAGCAACCGACCCGCTCCTGTACTCTGAGGAAACATGAGCACCGTCACCCCTCTCTCCGGCAAGGAATTCGACTCCCTCGACGCCATGATGCGCGCCTGGGCCGATGAAGCCGTGCGGATCGCCGCCGCCGACCACGGCATGACCCTCGACTACTCGCCCGAATCGATCCCGAGCCTCGAAACCGTCCTCGCCGCCCGCACCCCCGTCCCCGAATCCGAGCAGGAGGAAGTCACCCGCCTTTGGGGCGCATACTACGGCGAAGTCTTCCGCCGCCGCTTTCCCGCCGAGTGGATCATGGCCGTCTATCCCACCCCGCAATACGCCGGTCGCGCCGATGCCGGCGCTGACGTTGCCATGCCCGCCCTCGACGCTGCCGGCTCCCACGTCTACCCGCTCCTCAAAATCTTTCGCCGCCTCACCATCGGCTCCTCCGAAGACCTCACCGCCTTCTACGCCAAAGTCTCCGCCGCCCTTGAAGCCCGCGGCTCTTGACAAGACCACTTCCATGTGGTCCATTAGAACGAGTGGACCATGTGGGGTGCAGAAACCATGGCGGTTAACAAGACCCTCTACGTCAGGGACGAGGATGCCCCCGTGTGGGAAAAGGCCCGCGAGCTAGTGGGAGAGAAGCTGTCGTCCTTCCTGACCAACTACTTGAAGGGGTTCGTCTCAGAGAAGGAAGCCGAAGCAGCTGGATTTGAAAGAATCCCACTGAATTTCAGAGAGGAAGGTGGCCTTCCGCGCGCGGTTGCGTTCAGCGGAAGATGGCTTATCGATCCTGAGGAGAGCTTCGACGACGATGCAATAGACTTCGGACCTCTCCACAAACCAACCTGCTATGGGGTGGCAGTTACGCCCAAAAAGAACGTCGCTGTTTTCCGCTTCCGAGGCGGCAAAGGAAACGATGGCTTTTATGTTTGGGGGGTGTTCGATGTAGTCGGTTCGTTCGAGCTTGCTGCTGAGAGGTATTCAAGCGAGGTCATTGCGACTGCCATGAAACGAATGGGGATAAAGGTGCAGGAACTGGACATTTAGCCCCAAAAACCCTGAAGCCGACCTCGCGGCCGGCTTCGCACCCTGCCCTCCAAGGAACAGGGGTAATCGTATGCATTGATTTTAGGCGCTTAGACACAGCTGTCAAGCGTTAACGTAGTCTTTTGCAAACGAGGGGAAATCGTCTTCCATGAGAGCGCATGTCTATATCGACGGGTTCAACCTTTACTATGGTGCGCTGAAGCGGACTCCATGGAAGTGGCTCGACTTGGCCGCCCTTTGCCGCGCCATGCTTCCCAATGACATCGTAGAACAGATCCACTATTTCACTGCCCGCGTTAGTGCCCGGCCCCACAATCCCACATCGGCCCACGACCAGGGGCTTTACATCCGAGCCCTGCGGACCATTCCGAATTTGAGCATCACCTACGGTCACTTCCTGACCCACAGCATCCCAATGTACCTCTCCGGTGTGACCCCTCCTCAGAAAGTCTTCGTCGACAAGACAGAGGAAAAGGGGTCCGACGTGAACATCGCTTCTCACCTTCTTCGCGATGCATTTACGAAGAAGTTTGAGGTTGCCGTCCTTGTCACGAACGACTCCGATCTCGCAGAGCCGGTCAGAATCGTCGCCCAGGAACTGAAATTCCCAGTCGGAATTCTGAACCCCCACCAAATCCATAGCGTCCAACTAGAGCGGCTCGCGACGTTTATCAGGAGAATCCGTCAGGGAGATTTGATCGCAAGTCAATTTCGCCCGACCTTGACGGATGCGAAGGGTGCTTTCACCAAACCATCAGGTTGGTAATCCTCATCGATGCCTACCGAATATCCAGCTCGTTCCTCAATAATGCCGCAACGGATTCGCGGCTGCCTCGCCATGCCTCCCACACCGCCGCGCACCACTGGTAGATGGCCGCGTCTCTCTCCACGCCGGGCGGCACGGATGCGACATCGCCAACAGTCATCGTTCCCCGGTCGTCGGGAAGACTGAACGACGGCCACATCTGCCGCGACCGCGCCAGCTGCATGTGGACCCGTTGCACCTGCTTGCCCGTGAAGTTCTTCTCCACGACAAGATAAAGCCCAATCAGAGCGAATGTGATCGCGATCGGTTTGGTGGTTGCGTCTGCGCGCTGCGCCGTATACGCGTCAACCAGCAGCTGGTGGATAAATGCCGGGTCCGGATGCGCCAGCGTGTAGTACGCCAGATCGTTGTAGAGTTCTTCGTCGGTCGGCATGGCTCGGGACCACAAATCCGGCTGATGGCAATTCTGGGAATCCGCGCCAACTCCGGCTACCCGCCACAGGCTACCGGCTGTTCTTCGCGCATTCCTCGCACACGCAATGCCGTCGCAAATAATCCCAGGAATAGATCCCGCTCGCGTGCCCGTCATTCCATTTGAAACTGATCGCATAATTGCCCACCGGGCTTGCCGACTCGGGCCGCGCCGGCGCCTGATACATCGGCAGCAGGGAAGCCGCCTTCGCCTTCCCCTCGCCCGGCTGCCGCCCTTGCGCCTCGCGCTCCTCGTGGCAGGTTGCGCATGGACAGGCGTTCCGCAGCCACGCAAAACTCCACCGGCTGCGATGCCCATCTTTCCAGTCGATCTCGAGGCCCTCGCCCGTCGACTGCTGCACCCGCACCTTGGCTGGCGTTACTGCATCGCGCGGCAGCTCCGGTGTGTCCGCTCGCCGCGCCTCTTCCTGGCTGACCAGGCGAATCCCTTCGTGACTCATCGCAACCCGCTAACTGCCACCGGCAACCAGCGGCCCTACGCCGATTGCAGGAACGCCACCGACTGCAGGCTCGTCACTTCGAACCGCTTCCGGCACCGGATGTTCCTGCAGGCCACCAGATCGTCCTGACGCACCATATACGACTGCGCCTTGGCGAACCGTGCCCGGTCCCGCTCGTCCGCATTCCGCGGCAGCGTTGCCTTCCGCGTCCTCACCAGCCAGCGCACCTCGTATTCGCCCGCCTGGCCGCAATGCGGACAAGACAGCGTATGTTTGCGCAACTCCGACTTCTCATCGAAAAACTCGCGTTCTTCCATTGGCCCTGACTCCAATAAAAAGATTTCAAAGGAAGTATTTCACATTGACCCGCGCCGCGAGTGCTAATTTGTAGGTCATCTCATCTCGCGGGACCGGCAAAATCCGCGCGGAACCGCGTAAGAAACCGTGTATTTGTAGCCGTCTGAGGTACAGATGCCGAAAAAGCGTGCCAAAAAACGAACCTTTTCCGCCGTCAAGGCCGTCAAAGCCAACGCCCGCGAACGCGTCGGCCAGCCCAAACCCGAGCGCGTCATCCCCAACACTTCACGGGAAACCAAGCGCGGCCAGAAACACCCCAAAGCCCTCGCCAAACTCCTCTCGGAGGAGACCTGAAGCGCAACCGAATCGGCGGCGTCCAATTCGCCGAACGCCGAACGCCGAACGCCGAACGCCGAACGCCGAACGCCGAGCGCCGAACACTACTCCCTACTCGCTGCTCTCTACCTTCAGCCCCACCCCCTTCATCAGCTTCAACGCATTACTGGTCCGCACCACCCCCGGCCGCAAACGGTAGTCGAACTTTAGCCGCCCGTCCTCGATCGAGTCCTCGAAGTGGCAATTTCGTCCCGCTCCATCCATCGTCTCCGGAATCGCCGTCAGCGCCAGGTCGTGCGTCGTCACCAGCCCAATCGCACCCTTGCTCACCAGCTCCCGCACCACGAACCGCGTTCCCTCAAACCGATCGTGTGAGTTCGTCCCCGACAGCAGCTCGTCCAGCAAGAACAGCAGCGGCGCCGGTCCCTCCGCCAAATCCGACAGCACCTTCAGCCGCTGAATCTCCGCATAGAATCGCGAAACTCCGCCCTGCAGTGAATCCAGCACGCAGATCGACGCGCCCACCGTCACCGGCGACATCCGCAGCCGCTTCGCCCTTACCGGAGCCCCGCACTGCGCGAGCACCGCATTCAGCCCCACCCCGCGCAGAAACGTGCTCTTGCCCGCCATATTCGGCCCGCTGATCAACATCAGCTGCGGCGCGCGCCCCAGCTGCAAATCGTTCCCCACCGCCTTGTCCAGAGGCAGCAGCGGATGCGCCAAACCCTCTGTCTCAAACCAGGGCCGGTCCTCCGTGAACTCCGGCATCACGTCCGCCGGATGCTCGTACGCATAGCCCGCAAGCGTCGCCAAGGCCTCAAACTCTCCCACCGCCTCGAGCCACCCGCGAATCGCCGGCCCATACTGCGCCCGCCACCGCTCCGCCGCCATGGTCAGCTGCGCCGTGTAAAACACAAACGCATTGAAGATCGCCACAAATCCGTTTCGCCGATCCTCGAGCCAGTCGTAGACACGCTCCAGCTTCTTCACCGCAGCCGACGGCGCAATGTGCCCCCTGTCGAGCGACGCGCGTAGCCCGCGCAGCCGCTCCGCCGTGAACGGCTCCCGCTCCATGATCTCCAGCACTTCCCGCAGTACCCTCAGATCCTGTGCCGCCTGCTCCACGCCCTCCGCCGACGCACTCACCCTCCGCTGCAGCCGGTTGCTCACCGCGTAGTTGATCAGTGACATCAGCAACGCCGGATCCCAATTTCGCGTCACCCCCCAAGCCACAATCGACGCCACCCACAGCGCTGCCAACAGCGCCAGCACCCACGGCAGAGCTCTTGACTGGAAATCCGGCTTACCCTCACCCCAAGCCGCAAGCGCTTCCGGATGCACGCCCGCTCGCACATGCTCGCCCGCTGTAAATAGCCGCTCCCGCAGCGAGACGCGATCCTTCATCTCTGTGACCGCCGTCTGCCGCGCACGAACCTCCTCTGGCTCCGCTGCGGCCAGCAGCCAACGCGCCAGCGTCTCTTCGCCTGCGCGCGTCCGCGCCGTGCACAGCAGCTCGAACAGCGATCCCTTCCCAAATAGGTCGAGATCCCGCGCATACGGGTGCGCCGCGTCGAAAAATCGATCGCCCGTCTCTCCGGTTCCCGCCCACTGGTCTTCGATCCGCGCCAAACCGCGCGCGTAGAAGTCCGTCACCCGCTCGAATCGTCCGAGCCGACGGAGCACGCGGTCGTGCACCACAATCAACGCCACAAAAATTGCAAAAGGAATCAGCAGCAAACTGAAAGGGCCGCGCGTATGAACCAGCACGCCGGCCGCGATCACTCCCAGCAGGAAATCCGCAAGCTTACCGTACCCCAGACCCAGATGCCGCCTGCGCTCGCGCTCCACGCGCACCCGGTTCTCCACCAGCAAACGGCGATACACCACTGCCACCGATTCCACGCATCCAGCATCGCACGTCCCGCCGCGGTCAACCGTTTCTCAGAGCTGAATGACCTGTAAGTTCGGGATTAAGCGGAAATGGCGGGCGTTCACCGTGAGCACCGAAAAGCCGAGCGAAAGTGCTGTCGCGCCAATCAGCAGATCGGGAAATGGAATAACCACGCCTCTGGCTGTCTGCTCTCCGTCGATTTTCCCGGCAAGCAGAGCGGTTTCTGTCGTGTAGGGATAGACAATCAGATCGCGAACCAGTTCTTTGATGAACGACTCACGACGTGTGCGCATTGCAGCACTTTGAGCACGGTAGATTCCGTGAACCATCTCTGTCAGTCCTACAGAGGAAAGTGCCGCATCCTGATCGCCAGCCGTCGCAAACACGAAACGAATCAATCCAGCGACAGAGGTACCGCGCCGTTCTGCGGCGATGACCACACTGGAGTCCAGAATCAGTCCCATTCAGGCGGATTCAGAGGCTCGCGATGAAGATTGATCACTGCTTCCAGATCTTTTCCAAACTCGCCATCCAGCGTCACCGTAGAACCGTGTTCCTCGGCCAGCCGCAGCGACTCCGACAGCTTCCGCAAATACGGTCCACCCGCCGGCTTCAACACGGCCACCGGTGCAGCCTCCGATCCAATGACAACCTCTTCGCCTGCACGCACGCGGTCCAGCAAACCAGCGAAATCCCGGACTGCGTCAGCCTCCGAAATGTGGATCACAGCCATGTCCTGATGATACCCCGAGCAGTCCAATCTTCTGAACGCTGTTCACTGTTCGCTGTTACTTCACCTTCGGCTCCCCGGCCGCCTTGTCGCTCTTCACCTCAGCCGGCGTCCCACCCTGCAGATACAGCTTGTACTCGGTATCGATAATCCCCAGATTCCGCGCCAGCCCCAGCCGCGCCTCGTTCAGCTGGTACACGCTGTTCACGTACTGCGTTTGCGCCTGTGCCAGCGTCGACTGCGCCTCCGCGACCGGCAGGTTATCCGCCACACCCGCCTCAAACCGCTGCTGCGTCTGGTCCAGCGCCGTCGTCGCCAGATCCACATTGCTCTTCGCTACCTGCATCGTCTCCGTCGCCGTCTCCAGGTCCAGCAGGCTGTCGCGCAGTTGCTGATCGATCTTCTGCTTCAGATCCTCCAGCCGTGTCCGAATTTCCTCCAGCTGCGCCTCCGCCACGTCGCGATCCCCGCGAAACTCCGCTTCCTTAAACAGCGGCACGCTCAGCGTTCCCACCGCGGCAAACGTCTCGTGATACACCCCGCCGGAAATCCCGGTCACGCCCCAGTTCCCGCCAAACGTCAGCGTCGGATAGCGCTCATGCGTCGTCGCCTTCCGCTCCCGGTCCGCGACGATCAGCTCCTGCTTCACCATCTGGTAGTCCTGCCGGTTCGCGTACGCCTCGTTGCGCGCGTCCGGCAAATCCATCGGATGCAGCTCCGAATACGGAGCCGAATCCGTCAGCACGATCGCCTGCTCCGGCGCCAGCCCAATCTCCCGATTCAGCGCGATCTTCGCCTTCTCGAGGTTGTTCTCCGCCGCAATCACCGCCTGCTGCTGGCTCTGCAGCTGTACCTTCGCGCGTAGCTCGTCCAGGTTTGCCGCCGTCCCTGCCAGATGCTCCTCGTGCGCCTGGTTGAACACCGTCTCATCGGTCTTCTCAAGCGCCCGCGCGTAGTCTGCCTGTGCCCTCGCCGCCAGCGCCTGCAAATACGTGTTCCCCACATTCAGCACCACCAGCCCGCGCGATGATTGCGCGTTGTAATACGCCGCCTTCTGCAGCGCCTGCGACGCGCGCCACACGTCATACCCCGCCCAGTTGAACAGGGCCTGCGAGAAATTCACCTGCCCGATGGTCGTGTCCACTTTCGTGATCAGCGACAGCGACGAAGCGGTCGTCCCCTTCGGCAGCAACCCCGCAAATAATCCAACATCCGACGGGTGAAATCCCAAAGCCTCCAGGTTGTACTGATGCACGCCCGTCTCGCCGTGCAGCGTCAGATCCGGCAGCAGCACATTCTCCAGTTGCAGCTTCTCCGCGTCGGCCGACTTCTGCTGCTCCCGCGCCAGCGTCAGCGCCAGGTTGTTCTCGATCCCCAGCCGGATCGCGTCGTCCAGCGACAGCGCCTTCGGCTCGGCCGTGTACGCGACCGCCTGCACGCTGCCCACATACGGATTCGCCGCCGAATTTTGAGGATTGCTCTGCGCCGGTGCACCCGCCGCCGTTATAGCTCCCAGCAGCAGCGCGCACCCGCTCACAACCAGCTTGTTCATCATCCCCGGATCCATCGAGAGTCTTCTGTTTAGATCAGAATACCTGCTCCGGGTTGCCAAATTTCCCGACTCTTGGGCTGTGAACCCCGCCATTGCGCCCCTCAGCTGTACCTTAGCCACCGGATCATCTCCGGCAGCGTCGCGCGCTTCCCGTACATCAGCACGCCCACCCGGTAAATCCGCGCCGCCAGCCATACCATCGCCCACACCGACCCCGCCAGCAGCGCGATCGACAGCGCAATCTGCCACAGCGGCGGCGTCTGCGAGCAGATCCGCATGTACATAATGATGGGCGTGAACGGTGGCAGCAGCGACAGCACCACCGCCGCCGTCGAATTCGGATTCCCCAGCACAAACGGCAGCAGCACCACGCTCACCACCAGCGGCGAAATCAAAATGAAGCTGAATTGCTGTACCTCCTGCTCCCCGCTCACGCTCGAACCCAGCGCTGCCGCCAGCGCGCTGTACAAAAAAAATCCAAGCAAAAAGAAAACCGCGAAATACCCCAGCTCCGCCTTCGTGATCCCCAGCGAGCCCAGCCCGTGAATCCCCTGCGCCGCCGCCATCGCCGACCCCGCATAGAACACCAGCAGTGCGCCCCAGATCGCCATCTGCGTCAACCCCACCGCGCCCACGCCCAGCAGCTTGCCCAGCATCAGCGAATCGGACGACGCCGTCGACAGCAGCACCTCGAAAATCCGCGACGTCTTCTCCTCCACCACCGACCGCGCAATGTTGATCCCGTAGATCAGCACCGACGCATACAGCACGATGATCAGCGCATACGCCCCCAGAAAACTCCGCTCTGAATTCGACGCCACCACCGACCCGTTCTTCACCTGCATCGTGGTCAGCTTCGGGTCCTTCATCAGCCCTTCCACCTGGGCTTCCGGCACGCCGCGCTGTAGCAGTTGCTCGCGAATCAGCGCCGAGCTCACCGCCGCATCCATCTGCGCTTTGCTGACAAAGTTGATCGAGCTCCCCGAAATCCACGTCACCTCCGGACGCTCCTCGCCTGCCACCGGATCCAGCTTCAGATACCCCCCGATCTGGTGCGCCGCGACCGCGCTGTTCAGCCTGACCAGATCCTCATTGGTCGCCGGCGCGTAAATTTCCACCGTCTTTGGTGGCAGTTCGCCATCCAGCAGCGCTGCTTTCACCTCCGCAGCCAACTCCGGGTTGCTGGAGACGATGGCCATGTTCTGCACCCCCTCCATCTTCTTCCCGCTGAAGCTGCCCAGCACCGCCAGCCCGCCCATCCCGATCGGCACCAGCAGCGTCGTGATCCGGAACACCCGGCTCCGTATCCGCTCCACGTACTCGCGCTTCGCAATCAGCAGCGTATTCCTCAGCATGCCGTTAAGCATCGGAGCGACCTCCCACCGTCTCGATGAAGATCTCCTCGAGCGACGGTTCCACCAGCTCGAATTTCGTGATCGTCGCCGTCGCCGCCGCGGTTCGCAGCAGATCCTGCGCGTCCGCGTGCGGCTTCAGCTTGATCTCCGCATGCCCCGCATAGTTCTTGAATTCCGCAATCGCCGGATGCTGCAAAAAACCAGCGTCCCCCTCATACTGCACAATCACCCGGTTGCGCTCGTAGCGCGACTTCACCTCGCGCATCCCGCCGGCGAGAACCGCCGCGCCTTTGTCGATCAGGCAAATTTGATCGCACAGCTTCTCCACCTGATCCATCCGGTGCGTCGAAAACAGCACCGCGTTCCCCTGGTTCTTCAGCTCCAGCAACGTGTCCTGCAGCAGCACGGCGTTCACCGGATCGAGCCCCGAAAACGGCTCGTCCATGATGATCAGTTCCGGATCGTGCAGCAGCGTCGCGATGAACTGGATCTTCTGCTGCATCCCCTTCGACAGCTCTTCGGTCCTCTTGTCCATCGAATCCGCCATCTGCAGCCGCTCGCACCACTGCTTCGCCCGCCGCTTCGCCTCCAGCGCCCCCAACCCACGCAACTCGGCCAGAAACACCAGCTGGTCGATCACTTTCATCTTCTTGTAGAGCCCGCGCTCTTCCGGCAGATACCCCGCCCGCTTCAGCGCGTCGCCGCCAAACGGTTTGCCGAACAGCGAAACCTTCCCCGCATCCGGCAGCGTGATCCCGATCATCATGCGGATCGTCGAGGTCTTGCCTGCGCCGTTCGGTCCCAGCAGCCCAAACATGCTGCCCGCTTCGATCTTCAAACTCAGATCGCGGACCGCCGCTTTGGCTTCATAGGATTTTGAAACGTTGTCCAGCTCCACCAGGATTTCCATGCAGTCAGGGCGCTCCCAAGGGTCACTAAAGGCAGAAGTAGAAGGAACGCAGCCAGCATATCAGCAGGCTCACCATTCCAGGCTCCCGAGGCGGAAGAGCCGCATCGAGAATGATGTATGCGCGGAAAGTCCAGGTACTAATCGAAAAGCGCGCTACTGGCGACCTGATCAGGCAGGTCTTCACCATCTTCGACTCGGCCCGGAGGCCATTCCTATGGCGAAAAGCACGAAGGAAAAAACTGCCGCGTCTTGAGCAGCCAAATCCGCAGTCCTCTACATCTTAAGACCCTGACTCAGACCTTCCCAAGGAGCGACAAATATGTCCAGTCAACCCGGTAATCCAGATGGTTCGAAACAAAAAGAAGACCCCCGCGACCCCAAAAGTGCCGAGGAAAAGGAACTGGATTCCATGGCCGACGAAGCTGCGGAGCGAGCTGGAAAAGAGGAACAGCGTTACGACAAAGAGCACAACATTTTTACAAAGTAGCGGCGAGTCTTCTGCACAGTCGGCAACGTGTTTTTGCGCATGTCGTCATTGAAGACGGCGTCATGTCCCTCGCTGTGCCTGACGAAAACGCCGCGTCTGCGGCGAAAATGTCGCGGTGCTGGTACTGTGCGTCGGTTATTCCGGAGCGGGCTACTGCGCCACCGACCCCTGCGGGCAAACTGCCGGCGAACAATGCCGGTACCTTCATGGCTCGACGATTCTTGATCTTCCAGGTGGCCGAGCCACTTTATTGAGCTAAGTTCGTTATCTGCCAGGTAATGTCAGGGGCGCCAGGGCTTCCGCTGCTCGTCAGCGTCGCTCCGTTCATCAGCCAGATGTAGACCTGCTCCGTGGAAGTGTTCCGCCACAGAATGCCGGCTCTGCCGCTGCCGTCGTAGTCGCCCAACCCCTCAATCACCCAGTCGGAGGAGACATAGGTGACGCTCCCACCGCCCGACATCGCAGTTCCGTTGATCAGCCAGAGGTAGACCTGTCCGGTGGTGCTGTTGCGCCAGAGAATGTCACTCTTGCCGTCGCCATCGAAATCACCAACACCCGCAATGCTCCAGTCCGAGGAGACGTAGCCGAGGCTTCCGCTGCTCGTCAACGTGGTTCCGTTCATCAGCCAGATGTAGACCTGCCCGGTGGTGCTGTTGCGCCACAGGATGTCGGCATCGCCATCGCCATTGAAATCGCCGATGCCCTGAAGGACCCAGTCGGAGGTGATGTAGGTGACGCTCCCGCCGCCCGACATCGCGGTCCCGTTGATGAACCAAAGGTAGACCTGCCCGGTGGTGCTGTTCCGCCAGAGGATGTCGGCTTTGCCATCGCCATTGAAGTCGCCAATGCCCGCAATGCTCCAGTCCGAGGAAACGTAGCCAAGGCTCCCGCTGTTCGTAAACGTGCTGCCGTTCATCAGCCAGATGAAGACCTCGCCGGTGGTGCTGTTGCGCCACAGGATGTCGGATTTGCCGTCGCCGTTGAAATCGCCGGCGCCTTGAATCACCCAGTCCGAGGTGGGGCTGCCGGGACTCCCGCTGCTGGGATAGGTGGTTCCGTTCATGAACCACTCGTAGACCTGCTGCGAGCTGGTGTTGCGCCACAGGATGTCACTCTTGCAGTCGCCGTTGAAATCGGCCACGGCGGCAAAGGACGCGGGATTGGGATTGGGGTTCGGGTTCACAGTCGCGCAGGATCCGCTCGCCTGAACCACGGTCACAGGAACGGAGCCGGCTGCACTGTTGTAGGTTGAAGAGCTTCCCGAGTCAGGGGTATAGATTGCCGTCAAAGTGTCGCTGCCCACGGTCAGGCTCCCGGCCGGGATGTTGATCGTCGCCGCGCCGCCGCTCAGGGGGGTAGCCGCCGAGGTGTAGCCGCCACCGCTCAGCGTCACCGAACCGGTCGGGGTGGGGTTGCCGGATCCGCCGCTCACGGTCACAGTCACCTCCAGCGCCTGTGCCGTCGTGATGCTCGATGAGTTCGGCGTCACCGCGACAGTCGGCGCGATCAGCGTCGCACCCACCCCGGTCCCGCTGAGTGCTATGCTCTGCGTCACCGCCGGATTTGCATTCAGGTTGTTGTCCGTCAGAACCACAGCCCCGGCGATCGGTCCGGTCGTCGTTGGGATGAAGTCCACCGCCAGATTGCAGGTCGCCCCGGCCGCCAGCGTGCCCGCCGAAGACGACACGGAGACCTCGGGGCAGGTTGTCGATGCGTTCAGAGTGAAGTTGGCGGAAACGCTGGGATTCTCACCAGAAACCGGAACCGGGAAAATGAGCGGGACGTTGCCGATGTTCCTCAGCGTCGCCGTCTGCGGGCTGTCGCTGCTTTGGGAGCCCACGTTCGTGTTGGCAAAGCTGAGGGTGGGCGGAGTGGCTAAATCCAGTTCCTTCACCGCGAGGTTGTCGGAATCGCCGACATAGACGTTGCCGCTCCCGTCCAAAGCCACGCCATTGGGAGAGTAGAAGCCGCTGCCCAGCGACGTGACGCAGCTGGAGGAGGTGCAGCCGGAGGGCATCTCCTTCACCGCCCAGTTGCCCGTATCGACGATGTAGACGTTGCCGCTCCCGTCCACCGCCACGGCCTGGGGACTGTCGAAGCCGCCGCCCAGCGTCGTGACGCAACTGGAGGAGGTGCAGCCGGGAGGCATCTCCTTCACCGCGTTGTTGTGGGAATCGGCGACGTAGACGTTGCCGCTCCCGTCCACCGCCACGCCCTCGGGATAGCTGAAGCCGGCGCCTAGCGTCGTGACGCAACTGGCAGAAGCGCAGCCGGGGGGCATCTCCTTCACCGCGTTGTTGTCGGTATCGCCGACATAGACGTTGCCGCTCCCGTCCACCGCCACGCCCCAGGGAAAATCGAAGCCGCCCCCCAGCATTGTGACGCAGCCGGCGGAAGCGCAGCCGGGGGGCATCTCCTTCACGAAGCTGTTGTTGGTGTCGGCGACATAGACGTTGCCGCTCCCGTCCACCGCCACGGCCTGCGGATAGAAAAAGCCGCCGCCCAGCGTCGTGACGCAACTGGAGGAAGCACACTCGGAGGGCATCTCCTTCACCGCGTTGTTGCCCTGATCGCCGATATAAACGTTGCCGCTCCCGTCCACCGCCACGCCATAGGGATAGCTGAAGCCGCCGCCCAGCGTCTGGATGGTCTGATTGCTCGGGAACACCAACTCCGGTCCCTGGCCTGTGCCGTAGATATACGCCGTCGCGATCACTCCGCTTGCATCGGACAGCTCCACCGCCCCATAGCGCGGCCCGGCGTACTTCGGCGCGAAGCTCACGAACACAGTGCACGTGTCGCCGGCACTATACGCATAGCCGGTTCCGTTGGTGATGCAGCTTGGGTTGCCACCTTCGACAAAGTCCAGCCCTGCTGCCCCCAGGGTCAGCGCCGACGGGGTTATGTTGCTGTCGGAAGCAGTGAAGGTGAAGTACAGCGTCAGCGCCCGCGCGGTAGTTCCCACCGCAACGGTGCCGAAGTTCACGCCGTGCGGCATGATCTGCTCCACCGCGTTGTTGTACTCATCGGCGACATAGATGTTGCCGCTTCCGTCGACCGCCACGCCGGCGGGAAGGTCGAAGCCGGCACCAAGCGTCGTAACGCAACTGGAGGAGGTGCAGACCGGGGGCATCTCTTTGATCGCACTGTTGCCCTGGTCGGCGACCGAGACATTCCCGCTCCCGTCCACCGCCACGCCAAAGGGAGTCTTGAAGCCGCCGCCCAGCGTCGTGATCGTGCAGAGGTTGTTTGTGTAGTTGGCGGAAGTACAGCCGGGGGGCATCTCCTTCACTGCGCTGTTGTTGGTGTCGGCGACATAGACGTTGCCGCTCTCGTCCACCGCCACGCCAAAGGGAGTGTAGAAGCCGCCGCCCAGCGTCGTGATCGTGCAGAGGTTGTTTGTATAGTTGGCGGAAGTACAGCCGGGGGGCATCTCCTTCACCGCGTTGTTGTAGCTATCGGCGACATAGACGTTGCCGCTCCCGTCCACCGCCACGCCTGCGGGAAGTTGGAAGCCGCCTCCCAGCATCGTGACGCAACTGGAGGTGGCGCAGCCGGCGGGCATCTCTTTCACCGCGTTGTTTTCGATATCGGCGACATAGACGTTGCCGCTTCGGTCCACCGCAACGCCATCGGGACCCGCGAAGCCGCCGCCCAGCGTCGTGATGGTGCAAAGGTTGTTTGTGTAGTTGGCGGCAGTACAGCCGGGGGGGATCTCTTTCACCGCGTTGTTTCCGGGGTCGCCGACATAGACGTTCCCGCTTCCGTCGACCGCCGCGCCAAAGGGACCGCCGAAGCCGCCGCCCAGCGGCGTCACTGCACCTGAGAAATACGCGGTCTGGGCCTGAAGCGGGCACAGAGCCAGGCCGCCCAGCAGGAGCATCCCCAGCGAGAATGCGCTCGTCCTCGTCGATACTCTCGCCGCCGCCCGAGCCCACAGGCCGCGCCGTCGCAGCCGCGCGGCTTCCGCGTTGTTGCTGCTTGTGGATACGCCGAAAGAAACAGCCGAACGGAAGCAGGCTGCCAGGGAGCGGGAAGCGAAGGAAGTACGCACGCGAGATCTCCTTGAGAGAAACTCGCCACTCGATTGGGGAAAGGGAGCGACGCCGAACGCAAAGATTCGACTGTTGCCGCCGCGGGGGGAAGGAATCCGACAGGAAGACCTGCGCGAGGGGTGATGCGGAGCCCGGTGATTCAGGAGCCCGCTCAGAGCCCACCTGAGCCTAACTTGGGAAGGATGACGGCTCGCTAAGAGGATAGGAGGGTTAGTCCCGGAGATAGTGCGCCTGGCAAAAGAACGTTGTCAAGTAATTCGATCTTTTGGCGGCGGTGCAGGTTGAATCCACAGGGAGAATCACGCGACTACCTGCCCACTCACGGGGCAATTTGTCTATATTGTTGGCGATTCGGAAGTTTGGCCGCGCTGAGCCGACAACCCGTCGGTGTTCCCATCGCCGATGGCGAAAATCGCGTAACGTTACTCTTTCCTCAAAAACTGTCAATCCTTACGTTCGTAACTGCGCGCCCTAACTCCTTTCCCTGGCGTGGGCATTGGTTTCATCAACCCCGCCATTTCCTGCAGTTTTATTCTTCCAACCTGCTATTCTGAACTTAGATGGAAAAAGAAAAAGGCCTCGCTTCTGGCGAGGCCTTTCTGCGTCTGGAGACTTCTGCCTTGCCGCCATCGCCTCCATCCGAACCGCAAGCCGGCATCTCGGCCGCCTGTGACGTACACTCGGCCGCCTCTGCATCAAACCAGGCCGAGTCTGTAGCAAACTCGGCCGAGGCGGCGTCACACTCGGCCGTGTCTGTTACAAACGCGGCCGGGTCTCAAATGATTCATGGCAAGCCAGTTAGCCTGTTGTCGATCGCGACAATATCTCTAACTCCAATGAAATCAATTACCCAATGGAAAGGGGGAGGGGGGAGGGGGGTACCCCACCACTCGAAAGTACCGTCGCACCCGCTCTACATCGCCCTATTCGCAACGAATCGCCGCCATCGGATCGATCCGCGCCGCCCGCAATGCCGGGAGCAGGGAAGCCGCGCTGGCAATCAACGCCAGCGCTGTCACCGATCCGGTGAGCACCCACGGATCCCGCGCTGTCGTCCCATAGAGGAAACTCGCCAGCGCCTTTGACGCCAGCAGCGCCGCGATCAGCCCCGCCATCGTTCCGGCAACCGCCACCAGCGCATTCTGGCTGCACACCAGCGTCACCACCTGCGCCCGCCGCGCCCCCAGCGCCATGCGGATGCCAATCTCGCTGGTCCTGCGCGCGGTCGCGTACGCCAGCGTTCCATACAGACCGATCGCGGTCACCAGCAGGGCACACGCCGCAAAAAACACGGACAGCAGCGCCATCATCCGCTCCGCGCTCAGCGAGTCGTCTACCGTCGTCATCATCGACGTCATCGTCGGGGCAGGAATCCCCGGCGCGAGCCGCTGTGCCAGCGTGCGCGCCGCCGTCGCTACCGAACCCGCATCTCCGTCCGTCCGCACCACCGCAAAGTAGGAAGGCGAACGCCGGTCATCCTGCTGCATCATTGCCGCATAGCCCGTCGCGGGGACCGGCTCCCGCAGGTTCTCGTACTTCGCGTCGCCCACCACGCCGATCACCTCGTAGGGAACGTGAGGCGCGATGGGGCCGTCGCTCTTGTACACCATCTGCCCCAGCGGGTCCTCCTGCGGGAACAACAGCTTCGCCGCCGTCTGGTTCAGGATGATCTTCAGCCCGGTATCCTTCGTGTCGTTCCAGCGGAAGTCCCGACCCTCCAGCATGGGAATCCGCATGGCCTGAAAATAGTCCGGCCCCACCGCGTTCAGGTCGATGTCGTGGGCAGGCTGCGTCCTGGCCGCCGCGAAATCCTCGTCCCACACCCTTTGGTTAAACGGCACGATCAGAGTGAAGCTCACACTCCGCACGCCCGGCAGGTGGCTGAGCCCTTCGCCCACGTCGCGATAGAAAGTCATCGCCCCATCGTGGTCCAACCCGCTCTTGTCTATGCTGAAGGCTACGTTCTCCACGCCGCGCGGGTCGAACCCCTCCCCTGACCGGTAGAGCCGCACCAAACTCGACGCCAGCAGCCCCGCGCCCACTACCAGCACCAGCGCCAGCGCCACCTCAAACGACAACAGCACCCGCGGCAGCCAGAGATTGCGCTCCTGCGCCTGGATGGTATGCTGCCCGCTCTTGATCTGCTCGTTCAATTCGCTGGAGGACGCGCGCAGCGCCGGAACCAGGCCAATGGTCAGCGTCGCCAGCAGCGCCGCCAGTGCCGCAAATCCAAACACCCGGATATCCAGAGACGTATCCAGATGCGCATCGCCGGCCCCGCTCAGAAGCAGCGCACCCAGCGCCCGGCTTACCAGCGGCGCTATCGCCAGCCCCAGCGTCGTCCCGGTTACCGCGATCAGCAGGCTCTCGGTCAGCAGTTGCTGCGTCAGCCGCCGCCGCGTCGCCCCCATCGCCAGGCGCGTCGCCAGTTCCCGCTCTCGCGCCGCGCCTCGCGCCATCAGCAGGCTGGTTAGATTCAGGCACGCCAGCAGCAGAATGCCTCCGCACATCGCGAACACCGCCACCAGCGGCTGGCGAAACTCCTGCCGCACCCAGGAAAATCCAACCGACCCTGATTCCACCCTGAACTGAAAATGACTCTTCAGCTGCCGGTCCAGCCAGCCCGCATCGGTCACGCGTTCATGCAGAACCGCGCTGGTGGCCGAGGCCTCCTCGGCATCCGCCTGTGCCAGAGTCACTCCAGGCTGCAGCCTTCCCATGACCGTCAGCCACCAGTCGTCAACGCCGGCGTCCGTCATGTTCCGCGCCCCGTTCATGATCGGCTCGGCCGCCAGGGGCACGTAAAGGTCCGGCCGCGCGAGGGGGTCCGCTCCTATAAAGCGCTTAGGCATGACCCCCACCACGGTGAACACGATGTTGTCGATGGTCAGCTTGCGTCCCACCACATCCGGCGCGCGGTTGAACCAGCTTTCCCAGAAGTGCTCGCTGATCACGACCCCAAATCCCGCCGGATTCCCGCCCCTGCGGTCGTCTGCCGCGGTCAGCGTCCGTCCCAGCAGCGGAGCCGTTTCCAGCCCAGGAAAAAACCCCCCGCTCACGTAATCTCCCGCTACATTCTCGTTGCCGTCGCGTCCCCGTACCTGCAGTGTCGTATCGCTGGACGCAAACACAGTCGCAAGCGCCTCGTGCCTCCCCTCCAGTCCGCGAAACAGCGGCTCGGGAAAGCTGTGTCCCAGGTGCCCGCCTCGCTGGATCCCCAGCACTGCCAGTTGGTCGCTGTGGGGCACGGCCAGCGGCCGCAACAGCAATCCGTCGATGATCGAAAACACCGTCGTGTTCGCGCCCACACCCAGCATCAAGGTCAGCAGCGCGACCGCCGTAAATCCGGGGGACTTTCGCAGCAACCGCGCCGCAAAGCTCATATCGCGCGCGAAATTCTCCACCCAGCGCACCTGCCACAGCTCGCGGAGCCGTTCCTGCCATCGCCCGGCATTCCCAAACCGCCGCCGCACCTCTGCCTCCACATCCTCTTCCGCCACGCCCTCGCCCAGCAGCTTCGCGCGCAGCTGCTCAAGGTGGAACTCCAGCTCATCGGCCATCTCGCGATGCATCTGCCTGCGCCGGAACAGCCCCTTCACCTGCAGCCAAAATTCATGCAGCTTCCTGCTCATACGCTCCCCCTCACGACGCCTGCATCACAAACGCCACCGCCGCCGCCAGCCGCGCCCATCGCTGCGTCTCCGCATCCAGCCGCTTGCGTCCCTCGGCCGTCAGCCGGTAGAACTTCGCGCGCCGGTTGTTCTCCGACGCGCCCCACTCCGCCTCGAGCAATCCGCGCAGCTCGAGCCGGTGCAGCGCCGGATACAGCGCGCCCTCCTCGACCTTCAGCACCTGCAGCGACGTGTGCTCGATCCACTCCGCCACCCCATACCCATGCAGCGGCCCGCGCAGGAGCGCCTTGAGCACCAGCATCTCCAGCGTCCCCTGAATCAATTCACCTGTGTCTACCTTTGGCTGTCCCATAATCACCTTAGGGGAAGACAATAGCTCGATCCGAACCCGCTGTCAATGTCCGAAAACCGCGCACCGGCCCCCCAAGCCAGGCCGCCCCGCCCGATGGGTCGAAAAGATGCCAGCTTGCAACGCAGCATTCACCTTTTGCACCCTCATCGGCGTTAACGTGGTGAGAGCATGTTTTGTTCAGTTTCCCCGGTCGCTCGTCTGGGCCGGATCCCCGCAATCCCCCAACCGTAATCACACCAGGTCCTTTGCCCTACAGGAACAGCGGTCACCTTTGTGTCAGCGAACTGGTTACTGTTCTGGGCCGCCCTTAACCCGTTCTTGGGATAGTGGATACACCCCCACGGAGCCTAGCCTTTTGGTCATGGATTTCGCAGAAGGACAACGGGTCCGCATCAAGGACAAGCAGATCGTCGGGACCGTCGAGAAGAAGCTCACTTCTCTCGAGGATGTCTACGTCGTCCTGTTCGGAGAAGCTTCTAAGCAGGAAGAAAAGCTCGTCCGCGGCGCCGACCTCGAGCCCGCTCCCGGCGTCGAGAACCAAAAGCTCGCCTAGCCGCTCATCCCGAAAAGGCGCCCGGTCGGCTGAATAGCCCGCGGGAAGAACCAGGTTCGGAAAGCGCGCTGCCTGTTTTGGAAAGGGCGCTGCTCCATCAGCGGCAGCCGGCAGGCCTACTTCAGGCTCTGCAGTTTCTGCGTCGCAATCTGCGCCGCGTCGTTGTCCTTGTTCTGATCCTTGATCTCAGCGTAGAGCCGCCGCGCTTCGGCCGGCTGGGTCGTCTCATACAGCTGGGCCAGCTGCAGCTGCGCCGCCGCCTTCGGAACCGTGGTCGTCGGATGCGCGATCACGTCCTGGAACAACGTCACCGCCTGCGAATTGCGCCCGGTCTGCGCGTACAGATTCGCCAGCGCGATCTTCGCCAGCGCTTCCCGATCGCTGCCGGCATGCGTGGCCTTCTCCAGATCCGCTTCCGCCGCCGATTGCTGTCCCAGTTCGAGCTCGGTGGCCCCTGCAAAGTAGCGAGCGGTCTGGCCCGCGGTCAGCCAGCCGTACTGGTCGGCCGTCTGCCGGAAGAGCGGATACGCGGCCTTCGCCCGCTCCGCAGCCGTCGCGTAGGTTTTCTGGCCCGGCTCCGCCGGTTGATTTGGCTGCGCCAGCGGCGTCTCGTAGATGTCCATCGCCTGGCCGAGCAGCTGATTCGCGGCCGCTTCCCGCTTTTGGTAGACAAAGAAGCTGGCTACGACAAGCCCCGCAGCCAGCACGACACCCACCAGCCACGCAACAACGTTGCCGCGGTGCTCGCCAATCCACTCCAGCCCGGAGGCGGTTGCGGATACGAATTTGTCCTGTTTCAGCGCGTGACGGGTCTGTGTGTCCACCGGTTTTCCTGATGTTCCTTTGGGCGGCCCAGTTCCTGGGCAGGCTTCAGCGAACGCGCAGCTTTGCGCACGCATTCGCTTGCAGAATAGGTCCCAGTCTACCACGCGCCCGGCGGAACCTGAGCGTTAGGCCGCGCGCACCACGTCCTCGATCTGCCCGGTCTCGACCTTCTCCTGGCACGCGATGCAGTACGGGGTCCATGGCAGCGCTTCGAGGCGCTTTTCGCCGATCTCCTGGCCGCAGTGCATGCAGTCGCCGAACGTGCCCTCGCGCAGGCGCCCCAGCGCCAGCCGCACCTGCGATAGCTGGGTGTGCCCCTCCGTTCCCTGGCTGAAGATCAGCTCCTTCTGGTAGGACAGAACCGCCTGGTCGGCGACGTCCAGCGTGTCTTCGGCCATCGCCTGGCGGCCTTCCTGCGCCGCGCTGCGCATGCGGCCCTCCAGATGCCGCTGCTGATGACGAAGCCGCTCTTCGAATCGCCGCTGTCGGGGGGTCTTTGAAATTTGGGTCACTATGTCAACTCCTCGGATAAAAACTGGTCCGCAATACAGACAGATTCATTGGACGCACAAATCCGGTGAAAGATTTCCTGCTTTCCGCACATTCGTAGGGTTATTTCCTGGTTAACCTCGCCCGGCTCCCAAAACCGGCCAATCCAACGTAATGCCACCCTGGATGCGCCTCTGCGCAAAATGCTCTAGTCTGGAAGCTGTCATGTACGAAAACTTCAACGCCACCGACCGCTGGAGCGGGGAGGTCCTGCATTGCCGCTGGACCGCCAACATCGTCGCCATCGCGACCCGCCATGCCGACGCCGTCGATATTCGTTTCGATGTCAGTGGCCGGTCCGTCTGGATCGCCATGCCCTGTCTCGCCTGGGTCGAGCAGAAGAAACGCACCGGCCACACCATCACGGACGTCCTCGCCGCCCAGGCTGCCGGCCTCTACCTTAAGAAGGCCATCGAGTCCGGCTACGACAACGGGCGCGAAATGTACACCATGACCATCGACGAGGTTCTGGAGCACGTCGACGCCATCCTGCACGAGGCTGGGCACACCCGCAACCTGCCCTACCTGATTCCGCTCGACGACGCTCAGCCGCAGGTTTAAAAGAAGTATCCGGCGGTCGTCGCCCTGCCCTTTTTCCCCTTTGCATCTCCTCTGCCGGATGGGACAATAATGTGATCTTTCTGACCCACGGAGGCTTCCCGGAATGGGAGCGACACTCGCGCTGCAGGACCTGAAAAGGCTGACTGAAGGTCTGCACGCTCACCGCAACCTCTCGACCCCGCAACTGGTGGAAACCGCCATCGCCCGAGGCGAAGGCCGACTCGCAGCCAACGGCGCGCTCGTTGCCATGACCGGAGCCCGCACCGGCCGTTCGCCCCGCGACAAGTTCACCGTCGAAGACGATCAAACCCGCGAACGCGTCCAATGGGGCAAAGTCAACCAGCCCTTCCCGCCGGAGAAGTTCCAGGCGTTGCTGGAGCGCGTCCTCCGCCACATGGCCGAGCGCGACCTCTACATCCTGGATCTGGCCGCCGGCGCCGATCCCGCTTACCAGCTCCCCATCCAGGTCGTCTGCGAGTATGCCTGGCACGCGCTCTTCGTGAAGCAGCTCTTCATCCGCCCCGATCTCAGCCAGCTCGCCACCCATTCCCCGGAGTTCGTGGTGATCGCCGCGCCGGAATTCGAGGCCGTCCCCGACCGCGACGGTGTGAGTTCCTCAACCTTCATCCTCACCGACTTCACCCGGAGAATCATTCTCATCGGCGGCACAAAATATGCCGGCGAGATGAAGAAGTCCATCTTCGGCGTGATGAACTACGTGCTGCCCGGGCGCGACGTTTTTCCCATGCACTGCTCGGCCAACATCGGCGCCGACGGCTCGTCCGCGCTCTTCTTCGGCCTCTCGGGCACCGACAAAACCACCCTCTCCGCCGATCCCGAGCGCCGCCTCCTTGGCGACGACGAACATGGCTGGAGCCCCAACGGGGTTTTCAATTTCGAAGGCGGCTGCTACGCCAAATGCGTCGACCTCACCCAGGAAAAAGAGCCGCAGATTTTCAACGCCATTCGCTTCGGCTCCGTGCTGGAAAACGTCGTCCTCGATCCGCGCAGCGGCGAGCCCGATTACTCCGACATTCGCTACACCGAAAACACGCGCGCCGCGTATCCCGTCGACTTCATCGCCAACGCTGTCATCCCGGGCATCGGCGGGCATCCACGCAACGTGCTCTTCCTCGCCGCCGACGCCTTCGGCGTTCTTCCGCCCATCGCGAAGCTCACGCCCGATCAGGCTATGTACCACTTTCTCTCCGGATACACCGCCAAACTCGCTGGAACCGAGGCCGGCCTCGGCAGCGAGCCGGTGCCTGAGTTCTCCACCTGCTTCGCCTCGCCGTTCCTGCCGCTTCCGCCCGCGGTCTACGCTGAGATGCTCGGCCGCCGCCTGCGCGAGCACCATGCCCAGTGCTGGCTCGTGAATACCGGCTGGTCCGGTGGCGCTTTCGGGGTAGGGAAGCGCATGAGTCTTCGGCACACCCGCGCCATCGTGCACGCCGCGCTCGACGGTCGACTGGCGAAAGCGGAATTCACCGCCGAGGAAGCCTTCGGGCTCAGCATCCCCACCACTTGTCCCGACGTCCCCTCGGAGTTGCTGAATCCCCGCAATGCGTGGGCCGACAAAAATGCCTACGACGCGCAGGCGCGCCTGCTGGCAAAAAAGTTCACTGAGAATTTTCGGAAGTTCGACGTGCCGGACGCAGTCCGCAACGCTGGCCCCCGCACCGCCTAACCCGCGCAGCTACTGGCTACTGGCCGCATTTCCGTAACTTGACTCTTGACAACCGTGGACTTAGTCTCGAAATGGAGGCAGCGGCAGTTCTTCGTCCCTCCGCAGTTTGCCAGGAGAACGGCCCATGCAAAGCCACCCCTACATCTGGAACTATCTTCCTCTGCTGCTGCAGATCGTAGTCGTGGGAGCGCTGGCCTGCGGCATGGTGGGCATGTCCTGGTTCGTCGGCCGCCATCGCAACATCAGGGAAAAACTGGAAGCCTACGAGTGCGGCATCCCCGCTGAAGGCGATGCGCGCGGGCGCTTCTCCGTGCGCTTCTATATGGTCGCGATGTTGTTCATCCTCTTCGATGTGGAAGCGGTTTTCATGCTTCCCTGGGCGGTGATCTACCGGCAGCTGCCGCAGATCGCCGGAACGCGCTTCTTCGGCTTCTGGGAAATGGTCGTCTATCTGGGGTTCGTCGTCCTCGGCGTCTTCTACGTTTGGAAAAAAGGGATTCTCGACTGGGCCGCCGACAAGGCGGATCTGTAACAAACACTGCGACGATTCGGAATCACGCTGGGAGAAGCGCTGCTCAGGGAAAAATGGCAGAAGCATTGTTAAATAAGGATGCCGTCTACGCAGGCCTCGCGCAGAATGTGGCCGTTCAGGCCCTCCGCGCCGCTCATCCCGACGCCGTCACCAATGCCAAATTCGATCGCGGCGAGCTCACCCTCGTCATCGCCGCCGATGCCATTCGCGCCGCCTGCCGCACCCTCCAGCGCGCCGGCTACAACTTCTTCGAAGACGTCACCTGCGTCGACTGGTATCCCGCCGAGCCGCGCTTCCAGGTCACCTACCACATCCTTTCCCACAAGCTGAAGGAGCGCGTCCGCCTGCACGTGATGGTCGAAAGCATCGACCCTTCCGTTGACAGCATCACGCCGGTTTGGCCTTCGGCCAATTTCTATGAGCGCGAAGTGTGGGACCTCTTCGGCGTGCGCTTCAACGGCCATCCCGGGCTGCGCCGCATCATGCTTCCCGAGGAATGGGATGGCCATCCTCTGCGCAAGGACTATCCGGTGGAGGGCTATCGCTGATGCCCGGCTCCCCCGATCGGCACGATATGCCCGAGATCCCCGGCTTCGTCGAGACCGCTACGCTCATTGCGCCGCGTCCGGAAGAAGGCCCGAAGGACCACACCATGGTCCTCAACATGGGGCCGCAGCATCCTTCCACGCACGGCGTGCTCCGCGTCGTGCTGGAAATCGACGGCGAAACCGTCGTCAAGCTGGTGCCCGACATCGGCTATCTCCACACCGGCATCGAGAAAACCTGCGAGGCCAAGTTCTACCAGCAGGTAGTGCCCCTCACGGATCGGATCGACTATCTGTCTCCGATGACCAACAACCTCTGCTACTGCCTCGCCGTCGAAAAGCTCCTGCAGCTGGAAATTCCCGAGCGGGCGCAGTGGATGCGTGTCCTGCTCAACGAGCTGACGCGCCTCAATTCGCATCTGATCTGGCTCGGCACGCACGCCATGGACATTGGCGCGCTCACCGTTTTCCTCTACACATTCCGCGAACGCGAAGACATCCTGCGCATCTTCGAGCAGGTCTCGGGCCAGCGCATGATGACCTCCTACTTCCGCATCGGCGGCCTCGCGCTCGATCTGCCGCTCGGCTTCTTCGATACCGTGCAGTCCTTCATCAAAATCCTGCCGGAAAAAATCGACGAATACGAGAATCTGCTCACCGGCAATCCCATCTTCATCAACCGGCTGAAAAATGTCGGCTACCTCAGCCCTGAAAACGCCATCGCGTTCGGCGTTACCGGACCTCCGCTGCGCGCCAGCGGTGTCGACTGGGACCTCCGCCGCGACATGCCCTATTCCAGCTACGAAAAATTTAAATTCGAAGTCCCCATTTCGAACGACGGCGACGTCTGGGCACGATACGTCGTGCGCCTCCGGGAAATGCGCGAGTCCGTGAAGATCTGCCAGCAGGCGCTCGACGGCATGCCCGAGGGCCCTATCAAGGCTGACGCGCCCCACGTCGTTCTCCCCGACCGGGAAAAAATGAAGACCCAGATGGAAGCCCTCATCTACCACTTCAAAATCGTCACCGAAGGCTTTCAGGTGCCGGCCGGCGAGGTCTACCAGGCCGTCGAATCGCCGCGCGGCGAGATGGGCTACTACGTGGTCAGCGACGGCACAGCCAAGCCCTGGCGCGTGCACATGCGCAACCCCTCCTTCGCGACCCTGCAGGCATTGGAAACCATGTGCGTCGGCCGCCTGATCGCCGACGTCGTCGCCGTCATCGGCTCTATCGACATTGTCCTGGGAGAGATTGACCGGTGACCGCTATGGTGACGGAAGCAACGGTCCGCACCGAACTGTGCCGGGCGTTTGCTGCGCTCGTGCAGGCTTACGCTACCCTGGCCGCTTTTCATGACGGAAGAATCGCTGAATTCGAACAAGCCGGCGGCGGCCTTCGGGTTGAAGTCGATGGCGCGCAATTGAAGCTGCATTTCGACCCGCTGATCGGGGCCGGAGAATGGCACATCAGCGGTCCCTCGGGTGCAGATAAGCTGGGCTGTTTCCAACTACAGTCCGATGGAACCATCGCACTGGATGGGGCGATTACCGAGATGGATCACGCAGCCATCGACCTTTCTGCGCTTCTGAAGAAATCGTGGGGAGAGAAACGATGACCACCCTCTTCTCGCCCGCGCTCGCCGCTCGTTTCGACAAGCTGGTCACCCTCTACCCCATCAGGCGCTCCGCCCTCGTCCCGATGCTGCTCTACGCGCAAGACGAGGTCGGCTATCTCTTCGACCCCGTCATCGCCGAAATAGCCGAGCGCGTCGGCGCTACTGAGCTCGAAGTCCGCAACGTCATCAGCTACTACTCGATGCTGCGCACGAAGCCCGCGGGCAAATATCACGTCCAGGTCTGCACCAACATCAGCTGCATGCTGCGCGGTGGCAACGAGATCCTCGACCACTGCAAAAAGAAGCTTGGCATCCCCAACAAAGGCGTCACCGCCGACGGCTTGTTTTCTCTCGAGGAAGTCGAGTGCATCGGAGCCTGCTCCTGGGCGCCCGCCGCGCAGGTGAATTACGACTTCCACGAGAACCTGACTCCAGCCTCCATCGACCAGGTCCTCGCGGATTACCGCGCAAAATCGGAAAAGGGGGCGGCGAAGTAATGGCGACCCTCTCCACCCATCCCGACTGCGTCCCCGTCGTCTCGTACCGCTTCGGCAAAGGCGCTGCCAACATCGACAAGTACCTCGAGCTCGATGGCTACCAGGCTGCCCGCAAGGCTCTCGCCCTCGGCCCCGACGGCATCATCGCCGAGATGAAGGCCTCGAATCTGCGCGGCCGCGGCGGCGCTGGTTTCCCCACCGGCCTCAAGTGGTCCTTCGTTCCCAAACAATCCGCCAAACCGAAATACGTCCTCGTCAACGGCGACGAGTCCGAGCCCGGAACCTGCAAGGACCGCCTCATCTTAGAACAGGATCCGCATGCCGTCATCGAAGGCACGATCATCGCCGGCCTATCCGTCCAGTCCCAAATGGGATTCATCTATCTGCGCGGCGAATACCGGTACCTCCTCGAAATCATGGAGCGCGCCGTCGCCGACGCTTACGCCGAGGGCTTTCTCGGCAAGAACATCTTCGGCAGCGGCGTCGACTTCGACATCGTCACCCAGACCGGCGCGGGCGCCTACGAAGTCGGCGAAGAATCGGCGCTGATGGAATCGCTCGAAGGCAAGCGCGGCATTCCGCGCATCCGCCCGCCCTTCCCGGCGGTGGTTGGCCTCTATGGCGGACCCACCATCATCAACAACGCCGAAACCATCGCCACCGTTCCCCACGTCTTCCGCCTCGGCGGCGCGGAGTACGCCAAAATCGGTACCGAGCGCAACGGCGGCACGCGCCTCTTCTGCCTGAGCGGCCATATCGAACGCCCTGGCGTCTACGAGTTGCCCATGGGCTACAACCTCAAAAAGATGATTTACGAGGTAGGCGGCGGCATTCCCGGCGGCAAAAAGCTCAAGGCTGTCGTTCCCGGCGGCGCTTCCACCCCGGCCCTCACCGCCGACGAAATCGACATCGGCATGGACTTCGACCAGGTGGGCAAAGCCGGATCGATGCTCGGCTCCGGCGGCGTCGTCGTCCTCGACGAAACGACCTGCATGGTCGAATTCGCCCTCCGCACCATGAAGTTCTACGCGCACGAAAGCTGCGGATGGTGCATCCCCTGCCGCGAAGGCACCGACTGGCTGAAAAAGTCACTCACACGGTTACATGAAGGCGGCGCCGTCGACAAAGACATCGACAACATCCGTTATCTTGCCGAAAACATGCTGGGACGCACCTTCTGCCCGCTCGGCGACGCGGCCGCTATGCCCACCATCGCCTTCGTCAAGAAGTGGCGCAAGGAATTTGAGGATCACCTGGAGGGCAAGGGCTGCCCTTATCGGCATACCCATCAGGAAGAGCTGGTCGGTGGGTGAACTATCGGGATTTTATTCGTATGATCGAACGAGACGGCTGGACGCACGTGAGAACCACGGGGAGTCACAAGCATTTTCGCCATCCGGTCAAGCCTGGGTTCGTAACGGTCGCTGGGCAGGGGAATGACGACATACCGAAAGGGACACTCAACAGCATGCTCAAACAGGCCGGATTGAAACAACGGAGCCAGCCGTGAAATACGCAGTGATTTACGAGAAGTCGGCCACTGGATACGGTGCATACGTGCCTGACCTCCCAGGTCTGGGGGTCGTTGCCGCCACGCTCGACGAGACAAAAAAGCTGATCCGCGAAGGCATCGAAGCGCACATTAAAGTTATGCGTGAGTACGGCGACCCCGTGCCCGAACCTACCTCCACTGCCGAAGTCATTGATGTTGCGGTCTCGGCCTGAAGATTGTCACTCCGTGGTGGCCTGAGAAACGAAATGGCTGACGTTACCCTTACTGTCGACGGCAAGAAGCTCACCGTGCCCGCGGGCACGCTGCTCATTGAAGCCTGCCGCGCCCGCGGCATCGAGGTTCCCGCCTTCTGCTACTATCCCGGCCTTTCGCTCCAGGCCGCATGCCGCATGTGTGTCGTCCGCATTGAAAAAATGCCCAAGCTCCAGACCGCCTGCACCACGCCGGTCGCCGAGGGCATGATCGTCACCACTGAAAGCCCCGAAATCGCGCAGGCCCGCAAGGCCATGCTCGAGCTGGTGCTCGCCAACCATCCCCTCGATTGTCCCGTCTGCGATGCCGGCGGCGAGTGCGAGCTGCAGGACATGACCTTCAAGTACGGCGCGCACGAATCGAAATTCGTCGAGATCAAGCAGCACCGCGACGAGCAGCAGTGGTCCCCGGTCGTCTTCTTCGATCGCCCGCGCTGCATCCTCTGCTACCGCTGCGTGCGCGTCTGCGGCGAAGGTATGGATGTTTGGGCGCTCGGCGTCCAGAACCGCGGCGCCGGCTCCGTCATCGCGCCCAACAAACAGGACCACCTCGAGTGCGAAGAGTGCGGCATGTGCATCGACATCTGCCCCGTCGGCGCGCTCACCTCCGGCGCTTATCGATATAAGACGCGCCCCTGGGAAATGTCTCACGTCGGTACCGTCTGCACCCATTGCGGAGACGGCTGCAAAACCACCCTCGGCGTCCGCCGCTCCAACGACGGCATGGACATCGTCCGCGGCGACAACCGCGACAAGAGCGGCATCAACGGTGACTTCTTATGTATCAAGGGCCGTTACGCATTCGACTTCGCGAATCGCGAAGACCGCCTCACCCAGCCCCTCGTGCGCAAAGCCAACGGCCAGCTCGAACCCGTCAGCTGGGACCAGGCCATGGACTTCGCCGGCCAGCGTCTCCGCGAGATTCGCGACTCCAAAGGCGGCTCAGCCATCGGCGTCATCGGCTCGAATCGCACCACCAACGAAGAAGCGTATCTCCTCCAGAAGTTCGCCCGCACCGTCCTCGCCACCAATAACATCGACCATCACCGCACCGCGGACTATCCGGCCTTTGCCGCCGCGCTCAGCGGCAAGCTCGAAGCTTCGCTCCGCGACTTCGCCGGTTCGACGGCCGTTCTGCTCCTCGGCAACGATCCCACCGAGCAGCATCCTGGACTCGCCTGGCAGATTCGCACCAGCGTCCGCCTGCACGGCGCGCATCTCTACGTCGCCAATCATCGGCCCATCAAGCTCCGCCGTCAGGCCACCGCCTTCCTCGAAATTCCTGAAGACGGCTATTCGTCCCTGATCCCGTTCCTTGCCGGCCAGCCAGGCGCTTTCGCTGGCGACCAGAACGCCCCAGCCTTTCGCGACGCCCTCCTCAAAGAAGAATCGCTGCTCGTTGTCTTCGGCTCGGAATTCCGCGGCCGCGACATCGAGGCGCTCATCCAGTTCGGTTCAATCCTGCCCGGCGTCAAGTTCGCCTGTCTCGGCGACTACGCCAATTCTCGCGGCGCAGCGGACATGGGCCTCTACCCCGACCTGCTTCCCGGCTACGCCCCACTCTCCTCATCCGGTCCCTTCACCGAAGCCTGGGGATCCGCGCCGCCCGCCCAGCCTGGCCTCGATTTGCCGCAGATGTTCGATGCCGCCGAGCGCGGCTCGCTCAGTGCGCTGTATGTTGTGGGCGCAAATCCAGTGGCCCGCTATGGCGTAAACCCCGCCGCTCTGCGCAACACGTTCCTCGTCGTCCAGGATATGTTCCTCACCGAAACTGCCCGGCTCGCCGACGTCGTTTTCCCCGCCGCCAATCTCTACGAGAAAGCCGGCACCGTCACCAACACCTTTGGCGATCTCCAGCTGGTGAAGAAAGCCGCCGATCGCGCCGGCGTTCGCCCTGACTTCGAGCTGATCGTTCGCCTCGCCGCGGCGATGCGTGCCGACGTCAAGCAGCTGGTTTCCTTCGGGCAGAGAGGCGTTCAGGCCGATTTCGGCCAGGCCCGTGGCGCACAGTCCGGTGAAGCCGATCGTCACGGCGTGTGGCTCTCCGCGCAGCATCAGGAGCCGCGCCTCAGCCCCTTCGATCCCTTCGCGATTCTCGACGAGATTCAGCGCCTGGTGCCCGCCTACAACGTGCCCCGCCTCGATTTACTCGCCGGCAACGATCAACATCTCAAGCCCGCGCTGGTCCAGATCGCAAACGCCGCCTCGCGCCGCAACCTCGTCACGCCCTCCAACGACACTCTCTTCACCTCTGGCTCTCTGGGGTCGTACAGCAGCACGCTGCGTTCCGTCCTCGAAGCGCGTCAACCCGTGGAAACGGCGGCGGACTAAGGATCGGAAGCTCATGGAGACCAGCCTGCTCGCGTTTCTGCTCATCAGCCTTGCCAAGGTCATCGTTGTCGTGGTGATCCTGCTTATGGCGGTGGCCTACACCGTCCTGCTCGAGCGCAAGCTGGTCGGCCGCATCCAGAATCGCTGGGGACCCAGCCGCGTCGGTCCCTTCGGCCTGCTCCAGCCGCTCATGGATGGCGCCAAGCTCTTCCTCAAAGAAGACCTGATACCCGAGGCGGTTTATCGTCCTCTCTACATTCTTGCGCCCATCATCGCCCTGGGCTGCGCGCTCATGTCCATCGCCGTCGTACCCTTCGGGGCCGACATTCGCTGGAAAGGCGTGGACCTTTTCGAGATTGCCGACGTCAACATCGGCCTCCTCATCATCCTCGGCATCACTTCCGTCGGCGTCTACGGCATCGCGCTCTCCGGCTGGTCGTCGAATAACAAATATTCGCTGCTGGGCGCGCTCCGTGCCAGCGCCCAGGTCATCAGCTACGAGCTCGCCCTCGGGCTCTCCCTCGTCGGAGTCGTGCTGCGCTCCGGTTCGCTCCGCCTCCGCGACATCGTCGATGTCCAGTCCACCCACGGCTTGCTCTCCTGGAATTTCTTCGGCGGTTTCCAGTTTGTCGCCTTCCTCATCTATCTCATGGCCGCGTATGCCGAAACCAACCGCGCCCCCTTCGATCTTCCCGAGGCGGAGAGCGAGCTTACCGCCGGCTACCACACCGAATACAGCTCCATGAAATTCGCCATGTTCTTCATGGCCGAATACGGCAACATGATCACCGTCGGCTGCGTCGCCACTCTGCTCTTCTTCGGCGGATGGACCAGCCCCTTCGGCAATCTGTTCCCCGAACCTCACAACGCGATCCTCCTCTCGTTTCTTTCGCTCTTCTGGTTTGTCGCCAAAGTTTTCTGCTTCCTCTTTCTCTATATCTGGGTGCGCGGGACGCTTCCGCGCTTCCGTTACGACCAGCTCATGGGCTTCGGATGGAAATTTCTGATTCCCGTCGCCGTCGCCAATATTGTTGTCACCAGTTTCTTCATCGGACTGCGGCTGCCGCTGCACTGATCTAAAATTTTGTTTTGGACTTCCGGCCGCTGCTGTTCTTCTGCTGTTCTGAGTAACGAAACACGATGCATCTCGCTCTGTTCATCATCTTCGCGGGGTTGTGTGTGGCGGGCGCCCTGAATCTCCTGCTCCAGCGCCACCCCATCAACAGCGCGCTCTCGCTTATCGTGGTCATGAGCTCGCTCGCGGTGCTGTATCTGCTGCTCGGAGCCGAATTCCTCGCCGCCGCCCAGGTCATCGTCTACTCCGGCGCCATCATGGTGCTCTTCACCTTCGTCATCATGTTGCTGAATGCCGGAAAAGAAGAGCGCACCCACGGCAGCAGACTCGCTTACATCGCCGGATTCCCCGGAGCCGCCGCGCTCCTTGGCCTCTTGACCTACATTTTCCTTTCCCACAGCGCCACTTTCGGGCAGGCGCGCCTCGGCGAATATCTCGCCACCACCGACGACATCAGCCGCGTGCTCTTCCGCGATCTTCTGCTCCCCTTTGAAGTCACTTCCGTCCTGATTCTCATCGCGATCCTGGGCGCCGTTGCCCTGGCCAGAAAGGAGCACTGAGCCATGGTCCCCATCGCGTATTACCTCGTCCTCAGTGCCGTCCTCTTCTCCATCGGAGTCGCCGCCTTTCTCATCAAGCGCAACATCATCACCGTCTTCATGTCGATTGAGCTCATGCTCAACGCCGTCAACCTCGCCTTCATCGCCTTCTCCCGCCAGTGGAGCCAGACCACCGGCCACCTCCAGGTCAATGGCCAGATTTTCGTATTCTTCGTGATGGTCGTCGCCGCCGCGGAAGCTGCCGTCGGCCTCGCCATCATCATCGCCGTCTTCCGCGCCCGCAACACCCTCAACGTCGACCAGATCGATCTGATGAAGCTATGACCGACCTTCACCTGTGGCTCATTCCGCTCGTCCCGCTCGCCGGATTCCTGGTGAATGGTCTGCTCGGCCGCAAATTCCAGAAACGCGTCGTCACCACCGTCGCCCTGGTCGCGTCGCTGATCCCGCTCCTTCAGGTCGCAGTCATTGTTACAAAATTCGGCTCCCTCGCCCTGCCCCACATTGAGAACCTCGGCCCCTGGATTCAGGCCGGCTCTTTCCACGCCGACTTCTCCTTCCAGCTTGATCAGCTGACCCTCGTCATGCTCTCGGTCGTCACCGGCGTCGGCTTCCTAATCCATATCTATTCCGTCGGCTACATGGGCGAGGAAGACGGCTACTGGCGCTTCTTCGCATACATGAACCTCTTCCTCTTCTTCATGCTCACGCTCGTGCTGGCGGAAAACTTCCTGCTGATGTTCGTGGGCTGGGAGGGCGTGGGGCTTGCTTCCTACCTGCTCATCGGCTTCTGGTACACGCGTGACGCCGCCGCCAACGCCGGCAAAAAAGCATTCATCGTCAACCGCATCGGCGACTTCGGCGTTCTGCTCGCGATGTTTCTGCTCATCGAACACTTCGGTAGCGTCAGCTTCACCGAAGTCTTCAGCGCGATCGCCGCCCACCCCGCCTGGCAGGGCGGCTTCCTCACCGCGATCGCGTTGTTCATCGTCCTCGGCGCCACCGGAAAATCCGCGCAGATTCCCCTCTATGTCTGGCTCCCCGACGCCATGGAAGGTCCCACCCCCGTCTCCGCGCTCATCCACGCCGCTACCATGGTCACCGCGGGCGTCTACATCGTCGCGCGCACCCACGTCATCTTCGACCGCTCTCCGTACGCGCTCGCCATCGTCGCCATCATCGGCGTGGCCACCGCATTTTTCGCCGCCACCATCGGATTAGTCCAGACCGACATCAAGCGCGTCCTTGCCTACGCCACCATTTCGCAGCTCGGGTACATGTTTCTGGGATGTGGCGTCGCCGCCTACTCCGCCGGAATCTTCCATCTCGTCACTCACGCGTTCTTCAAGGCGCTGCTCTTCCTCGCCGCCGGCTCCGTCATTCACGCGTTGAGTGGTGAACAGGATATGCGCGCCATGGGCGGGCTCCGCCAAAAAATCCCCATCACCTTCTGGACCATGACCGCTGCCGTCCTCGCCATCTCCGGCTTTCCGCCGCTGGCAGGCTTCGTCAGCAAGGACGAAATTCTCTACCAGACCTTTATCGCGCCCAATGGGGGCAAGCTTCTCTGGGCCATCGGCCTTCTCACCGCCGGACTCACATCCTTTTATATGTTTCGGCTCTGGTACCTGACCTTCTTCGGCGAATCCCGCACCCAGACCGCTGCAATCGAAGAAGAAGCCGCCCCCGTCCATGCCCGTTCCGATACGAAGCTGGTCCTCGAAGCCGAGCCGCAGGCTCACCCCGTCCACGAGAGTCCCTGGATCATGCTCGGGCCCCTCGTGATCCTCGCCATTCTCTCCGTCATCGGCGGCTGGATGGGCTGGCCGGAAGGGCTCGGCGGCAGCAACTGGTTCTCCCGCTTCCTCGAACCCGCGGTCGGCGTTCTGCCCGCGCCATCGTCACCGGAAAGCCACCTGACCGAACTCATTTTGGCTCTCGTTTCGACGTTCGTCGCCGCCTCCGGCTGGCTCGCCGCGCACATTATGTACTATGCCAGGCCGGAGCTCCCCGCGCGCCTCACCGCGCAGTTCCCAGCGCGGTACGCGCTCCTGAAAAACAAATACTGGGTCGACGAAATCTATGCAGCCATTGTCGTCGCCCCCGTCCTCTTTATCGCGCGCTGGGTCCTCGCCGTCCTCATCGATCGCGGCCTCATCGACGGTGGGAGCCTCACCGCCGGCTATTCCGCCCAGGGACTGGGAGCCCTGGTCGCGCGCATTCAGTCCGGCAATATTCGCTCCTACGCCGGATGGCTGGCGTTCTTCGCGGCTGCTTTGCTGGCTGCGTCATACTTTGGCTGGACCACTCACTTCTTCCTCCAATGAACCCTGGATCAAGGACGACTCTGTGCTGAACGACCACATCCTTACCGCGATCACCTTCGTGCCCACTGCCGGCGCGCTGGTCGTCGCGTTCTTGCCGCGCAAAGGTCGCGTCATCCCGGCGTTCACTCTCCTCGTCACGCTCGTCACCTTCGTCCTCTCGCTGCATTTGCCCGCGCATTTTGACTACGCGCACCACGGCTTCCAGTTCGAAGAGAACCGCCCATGGATCTCCAGCCCTGCGATCCGCTATCACCTCGGCGTCGACGGCCTTTCCCTGTGGCTGGTTCTGCTCACCACGTTCCTCGGCCCCATCGGCGTCCTCATCTCCTGGCGCGCCATCGAGACGCGCACCCGGGAATTCTATTTCCTCTTCCTCCTGCAGCAGACCGCCATGGTCGGCGTCTTCGTCGCTCTCGATCTCTTCCTCTATTACGGCTTCTGGGAGCTGTCTCTGGTGCCGATGGCGATTCTGATCGCGATGTTCGGTCCCAACCGCGGTCGCGCTGCCGCGCTCAAGTTTTTCCTCTACACCTTCCTTCCCTCCGGGCTGCTTCTTGTCGCCATCCTCTGGCTCTACGCAAAAACGAATACCTTCGACTTCGTCCAGCTCCAGGCCCTCCTCGGGAACGGAACCTTCGCGCCGCAGGCCCTGTGGTGGGTTTCGCTGGCCTTTCTGGTGGCTTTCGCCGTCAAAGTTCCCGTCTTTCCACTCCATGGCTGGCTGGCCGACGTCATTCAGGAAGCGCCCACCGCCATGGCCATGGTCGTCGCAGGCAAGCTCGGCCTCTACTCCATCTTCCGTTTCAACCTCGGACTTTTCCCGGCTCAGTCGCGCGCCATCGCCCCGCTCATGATTGTTCTCGCCGTCGTTGGCCTGCTCTACGGAGCGCTCGTTGCCCTGGCGCAAACCGACATGAAGCGCCTCATCGCCTTCTCCATCCTCGGCAACCTCAGCTTCTGCACGCTCGGCATCTTCTGCTTTGCTGTCGCTGGCCTCAACGGCGCAGTTTTCCAGACCATCAACGAGGGAGTCACCGGCGGCGCCCTGCTCGTTCTCGTCGCGCTTCTCTACGAGCGCTACGGGACGTATGACATGACGCTGTACGGCGGCCTTGCGGCGAAGCTTCCGATGCTGGCCACGCTGTTCGTCATCACCTCGCTCGCGCTCATCGGCCTGCCCCTCTTCAACGGCTTCATCGGCGAGTTCCTCGTCCTCAGCGGCAGTTTCCAGGTCCATCCGCAGTGGGTCGCTGCGGCCACCGTCGGCGTCATCCTCAGCGCCACCTATATGCTCTGGATGGTCCAGCGCATCTTTTACGGCAAAGAATCTTCGCTGGTCGTCAACCGTCCCGCGTTCGACCTGAACGTCCGCGAGCAACTCACCCTCTGGCCCATGGCGATTCTTATGCTCGCGATGGGCGTCGCCTCGCCTTATTGGATCAAAGCTATCGACGGCGCTATGAGCCCCCTGGCCGGCAACGCTACCAGCGTCCCCGCCTCGCCACCCGCGGCCATCCAGCTCTCCGGAGGCGCACAGTGAACGACGCTCTCCGCATTCTGCCTGAAATCATCCTCACCCTCGCAGGCGTGCTGGTCATGATCGCTGACGCGCTGCTGCCGAAACTCTCCAGCCGCAAACCGCTGGGCTGGCTCGCGGTTCTGGGTGCGCTGGCCGCGCTCGGCGCCAGCTTCTGGCAATATCAGCTGCCCGCGGGCGCCGCGTACTACGGCGTCGTGCAGACTGACGCTTTCAGCGTCTTCTTCCACGTCCTGATCGCCGGAATCGTCCTGGCTTCGCTGCTCATCACGCTCGACGCCGTCACTCCTGAAACCGAGGGCCTCGGCGAGCTCTTCGCGCTCATGCTCTTTGGCTCCGTCGGCATGATGCTCATGACGAGCGCCGTTGAACTGCTCCTCGTCTTCGTCGCGCTGGAAATCTCCTCGATCTCCACCTACATCATGGCGGGATACCGCCGGAAGAGCGCCAAGAGTCCTGAATCCGCGCTCAAATACTTCCTGCTGGGATCCTTTGCCACCTCGTTTTTCCTGTACGGCATCGCTCTGATTTTCGGCGCCACCGGGACCACCCGCATCGGCGCCATCGCCGACGCCATCGCTACCGCGAACCCCTCCAGCGCGCTTCTCTACGTCGGCCTCGCGATGGTCATCGTCGGCCTCGGCTTCAAGGTCTCCGCCGCGCCCTTCCACGTCTGGACGCCCGACGTCTACGAAGGCTCTCCCTCGCCGGTCGTCGCGCTCATGTCCACCGGGCCCAAGGCCGCCGCCTTTGCCGTCCTGCTGCGCATTGCTTACGGCGCGTTGCCCCAGCTCCATGCTGACTGGGTTCCCATCCTGTGGTGGCTCGCCGTTATCTCCATGACCATCGGCAATCTCGGCGCTCTGCGCCAGAGCAATGTCAAGCGCATGCTGGCCTACTCCTCCATCGCTCATGCCGGATACATTCTCGTCGCCTTCACCGCGCTCTCCGCCGACGGAGTCGCCGCCGCCAGTTTCTACGCCGTCTCCTACGCAGCCATGAACGTCGGCATTTTCGCCATCGTCAGCCACGCCGGCGGCTACGACGACCGCCTCACGCTGATCGACGACTATCGCGGACTCGCGTATCGCTCGCCGTTGCTCGGCGGCGCTATGGCCTTCTTCCTCATCTCGCTCATCGGCATCCCTTTCACGGGCGGATTCTTCGGCAAGTTTTACGTTTTTGCCGCCGCGCTCCATTCCGGGATGGTCTGGCTGGCGATCATCGGCCTCATCAACAGCGGCATCGCCGCCTTCTACTACTTGCGCGTGGTAATCGCGCTTTACTCGCGACCCTCTGAGGCTGCTCCGGCGCTCGCCCTCGAGAAGCCTTCCCTCGCTCTGCTGATCGCGATATTCATCACCTCGGCAGCGACGCTCATCCTCGGCATTGTCCCGGGCAGTGTGCTCGACGCAGCCCGCGCCGCGGCGCAGACCTTCACTTCCGTGGGTCAGGATGCCGCAACCCCAACCTCTTCCTCAGTGGATGCAGTCCGTACGGGGCGGTAAAGCCCGCCCCGCGGTTCTTCAGGCGCTGAACCGGCCCCGCGCCATTCCCGGCGGCAGATCGCGCGATCCCAGATCGGCGAGCGTCGGATCGGGCTTCCATCTCCTGCCCGCCGAAGCCGGCGCCGTCATCACTTCTTTCCACGCCTGCTGGAATTTGTCCATCTCGCTGCGCGTGCCCACGGTGATGCGCACGTACGTGGGCCATACCGGCCAGACGCGTCCGATGTAGACGTTCTTCTCCGCCATGGCGGCGATCACTTCTTTGCCCGGCCGTCCCGTGTCGACCATGAAGCAGTTGGTCTGCGACGGAATGAACTTGTAGTGGTTCGCCGCCAGCCAGGCAAACGTATCGTTCCGGATGTCGGTGTTGATCTTGCGCCGCTCCGGCACCAGCTCCGGTACCTGCAGGCTGCTCGTCGCCGCGGCCACCGCGAGGATCGGCATCATGTTCATCCCGTAGACCTGTATCTTCGCCAGCAAATCCGGCCGCCCGATTGCGAATCCGCACCGCAGTCCCGCCATCCCGTAAATCTTCGAGAAGGTTCGCAGCACGATCAGGTCCTTATCCGCCTTCACCAGATCGATCGACGGCGTCGCGTCTGAAAAATGGATGTACGCCTCGTCCACCAGCAGAATCGATCCCTTCGGCTTGTTGGCCAGCGCGTATTCGATGTCCTCGCGGCTGGTGATCGTCCCCGTCGGATTGTTCGGATTGCAGATGTAGAAAACGCCCGCGTTGGGATCGGCGGCGATCATCGCCCGCACATCGTGCGAATAGTCCTTCGCCAGTGGAACCTTCACGATATTCGCGCCCGAGAATTTCGCCGCGTACAGCGGCGCTTCATAGCTGGGGTCGGCGACCACCAGGCTGCGCTCCTTCGACGTAAAGGCCAGCGTCGTGTAGTGCAGCGGCTCGCTCGATCCGGCATAAACCCTCAGGTAATCCGGCTTCAAACCTTCCATGGCGGTGAACGCGTCCACCAGCTTCTGCGTCAGCTGGTCGTCGTAGCGTCCGCCTTCCGGCAGCAGGCTGCTCATCACCGCGCACGCTCCGCTGCATGGTCCGAGAGGATTCTCATTCGCGTCGATGCGCACCGCTCCCGGCGGCAGGTCGCGCGCAATGCGGGCCCGCTGCGCGCGTGCCAGTTGAGGTTCAGTCAGAATCGGCATCGCGGCCGCGGCGGTTGCGGCGGCGGCCATACCAAAAAAAGTGCGGCGGGAGAGATTCGTGTTCATCGGCGCCTCCTGAATTTGGATGCTGGACCCTACTTCCCCAACAATGCGTGCATTGGACTGTGGCCGTTCACCGCGATCACTTCAATTTCCACCAAAGCCCCGGGAAGCGCAAGAGCCGCCACCTGCATGGCGCTCCGCGCCGGCTTATGCGGTTGATCCTTTGTACCAAAATATTGGGTGTATCCCTTCATAAATCCGGCAAAATCCATTTTTCCGCGCTGCGCCGGATCGCCCGCCAGGTAGGCGTGCATCATCACCACGTCGCCCAGTGTCAGGTGCTGCTCCCCCAGCTCCCGCTTGATCGTGTCCAGCACGTGCATCGTTTGCGTTTCCGTATCGCCCGGCTGGCCCTTCGCCACCGACGAATCGATCGCCCCGCTCAGATACAGCGTGTCGCCGACCCAAACTCCTTCTGAAATAGGGAAGTCCGAATTCGCCAGCGGCACCCGCGTCACCGTGCTCTGGGCCATCGCGCCGCCGCAGGCCGTTGCAGCTGCCAGGACTCCCACAAAGATCCGCTTACGCAGCAAGGTTCCCTCCATTCTCCACCCGTGCTCCCAGCTGGTTGATCACCCGATACGACGACAGCGCAGCGCCCTCCTGCCAGCCCACCAGATGGCTGGTGTGGTCGCCTGCAAAGTAGACGCGCCGATCCGGCGCCAGCAAAACATCCAGCGCTCCCGGACCCCCCGCATTGCCGAACCCGCTGACCCAGGCGCCCAGGTTGTACGGAATCTGTCCCCAGCTGATGTACATCGGCTTCGAAAGATCCTTCCCATGCCCCGGATGCAGAATCTCGATCGCCTGCCGCGACGCGTCGAGCTTCGCCTGCACATTGGGCAGCTTGCCGAACGCGGTCCCGTTTTCGATGGAGTACCCGCTGACCACCACGCCGCGCTCCGAAAACAGCCGCGCGCTCGGGTACCACACCACGTTCACCGTCTGCTGCAGATACGAAAGCCCGCCGTAGATGCCGTTCTCTTTCTCCCAGAAGCGCGGCGCTTCCCATGCGACTTTGTACGCCGAATCGTAGCTGGTGCCGTCGATCGCCTGTCGCACAGCGGGGCTGAAGTCCGCGTCCAGCGTGCGGACAATCGTCAGCGGCATCGCGCAGATGCAGTAGTCGGCATTCACCGTATGGTCGGCCCCGCTGGCGCTGTCGCGATAAACCACCGTCACTCCCGTTGCGGATTGCCGGATGCTGCGCACCACCGCGCCCGGCCGCACCACGCTCCCCAGCTTCTTCTCGAACGCCGCCGGGATCCGGTCCATCCCGCCTACCGGCTGGAACATCGTCGGCTGCCAGTCGATGACTTCCTCGGCCAGCATGCCCTGCCACAAATCCGCGTCCAGCAGCGCGTGCATCGGCAGGGCATCGATCGCCTCCGGCATCTCTTTTCCCGCGCCGGGCGGCACTTTGAAGCCCGACCGCTCCGTGCCCTTGAACGTCAAATCCGGCTGCAGATCGCCGTACTGCTTCAGGAACGCGATCATCCGCTCGCGATCTTCGGCCGTGATCTCTTCGTCGAGCGCGCCTTTGCGGATGCATTTGGCCAGCAGCTCGGAAACGTGGCCACGCGTATCGTTGACCGCCTGGCGTTCCGTCACCGGATTGCCGCCGTTCAGTTTCTCGCTCTGCATCAGCGCGCCGCGCGACGAGTTGACTTCCACCTCCAGCGCCACACCCAGCTCCCGGCAATAGCCGAGCATGGCGTGGTGGATCGCCGGAAGGCGCGCCGGCCCCGCATTGAAATAATTCCCTTCATCGAAACTGCACGATTGCCGCATGCCGCTGGCGAAGTCCACATTCGTGCCGCCCCGGACCGTCCAGTTGCGCCCGCCGCATCGCTCGCGCGCTTCCAACAGCGTGCACGACCAGCCCGCCTTGCCGAGCTCATAGGCAGCTACCAGGCCGGCGATCCCCGCACCCAGAATCACGACCTTCGTCCCTTTTCCATCGACCAGCCGCAGCTTGCCCGATTCCGCCGATGCCTCGGGAATCGCCAGCAGCCCGAGCGACTGCATCATCGCGAACGCGGCGCTGTACCCACCTGCCTCGCCCACACGCATCAGAAACTGACGTCTGGTAAGACCCATGCTTTCTGTTTTCCTTTTGCCCTGGGGAACGCCATCATTGTCCCATACCCTGACGGACCCGTTTCAAAAAAAGGGCCCGCGGCCGGAGACAGAGCCACGGGCTTCAGGGAGGCTAACAAAATTTTTAGAGCCAGCGGCGTGGTGCGACCTCCGGGTGATGTGAGCCCAGGACAGAGCAGTGCCAGGGCGCGCAGCTCATGCGCTGCGTCGTCGTTCGCGTTTCTATTGAGGTCTTCGACAGGGAAGGTTGCCGCGGCCGATCTGCGCTTCTGACAAGGAAGGCAAATCTGCGGCTCTTCATCTCGTCATGAAATGAAGAGGGTCTTCCATTCTTGTCACACCCCGGGAAAAATTTCAAGCGCCATTCATAATTTCTATCCCCGCCTCGTCACAAACAGCAGCGCAATTCGCCGCCGCGATCCGTCACTGCCTCTGTTCTTCCCCCCCAAACCGCTGTCCGAACGTGCGCCAGATGGGTTACCAAAAGGGTATTCCGCGCGACCCTTCCTGTGCCCGCCATCACATACAGTCGTCTTTGCGGAAGCGGAGCATTAGATACCGGAAAGGAGGGTTTTATGCCGAATCGAATCCACGTTGCATTCGTAGCCGCGATGCTCGCCACCGCCGCTTTCGGGATAGCCCAAGCAACACCCATCATCAAACAAGTGCCGGTGAGGCCCACTTCACCTGCTTCCGGGAAACTGATGTACACCACCTATTGCGCTGTATGCCACGGTGTGGACGGCAAGGGCGCCGGCCCCGCTGCTGCAGCCCTGAAGGATCAACCCACCAACCTGGTGCAGCTCTCCAGGGACAATGGCGGCAAGTTCCCAGACGCTCACATCTATTCCATCCTGCAGTTCGGAATGGAAAACCCCGCGCACGGCTCTGCGGACATGCCCGTTTGGGGTCCCGCGCTCCGCTCCCTCGATCGCGGCAGTCCGTCGCCCGATATGCAGGAGCACCAGAGGCTCGCGAATCTGACTAACTACCTCAAGTCAATTCAGCAGCAGTAAGCTTCCGGAAAAGAAAAACTCCCTGCCACGGCAGGGAGTTTTTTGTGCCCGCTCTCGAAGCCTACTTCACCTTCGCAAAAACAATCAGCAGCGTAAACAACGCCAGCGATTCCATAAACGCCAGCCCCAGCAGCAACATGGTCAGAATGCCCGCTCGTGCTCCCGGATTCCGCGCCAGAGCCTCGGTCGCCGAAGCCGTCGCGCGCCCCTGTCCCAGTCCGCAAAGTCCCGATGCAATGGCCATCCCAATGCCCGCGCCGATCGGCACCCAGCTCGGTGCGGCGCTGACGCCAGATGCTTGTGCGAACGCAGGCGAGGCCATGAACAGCGCCGCCAGCGTCATGAATGCGTATTGCAGTTTCCGCATACTTTTCTCCTGCTTCCTTAAAATTGCCGCCAGTGGGTGGTTGAGGCTCACCGTGCTGGCCCCCTCACGCTGAACGGCTGTCCTCGCCGGAGTGGAAGCCCTCTCCGGCAGGAAATTCCTTTTAGTGCTCCGGATGCGTCGTCGCCTCCGCCAGATAAATCGTCGTGAGCAGCATAAAAATGTACGCCTGGATCAGCGCCACTCCGAAGTGCAGTCCCAGAAAGATGATCGGGATCGCCGGCGGCACCAGCGAGAAAAACACCAGCGTCAGCAAATCGCTGGCAAACATGTTCGCGTAAAGACGAACCGTTAGCGACATAATCCGCGCCAGGTGCGAAATAATCTCGATCGGGAACATCAGCGGCGCGATCCACCACACCGGCCCCATAAAGTGCTTGATGTATCCGATCGGACCCTGCGCCCGCAGCCCGTTCCAGTTGTAGTAGGCGAACGTGAACAGCGCCAGGCCCAGCGGCACTGACGGATTTGCCGTCGGCGTGTCGATCCCCGGCAGCAACCCGAAGCAGTTGCACAGCAGGATGAACACCAGCAGGCAGGTCAGAACCGGCAAAAACTTCTGGTAACCGTGACCCATCACCTGTTCCGCCTGGCTGCTCACGAATTCGTGCACGATCTCCGCCAGATGCTGCGCGTTCCCCGGCTTCTCCACGCTCAGCCGCGTCCGCACCAGGAGGAAAAACAGCACCAGACCGGTGAAAACGAGCAGTTCCAGCGTCAGCGTGTTGTTGATCGGATGGCTCGGATGCGCCGAGTGAACCCCAACCATTCCCAGCAGAGCATCCACCGGCGTGGCAAACCAGTGGTTCAGCAGGTGCGTTAGAAAATTGATCCAGGCGAGCATGTTTTTTCGCTAATTCCGCAGGAGCCGAAGGGCTTCGAAAGACAGGGCAACGACGGCTAATCCGATGCCCGCTACCAATGCGTAAACACTACCGTGGAAACACCTTAGACTAACATACAGAATCGCCGCGACCACCCCCAGGCGCAGAAAAAACATCACCAAAGTGCGCCCCATCGGCCGCGCGGTTTGCTGGTTGTCCAGTTTCGCAAAAACCGCCAGCGCCAGGTTGCGCCATTCCCGAATTCCCGTGTACGAAATCAGCGCCCCGGCCAGCTCCAGCAGCCCCGTTTGCCAGCCCATCGTGAAGGTGAACACCAGGAACAGTGCCAGCCCCAGCACCACCACCGTGCGCAGGGCGCGGCGCAGCATCTCCCGCAGATCGTCGTCCGTCATCGACGCCGCCAGGTTCGCAGCCGGGCCGTTTTCCTGGTTCACGGCTTCCTATCCTCTTTCTCCAACTGCTTTTCCTGGCCCAGCACCAGCCGGAAAATCTGCACAAACCCGGCCACGCACCCCAGCACGATCCCCGCCAGGTAGATCCAGTCCTGGTGCAGCCACTTGTCGAGGCCCGCGCCGCCCAGCCAGCCCACCAGCACCGCCGCCGGCAAAATAAACGCGATCTGCGTCAACTTCTCCGCCCGCACCAGGCTATCGACAGTCTTCGTGCGCTTCGGTGCGTCCGGATTGGGTGGCTGCTGCGGCATCGGGCTACTTTTCCCAAACGGTTATACACCTCGGGAACCCAACGTTCGCAGCACGAAAGTTATACTCGAACCAGACCCGCAAACGAATGAGCTACGACCACTTCGAGTCCGAGTTCGAGCGAAGCCTCTACGGCCTTCGGCAGGAGAAACTCAAGCAGATTGCCGCCCTCGGCCAGCAGGCCTACCCCAATTCCTTCGCCGCCACCCACACCTTCGCGCAAATTCGCGCCGCCCACGATGCCTCGCCTGGCGAGCAACTCGAAACCGAGCGCATTCCCGTTGCCGTTGCCGGACGCATCATGGCGATTCGCCAGCAAGGCAAGGCCGGTTTCGCCACGCTCCAGCAGGAAGGCGTGCGCCTCCAGATCTACGTCCGCAAAGACGCCGTCGGCGACCCCGCCTTCGAGCTCTACAAGCTTCTCGACCTCGGCGACCACATCGGCGTCACCGGCTACCTCTTCCGCACCCGCACCAACGAGCTCACCGTCCACGTCGAGACCATCACGTTTCTCGCCAAGGCCCTGTTCGCCCTGCCCGAGAAATACCACGGTCTCGCCGACATCGAGCTGCGCTACCGCCGGCGCTACGTCGACCTCTTCATGAACCCGCTGCTCAACGAAACTCCGGCCGCAGGCGCTGCTCCCTCCGAAGGCGCAACCGAGGCGCAGAAAGCCGAGGAGATTCACGTCCGCGACGTCTTCATCAAGCGCGCTCAGGTGCTGCGCGCCATCCGCAAATTCTTCGACGCGCGCGGCTACATCGAAGTCGAGACCCCCATGATGCAGTCCATCGCCGGTGGCGCCATGGCTCGTCCCTTCGTGACCCATCACAATGCCCTCGACATCGACCTCTTCCTGCGCATCGCCCCCGAACTCTATCTCAAGCGCCTCGTCGTCGGCGGCTTCGACCGCGTCTACGAGATCAATCGCAACTTCCGCAACGAGGGCATCTCCACCCAGCACAACCCCGAGTTCACCATGCTCGAGTTCTACCAGGCCTATGCGAACTACAAAGACCTGATGACGCTGACCCAGGAACTCATCCAGCAGGTCGCGCTCGAAGTGAACGGGACGACGATCACCCACTTCAACGGCGTCGAGATCGACCTCGCCAAGTGGGAAAAACTCACCATGCGCGAAGCGATTATTAAGTGGTGGCCGAAGGAAGTTGGTTCACCTCCAACGCTTGAGACCTTGGGTGACGCCAAGCGACTTGAGGAATTCCTGAACCGGTCGCTCCAGCATTTGCAGGCGCATTATCCTCAGATCACCACGCCAAGCAACGAGGTCCAAGGCGTGGATCTCGAACGGCATCGGGAATTGCGCAGCCTCCTGCTACTCATCAATGGGCAGCGAATCCTGCTGAGTGGCGATTTCACTGAGGCGGTAAAGGCGATAAGCCCCGCGCTCAATATCCCCATGCCGACTGGTTCCGTGCTACATAAGCCCCAGTCGCTCGGGAAGACCATCGCGGGTATATTCGAGGCCGTCGCGGAGCGAAATCTCATCCAGCCCACCATAATCTACGAATTCCCGCTCGCCGTTTCCCCCCTCTCCAAACAAAAGCCCGACGAGCCCGACTGGGTCGAGCGCTTCGAGTTCTACATCGGCGGATTCGAGCTCGGCAACGCCTTCTCCGAGCTCAACGACCCCGAAGAGCAGTTTCGCCGCTTCCAGGAACAGCTCGACCAGCACGCCCGCGGCGACGAGGAAGCCCACCAGATGGACGCCGACTACGTCCGCGCCCTCGCCTACGGCTTGCCTCCCACGGCCGGCGAAGGCATGGGCATCGACCGCCTCACCATGATCCTCACCGGCGCGCGATCCATCCGCGACGTCATCCTGTTTCCGCTGCTGCGCCCGCAGACCAGCGCGAGTGAGTAGTGCTGAGAGTTGAGGGATTAGAGCGTGGAGGTTGGGGTCGATCGACGAGAGCAGTTCCGGACCCTCGCGCTGCGGCGCTCCGCGCGTTCCCGGGTTTCGAAGGCGAAACCCGGGACGGCAGATAAACTCTACGTTCGAAGCACTACTTCCCGAGCTTCTTCACAATTGCGTTTGCGAACGCCCCGTACGAGGTACTGTCGGATTCGCCGTGCCCCAGGGCTTTTTTAGAATCGGCCTTGCGCAGCGAGTACTCGAGAAGAGCGCCGTTCTGAAGTTTGGTGTCCTTGAGCATCAGCTGGTTGCCGGTGCCCGAACTTCCCTGCGTGCCGCCCAAAGTGCCGCCGTAATTGGGAGTGTCCTGAATGCCTTCCTGTCGCCAAATCGTGACTACGTCGGTGCAGTTGCGGGTTTTGGCTTCGGCGTCGATGGTTTTCGGATCAACGCCGGTTACCGGAACCACGCTCAGCGTTGCGCCGCCAGCCAGCGTGCGCGGCACCAGTTCTTTGGCCATCGCGGTCACGTCATTCGCAATGTCGGCGTTGACGCCGCGAGCGTCCTTGCCCTGGAAAACACAAACGGTTACGCCCTGAGCCAACGCGCTGGGCGCGAGCATCGCGAGCATCGCTGTAAACGCAAGAAGCATTCGGTTCATGGGTGGGCCGCCTCCTTGAAGCGGACAAAGTATAACCCAGGTACGAGCGGGGACACCAAAAAGACGCCTCGCAGGACGCAAAAAAGGGGTTGGACCTGGATTTCTAGACCTGGATTTTTACCGGCCAGGTCTTCCATATGTCGGCGCAGTAATCCCGAATGGAGCGATCGGAGGAGAATTTGCCAATGCGCGCCACGTTGAGGATCGACATGCGGGTCCATTCGTCCTTGATCGTATACGCCGCGCTCACGCGTTCCTGGCAATCGATGTAGGACTGGTAATCGGCGAGCAGCAGGTAGTCGTCGCTGCCGAGAAGGGACTGCACCAGGGGCTCGAAAAGGCCGCGATCGCCATGCGAAAATTCGCCGCTGGCGAGAGCGTCGATGGCTTCTTTCAGGCTTGGGTTCGCATCGTAAAAGGTTCGCGGATTGTAACCCGTTGCCTTGCGCTGCTGCACTTCAGCGGCGGTCAGCCCGAAGAGGAAGAAATTCTCCGCGCCGACTTCTTCCCGAATTTCGATGTTCGCGCCGTCCAGCGTTCCAATGGTGATCGCGCCATTCATCGCGAACTTCATGTTGCCGGTGCCGGAGGCTTCTTTGCCGGCGAGGGAGATTTGTTCGGAAAGATCGGCAGCCGGATACACGCGCTGACCGAGCTTCACGCTGTAGTCGGGCAGAAAAACGACTTTCAGCCGGCCGCGCACCAGAGGATCCGAGTTGATCGCTTCGCCAACCGAATGGATCAGCTTGATGATCAGCTTGGCCATGCGATAACCAGGCGCCGCTTTGCCGCCGAAAAGAAACGTGCGCGGTACCACGACGCACTCGGGATCGTGCTGGATGCGTTTGTAGAGGGTCAGGATATGGAGAATCTGCAGATGCTGGCGCTTGTACTCGTGCAGGCGCTTCACCAGCACGTCGAACATCGATTCGGGATCGATGGCGATGCCAAGGCGTTCGTGAATGTAGGCAGCCAGCTGCAGTTTGTTGTGCTGGCGGATGGCGCGCCATTCCGTGCGCAGTTCCGCATCTTCGACCATCGGTTCCAGACGGCGCAGTTTATCGAGGTCGCGGATCCAGCCCGAGCCCAGCCGCGCATTCAGCAGCTTCGTGAGCCGCGGATTGCTGAGAACCATCCAGCGGCGCGGCGTGACGCCATTGGTTTTGTTGCTGAAGTTCTGTGGGGTCAGATCGTAGAAATCGCGCAGCACGTTGGTCTTCAGCAGCTCGGTATGCAGCTCGGCCACGCCGTTGATGGCATGGCTGCCCAGCGCAGCCAGATGCGCCATGCGCACGAATCCGCCGTTGTTTTCATTCACCAGGGAAAGGCGGCGCACGCGCTCTTCGTCGCCGGGAAACTTGGCGCGCACGCTTTCCAGATGACGCCGGTTGATTTCGACGATGATTTCCAGATGCCGCGGCAGCAGGGAAGCAAACAGGCTGCGCGGCCACTGCTCCAGTGCTTCAGGAAGCAGCGTGTGGTTGGTGTACGAAAGGCAATTCTGGGTTACATGCCAGGCCACGTCCCATTCGAGCGAGTGCTCATCGACCAGGAGGCGCATCAGCTCGGCTACGGCGATGGCGGGGTGCGTGTCGTTCATCTGAATGGAAAAATTGCGATGGAGCTCGGCGAGCGGACGCTTCTGGGTGAGCTGGATGCGCAGAATGTGCTGCAGAGAGCAGGAGACGAAGAAGAACTGCTGGGCGAGCCGCAGTTGCTTGCCCTGCAAGCCGTCGTCGTTGGGATACAGGATCTTCGAGATATTCTCCGACGACACTTTATCGGCGACGGCGCCGACAAAGTCGCCATTGTTGAAGGTTCCGAAGTCGAAGGATTCGACGGCCTGGGCCGACCACAGGCGCATGGTGTTCGCGGTGTTGGTGCGGTAGCCCAGAATGGGCGTATCGTGCGGAATGCCGCGCACCACCTTCTGCGGAATCCAGGTCACATGCGCTCGTCCCGTCGAGTCGGACTGGGTTTCCGTGCGGCCACCGAGTTTGACTTCAAAGGCATCTTCGGGACGCTCGAGCGCCCAGGGATTTCCCAGCCTCAGCCACTTGTCGGTTGATTCGACCTGCCAGCCATCGCGAATTTGCTGATCGAAGATGCCGTATTCGTAGCGAATGCCGTAGCCGATGGCGGGAATGTCGAGGGTGGCGAGGGAATCCATGAAACAGGAAGCCAGGCGGCCAAGGCCGCCATTGCCGAGGCCAGGCTCCTCTTCCTGCTCCACAAGCGTATTCAGATCGAGGCCGAGCTGGCGCATCGCCTGCTCGGTTTCGTCATAGATGCCGAGGTTGATTAGGTTGTTGGCGAGGTGTGGACCCGTGAGGAATTCGGCCGACAGGTAGCAGACCACGCGCACATCCTGGGCCTGATAGTTGGTGACGGTGGAAATCCAGCGCTCCACCAGCCGATCGCGTACGGTGTGGGCCAGCGCCATGTAGAGATCGTTGACAGTGGCGCGTTCGAGCGATCGACCCTGCACAAACAAGAGATTGTCGAGAAAGGAGCGTGCCAGGGCTTCGACGGTAAGAGCCGTTCGATGGCACTTCTGTGATTCTGCGGATGATGCCACGGACGCTGCGATTTCCGGCACTCTTGCCTCCGACTCGACCAATGCAGGATGGGCAGCCTGGAGCAGGCGCCTCTGTTGAGAACTATCGGCACGATGCGGGGTGGAATTCAGTAAGGGAAAAAAGTCCCAGGGGTCCGGAATCCCGCGTGTTCCGTCCAACCCTATACATTGGGACCGGATGGGAAGCCGGACGAGGCGTGTCCGGAAAGGTGCGAGCCGATGAAGAAATCCGTGTTTTTGCTGGTGGTTCTGGGATGCGCAGCCGCGACTGCCCCGGCGAAGACGAAAAAAGAGGCGCCGCTGTCGCAGCTTTTTTGTCACGCGCAATACATCTACGTCGAGACGTATGAGGGCGACGCGGATGTTCAGGTCGCACGGGAGTATCCAGATGACTACAAAGCCGCGGTTGGGGTCCAGCAGCGGATTGAAAAGTGGGGACGGTACACGCTGGTGTACCAGCCGCAGCAGGCGGATCTGGTGTGGGTGGTGTGGAAGGAGCGCAAAGGCGGAAACCGGCTGCCGGGACAGCCGACGCAGATGCCGCCCGTGACGATGCCACAGCCGTCCGATCCAGGGACCGGCCCAAATCCGGGAGGTCCCGGACAGCCCGGAGCACCGGGGAGTCCGAGGCAGAACCCAGGAGGCATCGGCGGGCCGGACGGAGTGGGGACCTCCAATGGAGGACGAGGCGTGGGGATGGTTTGGCCGGTCAACGATCAGCTGGCGGTGTACATGCCGGAGAACGATGAGAGCCTGCAGTCGCCGCTGTGGAAGAAGTCGGAGAAAGACGGGCTGAGCGAACCGGACATGCCTCTCTTCGGAAAGATCGCGGACGCGATCGACGACGCGTGTTCCAAATCGACGAGCGGCTCGAAGTAGCGCGGCGCGCCGATTATTCCTCGACCAGAGATTTAAGGCGCAAGAGGGCCTTGTCCCATTCAGCGGAGATGCCCTCGAGGTAGTCGCGCAGATCGTGGACCGGCTGGGGATCGAGTTCGTACAGGCGTTCGCGGCCGGAGCGGACGCAGCGCACGATTTTAGCGTGCTCGAGGACGCGCAGGTGTTTGGTAATCGCCTGGCGCGTGAGATGCGAGCCGTGGGTTAGCTGCGAAATCGAGCAAGCCTGGCCGCGGCTGAGCCTCGCCAGCAGCGACAGGCGGGTGGGATCGCCCAGAGCGGCGAACAGCGGCGCAGGCCGGTGATGATGCGACCCGCGCTGTGCCGAGGCGCCAGCGCGAGGCGCGGGTTTAGGGGTTGCGGGCGACATACTCCTCAATGTTCTTCATCTGCTGCGTCCAGCCGCCTTCGTTGCGGGCGAAGGCTTCGTCGCGGCGATCGTCAGGCAGGTCACTGAAGCCGGATTCGGTGACGCTGAGCAGCGTGCCGGTAGGAATTTTCTCGAGGCGGAATTCGACCAGCGTGGGCATTTCTTTGGTGTAGTCAACGGCGACATCGATCGAATAGGGATGCCAGGTGAAGGCGAAGTACTGTTCGGGATCGATGGCCTGAATGACGGCGCGAAACGTGGCGTGCTCGTAGCCAGGCCAGGTGATCTGGCCGACGGCGGGCTCGCCTACCGTGAAAGGGGCGTCGAACTTAACGCGGAACCATTCGCCGAACTCACGGGAGTCGGTGAGGGCGCGCCAGACGCGGGAGACGGGGGCTTTGATTTCGACGGATTTCTCGATGCGGTCCTGAATCTTAGGGGCGTTGCGGGTAGCGGGCATAGGCAACCTCCGGGTTGCAGAATACGCCGAAATGCAGCCGGTAGCCAGTAGCCGGTGGCCTGTCTGGGGCGTTGGGAAGGTTAGGCGGCGGCGGTGAGGAGCAGCGGCGCGTCTTTGGTGATGACGAGGGTGTGCTCGTAATGAGCGGCCAGGCCACGGTCGGCGGTGCGCACGGTCCATCCATCGCGGGCGAGGATGGATTTGCCGGAGCGGCTGGCGATGATGGGCTCAACCGTGATGACCAGGCCTTCGGTGAGGAAATCGGACGCGGCGGGGTCGGGCCAGTTGGGAACGCTGGGCTTCTCGTGGATGGTGCGTCCGATGCCGTGACCGCAGAGGTCGCGGATGACGTGGAAGCCGGCGGCATTGACTTCTTTTTCGACGACGCGGCCGATGTCGCGGACGCGATGGCCGGCGCGGGCGACCTGCATGGCCTGGGTGAAGGCCCGCTGCGCGCAGACGGCCAGACGGGCGCCGATGGCGGACTCGGTGATGGGCGGTCCGACGATAACCGTCTCGGCAGCGTCGGCCATGAAACCGTCCTTTGAGATGGTGACGTCAAGCTTGAGGAGGTCGCCGTTACGGAGACGGCGGTTCGATGGGATGCCGTGAACGATTTCGTCGTTGACGCTGATGCAGCTGACGCCGGGAAACTGATAAACGGTCGTCGGGCCGGAGACGGCTCCGTGCTGGCGCATGACTTCGCCGCCGATCTCGTCGAGTTGCTCGGTGGTAATGCCGGAACGGGTCGCGGCTTTCATGGCCTCGAGCATGAGGCGGACGATGCGGCCGGATTCGCGCATGGCAGCTAGTTCTTCGGGGGTGTGGATGGACACGGTGCTACTTCCTTCAATCTATTTTCGCAGTACAGAGGATAACTCTCCAGTGATTAAGTTACTCGCCCAGCAGCAGGCGCTCGGTGGATAGGGCGTGGCCGGTGATAGGGTCGGCTTCAATAAGGAGGGCGGCCATGCGGGGGTCGCCTTTGGCGGCTTCGAATTTCGACGGCATGCTGGTGAGGAAGCGCTCGAGGACCAGCTCTTTTTGCACGCCGATGATCGAGTCGTAGGGGCCGCTCATGCCGACGTCGGTTTGGTAGGCAGTGCCGGCGTTAAGAACGCGGTTATCGGCAGTGGGGATGTGAGTATGCGTGCCGATGACGGCAGTGACGCGGCCGTCGAGATACCAACCCATGGCGCATTTTTCCGAAGTGGCTTCGGCGTGGAAGTCGACGACGATGATTTTCGCGGTGATCTGAGCGAGAAGCCTGTCCGCGGCGCGGAAAGGGTCTTCGTTATTGGCCATGAAGACGCGGCCCTGCAAATCGATCACGGCATAAGCGAGGCCGGAAGGGAGCGTGCCCTGGTAGACGCCGTAACCGGGCGTGTCGGGCGCGTAATTGGCAGGGCGCAGGACGCGGCGTGGGCGCTCATGGCTGTCGGCAGGGACGGACTTGAGGTAGTCGATGATCTCTTTCTTGTCCCAAACGTGGTTGCCGGTGGTCAGCACGTGGGCGCCCAGGTCGAAGAGCTCGTCGGCAAGAGGCGGAGTGAGGCCGAATCCGCCAGCGGCGTTTTCAGCGTTGACGATGACCAGATCGACGGCGCGGCCCGTGATGATGTGGCCGATGTGCTCGCGCACGATGCGGCGACCTGCGCTGCCGAAGACGTCGCCGACGAAGAGAATGCGCATGGGATTCAGGGTACAGGGTGCAGGGTGCAGGGTGCAGGGTACAGGTCACAGGGTACAGAAATCAGGTAGCGGGAGGCAGCAGACAGGGGACAGGAGACGGACGATCCTGGGCAGGCTGGGGACGCCAGACAGGCCACGGAGATTGTTACAGATTTTCATACGACGACGAAAAAAAGCTGTGGTAGGTTGAAGCAATGGCCGCAAATACCCGCTTCGCAACTGGCGTTCACGCCATGGTCCTGCTTGCCGCCGAACCGGAGGAACTGCAGACCTCAGAAGATGTAGCCGGCAAGCTCAGCATCAATCCTGTCGTTATTCGTCGCGTCTTCTCGCTGCTGCATCAGGCGGGGCTGCTGGAGAGCCAGAAGGGTCCGCATGGCGGGTCGAAGCTGGCGCGCTCGGCGAAAACGATCACGCTGAAGGATATCTACAGCGCGCTGGACGGCGGAGAGCTTTTCCACACGGCGACGCTGTCAGGGGCGCAATCCGCGAAGGTGGGATCGGTGCTGAAGAAGGTGTTCGGAGAAGCGGAAGCGGCGCTGCGCGAGGAACTGGAGAAGACGACGCTGAACGAGCTGGCAAAGAAGGCGGGGAAGAAGGGGAAGAAGTAGAAGAGTAGCCGGTAGCCTGTGGCGAGTAGCCGGTAGCCTGTGGCCGGATCAACTCCCCAATGCTTGAGCAGCTGCCAGCGGCTTGCGGGAGTCGGTGAGCCAGCGGGAGATGAGCACCAGCGCAATCAGAATCAGGGAGACGGTGAGGCCGGTCCAGAGGCCGGAGAGTCCCCATTTGAAGTGGAAGCAAAGCAGGGCTCCGAAGGGGAGGCCGAGGATCCAGTAGCCGGCGAAGTTCATGAGCATGGGGAAGCGGGTTTCGCCGAGGCCGCGGAGCGCGCCGGTGGAGACGGTCTGGATGCCATCGAAGATCTGGAAGCCGGCCACGATGGCGAGGATGTGCGCGCCCAGGGTGAGGACGCGAGCGTCGCGCGTCCAGATACTAATGATGGGCTGCGGAATGACGATGAGGAGGACCGCCATGAGGGCCATGAATCCGGCGCCGATAGCGATGGCGAGGATTCCAGCGCGGCGGGCGCGGGCGGGATTGCCGGCTCCGATGGCGTGGCCGACGGCGACGGCGGCTGCGGCGGAGATTCCCAGCGGAACCATATAGGTGTAGGCGGCGCAGCTGAGGACGATTTCGTGCGTGGCAAGCGCGATGGGTGTGAGGTGTGCGGCCATGACGGTGACCGCGCCGAAGGCTGCGACTTCGAGGACGACCTGTGAGGCGGCGGGCAGGCCGAGCTTCAGGAGGGCGCGGATGCGGGTCCAGTCCGGAGCGGGCCAGTGGGTGAAGAGGGCGTGGCCGCGATCGGATTCATGCGACCAGGCAGCGTAGACGAGCACACCGGCCATGTAGATGCGAGCGAGGACCGTGGAGAGCGCCGAGCCGCGCACGCCCATGGCAGGGAAGCCAAAGTGGCCGTAGATGAGAATCCAGTTGAAAGCCAGGTTGACGAGGTTGGCGGTGATGAGTGCGAAGGCAACGGGGCGGACCCGGCCGACGCCCTGGAGATAGCGGCGGAATCCGCCATAGACGAGCAGGGGGAAGGTGCCCCAGTTGAGCAGGCTGACGTAGGAGCGGGCGAGGAGGGCGACGGTGGGGTCGACGCCGCGGCCGGTGAAGATCCACTGGGCGGCGAGCATGAAGCTCATGAGCAGAGGGGTGAAGGCGAGGGCGATGTAGATGGCCTGGGCGAGGGAGCGGTGGCAGTCGTCGAAGCGGCCGGCGCCCCAGGATTGCGAGACGAGGGTGTCGAGGCCGAGGAGAAGGCCGATGCCGAAGAGGGAGGGCGCGTAGTAGATGGCGTTGCCGAGTCCGACGGCGCCGATGGCGTCCGGTCCGAGACGGCCGACCATGATGAGGTCGACGATGGTCATGGTCATCCAGCCGAGCTCGGAGAGGACGACGGGAATGGCGAGGGTGAGGAGAGCGCGGAGTTCTTCACCGATGCGCGTGGGGTGCTGGTGCTGCTCGAAGAGCTCGACGGCGGGGGCAGAGATCTCAAGGACCGGGATTTCAGGCGACAAGACTTCGTTCGCCGGAGTTTCGGGGTCCTGCATTTGACCTTCTGAAGACATGGGGATGGGTCATTGTAGCCGGGCGCCGGGGCGGAACATGCGTGGTAGATTTGAGGTAGCGCGCGCTCGTTTCATCGTGAAGCGCGGCGCTTGCAGCAAGTGCGCGGAGAGATGGCCGAGTGGCTGAAGGCGCACGCTTGGAAAGCGTGTATACGCGCAAGCGTATCCAGGGTTCGAATCCCTGTCTCTCCGCCAGCGGGTTCCTGGAATCTGTCCGGTTCGGAGGCTTCGATCCCATCAGCAGGCCGGCGCACCGATCTGACGACGGTTCCGTACTCCGAATTTTCCCGGAACTCCGTCGCATACCCAGGCGAAGCGCCAATTGCGGCCTAAAGAAAAAACCGAACATTCTCCATCCTCTCCGCCATCCGCCTGCGCATGATATACGGGTAGGTCTGTTCCGTTCCTGATCGAAGGCGGGCGCGACGTACGAGGGAGAGAGGCATCATTAAAGGAGTGCGATGCGCGGAGAGAATTGGGAGTTGAAGGCTCGGTTCCGGAATGTGGCGACTGTCCTGGCTGGCCTCGGCATCAGTTGCGGGGCAGGTGGGGCACAGGCACTGCTGCAGGCGGCGAGCGGGTCACGGTCCGCGCAAGCTGCCGGGCTGAGCATCAAACGCCCAGCCCTTGTCGAGATGCCGTTCTCGGTCGTGGGGCCGGGTGGAGCAATTCTCGGCCGGCAGGACGGCTCCTATGAGTTGTGGCTGTTTCCCTGGAAGATTCTGAGCGGGATGAAAATGTCGGTGCGCATGCAGGACTATCCGGTGCCGATCGATGTGAACGAGCAGGCTGCCGAGATTGAGGTGGAACCGGACCACACGACGATCGTCTATGCACATCCGAACTTCACGATCCGGCAGACGATGCTGGCACCGAAGGCCGGCGATGCGGGCGCTGGGGCGATGGTGGTTTATCAGATGCAGGCGATCCGGCCGATGACGGTGACGTTCAGCTTCGATCCGGTGATGCAGCGGATGTGGCCAGCGGACTCGCCGCCGCCGCCGGCGCCGGAATGGGTGAGGAACAGCGGCGGGTCGGGATTCTACATTTTGCATTTGGCTTTTCCCGATCAGGCTGCGGCGCTGGCGATTCCGGGGAGCGAGCCGGGGATTCTGCCGCCGTATCAGGAACGACCGAGTTCCTGGCCGTTGCAGTTTGTTCTGCAATTCGATCCAAAGCAGGACGCGAACAAGGCTTTTCCGCTGCTCCTCGCGTTTGCCAACTCCACAGCCGCAGCGACGAAGGAATCTTTGGGGCAGAATCTCAGCGATCTCGGGAACCGGGCTGCGTCGATTCGCGAGCAGAATCGCGCCTACTATGCGAATCTTCTGGCTGAGGGTACAGCGATCGAGACACCGGATGCGAGTCTGAATGCAGCGTTTTCGTGGGCAGAGATCGCGATTGATCAGTTGCGGGTGCAGACGGCTCCTGGAGCGAAGGACGAAGCGCTGACGGCCGGTTTCGTGGGCTCGGGCGATGTGACGCGCCCGGGATTCGGGTGGTTCTTCGGGCGGGATGCGCTGTGGTCGCTCTACGCGGCGAGCAGTTATGGGGATTTTGTGACGGCGAGGCAGGAGATCGAATTTCTGCTGTTGCACCAGCGCGCCGATGGGAAGATCATGCACGAGCGATCGCAGACGGCGGACCTGGTGCCGTGGGCAACGCTGCCTTACGAATTTGCCGCGGCGGATTCGACGCCGCTGCTGCTGATGGCGGCCAACGATTATCTGAAGATCAGCGGCGACCTGGGATTCATCGCGTCGACTTGGCCGGGGCTGGAGCGCGCCTGGAATTTCGAGACAACCCACGACACGGACGGCGACGGGATTTACGACAACTCCCAAGGCACAGGTTGGGTGGAGTCGTGGGTGCCGAAGATGCCGCATCAGGAAATCTATCTGGCGGCGCTCGATGAGCAGGCGAGCGTGGCGTTTGCCGACCTGGCGCGGGCAACCGGGCACACCGACCTGGCCGGCCAGGCGCAGCAGCGGGCGGCGCGGATCGCGAAGACGATCGAGAGCGAGTACTACCTGCCGGACGCGCAGGGGTATGCCTTCAGCTGGAATGGCAGCGACGGCGTGGACAGGACGGAGAGCATCTTTCCCGCAGTGGCGTGGTGGGACGGGACGTATGGTCTGGAGCACGTCGATCCGATGATGGGGCGCTGGGCGGACAGCCACATTTCGACAGACTGGGGCACTCGCATCATCAGCGACCAGACGAGTTTTTACGATCCGATCAGCTATCACCAGGGAACGGTGTGGCCGCTCTACACGGGGTGGGTGTCAGTGGCGGAGTATCGCGCGGGGCACGACCTGTCTGCCTATGCGCACCTGATGCAGAATGCGAATCTGACGTGGGCGCAGGACCTGAGCGATGTGACGGAATTGCTGTCGGGGCGCTTCTATCAGGTGCTGGGGCGCAGCACGGCGCATCAGTTGTGGTCGTCGGCGATGGTGATTTCGCCCGTACTGCGCGGGATGTTCGGACTGGAGTGGAACGCGGCGGGGAATGCGCTGACCGTTTCGCCGCATTTGCCGGCGGCTTGGAACCAGGCGGCGATCCGGCGGCTGCCTTTCGGCGGCAAGACGGTGGATGTGATGTTGCGGCGCGAGGGGCGCGCGATGCTGGTGCAGGCGAGCGATGCGGGAATCCTTTTGGGTTCGCGGATTCCGGGAGCCGAGACGAGGAATGGCGTGCTGCACATTCCGCTGCCTGCGGTCGAGGCGGGGATCCCCGTGCAATCGCCCGAGTGCGGGGCTGAGACACAACAGATGAAGGTGATCGAGGAGCGATTCGGCGATCGTGAACTCACGCTGCGGCTCTCCGCGCCGGGTGGCACCACGCAGACGCTGAACGTCCGGGAGAATGGTCCGGCGCCGAAGCTCATCACACAGGACGGAGAACTGAGTGCTGCGGAAGCAGGGCTCCGGACGCTGCAGGTTCGATTCCCCGAAGGCGATGGGTATATGGAGAAGACGGTGACGCTCCGCTGGTGAGACGGTACCGTCCGGGCGGATGCTGCCACTCTGCGCAGAGTTAATGGGGCGGGAGCTGGGCGAGGTTGGCGCGGGCTTGGGCATCGTCGGGCGCAATCTGCACGGCATGCTGAAAGTCTTCTCGCGCGTCGTCGGTTTTTCCGGCGCGGGCTTCGAGGACACCGAGATTATTCCAGCCGTCGGGATCCTCGGGCGCGAGGCGCAGGGCGGTGCGCTGCTCGGCAATGGCTTCCTGCAGGCGGCCGGCGGAAGCCAGGACCTGGGAGAGCAAGGCGTGCGGCTCGGCATTGTTTGGCGCGATGTTTTCTGCTTCACGCAACTGATGCATCGCGTCGTCGGGGCGTGCGGATTGCGCGAAAGCCATGGCGAGCCGCTCGCGCGTGTCGAGATCGCCGGGATTCTCACTGGCAGCAATGGAGAGAGGATCGATGGCGTCCTGGGCCCGCCCTGAAGCGATCGCGATCTCACCGAGGTGGTAGTGCGCGGTGAAATTGTGCGAATCGAGCGCAAGCGCGGCGTTGAATTCCGATGCGGCGGATGCGTTGTCTCCTTCGCCGGCGAGCGCGAGGCCAAGCCCATCGTGGGCGGCCGGATCATTCGGGCAATGCTCGAGCAGCGCGCGGAAGTCGCTGTCTGCGTCACGGAACTGTGAACGATTCAGTTCCAGGCTCGCCAGGTTGAAGCGTGGATCGCAAGCTGCGGGCTCAACGGCGAGGGCATGGCGGAACGATCGTTCGGCGCCGGGTGTGTCTCCGGATTTGTCCAGCACTGCGCCGAGGCTGTTCAGAGTGCGGGCATCGTTGGGACGATCGCGCAGAATGGCGCGATACGTATCGGCAGCCTGCGCATTATGGCCGAGCCCCGCTTCCGCCGACGCAAGGTTGTAAAGGGCGATCGAATCGCCGGGCTCGAGACGTACGCGATGCTCCATCCACGCGTGCTCGAGCAGGAGACGCGGATCGAAACTTCCCCTGGGAACATCGACCGGCAGAACCTGAACCCAGAGGTGCGCCATTTCGTCGACGGAGCGGTTGCCGGCGCGCACCCGAATGGGCGGCGAGTTGGGATTGTGGATGTTCTCATCCGAGTTGTCATAGACGTAATGCATGTGCAGCACCGATCCACGCGGAAGAGAGACGGGAGTGCGATAGCGGTACGGACTGGCGGTCGATGTCCCAGCTGGGAATGCGAATGAGCCACGTCTTTTGCCCGCTGGGCAGGATGGCCCACGCTTCGAGCTCGCGGCCGAGGTAATGCGCGTGGGGATAGATGCCCAGGACCTCGACGTCGACCGGCAAACGCAGCTCATCCTGCACAACGAAATTGCGATCGCCGGCGGGAATGTCGAGCTGGTTATCGCCGTCGAGCTGCAGCAGCATCGGATGAATCGCCGGTGGCTTGTCAGTGAAATACAAGCCAATCTGCGCGTCGATGACTTCCGGCTTGCCGCTGGGCTTCAGGTGCATATTGAGGATGAGGTCGTTGCCAGGATCGAGGCGCCACGGCATTCCGGCTGGCTCCACGAGCACGGGCGTGTCCGGTTTCCAGAACAAAAAATGGCTGTCGGGATCGAAAGTGTTGCCGCCATCCAGATCCAGCTCCATGCCCGGCACTCCGTCCTTCCAGTCATCGGGGTGGGCACGGCGGAACGATGCGGTGCGATCGATGAGCACGTTGGCATGGTGGACGAGCTGCAGCGTCCGGGGCAGGATCTCCATGGCGCGGATGAAGTGGGTTTGGGCGAGCGGATAGGGCAGGACGAAGTTGCGAAACACGTCGGTGCCGGACGCGGTAAGCGAATACGGGCGCTCGACGGAGAGAATGAGGTCGGGCTTCCCGATCTGCCAGGTTGCGTCGTAATGCGGGGCAGGCGGCGCCTGGGCCCGATCGCCCTCGGGCGTTCCGGACTCGACCCATTTGCGAATCAGGGTCAGGTCCTCGTCGCTGAGACGACGGTCGCCGGCGAAATCGCCGTAGCCGGGAGCAGGGAGCCAGGGCGGCATGTAACGCGACTGCGTGACGTCGAGGATCTGGTGCGCGTGACGGCGCGCGTCAGCCCAGGAGAGCAGGCTGAAGGGTCCGGCTCCGCCCGGGTGATGGCACATGGCGCAGTTGCGGTAGACGATGGGTGCGATCTGGCGGCTCCATGTGACAGGAGCTTGCGCAGCGCGCATGGGGGGTGGAGAAGCGGACAAAGCGAAGATGGTGCAGGCTGCCAGGGCGAGCGAAGCGGAGAGGAGAATTCTCATGGCTCGCCGCGCGGCACGATGGAGCAGCCGATCGGCGGTCCGCCCGGGGGTGGAATGGGATGGTTCGCAAGCAGCGCGTGGAGTGCATCCTCGAGATCATGTCTGTTCGCGGAAGGACGCTCCTGCCCCAGCGTGAGGTAGCGATCGTCGATGCGCCCGCGATACACCTCGCGCAAGGCTGTGCCCGCGGGAACAAGGATCGCGACCTCGGGAGTGATGGTGGCGTGCGCCATCGCAGTCATCCGCTGTTGGTTGTCCAGCAGAACGTCGGTATGAATATCGAATTGCTGTTGGTGATGCCGAACTACTTCCGGTGTGTCCTCAGGATTCGGGTAAACCGACCAGAAGTGCACACCCGCGGGCGTGAATTCGCGTTCGAGCCGCTCGATCTCGGGAACGTAGCGGTTGGAGATGGGACAATCCGACGCGGCGAAGAAAAGCACGATCGCGCGCGATGCGGGAGGCGCGAGCCGATCGACGGGACGGCCATCGAGATCGACACCGAAGGGCTGCGCCGCACACGCAGCGGCCGAACCACAAATGAGCAAAACGATCCATGTGCGCAACGCCATCTTTGCCACGGTAGCACGTCGAATTCCGTGATGGAACTCCGGGATCGCTCAATCGATTCACACGCCGGGATACTCGTGGCTCACTTCTTCATTTGCCGCGCGGGGAGGCAGGGTAGTTTGTATTTTCCGGTGTTCGCGACTTGACAACGATCATTCCGTTTGCCTACAGTCACTGCCGCAGTGAAGAAGGTCTGTTGCTGAGTCCTGCGGCTTATTCCCCAGCTCACTGCGGTTCAATTTCTGCCGCAAGCCGCGATCAGAACGCCAACGCATTACGACAACCGCTGTACGCAAGCCAGCAACTGAGGCGCGGCCGATCTTCGATGTGAGAGGCCGCTTTCGGCTTTTGTACTGAAAACAAGACGGAATTTGCCGTCGTCGCTGCCATTTGAAGAGCGATCGGGACGGGAGCACAACGCTCCCGGGAAGCTTTTTTTGGGAGGATGTTATGAAATTTGCAAGGCTCGCAGTAGCCTGTGCGGCAGCCGCCGCGTTGTGTTTCTCTGGCCAATTGAAGGCGCAGGCCGTCTACGGTTCCATCAACGGAACGGTGACCGATAACACCGGGGCGGTCGTTCCCAACGCGAATATCACGGTGACCGACGTTTCCAAGGGCACCACGATTGCGGTGAAGTCGAATGCATCCGGCGAATACATCGCCGAGCATCTCATCCCGGACACCTACAACGTGAAGGTGGAGGCGCAGGGATTTGAGACCTTCGAGGCCAGCGGCGTTCTGGTCCAGGCGGATACCTCTCCGAAGATCGACGCTTCTCTTAAGGTCGGCGCGGCGACGCAAACCGTCAACGTGAACGCGGATACGATTCCGGAGTTGAAGACGGATCGGGCGGATGTGGCTACCGAGTTCACGACCAGCGAGGTCGAAAACCTTCCGATTCCGGATCGCAATTTTGCGAACCTGCAGCTGCTGCTGCCCGGAGCGCAATCGCTGAGCTGGAACCACGCGGCCGATGAGAATCCGCAGGCCAGCAAACAGATTCAGGTGGACGGCCAGGCCTTCGGCGGCGTGGCCTATCAGCTGGACGGAACCGACAATCAGGATCCGATCCTCGGCATTATCGTGATCAACCCGCCGCTGGACGCAATCTCGGATACCAAGATCACCACGCAGAATTTCGACGCGGAGTTCGGGAAGGCAGTGGCGTCGTTTATTTCCGCGCAGACGAAATCCGGGTCGAACAGCTTCCACGGCAGCGCATTCGATTATCGCGAGAGCAGCGAGAACCTCGGCACCGATCCCTATACGCAGTTTGCGACCGCAACCGCGCCGAAGGGCGTTCCAGCGGGACTGAAGAACCAGTTCGGCGGTTCGATCGGCGGACCCTTCATCAAAGACCGGCTATTCGGCTTCTTCGATTATCAGGGCGTGCGGCAGAAGGTGGGAACGTCGGCTACGGCGACCGTTCCGACGGCGCACCTCGTATCGACCTGTCTTGGCCCTACCGGCTGCGACTTCAGCGAATACGCACTGGGCATCCTGGGCAGCACCACTGCCCCTCTGGTTTACCAGCAGACGTCGGGTGGATCGGTGCCGTATCCGGGCAACGTAATTCCGGCCTCGCAGCTCTCCCCGCAGGCTCTGGCTCTGCTGAAACTGCTGCAACCCTATGCTCCGAATGCGGGGGGCACGGTTGCAGCAGGGAAGCTGAATGGTTTGAAAGACAACTATTCGGCCAGCGGCACCGGTCTCTTTAATAACAACCAGTGGGATTTGCGCGTGGATGACACGATTTCGCAAACCATGCACGCGTTCACGCGCTTCAGCCGGTTCACCGACACCCTTTCCGGAACCACGATGTTTGGCACGGCGGGCGGACCGGGTTTCGGCATCGGCGGCTACGGCGGCGTTTCCCAGGGCGCCGACGACAGTCTTGCAGCGGGCATGGATATTGCGGTGAGCCCGAAGCTGCTGACCGACTGGCGCATTGGCTACTACCGCTACAACATCGGAGACCACAAGTACGATCAGTCGACCGAGTTTGCGAACCAACTCGGTATTCCAGGTATTAATATTGCAAGCGACTCGCTCACAAGTGGGGCGCCGGGGTTCAATATCGCGGACGCGGACCGGTCGGGGAACCAGGGACCGAACAACCCGACAGGGGGCGGCGCGCAGTATGGATCGGCTTTGAATATCACCCGCTGCAACTGCCCGCTGATCGAGCGGGAAGATCAGTTCCAGCTTGTGAATAACTGGACCAAACTCTTCGGGAATCACGCCTACAAGTTCGGCGTCGATCTGCGCTATGGGCGTAATCTGCGCGTTCCCTCCGACAGCGACCGCGCGGGCATTCTTAGCTTCGATCCCGGACCGACTTCGAACGGCGGGAGCACCGCCGGGCTGGGCATGGCCAGCTTTTTGCTTGGAGATGTGAGCAGCTTCCAGCGCTATGTCAGCGTCTCCACCAATGCCAAGGAATTCCAGAAGCGCGACTTCTTCTACGCGCAGGATACCTGGCGGCCCAGACCATCGCTCACGATCAATTACGGCCTGCGCTATGAGATGTATTTCCCTGAGTCGGTGAACGGCAAGGGAAATGGCGCGTTGATGGAACTGAACGGAGGCGCCGGAGGATACTCGACCGACGGCTACCTGCGGGTTGCGGGCTACGGGAACGTTCCCACCAACATGGGGTGGGGCGGCGCTACCAACGCCTGGAATCCCCGCATCGGGATCGCGTGGGCTCCCGATTCAAAGACAGTGGTGCGCGCCGGTTACGGGCGCAGCTTCGATCTGGGCGTCTTCGGATCGATCTTCGGCCATGTGGTTACGCAGAACCTGCCGGTTCTGGCGAACCAGTCGCTGAGCGCGCCAACCACCGTGACTTCGGCGTTCACTCTGGCAACCGGACCAGCGGCCAATGTATTTCCCACGGTTCCTTCCGACGGATTGCTGCCGGCGCCGGCCTTTAATGTCAGCCCCAAGGCTCGCCCCAACACCCTGCGCCTGCCCACCCTCGACGCGTGGAATTTGAGCGTCCAGCGCGCGATCACCCCAACGCTTTCCGTAACCCTCGCTTACGTGGGCAATAAGGGCACGCATAACCTGAGCGCCGGCGACGGCAACAATACGAACCCCAACGAGGCGGGCATCTTTCTGCCTTCGGAGTTCAGTGTCAATGGCTCGACGCTGCATTATGACAACACCGTGGCTGGCGGCGTGATCGCGGCCAACGGTGGAACTTCCACTTCGAACTTCCTTTCCCGCTTCTATGGCGGCGGGGCGGCGGCCTGTTCGAATGCAAGTTACGAAGCGCAGCTGATGGCCCAGAACGAGCCCTTCATCACTCCCGGTATGTGCGGCTGGACGCAGGGCATTTCGTATTACGGGGATGACCAGAATACCGAGTTCGACGCCCTGGATGCGACCGTGGCCAAGCAATACACGCACGGACTGTCGTTCAATGCGCAGTATGCGTGGCAACGGGCATTTGACTACAACTCCGGCTATGCCACTTGGGACAAAGCAGAGACCCGGGCCTGGGACGGCTCCCTGCGAACACAACAGTTCGTCGTCTACGGTCTGTACCAACTGCCGTTTGGCAGAAACCAGATGTGGGGCAGCGGCGTACCGCACTGGGAAGACGAGGTCATCGGCGGATGGCAGTTTAGTCCCGTGCTGAACTGGTCGAATGGTCTGCCATTCTCGCTGGGCCTGGGAGGCGGATGCGGTCTTTCGGTTCCTGGCAGCGCGCCTTGCTATCCCGTCGGGGACCGGGGAAGCCTGCACACAAGCCTAAGCGGGCTCAAATTCCCGGTCGGCGGGGGAGCGCCTTACCGCACGTTCTTCACGGCGGCGGATACCAGCGGATTCAAGGAGGCCGGACTCGACCAGATCGGCAACAGAGGGACAAACAGCTACATTGGACCGGGGTACTTTAACGGCGATCTGTCTCTGCAGAAGAATTTCCCGATCCATGAGGCGATTCTGGCGCAGTTCCGGGTCGATGCGTTCAACGGCTTCAACCACATCATCCCGGGTAACCCGTCGACCTCCCAGACGGGGTCAGACGGAACGATCACGAGCGAGCCGGCTCTGGGCATTTACACGAACCCACGCCAAATGCAGTTCTCGCTGCGCGTTCAGTTCTGACCTGG
>Ga0182024_10000693_pt1 | contig 87674 bp, 60 predicted proteins | sample P32metaG_FD_120480 | JGI IMG/M metagenome (GOLD analysis project Ga0182024, IMG submission 120480) | Permafrost microbial communities from Stordalen Mire, Sweden - P3-2 metaG (Illumina Assembly) | ecosystem: Environmental > Terrestrial > Soil > Wetlands > Permafrost | place: Sweden: Stordalen... | reverse complement strand
CACCGCTCTGCGGCGGTCGAGCCCCATGCGTCAGCTTGGGGCTTGTGCGGGCCTCGAGATAGCCCCAAGCTTACGCATGGGGCTCCTCAACGGGTGATCGGCGTCGTTTTTCCGCAGCCTGGTAAGCTTGGGGCCGGTGGCTGTGGAAGTAACCCCAAGCTGACGCATGGGGCTGAAACGCTCGGATAAAACACCGCGACCACAGGGAGCGGTGTTTACGAGTTTTAGAACGTAAACCGGACCGACGCTACTCCGTGGCGAGCCGGGAGCGACGCGGAGGTGATCGCCCCGAAGCTCGCGTTGGTATTGGCGCCGCCCGCGTAGTTCAGGGTCAACGACGTATTGGGGTTCGACGGGTTGAAGTGATTCAGTGCATTGAAGGCCTGGAACCTCAACTGGAGAACATTCTTCTCGCTGAAGATGTGCCATTCTTTGTAAGCGCTGAGGTCGACGTTCTCGACACCGGGGCCGTACGTCATGGTCGGCTGCGCGTTGCCGATACCGAGCGAATTGACCGGCGGCAGCGCGAAGCTCGATACGGCAAAGGGCCATATGAGCCGGTTGCCATTGTTGCCGGCGGAGTTGAACAGAGGACCGCTCTGCTCGCAGCGGAACGGCAGGCCTCCGGTATCGGGCGTGCCGGTCCAGTAGCCGATGGGCGCGCCGTTGGCCGAGCAACCGACGGCCATGGGGGATCCGGAGTAGAAGGTAGCGATTCCTTCCACGTGCCAGTTGTCGAGCACCTGCTTGGTGAACGCGTTCTTCCAGAGACTGCTGCCGTTGGGAATCGCATATCCCCAGTTGATGTTCACCGCCTGGGGACGAGTGGACCCGGCGATGTTCTTCAGCAGTTTGTCGTTCACGAACGCGTCCCGCGCATACGCGAGAGTCTTCGACCAGGTGTAATTGCTGCCGTAATGGAAGCGCTGGCCGACGCGCTTGTTGAATTGGGCCTGCAACGCGTCGTAGTAGGACTCGCCGTTCTCCGTATAGAGCTGAATGGGGCCCCAGCCCGGATACGGAGTAGCCAGCGCGCGGATCAGGTTGGCGGAATAAAAACCGCCGGTGCCGCCGTTGGCGCTGGTGGGGTCCAGGAACCGGGCCACCGGGCCGGGAGCGCCATTGTTGGCCGTCGGCGTCCAATCGGTGAGCGGAGCGACGTCGTTCAGATACGTGTTGCCGGAGGCTTGATTGAAAGGCTGGTGGTGGGCGACGTTTCCGACGAACGCGATGTCCATGACGAAGCCCTTGCCGAGATCGTGCTGGACGCCGACGCTAAAGTTGTAGGTCGACGGAGGCGCATAACTCAAGGGTCCGCCGACGGTGGTCGGCGGGGTGTAGACCAGAGGCGAGCCCGCCAGACCGGCAATCGTGGTTTCGAGCACGAGGGGAGCCAGGAAATGAGGCGGCGTGGCGAGCGGCCCGATGCCCACTCCGGTAGCACCGAGGGTATCGACGCCGAACGCGCGGCCGAACATAATTCCGAAGCCGCCGCGGAACGCCGTTTTGCCGTTTCCGAAAACGTCGTAGGCGAATCCGACGCGCGGCCCGATCTGCAAGTTAGGCGTCTGGAAATAGTTGCTGGTGGTGACAATTCCGGAAAACGGGTAGCTGGAGTAGGTGGCTGGATCGAACGTGCCCTGCTGGGAATAGGAGTATAGGGCGCCCGTGGAAGGATCGATGGCCGCCTTGTTGGCAACCGGGCAACTGGCAGTGGAGGCCACGCTGACCGTACAGTAGGGGAACAGCAGCTTCCCTTCCTGACTGCCGCTGTAAGCCGACGCCTGGAACACCCCGAGCTTCGCGTTGTTGGCCTCATAGAGAGCGCCGAGCCGGGAGAAGCGAGCGCCGTAATCGAGCGTCAACCGGCGGGTGACCTTCCAGGTGTCCTGAAGGAAAAACTCAGTCTGCTTGTAGCGAGCGCGATTTTGCTGCTTGATGTTGTCCTGGCCGTAGCCGTAGAAATTTCCGGTGAGAGCGTTGGAAAATGGGTCGCCGGTATCGACCGGATTGCCGAGGTCGGAGCCGAAGTAGTAAGTGCCGGCGGTGTTGTAGACCGAATAGACACTGACGTTGCGGGCGTCATGCTCGAAGTAGAAACCCATTTTGACGCTGTGGCTGCCCTTGATCCAGGTGACGTTATCGGTGAACGTCGCCAAGTTGTCCGTACCGTTGAAAGGCCAGCGGCTGTCGAAACCGAAGCTGGGAAGATTCGGAAGCCCGGCCGGAGCGGACTGGGCCGTAAAGCCCGAGGGCAAGCCGAAATTGATGTTCGGATCCAGACCCAGCGTGTTGGCCGAGGCCGGGAAAATGGAAGGCAACGTGAGCGTGGTTCCGTTCGATTTAAACGGCAACAGACTGTTGTTGTAGGCCGACGTGGTGGGCGCGTTCTGCTGGTGCGCCCGATTTTGCCCGACCGTCGCTTCATTGATCAGATTCGGACGGAAGGTATGAACGTAGGTCACGGCGAAGCCCGCGGAAGGGATGAAATAGCTGTGCGGGAACTGGCCCCAGCCGTCGCCCGCCGCGCCGAGAATCGCTCCGTAACCGGTCTGCGCCTGATAATCCTGCAATAGGCGGACATACAGCGTATCGTGCGAGGAGATGTTGTAGTCGACGCGCAGAATGTTATCGCGGCGCGGATTGACCTGCGGCAGAACGTCGGTAAAGTTGTACTGGTGCTGGCCGGTCGGGTCCGTCGTGTTGGGCAGCGGGAAAAGGTTCAACATGGCGCTACCGATGGGGCTCAGGCGGCTGAGCGGGATGATGTTGCCGGGGAAACAGCCGGCGGCGCTGGTGGTGGAGCAGGCCTGGCCGGAGAGAGGGTCGCGAACTAGAATCTGAGATCCGTTGGTGTTCACGCTTTGCGAGAAGTTGCCCTGGCGTTCCAGAGCCGTGGGCATGGTGTATTTGTTGAGTCCAGTGGCGGTGTTGTTCCACTGCTGATCCCAGGAGTAGAAGAAAAACAGGTGATTGTGATCCTTGTTGAAGCGGATTTTCGGCAGAATGACCGGTCCGCCCACGGTGCCGCCGGGATTCTCAAAACGATACCTGGGCTTGACCACGCCGAGCTGATTGTTGAAATACTCATTGGCGTTGAACTCTTCGTGCCGGTAGTAATAGTAAGCGCTGCCGTGGAACTGCGCCGTGCCGTTCTTGATGGTGACGTTCATCTGGCCGCCGTTGCGGGCCCCGTACTCGGCCGCGTAGTTGCCGGTGAGCAGTTTCACTTCGCCGATGGCGTCGACGCTCGGCGTCTGATAGGTGCTGAGGCCGGGCGCGCCGCTATCCTGGGCGGCCATTCCGTCAAACGTGACCAGCACCTGTCCTTGTTGGCCTCCGTTAATCAGCGCGGAATTTCCGTTCCATCCCCGCTGATCGTAGGTGCCCATATCGATGACGCCGGGCAGATCCTTGACAATCGCTTCCCAGTTGCGGCCGCGGATGGGGGTTTCCTTGATCTGCGCCAGGTTGACGTCCATGGCGTGGTCCGCGGTATCGGTGGCGACGCGGGCTGCCTGCGCCTGCACCTCAATGGACGTGCTGACATCGCCGACTTCGAGCCTGACATTGTGGACGTCCACCTTTTCCAGCGTACCGACGGTAATGCCGTTCTGAATGTACGTCTTAAAACCGGGGTGGGTAACGCGCAGATCGTAATCGGCGGGAACAAGATCGGGGAAGATGAAGCTTCCATTCGTCGAAGTGGTGAAGGTGCGGACCTGCTTGGTGATTCCGTTGGTCACCTGGACGCTGGCTCCGGCGACGATTGCGCCGGCGGAATCGACCACGGTGCCGGTGATCTGCCCGGTAACGGTTTGGGCATTCGCGATTGGCAGCATTGCCAATAAAAGAATAGCGACAGCAAACGAGACGTTCTTCATGGACGGCCCCCTTTAAACGTTTCAAGACCTCGGGTACACAGGGAGTTTCCCGCTAGCGCTCCCAGTCTCAAAAAAGTATACACCAAGTTACCGTTTGTCAACTGGCAAACGCATCATTTTTTTATGAGGTCGATTTATTTTCGACTATTTCTTCAGGGAACCGACTAGGTCGTCCTCGGGGGCCGGTTTGATCCGGGCGTCGATCTGGACCAGGTTCGAAGCGGCGGGAGGACTCCAGCGGGCGAGCTGGGTCTGGTGCGGGAAGACGCGGTTTACCGCCGTGCCGACAGCCACGGAGGCACGCACAAGGTGCTTTATTTTCAACGAACCAGCAACTCTCATTCCGCCGACCCAGTGCAGCCCGGCGCTGATGGAGCAGCCGCAGTGGCTACAATCGGGGTCGCCGCCGAACACGCACGGCTCGACGTTGGTCTTCAGATCGGCTGTGTAATTGACCGACATTTTTGCGAAAAGACACTCGCTGGGGCTTTTCGGGGGATCCGAGAAAGCCCCAGCCATGCCGTCCGGGAGCATCAACTTCGGGAAATGGCGGTTGAGGCCCGGAAGCCGGTCAGCCAGACGCAGGCGATCCTCGGGGAGCAGTTTTTCGGCGCTCGATTCCCCGCGCTGCGGGGTATAGACGCTGAACCAGATCCGATTCACCTCCGGGCGAGCGCTCCAGAAGGCGAGAAACTGCTCCAGATAGCCAGGCTGCTGAAGGTGCTGGCGCACGATGGTGCAATGGATGTTGACGCGCCGCCCGGCGATATTGCGGAGGATGCGATCGTAGGTGGCGGGACGGCGGCGAAGGTCGTGATCGGGAGCCAGACCGTCCGCCGAAACGGCCACCGTGACTCGCGGAAGCGCCATCCACTCGCGCGGAATAGGGATCACGGCGCTGGTGACGACCATGGTGTTGGTGCCGCGCGCGCTCAACACCGGAAGCACGCGGGTCAACTCGCGATGGCGGACCAGAGGCTCGCCGCCGACGAGCGAAACGTGGATGGGATCGTGACGCTCCACCAGGCCAACGATCCCGTCGACCAGATCGTCTCCGCGGAAATCGGAAAGACTACGCAGTTGAGTCTCGCCGCCCAGGTGACGGTCGCCATAGGCGTAGCATCCGGGACAACTCAATGGACATTCACGGGTAATTTCGATGGAAAGAAGAGGAATTTTTCCGCGGAGCACTTTGCCCCACGATTGCAACAAATGCGCAGGCTTCATATTTGAACACACTTCCGCCTTCCGCGCTTCAAAGGTGGAAAGGCGTTAACAAAACAAGACTTGTCCTGCTAACACAGATGCTGTGACTTCAGGAGAGGTTTCGGTTTTACAGAGGCTTTTTCAGCACGATAAATAGCGACTGGCCGAATGGCGGATGGATCCAGCTTTCAAGGCGCGAGGAGACAGGGACCACGTAGCGGTCGAACACTTCAATCTGCGCGGCGGATTGTGCCGTTCGCTTGAGGATGTGCGCATTGGTCCACCACCCGAGAAAGCCGATCGCGTTCAGGTAGTGCGCGGTTTTCACGGTGAGCCCGGCCTCCGCGGCGAGCCCTGAAACGGACGCCCGAGTATAGCGGCGATGATGGCCGAGCATCTTGTCGATCGGTCCGTAGAGGCTGGGAAACGCGGGGACGATCAGCACGACGATTCCGCCGGGCGTGAGGACGGCAGCCATGCGGCGCAAAGCTTCGCGGTCGTCCTCGATGTGTTCAAGGACATTCAGGCAGACGCAGGAGTCGGCGCCGAAGGATTGAAGACCGGCGAACGCGGGCGCCATCACATCGCAGGGGAAGGCCTCAAGATTCGCCTGACCTGGATAGCGTTGCAGCAGACGTTCGATGCAGCCGGGCTCGACGTCGATGGCGGCGACGGCTTCGCGCGAATCGAGCAGAAGGCCGGTGAAGTTGCCGATACCGCAGCCGATTTCGATGACACGCAGCCCAAGTTCCTGAGTAACCAGGCGATGCTGCCAGGCGAAATAATTCGCCGCCCTGGCCATTCGCTCCTGATCCTCCAGCGTGTAGCTACTGAGGGCAGCGCTCATGTCCTATAATATCGATTCCGCCTCCAAAATTCGATGTTCTACTTGTTTCGCCTGTTCTATTCGTTCCTTCCGCTGCATAATCCCATCGGGTTCGGGGCAGCCGATTTTGTCGAGATTTCACTGGCGCTGGTGCTGGCCGGAGGCGCGCTGGCATGGTCGAAATGGTCCGCGCGGGCGGAAAGGCTCGCGTCCAACGTGACGTGGTCGATGGCGATCCTCGCCGTTCTGCCGGTTGCCCTGCGCCTGGCAATCCTGCACACTTCGCCGATCCCAACGCCCTTAGGCGCCGACGATTTCAGTTACCTGCTGCTGGGCGATACTCTGTCGCACTTCCGGCTGACCAATCCAACTCATCCGATGCACCGGTTTTTCGAGACCTTTTTTATCTTGCAGCAACCGAGTTACAGCTCGATTTATCCGTTGGGCCCGGGCCTCGCCCTCGCGTTCGGACAGTTGGTTTTCCGGCAGCCCTGGGCGGGCATCGCGATTTCGACGGCCGCGTTCACGGCACTCTGCTATTGGATGCTGCGCGCGTGGACCAAACCGGGGTGGGCCCTCATCGGCGGAGTTTTGGCAGTCATCCAGTTCGGCCCGTTCAGCCACTGGATGAATACGTATTGGGGAGGCGCGCTGGCGGCCGCGGCCGGATGCCTGGTGTTCGGAGCCATGCCTCGCCTTCGCGACCGCTGGCGCACGCGCGATGCTGTGCTGCTGGGAATCGGTCTCGCAATTCATCTACTGACGCGGCCGTTCGAATCGATGTTCTTGGCCTTGAGCGTCATCCTCTTTTTCGCGCCCCTCATCGCAAAGCGGCAGGAACTACTGCGGGCCGCATCCATAGCCGCGATGATCGTGTTGCCGGCTCTCGGGTTGATGCTCCTTCACGATAAACAAGTCACCGGAAGCTGGACCACTCTGCCCTATGCACTATGCCGCTATCAGTACGGCGTTCCGTCCACTTTCACCTTGCGACCGAATCCTGTTCCACATAACCAGCTCACCAGGGAACAGCAGATCTCCTACGACGTCCAATCCTTCGTGCATGGCCCGGGAACCGACACGATTTCCAGTTTCCTCGAACGCCTCGCCGGTCGCGTGCGATTTTACCGCTTCTTTTTTCTTCCCGCCTTGTACCTCGCGCTACCTGCCTTTTTCTGGAGCCTCCGCGATCCGCGAATGCGGTACGTACTCTTCACCCTTCTGATTTTCTTCGTTGGCACGAATGTCTACGGATATTTTTATGCCCACTATGTCGCCGGAGTGACATGCCTTTTCATATTAGTGACCATAGTGAGCCTCGAACAGTTAAGCAGGCTGACTATTTCGAAGCTTCTTGTCGGCCCGGACGCCGTGCGCGTGATTTTGTTGCTCTGTGGAGCACACTTCCTGTTCTGGTTCGGCGTTCAAATGGCCAGCAACCAGGAGTTCGCTAGAGAGCTGGAGCAATATGAAACCTGGGACGAAGTAAACCACGGCGATCTGGATGGAAGGCTCGGAGTCAACCGGCAGTTGGCGCAGTATCGAGGCAAGCAATTGGTCTTCGTTCGCTACTGGCCCAAGCATACTTTGACCGAATGGGTGTATAACTCCGCCGATATCGACCAACAGAGTGTCGTATTTGCGCGGGACCTGGGCGCGGAGGAAGATGAGAAGCTTCTGGCTTATTATCCTGACCGGGCAGCGTGGCTTCTCGAACCGGACGCGCGCCCTCCAAAGCTATCGCCCTATCAACGAATCGAAGTGAAGCCACAGCAGGCTTCTCCCGAGGAGCCCAAGCCCGCTTCAACTCCGGCAAAGCGTCCCAAGTTGAAATTCGAGGAGGTGAAGTGATGCTCACAAGCCTCCTGAGTTCGTTCGATCCTGTCAAGAATCCCATCGGCTTCGGCGCCAGCGATTTTATCGAGTTGACCATCGCCGCGCTGATGGTCGCTTTGGTCCTGGCCTGGCGTCCGTTTATCGAGCCCTTCGGCCGGCGCCTTTCATTACGCGCCGGCTGGTGCGCGCTCGGCCTGGCTATTCTGCCCATCGGACTGCGCCTCGCGCTCCTCGCTCATCATCCCGTACCGTCGCCCGATATCTACGATGAATTCGGACACTTGTTCGTCGCCGATACTCTGCGCCATTTCCGACTCGCAAATCCCTCGCACGTGTTACATCAGTTCTTCGAGACGTTCTTCATTCTTCAAGAACCAACCTATAGTTCGATTTATCCCATCGGCCAGGGAATCATGCTGGCGATCGGGCGTGTGATCTCCGGATATCCATGGGCCGGCGTTCTGCTATCGACATCGGCGTTCGCGGCGCTTTGTTATTGGATGCTTCGCGCGTGGACGACGCCAGCCTGGGCTCTAGCTGGAGGTATCCTGGCGATCATCGAATTTGGTCCTCTCAATCCGTGGATGAATAGTTACTGGGGTGGTACGCTTGCGGCTGCGGCGGGTTGCCTTGTCTTTGGCGCGCTGCGGAGGCTTGTGAAACAACTCCGCACCAGGGATGCGCTGGCGCTGGGAAGCGGCCTGGCCATTCACCTTCTGGTTCGTCCCTATGAGTCGCTTTTTCTGGTGGCCGGCGCCCTGCTCTATCTTATCCCTTCCGCGAGAAGAGTAGCGCGAGCGATGCCGGTGGTTGTCTTGGCGGTCCTTCCCGCCATCGGAATCACTCTGCTTCAGAACAAGAGCGTTACCGGCGTTTGGACCACGCTTCCTTATCAACTCAGCCAATATCAGTATGGAGTTCCGGCGTCACTGACATTTCAGCCGAATCCTGTCCCTCACCGCGAGTTGACGCCCCAACAACAGCTCGAATACAAATCTCAACTGGCCTTTCGCGAAGGGGAGCGAGATACGATCAAGACCTTCTTGCTGCGACTTGAGTACCGGGTTCGCTTCTATCGCTTTTTCTTCCTTGCTCCGCTGTTTTTGGCGATCCCTGCATTCTGCTTCGCTTCAGTCCGCGAGTTTCGCTACGCCTGGGTTCTGCTCACCCTCTTAGTCTTCGCCTTAGGTATTAACTTTTTTCCGGCATTTCAGCTTCATTACCTGGGGGCAACTACATGTTTATTCGTCCTGATGAGCGTCGTGGGACTGCAACAGATCGGCCAGTGGAGCCCGGAAGCCGCTCGACTGACCCTGTTTCTCTGCTTGATTCACTTTGTTTTCTGGTACGGGATGCATCTGTTTGAAGACGAGGACATCGCGCTGGCCATGATTCAATATGAGACTTGGGACTCCATCAATCATCGCAACCCGGAGCGCCGAATCTTCGTAAATCAGAAGCTGGCGGAACTTCCCGGCCGGATTCTCGTCTTCGTTCGCTACTCGCCGAGACATATCTTTCAGGACGAATGGGTTAATAACGAGGCCATCATCGACTCCGCCCGCATCATTTGGGCGCGCGACCTTGGCCCATTGGAAAACGAGAAGCTTCGAGCTTTATATCCTGACCGCACCGTCTTGGTGTTAGAGCCTGATATAAGACCGCTTCCGCAATTGAGTCCGTACACCCCCTAGAAGTGAAAACGATACTTCACTTCAACATAAATTTGACGAGGGTTAATATAGTGCGTCCCGCCGAAGGTATTGCTGGTATCTAACAAGTAGCGCGTGTTGGCGATATTGACCGCGTTGGCTGAGACCGTGAAGCGCTCTCCGAAAGTCTTGCCGAGCGAAAGATCGAAGGTGGAATGCGGCGGCAGGTGCGATGGGCCATTTCCGTTCAGAAAGCCGGAGCCGAACTGGTACGCCGGAGTCGCCCACATGTGACCGGGCAAAGTTAAAGACAGAACGGACGTCGCGGTGTTGCGCTGATCGTGATCGAGTAGAAAGTTTCCGGTAGGAGCGGATTCGAGCAATCCTCCGGTAATGGGCCCGATGCCTTGTCCGATCTGATTCGAATAGGCGACTCGCCACCGCGCCAAATGGAACAGGAGAGGCGAGCGCAGCGTGACCTCGGTGCCGCTAATAATCGCGCCGAGATCCGTCAAGGGAATAAAAATACCGGAGTCGCCGATGACGTCGTGGTCCAGGAAGTTGCGCGCGCTGGTGTGAAAAGTATCGATATCCAGGGACCATCCGCTAACCGGGATACTCAACCCGATATCGTGTTGGATATCACGCTCGCCTGGCAAAGGAATGAAGCCGAAGCCTTGTGACACTGCGAAATCGAGAGCGGGGCCGGCGAGGCTGTCAAGCGGTGGAGGCTGATAATAATACGCGTAGTAACCGTGCAACGTCCAATTCAACCGTGGAATGCGAATGGCCGCGCCTAGGCGGGGATCGGCGGCGTTCTCGTTAAGCAGTCCGGAATAGTGCGTGAACCGGATGCCCAGATCCAGTGTGAGCCACGAATTAACCTTGTACTGATCTTCGAGAAAGAGCGCCGTTGAGCTTGCCCAATGCTTCTCAGTCTGGTTCAGGACATTCTGGTTCAGAACATTTCCATCCGGATTCGCCGTTAGCCCGAAAAAGGTGTTGTCATGCTGACCCCACACTTCTACTCCGGCCCGCGCGTTGTGCTTCTTTTTTTGCGCCTGAACGACAGAGCGTCCGCCGAAGTAATTGGACCGGGAGTTGTCGTTCAGCACGAAAGGATGGTCATTCGCTCCGCCGGCAAAGTGAGCGGCATTGAAGTGGTAATACGGAGCAAGGGTGAAAGTGACTCCATCGTCGAAGCTATGCGTCCAGTGGAAGCCGGCCAAATAGTCTTGTTCAAGATCGAGATCGCGGATCCCAGCCGCCTGGTCGTCCTGCCCGTTCGGAACCTGATAGTGATCCTCGCGAACCGAAGCGATCCAGCGGAACTGATCTTTGGTGGTCGGATTATAGAGCAGCGAAAGAAAGCCGCCGACGCCGCTCGACTGGTCGTGGATGACTTGTGAAACAGGAGGAGCCAGACCCAGTTCCGACCGGCTGCCATCGATACTCGCGTAGTAAGCGAAACGCTGCGTGTGGCTTCCCACGTTCAACTGATCGTCAGTCGAATAGAAGTTCCCAGCGGAAGCGATCAACTGGGCCTCGTTGTGACGCTCAAAGCCGGAGGGCGTGACTACGTTGAAGAAACCGTAGGTTCGGTCGCCATACTCGCTCGAAAAGCCTCCGCGCTCGATCTCTAACTCCTCCACATTCTTGGGATTGATCAGCGGAGCCACGTTGGCCGCGATATTGGTATTGATTACGGGAATTCCGTCGAAGAACCAGTTCACCTGATGCCCTCCGCGCATGTGGAGCATGTCGTGAACCATGTAAGCTCCGGGCGTAAAGTCGGTGATCATCGCGAGGCTATTGGTCTGATCGGCTCCGGCGGTATGAGCGATTTCCTCGGGGGAGACCATCGTCTGCACGGTCGATACCTGGGTATCCAGCTTGCTGTTTTTGCCTGAGACTTCAACGCTGGAGCTTATCGCCGCCAACTCGAGTTGAAGATGAACGACGGGCGAGCGGCCGGTAGTTAAGGTTACTTGCTGCTCCATGGGTCTAAACCCCTGAGCCGAGACGGTGACGATATAGTTGCCAGTCAACAAGTCATTCAGCTGAAACTCGCCGTTCGAATCGGATACTACCGTCTTGGAAGTCCCCGGCCCGCTGACGGCAATCTGCGCGCCCGGCAGTGGACGGTGTTGCGGATCGTGGACGATGCCGCGAAGTGTGCCCGTATCGGCTGCCCAGGCGGAACTGAGCAGCAAACAGATAACAATGAGTCTCTCGTGCATATGGATCTCCTAACGGTTCAGGTAAAGCTTCTGAAACTGTGATGAATCTAGGAGAGAAGGGCTGGCGGGCCGCGCTTCTGGCGGGACCGGCTGAAGGAGATGCGCTCGAAAGCTTCCGTCTGTGAGTGAAGCGCCGGATGCTGTACAATCCCGGAGAAGAAGGCCTGTGTGGCATTCAGCAGGATCGTATTTGAAAAGGCCGGAAACGCGCTTACGCCCGGATAGTTCGGACACTTTTCGCGAATCGCCGCGCCGGAGGTCTCCGGCTGGCTCGGCATGCCGCAGTGATGTTTCCCCCCGCGGCGGCAACAGGTCGGCAACTTCGATTCCCTCTCGACACGAATCGCCGGCAGAATCAGCGGGAAGCCGAAAATCGCCAGCAGCAGTGTCGCGCAGAGTCGTTGCACTTTTTCAATACTACTCTATTTCTGATCGAACAGCTCGCTGCGATCCACGCGCTCGCCTTTAAACATCACCATGGAGATTCGCTCCGTCACCGAAATATCCTTCAGCGGATTCCCGTCCACCAACAGCAGGTTCGCCTGGTAGCCTTTCTTGATCAGCCCCATGCGATCCGATGCGCGCAGCAGTTGCGCTCCGTTGTAGGTGGCGGCCTGAAGCGCGACGGCCGGCGGAATCCCTGCCTCGATCCACAACTGCAATTCGCGATGCAGCGCTGGACCGTGAATGATGGTCGGATTCCCGGAGTCGGTTCCCGTCACCAGCGTCACGCCCGCGCGCATTGCGGCAAGAAGATTCCGATTGCAGACGGCCATCGACACAGGATACTTGCCCATTCCGCCGCGCATTTGTTCTCCCGCCGGCGACTGGAGAAACTTCTTCGTCGACTCCAGCAGCTTCTTCGGCCCTACCTGCTGCACCAGGCTGCGGTCCAGCATGTCGGACTTCCCTTGAGCCAGCGACGCGAAGGCCTCAACCACATCCAGCGTCGGGTCGAAGGTAATGCCCGCCTGTTTCATCCTGGCGAAGACGGCCTCCGGAATCGCCTCCGTCATGGATCCGTGTTCGATCCCGTCGACCCCCGCATTCACTGCGTCCTCCACATCGCGAGCGTTGCCGGTGTGGCACACCACCGGCAGATGCAGCGCGTGCGCCTCCTCGGCAACCGCCTTCACCAGCGCCGGATCCATGCGCACGAACGGGTACGACGGCACGCCCGCTTCGAGAATGGTCTTGATCCCGTCCACGTGACGCTTGGCCAACTCGTCCACCATCTTCTTGGCTTCTTCGGGCGTCTTCGGTAACCGCAGGAACTGCGCGTTGAAATTCCCCCGCGCCGCTTCCGGAAGGTTTTTGGCGTATTCGGTCCCATGCCCTCCGGGAGCCGTGAACAAAGGCCCGACGGCGAACAATTCCGCGCCCAATTTCTCGCCCGACGCAGAAACTTCGCGAGCCTTCAGCACTTCGTCGAGAACATCGCCGACGCTCTTCACCGCCGTCACACCGCTATACAGGTACGCGGCGAGCTCACGCGGAAACGCCTTATCCGGCGCCTCGTAATCGGCCGCGCTCGAGTAAAACCCGCCGGGATTTCCCAGATGCACATGGACGTCGATCAGCCCGGGCATCAGAGTTTTGCCCGCCGCATCGATCGCCTCCGCCTTCAGCGACTTCACGTCGGGAGCAGTGCCGGTGTATATCTCGGCGATCTTGCCGTCCTTGATCAGGACCCCGCCCTGCTCGATGACATTGCCATCGCCCAGGAACAAACGCGCATCGCGAATCAGGACGGTGCGGCTGCGGCTCATCTCGCGCGCCAGCATCTTCCCCTTCACTACGTTGTCCTTCGCGTACGCCTCCCACACGCCCATGGCGATGAACGGCGCCAGCACCGCGATCAGCCAGAACTTCGCCGAGGCTCGCATCTTCTCTTCTTTCTCCCAACGGAACAATTTCAAGGCCAGGAACGTGCCGACAATCGCGGTCAGGATCAACGCGCCGGCCGGCGCCAGATTGTCCCAGATGGTTTCGTGACCCTGTAAAATGGCGGTGATGCCGGTCGAAAGGTAGGTCGACGGAATGAACTGCGCGACAATTTGCAGCCAGTTCGGCATGTACGCGATGGGGAAGGTCGCGCCGCCCAGAAACAGCATCGGGAAGTACAAAAGCTGGATGATGATCTGGCTCTCCTGCATGGAATTCGCCACCGCGCCGATGATGCTGCCCATGGCGCGAAACGCCGTCACGCCGATCAGCACGAAGATCATCAGCGACCACGGATGTTCGGGCGGTGGCATCCCGTAAATGAAGTGCGCCAGCACCAGCACCAGCACCGTGACCGGAACATAGTGCACCAACCCGACCACCATTTGCGATACCAGGATCGGTCCCGCCGAAATCGGCGCTACTTTAAACCGCCGCAGAATATTCGCCTCGCGATCCATCACCGTGCGCATGCCGGCGCCGAAAAATCCGGAGCCTAAAATTCCGATCACCAGCACCATGTTGACGATCTGCACGATCGCCCCGCCCTGCTCCGCGTGCATCATGAAGCCGAAAATAAAGAAAAACAGCAGCGGGAAGAGGTAGTTGAAAAACAGCACCGTGCGATCGCGCATGGTCAGGCGCAGATTAGTCCGGATCTGGGTGATGTAGGCTCGCATCTTAATCCCTCAGCCGCTTGCCCGTCAGTTCAATAAAGACGTCTTCCAGCGTCGGCCGCTTCAAGTGAATATCTTCCAGGTCGATCCCATTCTGGTCGATCCACTTCACCAGGTCGGGCAGCGTGCGCGCGGGCCGCGCCGAATAAACGTTCAGGATTTTGCGGTCCTCGCTCATCACGAATTTTTCCGCATCCTGAAAATTCGGCACCTCGACGGGCATCGGCTGCGCGGTGTGAATTTCCACGCGCGAGGTGCCCAGCGTGCGCGCCTGAATCTCGCGGGGCGTGCCCAGCGCGATGATCTGCCCCTGATCGACGATCGCCACGCGGTCGCATAACCGCTCGGCTTCTTCAATGTAATGCGTGGTGATTAAAATAGTGCGCTTCGCGTCGCGCAATTCGCTGATCAGGCTGTGAATTTCCAGGCGGACTTGTGGGTCGAGGCCCGTAGTCGGCTCGTCCAGGAACACGAGTTGCGGATCGTTCACCAAAGCCAGAGCCAGCGCGACCCTCTGCTTCTGCCCTCCCGAAAGAGTTTGGTAGTACGCGTGACGTTTTTCTGAGAGCTGGAGCCGGTCGATGAGCGTATCGATATTCGTGTTGCGCGAATAAAACGACGCGAACAGCGCCAGTGCCTCGCGCACCGTGATTTTGTCCGGCAGGTTGGTCGATTGCAGGCACACGCCGATGCGGTCCTTCAGCGCTTTGACTTCGACGCCCGGATCGCGTCCCAGCACCGCCACGTCGCCCGACGTTCGCGGCCGCAGGCCTTCCAGAATTTCGACGGTCGTGGTCTTCCCCGCCCCGTTCGGCCCCAGGAGTCCGAACACTTCGCCAGGCGCGACTTCGAAGTCGATGCCGCGCACCGCGTGCACGTCTCCATAGGACTTGTGGAGCCCTTTTACCTGGATTGCCTGTTCCACGTTATTTAGGGAACACCGGGCCGCCGGAGAGAACCTTTAACGACGCGCGGCAGAACGCGGGCAGATCCTCGGGCTTGCGCGACGTGACCAGGTTCCAGTCCACCACCACTTCGGAATCCTCATAGATGGCGCCTGCATTCACCACGTCGTCCTTGATCGCGAAAAAGCTGGTGGCGCGCCGGCCCTTCAGAATGCCCGCCGAACAAAGGACCCACGGCCCATGGCAGATGGAGGCGACCAGCTTTCCTTCCGCATTCATGTCGCGGACAAACTGGTTGGCCTTGGCGTGCCGCCGGATATGATCGGGCGCGTAGCCGCCGGGAATCACGACGCCATCGTAGTTGCGCGTGCTCGCCTGATCGTAAGAAAGAGCGCTCTTGGCTGGATACCCGAGCTTGCTGTTGTAAACCTTCCCGGCCTCGGCCGCGACGAAGGAAACCTCGACATGCGCTTCCTGAAATCGGAAGAATGGATACCACACTTCCATTTCCTGATAAAGAGTATCGACGAAGATTGCAACCCTTTTCCCTTTAAGTTCCATGAAGGCATTGTATAAGAAGTAGCCAGTAGCCAGGAGCCAGGAGCCAGGAGCCAGGAGCCAGTAGCCAGAATAAAACCAGCGCGCCGCGACCTCCAGCCCTACTAGCTACTGTCTACTGGCTACTTCACTGTGATTGTCACCGTAGTCGTGCGCACCGCCCCCGCGTTCGATGTGGCGCAAATCGTGACCGCCTTTGTTCCCACCTGCGCAAGCGCGGGCGCCGTCAGGCGCATCGAACTGCTTCCCCCGACGGGAGTCGAGATTTTCGGTGGCGTGAAAATCGCCGTCACACCCGTCGGCAAACCCGTCACCGTGAAAGCGAGGTCACCGTTGAATCCTCCCGTCGCCGACGTGGTGATCGGAACCAGCACGCTGCCGTTCCGCACCAGCGATGCGGTTGGCGGAGCCGTCACTGCGAACCCGCTCACCACCACCGTGACGACGGCCGTCGGCAATGGGGAAATTCCACCGCCCGTGCCCTTCACCGTGATTGGATACGAGCCCGCCGCCACCGCCGGCCCCACCGCCGTCGTCATGGTCACGCTGCCTCCGCCCCTAGCCACGCTGGACGCGGAGAACTGCACCGTGATTCCCGCCGGCAGCGCGCTGGTCGAAAGCGTCACGGCCGAGGTAAATCCGCTTCCCGGCGTCATCTTGATCGTGCTGGTCGCGGACGTTCCCGGAGCCAGCGTCACGCTCGCCGGCGACGCCGTCAAGGTGAAGGAAGCCGGCGATACCACCGTCACGGAAACGACCGCCGTGCCCCTCAAACTGCCGCTGGTGCCCGTTACCGTGATTGAGTACACCCCGGGCGCAACCGAATTGCTCACGGCAATCGCCGCTGTGCTGGTGCCCGATCCGGGTGCCGAAATCGCCGACGGCGCGAATCCCACGGTTACGCCCGCCGGCATCCCGCTGGCAGTTAAAACCACCGCTCCGCTGAACCCTGTCGCAATCGCGGTAGTCAGGGTGACAGGCGTGCTCGCGCCCTGCTGCACCGTGACCGCCGCCAGATTCGTCGTGACGGCGAACGCCGGCACGATCGTCAAATTCACTGTCCCTGCCGACGCCAATCCGCCGCCCGTCGCCGTCACCGTGATGGTGGCGGTCCCCGGCGCAGCCGTCGCGCCCACCGTGATGGTTAACACGCTCGATCCCGATCCTGGCGCGGAAATGCCGGCCGATGCCATCGTCGCCGTCACGCCCGCCGGCGCTCCCGTTACCGCTAGCGTCACTGCACTCGAAAACCCTCCCGCCACATTGATATTCGCCGTCGAAGTCCCGCTCGCGCCCTGGCGGATCGTCAGCGACGGCACCGTCATCGTCTCGTTCATCGACGGCGGAACCGTAATCACCGCGTCGCCCCAATAGTTCACCAGGTTGGTCGCGTTCACCGTGCCGACTCCGGTCGTCAGATCGTAGCCCGTGCCCGCGTTGTATCCCGATAGGCCCGGAACCGTATTCGATCCGCTGGTCACGTCGTGAAAATAGGCGTGCCCGGTCGTTCCCTTCGCTTCCAGCGCGGCCAGCGCATACAAAGTCGGATTCGGATTCCCCTGCGCCGATCCCGCCTTCTGATTCACAATCGCCATGATCCCGGCAAACGACGGCGACGCTGCCGACGTCCCGCCTATTACGTAGAGGTATCCGTTCTCCACGATCAAATACCCGTCGTGCGTCGACGCCGCCAGGGAAATGTCCGGCACGTCGCGCTTGCCGTCCGCTGGAACGCCCGGCCCTGTCTGCCAGGAAGGCTTCGCATACACCGCGCTCGCGCCTCCTCCGGTCGCCCACAGCTCCGACCCTCCGCTCACGCTCCCGCTCTGGTTCCACGCGATTTCGGGAATGTAAGAGATCGCGGACGCCTTGGTGGTCGCGTTGCTGCTGCTCAGCCAGTACGTGCTGTAGCTCGCCGTGTCGTTGAGCTGGGTCCCGCCCACGCATACGCTGTAAATCGACGAGCACAACCCGTTCACGGCCCTTCCACCGGATGCAGTTGTCTCACTCGGCACATCGCAGTCCGCGGCACCGCTGTCTCCGGCCGAAATCATGGTCGAGATTCCCTCAGCCGCCGCCTGCTGCCATAGATTCTTATAAAATGCCAGCTCCGCGGTCCCCATCGCCGCTTCGCAGCTCCCGTAGCTGGTGCTCATCACCGGCGCCGTGTTGTTCGAAACAATGTACTGCGCCGAAAGGTCCACGCCGTCGGTTGCATTGGTCGATGCCGACACCACGAATTTGATCGCCGCGCCCTTCGCCACGGCGCCCGACCACTCCACGTCCAGCACCGCTTCGTCTTCATCGGCATTAATTCCAGGATTCGTCCCATTCACGATAATCTGCGGATTGTTCACCGGCAATCCGAAATAATTGCGGAACGTCTGTACATCGGACATATTGATATTCGTGCGCCCGACAATGGCGATCGATTTCCCCGTCCCGTCAAATCCGCCGTTGTACAGCGGACCCAGGTTATAAATGGTCGCGAAGTCGGCTGGCGCCAGATAATACGATCCGCCGCTCGAAAACTCCGGCGCCGAGAGCTTTTCCGTCCGCATGCTCTGGCGCCGGAAATCGTGCAGCGTCACCGCGCCCTGCACCAGCCCCGCTAACGCCTCCGGAATCTCAGGATCGCTCGCATTGGCGTAGTGGACCTCGCCGTTCACCTGATAGCGGTGAATCTGGGTATGAAACGCCGCCTCCACCATCCCCGCCGTCCCGCTGAACACGATCGTCCGCCGCCCGGTGGGAACTTCATCGATCGAAAATCCGTGCGACTGGAGCCACGCCGACACCTGGTCCACGTCGTTGAGCGAAACGCCGAACGCGGCGGCGAATAAATCCGGCGTCAGCCACTTCTGATACTGGGGCGAGCGCGGGTCCTGCTGCTCCGCGATCAATGCGTCCAAAGCCTGCTTCTGCTCGGCGCTCGAATCCAGCACCAGGATCATCTTGTCCATCCTGTGCCCCGCCGGCGCCGCGCCCAGGTCGTTTGCCGCCCGCGCCAGCGGATGGCGGTTTCCCGTCAACGTCACCGTGCGCGAGTCGTCGGGAACAGCCCGGACTCTTTGCCCATAAGAAACAGTCAGAAACAGTGAGCAGGCAGCAAGAACCAAAGAATAGCGGCGCATAAGAATGTACGATCTGCACACCCTTATCGGAAGACTCCTAGGCTTCTTGAGCAGAAAGTGGCCGGTGATCCCCTGGCTGACGAGTCTGCGTGAAAACCGGGGTGCTGACCGCTCCTGCTGGCCGCGGCTCCGTTTATCTTGATGAATCCCCAAGGGCTCGAAACAGAGCCGCGACTAGCAGGAGCGGTCCAAACAGACTTTGGGTTATAACCCCGTCCCGTCAGGGCGGGGATTCGGGACCGCAAACTTGACCCAAACGCACCGCACAGGCTATCTTCAACCAGTGCGCTCATTCTGGCTACTGGCTGCCGGCTCCTGGCTCCTTCTAGGGGCTGTGGATTTTTCCATCACCCCCTCGGAACGGTGGACCGAAAAGGCCGCCAACAAGTGGTACACCAAGCAGCCATGGTTCGTCGGCAGCAACTACATCACCTCCAACGCCATCAATCAAATCGAGATGTGGCAGGGCGATACCTTCGATCCTCAGCAGATCGACCGCGAACTGGGCTGGGCTGAAGCCATCGGGATGAACACGATGCGCGTGTTCCTTCACGACCTGGTCTGGCAACAGAATGCGAAGGGATATCAGCAGCGCATCGACGCGTTTCTGAAGCTGGCCGCCAGGCACCACATCCGGCCGATCTTCGTGCTGTTCGACTCCTGCTGGGATCCGTTTCCCAAGCTCGGCGCGCAGAGGGAGCCTCGCCCAGGCGTCCATAACTCCGGCTGGGTGCAAAGCCCCGGCGCTAAATCGCTCGAAGACCCCAACGATCGCACACGCCTGGAAGCCTACGTGAAATTCATCATCGCCGCCTTCGCGAAGGACCCTCGCATCCTGGCCTGGGATATGTGGAATGAGCCGGACAACCTCAACGAAGGCAGCTACGGCCGCCAGGACCCTTCCGACAAAGTAAGAATCGTGCAGGATCTGCTGCCCAAGACCTTCCTGTGGGCGCGCTCGAAACACCCCGTTCAGCCCTTAACCAGCGCCGTCTGGACCGGCGACTGGTCCAATGAAAAAGGCCTCTCGGCCGTAGCCAAAATCCAGCTGAACGAGTCCGACGTCATCTCGTTCCACAACTACGGGCCGCCCGCCGAGTTCGAGAAGCGCGTCGAATGGCTGAAGCGCTACAACCGGCCGATCTTCTGCACCGAATACATGGCCCGCCCGCGGGGTAGCACCTTCGAGGCGATTCTACCGGTGGCCAAGAAAAACAAGGTAGCCGCCATCAACTGGGGGCTTGTCGCCGGCAAAACGCAGACATATTTACCCTGGGATTCCTGGCAGCACCCCTACACCGACCGCCAGCCACCCGTCTGGTTCCACGAAGTATTTAAGGACGACGGCAAACCCTATAAGAAAGAAGAAACCGATTTCATCCGCCAGATTACTGGTAGATAGCAGTTGGCGCTCATTCGATCCTCACGGACGAGTCGGCCGAAGCCGGTCGTTACAACTCCTGCACCGCCTCAAACAAAAACCAGTTCCGCCGCTCCGTCTGGTCGATCCAGTTTTCGATCAGGCTGGCCGTCGCCACGTCGTTGTGCTTCTCGCAAACTTCGTGCGTCGCGCGCAGGAATTTCGTCAGCTTCTGGTTATCGTCCAGCAGTTCCGAAAGCATCTCCTTCGGCGCCACAAATTCTTCGCTATTGTCCTTCAGCCTCTGATACTTGCCGATTTCGCCAATGGAATGGAGCGTTGTTCCACCGATCTTGCGCGCCCGCTCCGCAATATCGTCCGTCATGGCGAAAATCTGATCGGCGTGCTCGTCCAGCAGTAAATGATAGTCGCGGAAATGGCGCCCGCTCATGTGCCAGTGGAAGTTTTTCGTCTTCACATACAGCCCGAACACATCGGCCAGCAGACGACGCAGTTCCTGGGAGATCTCGGTAACTCCTTCACGATCCAGGTCCGTCGGCGTATCCAGAACATTGGTTTTTTGAATGGCTTTGCTCATGCCCGTTTAGATGACGATAGACGGTCCGATGTTGCGGTAGAATCGATACCAATGAAAACCCTTCTGTTCGGACTCGCCGCTGTCACGGCCTTCGCGCAAAAGGTTGAAATCGAGTTCGACCAGACGGTCGATTTCTCGAAATTCAAAACCTTCGCCATCCGCGACGCCCGCCTCAACAGTAAAAGCCCGTCGCTAAACAGCGATCTGGTGAAAAAGCGCATCAACGCCGATATCGTGAAGTTTTTGGAAGCAAAGGGACTTGAGTTCGTGGTCGAGGGTCCGTCCCAAATGAACGTCAGGTACACGATGGGAACGGTGCGGGAAACCAAACTCGAATCCTACCCGGCCGGCTGGCGGGGCTACGGCACCCGCATCGTCCGGGTTCCGTTCACCGAAGGGACGCTCGTCCTCGATTTTCGCGATCCCAGCACCCGGTCGCTGGTCTGGCGGGCGATTGCGCGGATAGAGAAGAATGATCCGCAAAGCGTCGAGAAAAAGCTCGACGACATGGTCAGAAAGTCGATCGAGAAGTACCCTCCGAAGCCGAAATAGTTACACGCGCTGAATGCGCCGCAGCGTGTACAATTCCGGATTTACGTTCGAATTGGTCAGCTTTTTCCAGTTATCCTCGACATGCAGCAGCCGGCCGGTGATGTGGTTGGATTGCTCTGAGGCCAGGAACACGGCCAGTTCCACCTGGCGCTCCGGCGCTACCCCTCCGGTCATCCTAACTTCTTGAGCATCTTCGATCTCTCGCCATCCGGCCCGCTCGCCCGCAGCCAGAATCTGGTCCGTCATGTGGGTGTAGGACCCCCCCGGCGACAGGCAGTTGATCTGCACATTATGCGGGCTGACTTCTTCGGCCACGCTCTCCACGAAACGAACCAAAGCTGTTTTGGTCGCGGCATAAAGCGAAAAATTCGGCCGCGCCTGCCGGGCTCCACCGCCCGCGATCACGATAATTTTTCCGCTCCGGCGCTCAATCATCTGCGGCAGCACGGCGCGGCAGCAGTTCATGACGCCGGTGAGGTTGGTTTCGATGGTTTCCTGCCAGGCTTTGGGCTGCGTTTCGACAAAAGGACCGATGGGCCCCTGCACCGCCGCCGCGCAGACCAGCACGTCGATGCCGCCCAGGTCGATGCGCATCTGGTGCATGACCGCGGTCATGCGTTCATAGTCGCGAACGTCGGCCAGGATTTTCGAAGCCGAGCCTCCGGCATGCCCGATTTCGAGATGGCACAAATCGATTTCGGCTTTGCTCCGGGCCAGCAATCCGACCTTGGCTCCGCGCGCGGCGAATCCGATGGCGAGACGCTTTCCGATTCCGCGTCCCGCTCCGGTGACCAGAACCGATGCTTTATTCAAGGAGTGCACCTACTCACGTTACTGCATTAAGAGGAGATGCGGCGCGACCAGCCCTGCCTCGACGCCGATTTCGGCCGAGGCGCCGTTGTCGAGCGCGTATTTTCCGGTGATCCAGGGCACAATCTGTTCGGTGCGCGCACGGGCGATTTCCGGCGCGCCCTTAAACAGCACCAGAAATTCGCGATCCGTCCAGCGGCAGATCAGGTCCTGATGGCGGAAGTGGGAGGTGAGGCGCAGGGCCACCTGCTGCGCGATTTCGTCGCAGACCGCTCCGGTCAATTCGAAGACCAGAACGACGGGATCTTCGCCCGACCCCTTGCGCAGATCGATCTGGCGCTCCATTTCGCGGCGATTCATGAGGCCGGTGAGGCGGTCGGTTACTTCCGACTCTTTCAACCGGTCCGAAACGTCGGTTAGTTCCGCCTGCATGCGCGCCACCAGCGACTGCGTGTCGTTGGCCATGCTTTCGAGGCAGCCAAGAAGTCCGGACGCCTGAAGCGCGACCACTTCGGAGAGGTGTTCGGGATCGGTGGGATAGGGCGTCATCTGCATCTGTTCGGCGAACTGACGCAGGCGGGCGCCATAGAAATCCTGCCGCTGGGCAAGCGCCCTCACAATGTTTTCGAGCGCATCAATCGCCCGGCGCAGTTCGATGCCATGGTGAGCGATATAATTGGCGGTTTTTTTGGAATAGTCCTTTAATTCGCGCTCGACGACGACAGTGCTTTCGACGATGGCTTCGGGCGTGGTGTCGAAGGCCAGGCGGGAGCGCAGCCGGCCGAGACGATGGCGGTAAGGACCGCCCACCTCCGGACATGCGTCGCCGATGCATTCGGAAACGGCGAGTAATGTCGTGAGGTAGCTGCTGACCGCCGTGTGGAGAGCGTTCAATTGCTCGGATTCTGTCATCTGGCTCCGCTAACTCTATTGATCGGCAGTGCAACGACGCGCATAGATCGGGGGAAAGCCTTAGGGTGACCGCTCCCTATGGTCGCGGCTCAGTACGGAAACGAAGGGGACAGACTACTCTGTCCCCCGCCTGTAGGTTCTTGATCCACAGTGAGGAGCGGCGGTGGACAGAGCGGTCTGTCCCCTTCGTTTCGCGTTTTTCAACAAGCTCGTAGACGACTGATAAATGGCTGCCTTGATTCAGAGCGATCGTCGGGGTACGGATTTTCCTTGCGGCGAAAGTTTTCGGGTTTTGGACGATGAAGAGAGATGTGAAGCTACGCTTTTTTCAATTTTTCTTCGCGGCGTTGATCGCGGCCGCGCAAAGTTCGGTATTGACGCCCACGCCGGCTTCTTTTTCGTTCACCTGGGTGACGGGATCGGCTCTGCCCGCGGCCCAGACCATCGCGATCAAAGCCGGCAGCAGCAAGGTCGCCTACACCACGGCCATCGCGCCGCTGGGGACGCAATGGATCACCATCACGCCCGGGTCGGGCGCCCTGCCGGCTGCGTTGAGCGTTCTGGTGAACCCCAGCGAACTGCCCATTGGGACCTATGTGGCCGACATTCAATTTACGGCTGTGGGATTTTCCAGCACGCTGTCGATTCCCTTGACGCTGACGGTGGAACCGGCGCTTCCGACGCTGGCGCTGAGCGCGACGACGCTGAGTTTCGCGACACCACCAAATCCTCCGGCGACGCAGACGCTGACGCTCGCGACCACCGGCGGACCGGTGCCCTTTAGCGCCTCGGCGGGAAGCACGGCATGGCTGACAGTGACGCCAGATAACGGCGTGGTGCTGCCAGGTTTCCCGGTGACCTTGACGGTGGGGGTGAACAGCACCGGCTTCGATCCAAACTCTGCCGCCTATTCGGGAAAGATCACGATTATCGCGACCGGAGTCAGCGGAAACGCGACGCAGACAGTCGCAGTGGCGATGCTGGTGAACGCGCTGACGCCGACGATTACGAGCCTGTATCCGTCGGCCGCGCTGGTGGGCTCGGCCGCGCTGACCGTGACGATTACGGGCACGGGATTTTATAAAGGCACGACGGCGATCGCGGCGTCTTCTCCGACGCCTCTCAAGACCACATTCGTCAACCCGACAACGCTTTCGGTGATCCTGCCGGCAAGCGCCCTGGCTTCGGCAGGACCGATCAACGTGCAAGCAGTGAATCCGGCGCCGGGAGGGAACTCGGTTGCTTCTGTGTTCACGGTCTCGGCGACGCCGGTGGTGCAGGCGATATTGAGCTCGGCCAGTTACGCGGCGGGAGGCGTTTCACCCGGAGAATTCGTCGTGCTGTTCGGAACCGGCATCGGTCCGGCGGCGCCCGCGGGAATGTCGGTGATTGGCGGCTACGCGACGCTGATATTGCAGAGCGTTTCGGTGGCCATCGACGGCCAGAATGCGGCCATGATTTACGTCAGCCCGAACCAGATCACGGTTCAGGTGCCCTACACGGTGACCATCGGCCCCGGGAAAGTGGTGGTGGTGAATAACAACGGAGTGATCACTACGACCACAGTGACCACCGTCGCGACGGCGCCGGGACTGTTCACGCTGACAGAAAATGGGCTGGGGCAGTGCGCGGCATTGACGTACAGCATGAAGAGCGGGACGTTTTCGGTGAACGGGACGACGAGCGCGGCGATGATCGGCGACATCATGGTGTTTTATTTGACGGGCGAAGGAATTTACGATTTGACACCATCCCCGGCGACCGGATATGTCGTTCCGGCGAATCTGAATCCACTGCCGCAGTTGAGCCCTCTGCCGGCAGTGACCATCGGAGGCGCGGCGGCGACGGTGCAGTATGCGGGTCCAGTGGCAGGAGGGTTGCTGGGGCTGCTGCAAATCAACGCAGTGGTACCGGCGGCGGCAACGACAGGGAACGCAACGCCGGTATCAATCACCATCGGGACGGGGACGACGCAGGCGGGGGCAACGATTGTGGTGAAGTGAGGAAGAAGTAGCCAGCAGCCAGGAGCCAGTAGCCAGTAGAGTCTTGAGAGAGAATGAGGCATGGTCGCGAAATGCCTCCTGCTCTGCCTGGCCTCAACACCCGTTGCGGGAAGCTGTTCACAGCCCGCGATCCGCCAGGCCGCAGACGAGCTGATCGATGCCCGGCGCAGTCTGCTCACGATTCAGCAAGAAGAGATGGACACGCGCGTGCCGCCCGCCGCGCGGCAAGGCATCTTGAAACTTAAGGACGCCATCGCGCACTTGGCCGGTGCCTACATGGCCTGCCGGACGGACCCTCTTGATGCGAAGCAGATCGAGCTCGACTTAGCGGCGCTTGTCCCGGCTACCGGCGACGGGAAATACGGCTCCAGCTTATCCTTCAAAGTCGCCGTCACCGAGGACACTCGCCATCTGGTCAGCATCACCGCGACCTTCGGCATCCATTGCGGATCGGATGCCATGCTGCTGATTTACGCGCCGCGCGAAACCTCGTGGGCCGAGGTCCTGCGCTGGCAAGCCCCGCCCTACAAACAAGTGTCAGGCGGGTTCTGGTCCTTTCAACACCGCATCTCCCCGCCCGACGCAACGGGAGCTTGGTTCGTAGTCACATCTCACGTCATGCCGTGGTGCTCCTCCACCTGGTCGAACATCGAATACAATATCTTGCGTCCAGGAGTAAAACCGAAAGTTCTTCTCAAGCGATCCGAGTGGATGTGGTGGGGAGGCGAAGAATTCGGGACGCTCGCCGCAAGTCAAAACAGCGCGGACATCCGTTTTTACAGCGCCAGCATCGACGGCGGCGTTCATAGCCGCCTATTCATTCGTCACTATGAAATCTCCGGCGATTCCGTCAAACGCGTCCAGCCCGTCGCCGAAATGCCCCGCGACTTCGTCGACGAATGGATCGTCTCTCCCTGGACCGAAGCCCAGCACTGGTCCGCTCCAGGTCTTGGAGGCTTTCACCGGCAAGCCAAGAAATACGCCTCCGAATTCAAGTCGACCCAGAAATGTTCCGACTGGCCCGACACTGTTCAAATTGGCGTCACAGACATCAAAACAGAAGGGATTCCTTTCTACTTCCGCGTGACCGGCCAAACCTCCTTCACCATGGCTGGCATCCGCACCACCCCCGACCCCAATTGTTCCGGCCCCAACACCTGGAATCCCGGACAACTAAATGACTCCGATGTCCGATAATCAAGATTGGAGTCAACATCAAATATGATCCTCGAAGCGACCATGCCGTCGACGCTCGAAACCGAATTTAATCCGAAAGTATCCGCCGAAGTGCGGTTTGACGAAGCTGCCGGACGCCTGGGCCTGGACGAAGGGATGCAAAAAGTCCTGCGCTCGCCTTCGCGCGAGATCATCGTCCACATCCCCATCCAACTGGACGACGGACGCCTGGAAGTATTCACCGGTTATCGCGTGCAACACTCCATCGCGCGCGGACCGGCGAAGGGCGGCATCCGCTACGCGCCCGACGTAACTCTCGACGAAGTGCGAGCGCTGGCCGCCTGGATGACGTGGAAGTGCGCGGTGACGAATCTTCCGTTCGGCGGAGGAAAGGGCGGGGTGATCTGCGACCCCAGCCTGATGTCGCCTTCGGAAATCGAACGCATCACGCGGCGCTACACGGCCGAACTGTTCGACTTCATCGGACCCGAAAAGGACGTCCCCGCGCCGGACATGAACACCAACGAGCAGACCATGGCCTGGATCATGGACACCTATTCCATGCACGCCCGCCATACGCAAACGGCGGTGGTGACGGGCAAGCCCATCAACCTGGGCGGATCGAAAGGCCGCTCCGAAGCCACCGGACGCGGGTGCATGATCGTCACCGAGCAGGCGCTCAGAAAGCTGGGCCTGGAACGATCGTCGACGCGTGTGGTGATTCAAGGATTCGGGAACGTGGGAGGCATGGCAGCGAAGCTGATGTCAAGGGCCGGCTTCAAAATTGTCTGCGTCATAGAATACGACGGCGCGGTCTACAACGCCAAAGGCCTGGATATCCCCGCGCTGACCAGACATCGGAATGAAACCGGGTCCATCAACGGATTCGACGGCGGAGAACCGATCGACAAGACCGAAGCGATGTTCCTTGAAACCGACGTGCTGCTGCCTGCGGCGAAGGAAAACGTCATTACGTCCGAAAACGCGCATCGCCTGCGGACGAAGATTCTGTGCGAAGGCGCCAACGGCCCGACCACGCACGTCGCCGATTCCATTCTGTCGGAAAAAGGGATTTTCGTCATCCCGGATATTCTGGCCAACGCCGGCGGCGTGACGGTGTCGTATTTCGAATGGGTGCAGGACCGGCAAGGTTACTTCTGGAACGAGCAGATGGTGAACGATCGCCTGGAAGAGATCATGGTGAACAGCTTCCAGGACGTGGTGGCGTACGCGGAAAAGCACGGCGTCAACAATCGCACCGCCGCCTACATGCTGGCGCTGGACCGGGTCGCCTACGCGATCAAACTGCGGGGAATTTACGCCTAGTAGGGCGGCCAATTTTGGCTGCAGCCTGCCTTCGGGCAGGCTTTTCAATCATCAACAAGAGCCGCCTGAAATGCGGCTGCAGCCAAATTGGCCGCCCTACAAGGCGACGTGGATGTACGGGCCACTAGTGGCGATGCGGCCAGTGTGTTTTATGTGGCGCACGCCCCCAGGCGTGCAGCGTCGACACTCGTGTCGACGCCTCCGGCTTAGCCAATGACGCCCACGCCGGAAACGCCGCTGATGCGGCAGTATCACGGCATCAAGCAACAGGTGCCCAACGCGCTGCTGCTGTTCCGGCTGGGTGATTTCTACGAACTCTTCTTTGACGACGCGGTGACCGCGGCGCGCGAACTGGAGATCACACTCACCGCCCGCAACAAGGAAAAGGGCCAGCCCATCCCGATGTGCGGCGTGCCGTATCATGCGTCGGAAGGTTACATCGCGCGGCTGATTCAGAAGGGTTATCGGGTCGCCATCTGCGATCAGATGGAAGAAGCGGGAGCGGGGAAAAAACTGGTCCGCCGCGAGGTGACGAAAATCGTCACTCCAGGCACTGCGATGAGCGCGGTGTCGCATGAGAATAATTACTTGGCCGCGGTGTTCGCCGATTCGACGCGGGCAGGAGTGGCTCACGTCGACGTATCGACCGGAGAATTTCGGGCCACCGAAATTGACGCCGCTGAGGTTCCGGCCGCGCTCGAAACGTTGAACGCCAAGGAGGCGCTGGCGCCAAGCGGATCGGGCTTGAAACTGCCGTGTCTCAAAACCGATGTCGAGCCTTGGGTGTTCGGCGCGGACTACGCCGCGCGCAGCTTGTGCGACCATTTTCATCTGCTATCGCTCGATGGCTGCGGGCTGGAGCATCGTCCGCTGGCCACGGGAGCGGCGGCGGCGCTGCTGCACTACCTGCGCGAGACGCAGCGCGCCGCGCTCGATCATTTAGAACGGCCGGCGTTTTACAATCGCGCCGACGCGCTGGTGCTGGACGCCACCACGGTTCGCAACCTGGAACTGGTAGAGCCGCTATTTGCGGGCGAATCGAAAGAATCGACGCTGCTTTATGTTCTCGACCGGACGCGCACAGGGATGGGCGGACGACTGCTGCGGAGGCGCATGCTGGCGCCGTCGATCGACCTTTCTGAAATTAACGCAAGGCTGGACGCGGTGGCAGAACTGCACGGGGCGCCGATGTTGCGCTCGGCCATTGCCGGCGATCTGGCATCGATTCTCGATTTAGAACGGCTTCTTTCGAAACTGGCGCTGGCGACGGCGGGCCCTCGCGACCTGGCGGCGCTGGCCCGATCTTTGGCGGTGGTTCCGTCGCTCAAAAAACGACTGGAAGGCGCGAAGTTTCAGAATGTGGATCTCGACGAGATTCAGGACGTACGCGACCCGGTGCTGGCGGCGCTGGCCGACGAGCCTCCCGTCAATTTAAACGACCTGGGCGTGATCCGCGACGGTTTCGATGCGCGTTTGGACGAACTGCGCGACATTTCGAAAAACAGCAAGACGTATTTAGCGCAGATTGAGCAGCGCGAAAGGAGCCGCACCAACATCGGGTCGCTAAAAGTGCGCTTCAACAACGTTTTTGGCTACTACATCGAGATTTCGAAAGCGAACCTACATCTCGCCCCGCCCGATTACGAGCGCAAGCAGACGCTGGTCAACGCGGAGCGCTTTACGACGCCGGAATTGAAGGAGCTGGAAGTAAAAATTCTGGAAGCCGAAGAGAAAATGCTCATCATTGAGCGCGAGATCTTCGAGGCTCTCCGAGCCCTTACGGCTTCGCATGCGGCGCGCATTAAGAGCACGGCGGCGGCTATCGCCGAGCTTGATGTTACTGTGGCGCTCGCCGACGTCGCAGCTGAGAATCGTTACAACCGCCCGCGTTTCGATGAAGGCGGGTTGAATCTAGGTGTCATGAGAGTCGTAGCCGGACGCCATCCGGTGATCGAGAAGCTCGCCGCGAAGGACGCGCAGCGATTCATCCCCAACGATCTCTATTTCCACCCCGAGAATGAATTCATCGCGGTCATTACCGGGCCCAACATGGGCGGCAAATCGACTTATCTGCGCCAGGCCGCGCTACTGACAATCCTCGCGCAGATGGGTTCGTTTGTCCCGGCCGAATCGGCGCTGCTCCCCATCGTCGACCGCGTGTTCACGCGCATCGGCGCGGCCGACAACCTGGCTCGCGGACGGTCGACGTTCATGGTGGAGATGACGGAAACGGCCGTCATTCTGAATACCGCGACGGCTCGTAGTCTGGTGGTCCTCGACGAAATCGGACGCGGCACGTCCACTTACGATGGCCTGGCGCTGGCCTGGGCGGTGGTCGAGCATATCCATAGAAACATCCGCGCCAAAACGCTGTTCGCGACGCACTATCACGAACTGACGGAACTGGCCGAAACGCTTCCCGGCGTTCGCAATCTGCACGTTTCGGTAAAGGAATCCGGTGACCAGATTCTTTTCTTGCGCAAGGTCGAACCGGGAGCGGCCGACAAGAGCTACGGCATTGAAGTGGCACGATTGGCCGCGCTGCCTATGTCCGTCATCGAACGGGCGCGCCAGATTCTGGCTCATCACGAAGACTTCGTGCCGAAGAATGCGCCCGTCCAGATTCGGCTTTTCGAACCGATTCACCACGACATCGCCGACCGCATCCGAGAAGTAAAAATTGACGAACTGCGCCCCATCGAAGCGCTGCAGCTCCTGTCGGATTTGCAACGAGACCTCAAATCATGAGGGTCGTGGGAATCATGTCCGGGACCTCGCTCGACGGCATCGATGTCGCCATCGTCGACATCAGCGGCAAGAAAATAAACTGCCGGGCCTTTCATTCCGTCCCATACCCGAAGGCGGTTCGCGAAGCCCTGCTGTCGGTTTCGAACAACATCACCCACACCGCGACCATTTCCCGGCTCAACTTTTTGCTGGGAGCGCTCTATGCCGATGCCATCCACGAAACTTCGAGGCGCAGCCGGGTGAAGATCGGAACGATCGAACTCTGCGGCCTTCACGGGCAAACGATTTTTCATGAAGGGCAGCCGGTGGAGTATCTCGGGATGCGCGTCGCGAGCACTCTGCAAATCGGCGAAGCCGCGGTAGTCGCGGAACGGACGGGCATTCGCACTATTTCGAATTTCCGGGAACGCGACATCGCAGCTGGAGGCCGGGGCGCGCCGCTGGTTCCGTACGTCGACTATCTTCTTTTCCGCCACCGCCGCATTGGACGCGTCGCGCTCAACATCGGAGGGATCGCGAACATTACCGTCATTCCGAGCGCCGCCAAGCCGGCCGATGTCATTGCATTCGACACCGGCCCCGGGAACATGATTATCGACGCGCTGGTCGCTCACAAAACCCAAGGCCGGCAGCGCTACGATCGCGACGGCCGCATCGCGCGCGCATCAAAGATCCATCCGCGCATGCTGGAAGCCATGCTGAGCGATCCCTACTGCGCGCTCGATCCGCCGAAGTCAGCCGGACGCGAACAGTTCGGGCACGAATTCGCAAGCGGTCTGATTGCGACCGGACTCCCGATCGACGAGCTTATCGCGACCGCCACGGAGTTCACCGCGCAATCGATCGCAAAGGCTATCGAGCGCTATGAGAGCACCAACGAGGTCATCGCCTCCGGCGGCGGCGTCCATAACCGGCAAATCATGCGCCGCCTACGCGAACTGCTACCCCACGTGGGCATGGCTACTACCGCCAAGCACGGCATCGACCCGGACGCCAAGGAGGCGATCGCGTTTGCGGTGCTGGCTCACGAATTCGCGCGGGGCCGGCCGGCCAATATCATGTCCGCCACCGGGGCGCGGCATGCGGCGCTGCTGGGGAAGAGCTCACCTGGGTGAGCGGCTCGGCCCGGAAGACCGCATCGAGATGAGTCTCGACGCGGCACGCACGAGTGCGTACGCCACATGATGTTAGGAATCGGTTTGGAGCCGCTCGCTCTCGAATGCCTGGTAATCCAGCTGCTTCACTTTCTCTTCGGCATTCTTCGATAGCACCTGATTCGACAGATCGTCAGGCACGACCGGCGCGGGTGGAGGCGTCAGGTCCACCATCGGATTCTCCTTCGAACCCTTCGGCGCTGGCGGAACAAAATCCTTGTTCGCCTTGGGACGTTTCAGATCGTCGATCATCTCACGGATATGTTTCTTCATGCCCGATGTTTGCCCGGCCTTCGTCCGCCTTCTTGCATGCATGTCGCTAACCAATTGAAGAAATGTGACAATTTCAAGTTTTTGCGACGTGACCGGTGTCCGGCGCATCAGCCAACCATGCGCGTTGCACAAGTCACGGCCGCCCACGGCCCCATTGAAGTTGTCGAACGTCCCATCCCCGATCCGGGTCCCGGAAAAGTCCGCGTGAAAGTGGAAGCCTGCGGCCTCTGCCACAGCGACGTGATCACCAAGGAGAGCCTGTTCCCGGGAATCGTATATCCCAGAATTCCCGGCCATGAAGTCGCGGGCGTCGTCGATGCCCTGGGCGAAGGAGTGGAGAACTGGAAGGTCGGGCAGCGGGTCGGCATCGGCTGGATCGGAGGGCACTGCACCGTCTGCCAACCCTGCCGGAGAGGAAAATTCGCCGTCTGTGAGCGCGCGCAAATTCCGGGCATCGTTTACGACGGAGGCTACCAGGAGTACATGGTCACTTCGGCCCAGGGACTCGCCTCCATCCCGGACGCGCTCAGCTTCGAAGAAGCGGCTCCGCTGCTCTGCGCCGGCATCACGACGTTCAACGCTCTGCGTCACAGCGGGGCGATGCCGGGAGATGTTGTCGCCATTCAAGGGCTCGGCGGGCTTGGACATTTAGGCATCCAGTATGCCAACAAAATGGGATTTGAGACCGTGGCCATCGGCAGGGGCGAAGACAAGAAAGACTTCGTCCAGAAGCTGGGCGCGCATCACTATATCGACACGAACGCCCAAAATCCGGCCGAAGCTTTGCAAAAACTGGGCGGCGCGACGACGATCCTGGCCACTGCGCCCGACTCCAAATCGATGTCGCCTCTGGTGGCGGGACTCGGGGTTGACGGGACGCTGGTGGTAGTCGGCGTCGGTCCGGGCAATATCGAAGTTTCGCCAATGCAGATCGTCGGCGCACGGCGCTCCGTGAACGGCTGGCCGTCGGGCACGGCGACGGATTCGGAAGACGCCATGCGCCTGGCCGCGCTGAGCGGCATCCGCCCGATGATCGAGACTTTTCCGTTGGCAGAGGCCGCGGCGGCGTATGAGCGGATGGTCAGCGGCAACGCGCGGTTTCGGGTCGTCCTGAAGATGAACTGAAAGCTGAGAGGATTGGCCGCAGTCTAATACCATTTTATGAAATGCCGTGCCGGCACACTCGGGGATTCTTATCGCTGCTTCACCGGGCAGACCACTTTCAAAATCACGGCGAGAGGCTTGGACTCTCGGCGGAAGAGGAGTACGAGACATTCGCGGACACGTTCTTGCGAGACGCGTGTCCGCCGTCCGCTCGCCAGTTTGTACGTCCATGGAATGGCGATTTGGTGCGATATGATGAGGTTGTGGATGTGTTTGCTGTACTTCGGAACGATGGCTATATCAAGACCTGCTATCGCCCCGATCCGGCGTTTCACGGCGAGCGGACGAATTTGGATTATTACTTGAGCGAGGAGGCAAGAGCATGAAATACCGATGCCCGGTCTGTGGTTTCGACCAAATGCCTTCCCCTCCCGAGGACAATAACATCTGCTCGTGTTGCGGGACCGAGTTCGGTTACCACGACCTGCGCCTCTCTCATGCCGAGCTTCGCCGGCAATGGCAAGCCAAGGGATCTCCCTGGTTCAGCAAGCGGATGCCGCAACCCGAGGGTTGGGACGCTCGCGATCAGTTGAACAAGCTCCAAACAACGCCGTCGGTAGTTCGCTAGAGCCAGGGCTCGGGCCGTCGGTGAGGGGGAGAGGCATCAGGACTCGCCTCGGATTTGTTTCCACACCACGCCCATCACCATCGCGATGCCTCGGGCGGCGCTGACAACGGCCGAGAGGATGGCGATGAAACAGAACAGCGACTTCGATCATTTCAGGCTAACTTTTTTCAAAATAGCACGGTATCACGGTATGATGGGCGTTTCATGGCACCTATTCCTCAGAATCAGCAACGTGCGCTGGTGGAGCGCTTGATAAAGGCTTGCGGGGGCGGATATTCGCCTGACGTGAGGCGGAGGTATTACATATCGGGTCCGCAATGGGCGGCGGCCTATGAAGGGCACGCGCTGTTTCACGCTCCCACCCGCGAGCCGGTGGGATTTGAGAAGGTCATCTGCGAATACGCGAAGATCGGCATCGGACACTGGACCACGCACGACACCGACGTGATTCCGACTCCGGGGCTTTTTAAAGACCAGCAGGAAGAAATTGTCGCGAGGATTCAGGCGTCGTTGAAGACGAATGGCTTGCGATGTTCGATGGTGACGACTGAGACGTTTCATCACGCGGTGTGGGCCGCCAGTCCGGCGGCGGAGGCTCCGGAGGTGCGGGCGTACGCGGCGCGCAGGTTGGCCAATACGGTGAAAATCGGGCATCAGCTGGGCGCGGAGTTCGCGGTGTACTGGCCTGGGTCGCTGGGATACTTCGTGCAGGGCGCGGTGGAGGAGACCGAGACCTTGCGCTGGTACGCGGAGGGTCTCAATTCGGCTTGCGAGGCAGATATTAAAATCGCGAAAGAGTTCGGGCGGCCGACTTTGAAGCATTGCATGGAGGCGAAGCCTTTCGAGCCGCAGGCGGAGATTTTATTGCCGACCAGCGACGCGATGCTGGCGTTTATATCGTCGGGGCTGCTGACGCATCCGGAGATGGTGGGGTTGAATCCGGAGTATCTGCATGAGCTGATGTGGGGCGCGGCTCCACGGGCGGCGCTGGCGCGGGCTCTGCTATGCGGGAAGCTGTGGCATTTCGATATTAATGACGGGTATCGATTGAAGCATGACGTCGATATCGCGGTGGGGTTGGTCAATCCGTTGGACTGGTTGAATGTGCTGGTGCTGCTGCGGAGCCACAAGTACTCGGGTCCGTTCAATTTGGACTACAAGCCTCCGCGCACGACCAGCAACTGGGGCGTGTTCGCGTTGAGTTTTCCGACGGCGGTGGACCGGTTCATCACGCTGTGGGAGATGGCGGGCGACGTGATTGCGGACCCGGTGATTTCGGAAGCGTCGGCGGCATTGCGCGCGGGCGGGGGGCCTGTGGACGCATTGGACGTGGACGCGATCGTCGCTGCGAATCGGGAACTGCTGACGCTGCATGAGTTGATTGCGCACCGGATGGTGCAGATCCTGATCGGGCAGCATCGGGGAAGAACTTACTCGATTTAGGACAGAGCCGTGGACCGCGAATAATCTGTTAGCGGTTGATCCCCTGGCTCCACGCCAGGGGTTATAACCCCGTCACGTAAGTGCGGGGATCAGGCGATCAGGGTAATGAACTGAACTAGTGAACGGCCCCGAGATTTTCCAGAGGCCAGTAAACGAAGACGGCTTTGCCGTAAATATACTGGCGCGGCACCAAACCCCAGCTACGGCTATCGTTGGAAGAACTGCGATGGTCGCCTAATACGAAATACTTGTCGGCTTCAACCGTTTGTTGGGCCATCGGGATGCGGTCCCGATAATCCTCGGCTACGTAGGGTTCAGAGAGAGGCTGGCCGTTGACGATGACGGTTCCATCCTGGATCTCGACCGTATCGCCGGGGACTCCGATCACGCGCTTGATGTAGGATTTCGTGGGGTCGCCGGGATAAAGGAAAACGACCGTGTCGCCGCGACCGATATCGGAGATGCCGAAACGGTAGACGAACTTATTGATAAAAATACGCTCGTCGTTCTGAAGAGAAGGCATCATGCTAGTGCCTTCGACTTTTACCGGCTGATAGAGGAATAGAATAACGACGATGGCGATCAGGACGCTGAGAGAAAGGTCGCGGAACCAGGAAAGAGTCACTCCGGCGTTGGAGCGATGATGCTCCTCCTGTTCGGGCCGGTACTCTGGGGTTGGAACGGCGCCCTCGTCCATATCCTTACAGAATTATAGACGAGCGAGACGCAAATTGGTTGCCGGCGTCCGAGGGCTATAATCGTTTCATGTTTCAGATTACTCGCAGCGCCCCCGTCTACGACGTTGTCATTATCGGGTCCGGCGCGGGTGGCGGCACGGTTACCAAGGTCCTGGCGGATCTTGGCATCAGCGTGGCGCTTCTCGAGGCCGGTCCGATGCTCCATCCGGAAAAAGATTTCAAGATGCTCAAGTGGCCGTATGAGTACCCGCATCGCGGCGCTCTGGATGGCGGAGCGAGCTATTTCGGACACGGCCGGGCGTTCGGATTCTTTTCGGCGCACGCGGGCGGCTGGCAATTGGAAGGCGAGCCGTACACGGTGGCCGAGGGATCGAAATTCAACTGGTTCCGGTCGCGCATCGTGGGCGGAAGGACGAATCATTATGGCCGCATTTCGCTGCGCTACGCCGACTACGACCTGAAGCCGTATTCGCGCGACGGGATCGGGACGGACTGGCCGATTTCCTACGAGGACATCTCGCCTTACTACGACAAAGCGGAGAGCTTCATCGGCGTGACTGGATCGAAAGAAGGAATCCGCAGTGCGCCGGACGGAGTTTTTCAAAAATGCCCGCCGCCGCGCGTGCATGAGGTGCTCATCAAGAAGGCGGCTGACAAGCTGGGCATCCCGTGCATCCCCAATCGCCTGGCGGTGATTACGCAGCCGACCAACGGCCGGCCGGCATGCCACTATTGCGGCGAGTGCGGACGCGGATGCATTCCGGCATCGAATTATTCGTCCAGCCAGGTGCAGGTTTTCCCGGCGATGAAGACCGGCAAGGTGACATTGATCACCGACGCGATGGCGCGGGAGCTGATCACCAACGACGAAGGAAAAGTAACCGCCGTATCCTACATCGACAAGACGACGCGGACGGAGAAGCAGATCAAATGCCGCACTGTGGTGCTTGCCGCGAGCTGCTGCGAGTCGACCAGGCTGCTGCTGAACTCGAAGGGCAAGGGTCACGAAAATGGATTAGCGAACTCGTCAGGGACGGTGGGCAAGTATCTCACCGACAACACCGGGTTCGGCCTCGGCGCGCGGATTCCCGCGCTCGAAGGAATGCCCCGGCATAATTCCGACGGCATGGGCGGCGCGCATCTCTATATGCCGTGGTGGCTGTGGGACAAGAAGACCGACTTCCCGCGCGGGTATCACGTGGAACTGGGCGGAGGCCACAATATGCCCGGCATCGGCAGCTTCGCCGGTGTGTGCGCGCAGCATGAAGGCTACGGCGATTCGCTCAAGAAAGCGATTTACGAGGACTTCGGAACGCACGTCAGCTTCGCCGGACGCGGCGAGATGATCCCGAACAAGGACACCTACTGCGAAATCGACCCGAACGTGGTGGACAAGTACGGCATTCCAGTGCTGAAGTTCCACTTCAAATGGACCGACGCCGAATACAAGCAGGTGGAGCACATGGAGAAGACGTTCACCGACATTATCGAGACCATGGGCGGCACCGTGGTGAAGCGCAACCGGCCGGTGGAAGATAAAATCTCTGTCGGCGGCGACATCATTCACGAGGTCGGCGCCATCCGGATGGGCAACGATCCGCAGGCCGCCCCGTTGAATAAATATTGCCAGTCGAACGACGTGAAAAATCTGTTCGTCGCCGACGCGGCGCCGTTCGTCACCAATCCGGATAAGAATCCGACGCTGACGATCGTCGCGCTGGCGTGGCGCACGGCGGAGTATCTGGCGGACGAGATGCGAAAGGGGAACGTATAACATGTCTGTTTCACGGAGAGACGTTCTAGCGAAAATCGCGGCGGCGGCGATGGTGGGTCCTGTTGGCCTGGAGGCCGCGCAGCATGTTCACGAAGCAGCGGCCGCGGCGGCCACGACGGCCGGCGGCGTTTACAAGCCGAAGGGACTGACGCAGCACGAATTCGACACGCTGAAAACGCTGTGCGAGATCATCGTCCCCGGTGCGTCGAAAGGCGGCGCGGCGGAGTTCATCGATCTATTGTCGAGCCAGAACCCGGATATGTCGGCTATTTACACCGGCGGACTCGCGTGGCTGGATGAGGCGATGAAGCGCCAGTATCACATGGATTTTCTGACAGCAGCGGCACAACAGAAGACGGAAATGCTGGACCGGATCGCGTATCGCAAGAACCGGACTCCGGAGCTGGCGCCGGGCATTACGTTCTTCAACTGGGCGCGCCGCATGACGGTTGACGCCTATTATACGAGCGCCGCGGGGATTAAAGACGTCGGGTACATGGGCAATCGCGCGATCAAGGAGTTCAAAGTGCCTCAGGAAGCCATCGACTACGCGATCAAGAGGAGCCCCTTCGCCTAAGGCTTTTGACAGATCCCGCCGATTCATGGGATACTGACCTGTTTAAATAAGCAATGTTGGTCGGGGCGGTTTTCCTAAGATGAAGCACTTAGTGTTGGGGCTGACGTTTGCCGCGCTTCCACTGGCTCAACACGCGTTGGCTCAAAACGTGTCGGAGTGCTTCAAAGTCCACTCGATGGTTCGCGCGGACGAAGAACACTATTGGACCACCTGGACCAATGCCTGCCCGTTCACCATCGATTCGGTGTATGTGTTGGTGAAGTTCGCGGATCATTCCGCCAAAGACGTGGCCGACGGCGTATGGAGTCTTCACTTTGTCGCGCCGGGCGCGCACCGGACCATGCGCTTTTCGGCGCCGGGGAAAATAGCGGATTTCGCCTCCGTGCGGCAGAAGAAAATCACCGGCGATATTTATGAGGCGTTCGGGCGGGAGAAGCCGGCGTTGTCCTCCGTCGAAGTGGCCGCGGTTTCCGCCTATCGGGAAGCAGTCGGCGCGAGTCCAAGGCCGCGCGGCACGACGGTCTCGACGATTATTACCGATTCCGGCGAGGCAGCCTACCAGTCTCAGGTAATTGAGCAGAAGGCTGCCGGTTCGGCGATTCTCAAAGAAGTGATGGCCGCCGTCACAGTAGCCCAGGCGACTCCGGCGGCGCGAGTTATCGGAGACCCGGGAGAAGCTTCGTTCCGAACCGATTTTCCAGATGCCTGGCGGGCCGTGTTGTCGCCGCAGGAATCCTCAGTCTCGCCCGCGCCCAGGGCGTCTTTTGTGCGATTCGTTTCGGAAGAAAGACCGCTGTTTCAGTAATTCGATTTCAGCAGCCAGAACGTTAGCATATCCCCTCCTTCACAGTCGGGGTTCCGCATCAAAACTGAGACGGCACTAGCATTTCCAATGGAACCCCGACAGTCATGGAGGGGATATCACAATAACGTTTTCCCTGCCACTAGTAGACCGTCTCATCGATATCGTTACCGATGCGCGAATCGCAAAGTCCCCGCCCTCACGGGCGGGGTTATAACCCCTGGCGTCAGCCTGGGGACTTTTTCCGGTAACGAAATGACCGAGACGGTCGACTGGTCGCCGCGCCGCCCATCATCGCCGCACGTCCTCGACGATCTGGCCATCCTGCATCCGCACCGTGCGCGGGCAGCTTTCAGCGACGCCGGGATCGTGCGTCACGATCACCACCGTCGAGCCCAACCGCGTGTGCAGGTCTTGCAGGAGCCCTAAAATCTCCTTGCCGGTAGAGGTGTCGAGATTTCCGGTGGGTTCGTCGCCAAGCAGGATCGGGGGGTAAATGGAAAGCGCGCGAGCGATGGCGACCCGTTGACGTTCGCCGCCCGACATTTCCTCGGGCAGATGTTCGACGCGTTGCCCCAGCCCGGTCAAATCCAGCAGCTCCCGGGCGCGCTCCTGCGCCTTGCTTCGGGACCAGCCGCGCAGATGGAGGGGCAGACAAACGTTCTCCATCGCGGTAAGGGTCGGCAGAAGATTGAAGAACTGGAAGACGAATCCGATCTTGTCGCGCCGTACACGGGTCAGATCGTCGTCTCCCAACCCCGCCAGGAGTTGGTCGTCGATAAAAATCCGTCCGGAGGAAGGCCGGTCGAGCGCTCCAATCATATTCAGCAGCGTCGATTTCCCGGAGCCTGAAGGGCCGACGATGGAAACCATCTCGCCCTTCCGTACATGCACACTAACCCCGTTGAGCGCGACGACCCGTCGCTTCCCTTCGAACTGCTTGACCACATTTTCGAGCAGGATCATTGGCATGCCGTCCTAATCGGGAATGACGATTGTAGCAGCATCGATAACCGGCTGAATCTATGCTTCTCTTGGATTTGCCGGTCTTTTTGACGTATCATTAGTATTGACTCCATGCGCCTCACTGCCCTCGCCGTATGTTTTGGAATCGTTGTCCCCGTCGCCCATGGGCAGACCGGGGATCTGCTCCAGAAGTACTGCGTCGGTTGCCACAACAACCGGTTGAAAACAGGGGGAGTTACGTTACAGGGGCTGGACACCGCCAACGTCGCGGATAAAGCCGAGCTGCTGGAACGGGTACTGCATAAGATTAAGACCGGCCAGATGCCACCAGCCGGCTTGCCTCGTCCCGATTCGGCGGCCGCCGCCGTGTTCAGTCAGCGCCTCGAAGGCGCTCTGGATGCGGAATCCGCCGCTCATCCGAATCCCGGACGCCCGGCGATCCATCGGCTGAACCGCGCGGAGTACAGCAACTCCGTCCGCGATATTTTCGATCTGGACGTCAATACCGTCGCTCTTTTGCCGGTGGACGACTCCGGCTATGGTTTCGACAACATCGGCGATGTCCTGTCGGTTTCGCCCGCCCTGCTGGACCGGTATCTATCGGTGGCGCGCAGGATTTCGCGACTGGCGATCGGCGATCCGACGATCAAGCCGGTGGAAGAAGCATTCGAGCCTCGCCGCGCTCCAGGTCGTAACGCACCGGTCTCGCCGAGGCTGGAGCAGGTGAGCGACGATCTCCCCTTTAATTCGGCTGGCGGCGTTTCCATCCGTTATTATTTTCCGCTGGACGCCGAGTACGTGCTGCGGGTCAACTTCGGCAATGCGGACAAAAAGATCGAATTGCGGATTCCCATCAAAGCCGGGCTGCGCGAAGTGGGGGTCACCTTTCCGCGAGAATCGACCCGGCTGGAGATTGCAATGTTGGGCGGACGTGGTGGGGCAGCGGAGCCGATGGCAGTGGATCTGCGGCTGGACGGCGCCAGCTTGAAGCGCGCGACGGCGCCAGGGAATGCCGGCGGTTTGCCTCGCATTACCAATCTCTCCATCGCCGGACCTTACAATGCAACGGGCCCCGGAGATACGCCGAGCCGGCGCGCGATTCTGATTTGCCACCCCACCGGTCCCGCGGAGGAGAGCGGCTGCGCCCGGCAAATCCTGGCGAAGCTTAGCCGCCGCGCTTATCGCCGGCCGGTTACCGATGCGGATATCAAGCCGTTGATGGCGTTCTATAGCCAAGCCCGCGCGAAAGGCGGATTTGAGTACGGCATTCAGAAGGCCGTCGAAGCGATTTTGGTTTCTCCCGATTTCCTATTCCGCGTCGAATCGGATTCGCCGGGTGTGCGCCCGGTAAGTGGCGTGGACCTCGCTTCGCGGCTATCGTTCTTTTTATGGAGCAGCGCTCCCGACGAGGAGTTGCTGGGATTGGGGATCAGCGGGAAGCTCGCCAAGCGGGAGGTGCTGAAGCAGCAGGTGGAGCGGATGCTGGACGACCCGAAGTCCAGCGCTCTGGTGACCAATTTCGCCGGGCAGTGGCTGTTTATCCGCAATCTGGCTACCGTGAGGCCGGACCCGGTAATTTTCGGCGATTTTGACGAGAGTCTGCGCTTCAGCATGCAGCGGGAAACGGAGTTGTTTTTTGAAAGCATCGTGCGCGAAAACCGCAGCGCTCTGGAACTGCTGACCGCGAATTACACGTTCTTGAACGAACGGCTGGCGAAGCACTACGGCATTCCGGGCATTTATGGATCGCAGTTCCGGCGGGTGGTGCTGGAGGATCCCCATCGCGGCGGATTGCTGGGGCAGGCCAGCCTGTTGACCGTGACCTCACCTCCGAATCGCACTTCGGTTGTGCAGCGCGGGAAGTGGGTGCTGGAGAATCTGCTGGGCGCTCCGCCGCCGCCGGCGCCACCTGACGTGCCTCCGCTGGACGCGACGACCAAGGGGAATCTTCACCTGAGCTTGAGAGCAGCGTTGGAGCAACATCGCGCCGATCCGGGTTGCGCCGGTTGCCATGCGGCGATGGATCCCATCGGCTTCGCGCTGGAGAATTATAATGGGATTGGGCAGTGGCGCACGGAAGACGGCGGTTCCCAGATCGACGCTTCCGGCAAGCTTCCGGATGGAACTAAGTTCAACGGACCGTCCGGGCTGCGAGAAACAATGACCACTTCGAAGCGCGAAGAATTCGCAACCACCGTGGCGGCGAAGCTGCTGACGTACGGTCTGGGCCGGGGACTGGAATACTACGATCAGCCGGCCGTGCGGACGATTCTGCGGGACTCGACCGCCGGCGGCTATCGCATGCGGGATATGATTACAGCAGTGGTGATGAGCACTCCGTTTCAAATGAGGAGATCGGGCCAATGATGGTTACACGGAAATACCTGCCTCGGCGGGCATTTTTGCGCGGCGCCGGAGCCGCGCTTGCGCTTCCTTTTCTGGACGCGATGGTTCCCGCTTTCGCCGGGACCACGAACGCGGCGAGTCCCGCGGCTCGGTTGGGTTTTGTATACGTGCCGAACGGCATCATCGGGTCCAGCTGGAGCCCGACGGGCGAGGGGGCGGCGTTCGAGTACAACGCGACCATGAAAGCGCTGGCCCCCTATCGCGACCGCATGCTGGTGCTGAGTAATCTGGCGCAAATCAACGGCCGTTCCCTGGGGGACGGCGCAGGCGATCATGCCCGCGCGGGGGCGACGTGGCTCACCGGCGTGCATCCGAAGAAGACGGAGGGCGCGGATATTCACGCCGGGATCTCCGCGGACCAGATCGCCGCGCGCGAAATGGCCAAGCACACCCAGTTCGGTTCTCTCGAAATCGGCGTGGAAGCCCCCAGCCTGGCCGGCGGGTGCGATTCCGGTTATAGCTGCGCCTACACCAACACCATTTCCTGGAGCAGCCCCACTACCCCGAATCCGATGGAAGTGAATCCGCGAGTGCTGTTCGAGCGCCTGTTCGGCGATGGCGACAGCACGGATACCGCCTCCCGCCTCGAATGGATGCGCCAGCGCGGAAGTTTGCTCGACTTCGTAAAAGGAAGCGTGGATCGCCTGGAGACCAAGCTGGGTCAGGGCGACCGCCGCAAGCTGACGGAATACATGGACGCGATCCGCGATATCGAGCGCCGTATTCAGAAGGCCGAAGAACAGAGCGCTCAAAACGCTTCGGCAAAGACGCCGGTCATCAATCTTCCGGTCGCCGCACCCGAAGAGTTCGTCAATCATGCCCGGCTGATGATGGACCTGATGGTGATCGCCTACCAGACGGATTTGACCAGGGTGGTGACGTTCATGCTGGCGCGCGAAGGCAGCAATCGCAGCTACCGCGAGATCGGCATTTCCGACGGGCATCACGATTGCACCCATCACCAGAACGATCCGGTGAAGATTTCGAAGACCATTCAGGTGAACACGCACCATGTGAATCAGCTGGCCTACCTGATCGACCGCATGAAGAACACTCCGGATGGCGACGGCTCGCTGCTGGATCATTCGATGATTCTGTACGGCAGCAGCATTTCCGACGGGAACCGCCACACGCACACCAATTTGCCGCTGGCGCTGATCGGGGGCGGGTGCGGGAAAATCAAGGGCGGCCGGCATATCCGGTGTGCCGAGGACACGCCCATGAACAACCTGCTGTTATCGATGCTCGATAAAGCGGGGGTCGAGACCGAAAAGCTCGGCGATAGTACAGGGAAGCTCCAGCATCTTTCGGAAATTTAAGAGGAGGGGTGGCGCAGACCAATGACCCGATTGGCAAAAAATGGTCTGGCCGTTTTTCTGGCGATCGCTACCGTCCAAGCGTCCGATGTGCGCCTCATCGACGCCGTAAAGCGGAGGGATCCCAAGGCATTCGATAAGCTCCTGGCGCAGGGCGCGGACGTCAACGCTTCCGCTCCCGATGGCGCGACGGCGCTTGCGTGGGCGGCGTTTCTCGACTTGCCGGATGTGGCAGGTAAGCTGATGGCCGCAGGCGCGAAAATCAATACGGCGAACGACTATGGCGAAACGCCGCTGACTCTCGCGCTGGCCAACGGAGACGCGGCGCTCTCGGAAAAACTCCTGAAAGCCGGTGCGGATTGGAAGGCCACGCGCTGGAACGGCGAGACGGCCCTGATGATCGCGGCCGGCGCGGGGAGCGTGGAAGAAGTGAAGATGTTGCTCGATCGCGGCGCGGATGTGAATGGCGCGGAGCCGAAGGGTCTTCAAAATGCCCTGATGTGGGCCGCTTCGGAAGGTCACGCCGCCGTTGTCGACCTGCTGATTCAAAGAGGCGGGAACGTCAATGCGGCCTCGAAGGCCGGTTTCACGCCGCTGGTGTTCGCGGCGCTCAAGAACGACGCCAGTTCCGTGAAACGCCTGCTGGTCGCCGGCGCGAATCCCAATTATGCGATTCCCGATAAGACGAGGGTCTTGACCATCGCGACCGCGAACCGCAGCTATGCGGTTTCGCTGGCTCTGCTGGATGGAGGGGCGGATCCGAACATCGCCGACAGTACCGGCAACACGCCTTTGCATATGGCGGCGCAAACGGGGACGCTCGACCTGGTGAAGAAGCTGCTTGCCAAGGGCGCCCAGTTGAACGTTCGCACCAGCGCCGCGCGAGCAGGCGGGTTCCGTCCGGCCGCGGGCGAGCAAACGCCGCTGCTTCTCGCCGCCAGGAGCGATCGAGTGGAGGTGATGCACGCCTTAATCGAGGCAGGCGCGGATACCAAGATAAAAGGGCAGGACGGCGCCGGTCTTTTCCTCGCGGCGGCGGCGAGCGGTCGCGTCGCGGCAGTAAAATACGCGTTCGAATTCGACAAGGACGTGAAGGCGGTGGATAATAATGGCCGCACCGCGATGCATGAGTGCGTCAGCAACCCAGGAAACGGCGCGACGCAACCGGAGATGACCGAGCTGGTTCAGTATCTGGCCGACATCGGGGTTCCTCTCGATGAAAAAGACGCCCGCGGCCGGACTCCCATTCAGACCGGCGACAACATTCCGCTCGATATGCCCATTCAGAGGATGGCCGAGATCATCGTCAGTCGGGGCGGCAAACCGGTGCAGTTTCCCAAAGAATACGTGAAGCCGGGCACGACGCGTTAGACCGGTTTCTTGTTTTTTGTAGACCAACTGTGGGGCCGCCAATTTTGGCGGCAGCCGCCCTTTCGAGTCGGCCTTGCGGAAAGGCGACCAGCGCCGGCTGAAAAGCCGGCTTGCCGCCAAAATTGGCGGCCCCACCCGGACCACACTATCTGGGAAATTACTCTAGGTAGTCGGATCGTGTAGACTTTCTTTGGTCGAGGTCAAAGAATGCGTTGGATGCTTCTGCTATTCGCGGCTGCCGCATCGCGCTCGGTTTGGGATGGCGTTTATTCCAAGGAGCAGGCCGGCCGGGGACAGACCGCCTACAACTCGAAATGCGCACGATGCCACGGGGAAGCGCTGCTTGGCGGCGAAGATTCCCCGCCGCTGGTCGATAAAGACTTTCTCGAAAAGTGGAACGGCAAATCCGTCGGCAACCTGGTGGAGCTGACGCGCAAAACGATGCCGGCCGATGGACCGGGCAAGCTGAGCCGGAAGGAGTGCATCGATATCGTTGCCTATCTACTCAGCGCCAACGGATTTCCCGCAGGCTCGGGCGACATGACCGCGGACGCGTCGGTCCTCGATGAGATTGTCTTTCAACCGAAACCATGAAACGCCTCCTGACAACATCGATTCTGCTGGGACTCTCTACCGTTTTGATGGACGCACAGAACGGCGCGGCCAAAGGCGAGTGGCGTTTCTATGGAGGCGATGCCGGCAGCACCAAGTATTCGCCTCTCGACCAGATCAACGCGTCGAACGTTAAGAAGCTGGAAATCGCTTGGAGATGGAAGGCCGAAAACTTCGGCCCACGGCCGGATTACAACTGGGAAGTGACGCCGTTGATGGTCGGCGGCGTTCTCTACTTCACTGCCGGGTCGCGGCGCGACGCGGTCGCGGTGGATGCGGCCACCGGCGAAACGCTGTGGATGTATCGCCTCGATGAAGGCGAGCGGGGAGACCGCGCGGTTCGCACGCAAAACCGCGGTCTGGCCTACTGGACCGATGGAAAGAGCGATAGCCGCATTCTGCTCATCTCTCCGGGCTTTCAACTGATCGCGCTGGACGCCCGGACCGGCAGGCCGATTCCAAGCTTCGGCAAGAACGGCGTCGTGGAACTGACCGAAGGGCTCGACCGCGATGTCGTGAAGCCCGGGCAGATCGGTTCCAGCTCGCCGGCGATCGTCATTCGCGATGTGGTCGTATTGGGCGCGGCGTTGCAGGCGGGCAGCGCTCCGATTTCGAAAACCAACGTGCCCGGTTACATTCGCGGATTCGACGTGCGCACGGGCAAGCGTATCTGGACGTTTCGCACTATTCCGCATCCTGGGGAAATGGGCAACGAAACCTGGGAGAAAAATTCGTGGGAATATACCGGCAACACTGGGGCGTGGGCTCCTTTGAGCGGGGACGAAGAGCTCGGCTACGTCTACATTCCCGTCGAAATGCCCACCGGCGATTTCTATGGCGGAGCGCGTTGGGGAGACAATCTGTTCGCCGACAGCCTGGTTTGCCTGGATGCCAAAACCGGAAAACGCATCTGGCATTTTCAGACTGTTCATCACGATCTGTGGGACTGGGATCTTCCCACGGCCCCGATTCTCGCCGACATTACCGTGGACGGGAAGAGGATCAAGGCGGTCGCGCAGATCACGAAGCAGTGTTTTATTTTTGTATTCGACCGCGTTACCGGACGTCCGGTGTGGCCGATCGAAGAAAGACCCGTCCCGCAATCGAAAGTCCCCGGCGAGCGGACTTCTCCCACCCAGCCTTTTCCAACGCGGCCCGCGCCGTTCGACAGGCAGGGCGTGACCATCGACGACCTGATCGATTTCACGCCGCAGTTGAGAGCGGAAGCGGTCAAGATTCTCGCGCAGTATCAGATCGGTCCCATGTACCTGCCTCCGGCGGTCCGCGATGCCGATGGGAAGCTGGGCGCGCTGAATCTGCCGCATCACACGGGAGGGGCGAACTGGCCCGGCGGTGCTTTCGATCCGGAGACCGGCATGCTGTACGTTTCCTCCATCACTAATCCCGACAATCTGGCGCTGGTCGTGGCGGATCCGAAGCGTTCCGACATGGGATACATCGCTGCTCAGGGCGGCCGCGGAGGACAAAGTCCAGCGCCTCAGGGCGGAATGCCTCGCTTCAACGGAGAAGGGCAAACCCGGCCGAACATCGGGCCGCAGGGATTGCCTCTGGTGAAACCTCCCTGGGGACGCATCACGGCGATCGACCTCAATTCCGGCGAACACGTCTGGGTGATCCCCAACGGCGACGCCCCGGATGCGGTCAAGAATCATCCGGCCCTGAAAGGCGTGGACCTCAGCAAGGCCGGGAAACCGGAGCGCTCCCCGCTACTGGTGACCAAGACGCTGCTGTTCGGAGCCGACGGGTCCGGGCTGTTCAACGCGGGCCCCGGAGCAGGTGGAAAGATTTTTCGAGCCATCGACAAGAAGACCGGAGCGATTATTCATGAGCTGGCACTGCCCGCCAGCACCACGGGCGTTCCGATGACTTTTATGATCGACGACAAGCAGTACATTGTAGTGGCAACGGGCGCGCGCGGTACGCCGGCCGAATTAGTGGCGCTCGCCATACCGTAGTCTACATCGTTTGCGCCGTTGGGCGAAGTTGAGCGGAAGGACGAGCGACAAGAATGAATATCGGTCTTGGGGCAGTAAGGTAACATGAATACACTTCCCGCTGTGGAAGGACGCTCATGACTATTCGACAAATGGAAACCGTCGAGATTCCTACCGGCCGGGGACACATGCGCACTCATCTGTTCGTGCCGGAGGCTCCAGGAAGATATCCGGGAGTAGTCTTCTATTCCGAAATTTTCCAGATCACGGAGCCGATCAGCCGCTCCGCAGCGATGCTTGCAGGACACGGATACGTCGTGGCTGCCCCGGAGATTTATCATGAACTGGAACCGGCCGGCACCGTTCTAGGCTACGACCAAGCCGGAGCCGACCGCGGAAATGCCGACAAGTTTGCGAAAGAGCTTTCGTCCTACGACGAGGATGCCCGAGCCGCGTTGGATTATCTGAGTTCGCGCGAAGACTGCACAGGCCGGCTGGGTGTGATGGGCATCTGCATCGGCGGGCATCTGGCGTTCCGGGCCGCCATGAATCCGGATGTTCTGGCGACAGCTTGCTTTTATGCAACCGATCTCCACTCCCATACGCTGGGCAAGGGCAAGACCGACAATTCGTTGGACCGGGCCGCCGAGATCAAAGGCGAGCTGCTGCATATCTGGGGCCGGCAGGACCCCCATGTCCCGCTCGAAGGGAGAAATTTCATCAAAGCGCGTCTCGAAGAAGTGGGCGCAAACTTCACTTGGCACGAATTCAATGCGGCACACGCGTTCCTTCGTGATGTAGGCCCGCGCTACGATCCGGCGCTGACGCTGGAGTGCTGGACCCTGGTCCTGAATCTGTTTCATCGCCGGCTGAGATAAACGCTGGGCGCTGACGATGGAATACGATAAGGAGAGCTATGACTGCCCCATTTTTGCTGATCCCCGGAGCGGATGGAGAAAGGAAGATTTCGCTCGATCAAGGCCATGCCTGGAAGATCGGTCGCAATGACGACAACGAAGTGGTCATATTCAATGACCTGGTTTCGCGGCATCACGCGTTGCTCCAGTACAACGGCGCTGGAGAATACTATCTGATGGACATGGGCAGCCGGAACGGCTCGTTCGTGAATGGTTCCCGGGTCAGCTTCCCGGTCTCCCTCAAGGACTCAGATACCATCTCTCTGGGCGATTATCACTTCAGTTTCCACTGGCCGGAAAAAGCGGCACAAGCGACGGCTCCGAGCGTCCCAATCCCCGGTGAACCTACCCGGGCCCTGTATGCCCCCCGCAAGAGCTCTGTCCTGGTGGTGGACGTACGAGGTTTTACCCAACTCTCACAGCAAATCGATCCATCCCTGCTTTGCAATATGATTGGTAGTTGGTTTCGCGAAGGCGGCCAACTGATGCAAGAAAAAGGCAGTTGGGCGCAAAAGTACATTGGTGACGCCCTCATGTCGGTCTGGGTCCACCAGAAGTCCGATCGAGAACCACAGGAGATCTGGGGCATCCTCAAGGCGTGCGTGGAATTCGCGAACTTGACGGACATGCTCCAGGCGCGTTTCGACTTGCCGGTTCCGATTCGCGTAGGCATGGGTATCAACTCCGGTGACGCCATGGTGGGCAACACTGGAAGCGCTGGAAGCAACGACTACACTGCACTGGGAGACACGGTGAACGCCGCATTTCGGTTTGAGTCGGCCACCAGAAATATCGGAATGGACATGATCATTGGGCAGGTCACGTTCGAACGTTTGTCGCGGTGTTCAAATCCGCAAGGATATTTCGAGCCGCGCACGGTGGATCTGAAGGGTTACGACCGTCCGATTGCGGTTTGGGCCACAACGTTCGCGAAGGTGAAAGAGTTCGTCCAAGTTCCTCTCAGGGCTCACAGTGGCGTATAAACCGAATCTTCACATCTTTCCCAGCGCGGGATATCCCCTCCATTACTGTCGGGGTTCGGTTGGAAATGCTGTGGACAGGCTGGTTTTGATGGAACCCCGACTGTGAAGGAGGGGATACGCTAACGTTCTGCCTGCGACACGCCACTAGATGTGGAAATCGTCCCTCGCGCTTGTTGCTTTGCATTTTTGGGGGCGCGTGCATCTGTACAAGTTAGAGAACATCGGCTACAATTGGGTCCCAGGACTTTAAAACCGGAAACGGTCACCTGTTCTTTAGGTCCCGATGGAACTTCGCGGGGGCACTCCGGACTACCCTGCCGACTAGGAGGCAAGCCCAGAATGGCGACTTTTCCGCAGACTGAGCTAGATTCGGGAGCGATCGATCAACTCTGCATCAACACGATTCGCACGCTTTCCATGGACGCGGTCGAGAAGGCGAACTCGGGGCACCCGGGCACGGCGATGGCGATGGCGCCTGTCATATACACACTCTGGCAGGATTTCTTGCGGTTTGACCCCGCCGATCCCATTTGGCCCAACCGCGACCGCTTTGTTTTGTCGATCGGTCACGCTTCGATGCTGCTGTACTCCACGCTGCACTTATGCAAGGTGAAGGCCGTCAATCCTAAATACGAGGCGCTCGGTCACGAATCCGTCTCTCTCGACGACATCAAGGGTTTCCGCCAGCTCGACAGCAAGTGCCCCGGCCATCCCGAATATCATTGGACTTCGGGAATTGAAACCACCACCGGCCCACTCGGCCAGGGAGTCGCCACCAGTGTCGGAATGGCCATCGCCGAGAAGTGGATGGCGCAATACTTTAACCGCCCGGGATTCGACATCATCGACTACAATATCTTCGCCTTGTGCGGGGACGGGTGCATGATGGAAGGGGTGAGCTCCGAGGCTGCCTCGCTGGCCGGTCATCTCCGGCTGGACAATCTTTGCTGGATTTACGACAACAACAAGATCACCATTGAAGGAAACACTTCGTGGGCCTTCAGCGAAGATGTGGCCACGCGGTTTATCGGCTACGGATGGAATGTGACGCGCGTGGGCGATGCGAACGACCACGACATGCTCTCCCGCGCTTTCCAAACGGCGAAAAAGTCCGGGGATCGGCCCACCTTGATCATCGTCGATAGCCACATCGCTTATGGGGCCCCGAACAAGCAGGACACCAGCGCGGCGCACGGCGAGCCCTTAGGCAAGGAAGAGATTAAGCTGACCAAGCGCAACTATGGCTGGCCGGAAGACGCGCATTTTCTGGTCCCGGATGGGGTCTATGAGCACTTCCAGGCGCGGATCGGCAAGCGCGGGAAGGATCTGAACGCCGCGTGGCTGGAGAAGTTTGACCAATACAAAGCACTATACCCGGAGTTGGCCGACCACCTCAATCGGATGCAGCGCCGGGACATGCCCGACGGTTGGGAAAAGGCCATTCCCGCATTTCCGCCCGACTCCAAGGGCATGGGCGGACGGGACTCCTCCGGCAAGGTTCTGAACGCCATCGCGCAAGTTGTACCCTGGCTGGTGGGCGGTTCGGCCGATCTCGCGCCGTCTACCAAGACGCGCCTGACTTTCGAGGGCGCAGGGGACTTCGCTGCCGGACACTACGGCGGCCGTAACTTCCACTTCGGCATCCGCGAGCACGCCATGACTTCGATTCTCAATGGGATGTCGCTCAGCAAGCTCCGGCCCTACGGATCGCAGTTCCTGATCTTCAGCGATTATGCACGGTCTCCCATCCGGCTAGCCGCAATCATGGAACTGCCGGTGATACTAATCTTCACCCACGATTCCATCGGCGTTGGCGAGGACGGACCCACCCACCAGCCGGTGGAACAGTTGATTTCGCTGCGGGCCATTCCGGGTCTTATCGTAATCCGCCCCGGCGACGCCAACGAAGTGGCCGAGGCTTGGCGGGTGATCATGCACATGCGCCATGAACCGGTTGCGCTGATCCTGTCGCGCCAGAACATGCCGACCCTGGATCGGTCTAAATACGCATCGGCGGCGGGTGTCGCCAAGGGCGCCTATATCCTGACGGATGCCCCAGACGGAAAGCCGGACGTGATCCTCATCGGCACCGGCAGCGAGGTGTCCCTCTGTATCGAAGCTCATGAGAAGCTTCTTGGGGAAGGAATCAAGTCCAGAGTGGTAAGCATGCCGTCCTGGGAACTTTTCGACCACCAGAGCGAGGAATACCGGGACGCTGTGCTGCCCTCCTCGGTGAAGGCGCGAGTTTCGGTTGAGCAGGCCTCCACCATGGGATGGAAACGCTACGCGGACGGTAACGTCGGGATGACGACGTTCGGCGCCTCGGCCCCGCTCAAGGAATTGCAGAAGAAGTTCGGCTTCACTCCCGACGCGGTGGTGGCCGCGGCCAAGGAACAGATGGCGAAGGCGAAGTGAGATATGCACATCGCCATCGGTTCCGACCATGCCGGATTCGAGCTGAAGGGTGTCCTCGCCAACTTCCTAAGAGAATTGGGCTACGAGGTTGTGGATGTGGGGACCCACAGCACAGATCCGGTCGATTATCCCGATTTCGCCCAAGCCGTCGGCGAGGCGGTACTCGATGGCCGTGCGGACCGTGGGGTGTTGATCTGCGGAAGCGGCGTCGGCGCCTCGGTTGCGGCGAATAAGATGGCCGGCATCCGCGCCGGACTTTGTCATGACACTTATTCCGCGCATCAAGGCGTGGAACATGACGATATGAACGTTCTTGTGCTGGGCGGACGGGTAGTGGGAATCGCCACCGCCCAGGAGCTGGTGAGAGCCTACAGCCACGCGGTGTTCACAAAGGAAGAGCGCCACATGCGGCGGCTCCAGAAGGTGCACGCACTCGAAACCCGCATGCAAGAGAAGAAGGCCTCGCTGTGAATCGGCGAGCTTTACGCGTCCATCCCGGCCATGTCAACATTGGTCGAGCAACACCCCAGGCGGCCATCGAAACCGCGCTGGTGTAATCGAATTCGAAGAGAGACAAACAAGGAGCCTCAAGTGCAGCTAGGCATGATTGGACTAGGAAGAATGGGCGGCAACATGGTGCGCCGCCTGATGCGCGGTGGACATCAATGCGTGGTGTTCGATCTGAGCCCCGATAACGTCAAACAGCTGGCAGGCGAAGGAGCCACGGGCGGAAGCTCGATGGAAGACTTCGTTAAGAAGTTGACCAAGCCGCGGGCCGCCTGGGTGATGGTTCCAGCGGGGGGCGCGACTGAAGCCACGGTGATGAAACTGGCCGAGCTGATGGAACCCGGCGACACCATCATCGACGGCGGCAATTCATACTTCAAGGACGACATCCGCCGGGCGGGATTGCTCCAGGCCAAGGGCATCCATTACGTCGACGTCGGGACCAGCGGCGGAGTGTGGGGAATCGATCGCGGTTATTGCATGATGGTCGGCGGTCCGGACGAGGCGGTGAAACGTCTGGATCCCATCCTGGTCACGCTGGCTCCTGGCATGGGCGATGTCGAACGCACCCCCGGCCGCGAGGGACGGGGCGGAACCGCGGAGCAGGGCTATCTGCATTGCGGACCTTCCGGCGCCGGGCATTTCGTGAAGATGGTTCACAACGGCATTGAATACGGCTTGATGCAGGCCTACGCCGAAGGATTCGACATCTTCAAGCACGCCAACTCCAAGGAAGTGGCGCCGGAGCATCGCTTCAATCTGGATTTGACCGAGATCGCCGAAGTCTGGCGGCGCGGCAGCGTGGTCGGCAGCTGGTTGCTGGACCTGACCGCGATGGCCCTGATTGAGGATCCGGAGCTCAACCGCTTCACCGGAAACGTACAGGATTCCGGGGAAGGCCGCTGGACCATCATGGCGGCGATCGAAGAGGCCGTGCCGTGCGACGTGCTCTCGGCATCCCTCTACACCCGCTTCCGCTCGCGCCAGGATCACACATTCGCGGAAAAGATGCTGTCCGGCATGCGCAATAAATTCGGCGGCCACATCGAACGCGCGGCGGGCGGCTAGACCAACTCAGCTCGGGAGAGCCAACTTGATAAATCGGAGCACCTCCTCATGATCCTGGCCGGTGACATCGGAGGTACGAATACCCGCTTGGCGCTTTTCGATGGCAGCGCCGCGAAATTGACCCCGCTCGTGATCCAGGTGTTTCCAAGCCGGAATCACAGCGGTCCGGAAGAAATTCTGCGTGAGTTTCGGGCGCAACACGGCCAAGATATCGAGGCCGCAAGCTTCGGGATCGCGGGCCCGGTTCGCAACGGCCGCAGCCAGACTCCAAACCTGCCATGGGTGGTGGATTCCGCTTCCATGGCCCAGGTTTTGGGCCTGCCGGCGGTGGATCTGGTCAACGACCTGGAAGCGAATGCGTACGGCATCGCGGTACTCGCGCCGGAAGATCTTGCGATGATCCATCCCGGCGCGCCGGAGGCCTGTGGGAATCGTGCGCTGATCTCGGCCGGGACTGGCTTGGGAGAAGCCGGCTTGCTCGCGGACGGGGACGCATACCGGCCTTACCCTTCCGAGGGAGGCCATTGCGATTTTGCGCCACGGAACGAAATTGAAATCCACTTGTTGCAACACTTGATGGCGCGCTTCGGGCATGTGAGCTTTGAACGGGTTCTTTCGGGACCTGGCCTTTACAACATCTACCAGTTCTTCCGTGATACCGGCCGCGCGGAAGAACCTTCCTGGCTCGCCGAAGAGATCCGCGAGCGCGATCCGTCCACGGTGATTTCGCAACACGCGTTGAAGAGCAGTTGCGATCTCTGCGTGCAGACTCTGGACCTGTTTGTGTCGTTTTACGGGGCGGAGGCGGGCAACCTCGCGCTGAAGGCCATGGCTACGGGTGGAATTTTCATCGGTGGTGGAATCGCGCCCAAAATACTGCCCAAGCTAAGAGAACCCTCGTTCTTAAAGGCGTTCACCGCCAAAGGGCGCGTCTCGGGCGTGCTCGAAGCCATCCCCGTCTCTGTCATTCTGAACGATAAGACAGCTCTGTTGGGAGCGGCACACCTGGCTGCCTTGTCAAGATCGAAAGCGCAGGGGACTGCCCGGCCCTCCTAGGCAGACGAATCCGGCAATGTCCGCTTCGAGATATACTCTCTATCGGACTGGACAGAGTATCGATCGGGTCAGCCGCTGGTGGCCATTCGACCAAGGCGGCTGGCGGCAGGTAACGAATCGGAGAAGGTCACCATGAATTCTGAAGTCATTCGTTTCGATCGGGGCATTTGTTCCCGGCTGGACTTGGCCCTCTCCAGGGAATGGCTGGAGACTAATGGATTGGGCGGCTTTGCTTCGTCCACCATCGCCGGATTGAACACTCGGCGCTATCATGGATTGCTCACTGCTGCCACCACACCGCCCACCGGGCGGATTTTGCTGCTCGCCAAACTGGACGAGACTGTGGTGGTGGGCGATCAACGCTTCGACCTCTCCGCGAACCAATATCCGGGTGCGATCCATCCTCAGGGCTATCAGTATTTGAAAGAATTCCGCATGGATCCATTTCCTGTCTTCGTGTATCGGGTAGGCGGCCTGGAAATCGAAAAACGCGCATTCATGGTTCACGGCGAAAACACTACCGTTATCGAATACGAAGTGCGCGCAGGGGAGACCGGAGAGCATCCGGAGTGCTTCCTGGAACTGCGCCCTCTGATCGCATTTCGCGATTATCACGGGACAACGCGGAAGAATGAGTTTCTGAATTCTGCGCTAAAGACGACGTCCGGTCTGGTTGGAATCACTCCTTACGCCGATCTCCCAACGCTGTATCTGGGACACGACGCCAGCGGCGTGGAGCCCACCGGCGACTGGTATTTAAATTTCGAGTATCGTGTCGAGCGCGAGCGCGGTCTGGACTTCCAGGAGGATCTATTCCAGCCGTTCGTGCTGCGTTTCGGGTTGAATGGCGCCCAAGGGGCCACCGTGATCGCCTCTACGGAACCGCGGCATGCAGCGGACGCACCAGGGTTGCGAGAGGACGAGCGGCATCGCCGCGCCAGGATCGTCGAGGCGGCGCCTTGCGGCGAACCGCTGGTGAAAGCCCTGGTGGCCGCGGCGGATCACTATGTGGTCCAGCGGGGGGACTTGAAGACCATTGTCGCCGGTTACCACTGGTTCACGGATTGGGGCCGTGACACCATGATTGCGCTGCCGGGCTTGACCCTTGCGACCGGACGTTTTGAAGTTGCCAGACAGATTCTGCAGGTGTTCTCTCGGCATGTGGATCGGGGCATGCTGCCGAATCGTTTCCCGGATACCGGCGAAACCCCCGAATACAACACCGTCGATGCGACTCTGTGGTACTTCGAAGCCATACGCGCTTATCTGCAATATACCGGCGACGAGGACTTCGTCCGGGATCTCTATCCGACCTTGCAGGAAATCGTCGACTGGCATGTGCGCGGCACACGCTACGGCATTCACGTCGCTTCCGATGGTTTGCTGTCCTGTGGTGAACCGGGCATGCAACTCACTTGGATGGATGCGAAAATTGGCGATTTTGTGGTGACGCCGCGTATCGGAAAGCCGGTGGAGATTCAGGCGCTGTGGTACAACGCGTTGTGCATCATGCAAGACTTGGCGGAGCGCTTTGCCGACCGCGAACGCAAACGGTCGTATGAGCTGTTAGCCTCCGCGACGGCCGAAAGCTTCAATGCCTGCTTCTGGAATGAATCCGCCGACTGCCTCTGCGATGTGGTGGAGGACGGCTATGCCGACGGTTCCATACGGCCCAATCAAATCTTTGCAGTCAGCCTGCCCCACGGCATGCTCTCTCCGGAGCGGGCTCGCCGCGTGGTCGAGACGGTGCGCAAGGAACTGCTGACTCCGATCGGCTTGCGCACTCTTTCCCGTTACGATCACCGTTACCGCGGCCGGTGTGAGGGCGGCGTGGTGGAACGCGACACCGCCTACCATCTGGGCACTGTCTGGCCCTGGATGATGGGTCCATTCATTACCGCCTTTATGAAGGTGAATGACCGGAGCGAGGGAGCGCGCCTCGAATGCCGGCAGTGGCTGGAAGCTTTTGGCGAACATCTGGAGTCCGCTGGTTTAGGGCACGTCTCCGAGATCGCCGATGGCGAATTTCCGCACACGCCGCGCGGATGCATCGCACAGGGCTGGAGTGTGGCCGAACTTCTCCGCGCCGCGGTAGAAGATGTCTACTCGGTCGAACCGTCCGCTGGCCACGCCATGGTGGGCGGCATGGCTGCCGGAAAGGAACTCTGACCGTGTTCACGGAGATACTGCCATCCATACTTCTTTGCTGATACGCGAGAACCCCTGGTTTGGGTGCTCGTCCGGTATGGGTTCAGGTATAGTTGTTCCCTGGGGCATCGGCCCCCGGGCTGCACTTAAATTGCCGACGACTTGACGTAATGCTGTGGCAATTGAGGACCAATGAAACCGATTCTTGACACTGCGGAGTACAAGCGACTGCATGGCCCTTACCCGGGGTCACTCGTGCGTCCGTGGCGCAAATGGGGACCTTACACGTCCGATCGCGCCTGGGGCACCGTGCGAGAGGATTACAGCCCGTACGGCACCGCCTGGGACTACCTCCCTCACGACCTGGCCCGCAGCAAAGCCTATCGTTGGGGCGAAGACGGCATCGGCGGCCTGTGCGACCGTTACCAGATCCTGGTGTTCGCGCTGGCGCTGTGGAACGGCCGCGACCCCATCCTCAAAGAGCGTCTCTTCGGCCTCAACAATAGCGAAGGCAACCACGGAGAGGACGTCAAGGAATACTATTTCTACCTCGATAACACGCCGTCGCACAGCTATCAGAAGATGTTGTACAAATATCCTCAGCGCGAGTATCCCTACAGCCAGCTGGTGGAGGAAAATCGCAGGCGCGGCGGCCAGGGCCCCGAATTCGAGCTGATGGACTCCGGGGTTTTCGACGACGATCGCTACTTCGACGTCTTCATCGAATATGCCAAGGCTTCCGAAGAAGATATCTGCATCCGCATCGAGGCCATCAACCGCGGTCCGGAGGAAGCGGAACTGCACCTGATCCCTCATCTTTGGTTCCGCAACACCTGGGCCTGGGGCGATACTCCGGGTGCCGAACCAAGCCTGTCCTTAGCGTCGCGCGATGGCGATGTTTGGAATATCGAGGCCGACGATCGAAACGCCAAGCCACCTCAGAACCTCCGTGCCACATACCAGCTCGGCCTGCGTCACCTGTATTGCGAAGCTTCCGGGACCCCGTTGTTCACCGATAACGAGACCAATGCGCCTCGCGTCTATGGTCCTGGAAATGGGAGCCGCAAGCCGCACGTCAAGGACGCCTTTCACCGCTATATTGTCAACGGCGAGCACGAGCAGGTGAATCCGGAACAGCGCGGCACCAAGGCCTGCGTCGATTACAAGCTGCTCATCCCGGCCGGCGAATCGGCCATCCTGCGGCTGCGGCTCACCCCGGAGAAGTTGAGTGAGAAGATGAGCGATCCATTAAGCACCGTGGACGACATCATCACGGAGCGCAAACAGGAAGCCGACCTGTTCTACAATACCGTACATCCTCCCCGCGCCACCGAAGAAGAGCGGATGATCCAGCGGCAGGCCTTCGCGGGCTTGCTATGGAGCAAGCAGATGTTCTACTTCGATGTGAACCTTTGGCTGGAGGGTGACAATTCGAATGGTCCGCCGCCGGAATCCCGCTGGCACGGACGCAATCTCCGTTGGCGGCATCTCAACTCCATGCGGATTCTTTCCATGCCCGACAAATGGGAATATCCATGGTTCGCCGCCTGGGACCTGGCGTTTCAGTGCACCACCATAGCGCTGGTCGATCCTGGGTTCGCCGCCGATAACCTCTGGTTTCTCCTTTTTGAGCAGTTCCAGCACATCAACGGCCAGATTCCCGCCTACGAGTGGGAGTTCTCAGATCTGAATCCTCCGGTGCATGCGTGGGCAGTGTGGCGGGTCTACGAGATCGAGCGTGACCGCACCGGCTTCGCCAACCGGGAGTTTCTCGAAAAGTGCTTCCACAAGCTGCTCATCAATTTCGCCTGGTGGGTGAACAAAGTCGACAGCCAGGGCAACAACGTTTTTGAGGGCGGCTTCCTCGGCCTGGACAATATCACCGTCGTCGATCGCAGTGAAAAGCTCCCCAACGGGGCCGTCCTCGAGCAGTCCGACGGTACCGGCTGGATGGCCTTCTTCTGCATTTACATGATGCACATCGCGCTCGAACTAGCCAACGAGAACCCGACTTATGAGGGCCTTGCCACCAAATTCTTCCAGCATTACACCTTCATCGGTAAAGCCATGAAGAACGTCGGAGGCCGCGACTTTCAACTCTGGGACGAGCGCGAGGGCTTCTTTTACGACACCCTCCGTTACCCCAACGGCGAGTTCCACCGATTCCGCGTCCGGTCGCAGGTCGGACTCATTCCCATCTTCGCCGTAGACGTGCTCCATGCCGGCGAACTGCGGCAGCACCCCGCGTTCACCGCCGACCTGCAGTGGTTTCTGCGAAATCGCCAAGCCGTGGCGAAGCACGCCTGCATTCTGAGTGAACGCGATGGCCAGCAGATCCTGACGCTATCCATTGTCGATCAATCCCAACTCCGGCGTCTGCTGGATCGCATCTGGGATCCCGGCGAGTTTCTATCGGACTATGGAATGCGCAGCCTCTCGAAATACCACCACGAGCATCCCTTCGCCTTCGGTTCGAGCGTCGTCCGCTATGAGCCTGCCGAGGAAGACATCAAGCTCAAAGGCGGCAACTCCAACTGGCGGGGACCGATCTGGTTCCCCACCGCCTACTTGATCGTGACTTCCTTGCGCCGCTACACGGAGGGCTTCGGTCCTGGCTTCGGCTTGCCCGGCCCGGACGGCGAGATCGTCACTACCGTCCAGATGGCCGAAGAGATCGCCAACCGGATGATAAACATCTTTAAACGCGACGAAAACGGTCATCGTCCGGTGTTCGGGAGCACCCGCAAGTTCCAGGAGGATCCGCACTGGCGCGACCACCTGCTGTTTTACGAGCACTTCCACGGCGACAACGGCGCGGGTATCGGCGCCAGCCATCAGACCGGCTGGACCGCCCTGGTCGCAAATCTCATCGATGAATGGCGTTCGTAGCCCGCGACTATGATTCGCTTGACCACTGGACACAAATTTTATGACCCAACCTAATTCGCAAAAAGCTCAGGCCCCAGCCAACCCGTGCGTGCTGGTAATCTTCGGCGCCTCCGGCGACCTGACCAAGCGCCTTTTGATGCCTGCATTCTACAATCTTGCTTGCGACGGCTTGCTACCCAGCCAGTTTGCCATTGTGGGCATCGCGATGGACGACTTCACCACCGAGTCCTTTCGCGAAAAGATGTCCAACGACATCCAACAATTCTCCACCCGCAAGGAATTCGATCCGCAAACGTGGGACTGGCTTTGCTCGCGGCTCTACTATACGCAGGGTAAGTTCGACGACGATCGGGCGTTCGCCCGCTTGGCGGAAGTTGTGTCGAACCTGGACGCGCAGTATCAGGCGTCCGGGAACGTCCTGTTTTACATGGCGACGCCGCCCTCTGTGTTCGGCCTGATTTCGAATCACCTGGAACAGGCCGGCTTCAAAACCTCCTCCGCGGGCTGGAAGCGAATCATCGTGGAAAAGCCGTTCGGTAACGATTTGCCCTCCGCCATTGCGCTGAATCGGGAAATTCTCAAGTACTGGAGCGAGAGTCAGATCTACCGCATCGATCATTATCTGGGCAAGGAGACGGTCCAGAACATCATCGCGTTCCGCTTCTCGAACGGCATGTTTGAGCCGCTGTGGAATCGGAACTTCATCGACCACATCCAGTTCAGCGTGGCGGAGTCCGTCGGCGTCGAGGGGCGGGGCGGATATTATGACCGGTCGGGTGTGCTGCGGGACATGCTGCAGAATCACATGTTCCAGATGCTCGCGTATCTATGCATGGAGCCGCCCAGCTCGTTCGCTCCGGAGCTGGTTCGCAACGAGAAGTCCAAGCTGCTCGAAGCGGTCCGTATCATGGACGCTGAAGGCGTGCGCGCCAATACCGTTCGCGGCCAGTACGGCCCGGGCCGTGGCCCCGATGGAAAACCGGCGCTTGGTTACCGCGAAGAGCCCAGCGTGCCGCCAGAGTCCAAGACGGAGACGTTCGCTGCGGTCAGGCTATTCATTGACAATTGGCGATGGCATGGCGTACCCGTCTACCTTCGTTCGGGCAAACGCCTGTGGAAGAGAGGCACCGAGATTGTCGTGCAGCTCAAAACCCCCCCGGCCGTTGTGTTCCGCGGAACGGCGGTGGAGTCGCTCGAACCGAACCGGCTGATTTTTCACATTCAGCCGGACCAGGGCATTGAACTCCGGTTTCAGGCCAAGACACCCGGGCCGGAAATGTCCCTGCAAAAGGTGAATATGCGCTTCAACTACAGCGAAGCCTTCACCGCCTCGCGTGCCGTGGGCTACGAAATGCTCATTTATAACTGCATGAACGGCGATGCGACGTTGTTCTCGCGCACCGACCTGGTCGAGACAGCCTGGCGCATCGCTCAGCCCATGCTCGATGTGTGGAAGGATGAACCCGCGGATTTCCCGAACTACCCGGCGGGTGGCTGGGGCCCGAAGGCCGCTTACGATTTGCTGCAGCAGGACGGTCGGAAGTGGGTCGAGGTTCTCAATCGCGACACTCTGGAGAAGGTCCCTCTGTTTGATGGAGCCGATGCGGTATTCCTGGCGTCGCTCATCATCGCTCTCAAGCCAGTGGTGTTCCAAGCCGGCGATGAGGTGATCAGGAAAGGCGAAATCGGCCGCGAGATGTACTTGATCTCGCGCGGCGAGGTGGAAGTGATCGACCACTCGGGCCACGTGATCGCGACGCTCGGAGAAGGAAACTTCTTCGGCGAAATCAGCCTGCTCACCTCGGCGCCTCGAAACGCCACCGTCCGCGCCAAGGCGTATTGTGATTTATTCGTGCTCGAAAAATCCGAGTTCACGCGCGTGGTGCGAAATAACCCGAAGTTCCTAAAGTCGATGATGGAAACAGCACAGGCGCGCTACAACATTTCGACCGAGGAAATGCAGTCCGAAGAAGTGTAGTCCTCCGCCCGCGGTTTCGAGTGTGTCGATTCGGTTTAGCTGGACTGAGCCGCGGCGCGGCTCGCGGCGGCCAGTATATCCGCTTGGCTGAGATTTGGAAATTCGCCGATCCGTTCCAGGCTGATATCCGCGGGGGCGTACTGCGCAGTCGCTTTCACGTCCAGCGCGTAGTGACCCTGGCGGACGAACACCGTCGTCACGCTGCTGCGCCATTGCTTCTTGATCGCTTCCAGAATGCGCAGCTTGTCGTCGACCACCACGTAGTGCTCCGCCGGATAGCGCTCCTCGACGTCGGCGAGTTCGGTTTCCTTGTGAACGTAGATGAGTACCTTCCCCTCGAAGACCTCATGCAAGCTGGAGCGGGAAATCTTGAGCGGCTGAAACACCACGTCGCCATCGGATAGGATCGAGGCGGGCCCCCATTGCTGCGCGTGCTGGACCGCGTCGATGGAGCCGGGGAAAAGGCGGTTCGCGAAAGGATAGCTCATCAGGTAATACGAAACTTCCATCAAATGCGGATCGCGTGGATGCTCCAGACGGTAGCGCTGCAACGCCCCGAGGTAGTCGGCGTAGCCCAACTCACTGCGAATCTCTTCAAACAGCTCCCAGTAACGTTGCGCGCGGTGCGCTCCCACTGTCCTCGCCAGGTGACGCCGGAGATCGGCGGTTACGTGGTCGTGATCGAGCAACGTATTGTCGACGTCGAACAACGTGACTATTTTCGGTTGGGACATATGCGGACCCTCCAAGTTTTCTGATTCACACACCACGCACAACACACTCAATCTTAGGCGAGATGAACGTGCGTTTGCAGAGCGCCATGACGTCAGGCCTCCAGATCGGCTGCGCGGACTGCCTACAATATAGAGTCAGTTGCCGGAAAGGAACTTCATGCACGCCGCAAAATTAGCCGGTCAATTCGAGATTCCAAACGCCCTGCGGTTCGAAGAGGGTCCCGGTGGATTGGTGCGCGCCGTGATCTCGACACGCGACGCAGAAGCGGACCTATATCTGCAAGGCGCTCACCTGACCCATTGGACGCGGCAGGGGCAGCGGCCGATCCTTTTCGTCAGTCCCAAAAGCCTGTTCGCGCCCGGCAAGGCGATTCGCGGGGGCGTGCCCATCATCTTCCCTTGGTTCGGAGCGCGCGGCGACGGCAAGCCAGGTCCAGCCCATGGCTTTGCGCGCAGCATGGAGTGGACCGTCGAGGGCACCAGACTGCGCGATGGTGGAAACGTGGAGATCACGCTCGCGCTAGCGCCCAATGGGGTCACGCGTTCCTTCTTCGAGCCCGTTTTTCATCTGCGTTTTCGCGTGGTCGTCGGCCCGGAATTGGAAATGGAGCTGGAGACTCGAAACGACGGGACGGAGCCGTTCACCTTCGAAGAGGCGCTGCACAATTACTTGGCTGTCGCCGATATTCGTCAAACTTCGGTCTCCGGCCTTGAGGACACCATTTACATCGACAAGACCGATGGATTCAAGCGCAAGAAGCAAGGCAACGAGCCCGTGCGTATCGCCAAGGAAACCGATCAAGTTCACTTAAACACCAAGAGCGCTTGCGTGGTTCACGACTCCGTGTGGAACCGCCGGATCAAGGTCGAGAAGATGGGTTCCGATAGTACTGTCATCTGGAATCCGTGGATCGACAAAACCGCCAGCATGTCCGACATGGCAGCCGAGAGCTGGCAGGAGATGGTATGCGTCGAAACCGCTAATGCCGCGGATAACGCAATCCAGCTTCGACCAGGCGCCATCCACAAGCTTTCCGCGACGATTCGGGTGGATTAGTCCGGCCGTGACCACCCAAGCGGCAAGAAGAGATCAGGCTAGTGTAGTGCGTCACACGCTTTGATCATTATCACGCCTAGCCTGGTGGGGCCGCCAATTATGGCGGCAAGCCGGCTTTTGTGCCGGCGCTGCCCGAAGCCGCCTGGAAAGGACGGCTGCCGCCAGAATTGGCAGCCCCACGATGGGCACCAACACATCGGCCGCCAGGAATACACTAATCAAGACTTCTGACCCAGACCACTAAGTAGTTTGAAGGAGGCGGTTCCGGGTTATCGGCTACTCGCGCTTCTTAGACCAGTACTGGCTGGCTTTCCATCTCTGTGATCCGGCGCGCCAGCATCGTCTCCAGATTGACCAGCGCCTTCGAGAATCCGGCGATGCCCTCCGCGAGTTTGTCGTTGGCCATGCGGTCCGCGGCGTGCATCCTATCGAAGGTCTCTCGATCCATCGGGATTCTCTGGATGTCCATGCCCTTCGCCTTTTCGGGGTCGAGCTTGCGCGGCAGATCGCCCTCGGTTTTATCCAGGTCGGCCAGCAACGCCGGGGAAATCGTCAGCAGATCGCAGCCCGCAAGTTCCGTAATCTCGCCGACGTTGCGGAAGCTGGCGCCCATAACTTCGGTCTTATACCCGAACTTCTTGTAATAGTTGTAAATCGTACCAACGGAGAGCACTCCGGGATCTTCCTGCGGCGCGTAATCGCGGCCCGTGTCCTTCTTGTACCAGTCGAGAATACGCCCCACAAATGGCGAGATCAGTGTAATGCCCGCCTCCCCGCACGCGATGGCCTGGTGCAATCCGAACATGAGCGTCAGATTGCAGTGGATGCCTTCCTTTTCGAGGATCTCCCCCGCCTTGATGCCTTCCCAGGTCGAGGCGATCTTGATCAGAATGCGTTCGCGGGAAATGCCGGCCGATTCGTACTGCGCGATAATTTCCCTGCCCTTGGCCACCGACGCGTTCGTGTCCCACGACAACCGCGCATCGACCTCCGTCGAGACCCGCTTGGGAACGATCTGAAGAATTCGTTTCCCGAACGAAACCGCAAGGTGGTCGAAAGCCAGTGCTGCAACCTGCTGCGGATCGGCGCTGTCGCCAAGTTGCTTCCTCGCATCCAGGAGCGTGCCATCGACGATCTCTTTATACTTGGGCATTTCAGCCGCTGCCGTGATCAGCGACGGATTGGTGGTCGCGTCTCGCGGTTTGAACTGTTCAATCGACTGAATATCGCCGGTATCCGCCACCACAACGGTCATGGTGCGAAGTTGTTCGAGAAGGGTTGCCATATTGATAGTCTCCCGAGATGATAATCATACCTCAAATCGCCAGCGAATGTCCCCACGCGCTACGAGCCTTGCCTGGCTTTCCGGTAATGCCGAATCAGAGCATTGGTGGAACCGTCGTGTTTGAGCGGCGGCTCTGTGGCGTTCGAAAGCTCCGGGACAATGCGCTCGGCCAGCACTTTACCGAGTTCCACACCCCACTGATCGAAGGAATCGATCTGCCAGACGGCGCCTTGTGTGAAAACGCTGTGCTCATAGAGGGCGATGAGTTTGCCCAGGATCTCCGGCGTCAGGCGATCGGCTAGGATCGTAGTGGACGGGCGGTTGCCCTCGAACGTTTTGTGCGGCACCAGCCACTCGGGAGTTCCTCCCGCCGCAACTTCTTCCGGCGTTTTACCGAACGCCAGCGCCTCCGCCTGCGCCAGTATATTGGCGAAGAGCAAGTGATGATGAACTCCCAGCGGATTGAGCTCGTTCACGAATCCGATGAAGTCGCACGGGATCGTCTTGGTTCCCTGGTGAATGAGCTGATAAAAGGAGTGCTGGCCGTTGGTGCCGGGCTCGCCCCAGTAAATGGCCCCGGTTTCATAATCGACCCGCTTACCGTCGAGAGTGACGTGCTTCCCGTTGCTCTCCATGGTCAATTGCTGCAAGTAAGCGGGGAAGCGCTTCAGGTACTGTTCGTACGGAAGCACGGCCACCGTCTGGGCGTTGAAAAACTGGTTGTACCAGACCACCAGCAAGCCCATCAATACCGGCAGATTCTTTTCGAAGGGCGTGGCGCGGAAGTGCTCGTCCATGGCGTGGAAGCCCGAGAGCATGGATTGGAAGTGCCGCGGGCCGATCGCGATCATCGTAGACAGGCCGACCGCGGAGTCCATGGAATAGCGTCCGCCGACCCAGTCCCAGAAACCGAACATGTTGGCGCTGTCGATACCGAACTCCGTGACCTTGGCGGTATTGGTGGAGACCGCGACGAAGTGGCGCGCCACCGCTTTGTCATCCTTCAACACTTTGAGAGCCCACTGGCGGGCAGTGCCGGCATTGGTCATGGTTTCGAGCGTGGTGAAGGTCTTGGAACAAACAATGAATAGCGTTTCTTCGGGGTCGAGGTCGCTGGTCGACTCGGCAAAATCCGTGCCGTCCACATTGGAGACGAAGCGGAAATTCAGATCCCGCTGGCTGTAGTGCCGCAACGCCTCGTAGGCCATGACCGGACCCAGATCCGAACCACCGATGCCAATGTTGACGATGTTCCGGATGCGCTTGCCTGTGTGCCCCTTCCAGGCGCCGCTGCGGATTTGATCGGCGAACCCCGCCATCTTGTCCAACACCGCGTGAACTTCCGGCACTACATCGGCGCCGTCGACGAAGATTTGCTGGCCCTTGGGAGCGCGCAGGGCTACATGCAGGACCGCCCGATTCTCCGTGATGTTGATCTTGTCGCCCTTGAACATCGCGTCGATCTTTTGGCGAAGGCCGGACTGCCGGGCCAACTCCACCAGCATGGAGACGGTCTCGGCGGTAATGCGGTTCTTCGAGAAATCGACGTACAGCCCCAAGGCCTCCAAAGTGAATCGTCCGGCGCGCTGGGCATCTTCGGTGAAACACTGCCGGAGGCTCACATCGCGAACTTTCGCGGCGTGCGTTTCCAGTGCCTTCCAGGCCGGCTGGTTCCGGAGCGGAACAATTGTATTTGGTTGTGGATTTGCCATAAATGGATCTTAGCCTATCAACCATTTGCGCGCATCGGATCTGTAACCTATTTCATTGTCCACGTTCCGCAAGGCGCGGAATGGTACTTCTGAACGGCGATTCTGTGGAGCATCCACCGCCGCTACGCTGGCGATTATGGCGAGCTGAGACTCTCTTTGAAGAACGCGACCGATGACGTCGCCCAGCCTTCCTTCGCGGCCTCGGTGTTCTCAAACGTCCGGCGTGCCTGATGCACAAAATCCTGTAACGTCCCGTCATCGTGCCCCGGGTCGTGGTGAAACAGGACCAACTGCTTCACATGGGCGTCGCGCGCCACTCGGGTGGCCTCGAGCCAGGTGCTGTGGCCCCATCCTCGCCTTGATTCGTATTCCTCCGGCGAGTACTGGGCGTCGTAGATTAAGACATCGGCGCCTTCCGCGTGATCGCGCAGAACCGAGTCGAGCCGCGGGTCGCCGTGCTCCAGGTCGGATGCATGAACGATCACCGCGCCCCCGGCCTCCAATCTGTATCCGGTGGCGCCTTGCGGATGGTTCAACGGAAAGGGGTGCACTTGGATGCCGCCGAGCCGAGTGGCGCGGTACTCCATCTGCGCGAATTCCCGCCGCGCGGGCAGATTGTCGAAGCCGATGGGGAAATACGGATCGAGCATCTGTCCGGCGAGGAACGCGCGCACCTTTTCGGGAGGGCGTGACGAATGAAATGTCAGGCAGTTGGCGGGCCCAAACAGCGGGGCAAAGAACGGGATTCCCTGGATGTGATCCCAATGAAAGTGAGTAAGCAGGAGGTGGAGGTCCAGTTTCCGGCCGGCAAATTCACCCGCCAGCGCCAGGCCAAGCTTGCGCGCCCCGCTTCCCGCGTCGATCACCAACACATCACCTGCGCTCGAGCGCACTTCCAGGCACGTGGTATTCCCGCCGAAGCCGAGATTCTCCGGACCCGGAGTCGGAATCGATCCGCGTACCCCCATGAACTTTACGGTCAGGCGATGCTCGTTACGCATAGGTCATCCCAAGGCACCGAATAAATGTTCAACTTCTGTTGGCGTCCCTTCAACTCCACTTCGGAAAGATACTGGAATCGATTCCCATGCGCGGCCACCGCGCGAACGCTTTCGGAAACGATCACCTGCCCCGGCGCGGCATAATTCACGAGTCTCGCGGCCACGTTGACGGTATCGCCGACCGCGGTGTACTGCATCCGCTGCTCCGATCCGATATTGCCGACCACGGCGAGCCCGGTGTGAATACCGATGCCGATGCGGATCTCGGGCAGCCCGCGCTGGCGCCGGCTGCGATTGAGATTGATCACCTCGCGCTGCATGTTGGCCGCCGCGGCGAGACCACGCTCGACATCGTCCTCGGCGGGAACGGGCGCGCCAAACAACGCCATGACGCAATCTCCGATGTACTTATCGAGCGTGCCCCCGCCGTCCAGGATCACCCTGGTGATGGCGGTGAAGAACTCGTTGAGCAGCAACACGACGTCCGGCGCAGCCAGTTTCTCGGAGAGCGAGGTGAAGCCGCGGATATCGGCGAACAACACGGTGAGCGGCTGGAGCACTCCGCCCAACTGAATGGCGCCATCGGAGGCGGCGATCAGATCGGCGACCTGGGGCGATAAATAAAGGCGCATGGCGGAGCGCTCCACCTCCCGGTGGATCAGCTCGCTGCGCGCGATTGCGCTCGCCAGGGCCAGGCCCGCTTGCGCGGCGATGGTGGTGAAGGTGCGGAAATCGGCGGGCGAAAAGGCATCGGGCGCCGCGAGATTGTCGGCGTACAGCACTCCTAGGAAACTCCCCTGGAACGTGAGCGGGGAGCAGAACGCCGCCTGAATGCCGGCGCGGACGATGCTGGCTGCGATCACCAAGTCGGCGTCCGATCGCGCATCGCGGATGTGCAGGGGGCGATTCTCGCGCCGCACTTTTCCGAGAATGGTCTTGCTCAGCACCAGATCGCGAGGATCGTAGGTGGCTTCGACACTCATCGTTTTCTTGCCGTCGCGGGTAAACAGAGGGGCTCCCTCAAAAGCCTCCTTGTCCTCATCCCACAACATCAGGGTAGCGCGCTGCACTCCTTCGATCTTGAATAAGAGATCGACGGCGGTCTCCATCACCTGGGCCTCGGTTGCGGTGCGGGCCAGCCGGACGCTGACTTCATGGAGAAGCTCCAGCGCGCTCAGCTCCACTGAACTCTGGGGCAGCGCATTGCTGGGGGCGAGATCAAGCAGCCCGGAGCGCGCCTGCAGCTCGTTCAGCTCCACGGCGGCCGCTTCAATCCGGAACATGGACGTATCGTTCGGATCGGCCTGCGGGTTCGCTCGAGCGTTGGTATCGCGATAGATCAACCGGTAAGGTCCGATGCGGACCACGTCGTCCGGCTGTAAGAATACCGGAGTGCTCGCCGCATGGTCGTTCACAAAGGTGCCATTGGCGGACCGTAAATCGCTGAGCGTCGCCTTTCCGGCCTCGTCACAACTGATTTGGGCGTGGAAACGGGAGACTCTTCGCAGCGGATCGAGGAGCACGACATCGTTGTCTTCCCCCCGGCCGATTCGCAGGAGAGGTTTCACGAATCCAAGAACCTCAGTCGACCCATCCAAATTATATAGGAGCAGGCTGCGCATTTCGTATGAACATCTTACCTCTTTTCCGGGCTGGCAACTTTCGCTCAAAAAAGCCGGCCGTTTTGCGCATATACCAGTAGCAGAACTTGCGCAAAGGAATGGACCGCATAAATGACTGGAACAAAAAGGCAATTGGAAGCAATCACCTTGGTGGATCCCAGGGTACCGGAGCCCAGGATGACCTTTCAGGATATCCACAGGATCGGAGCGAGGCGGCATGCCCAGCGGTGGGTGGACGCGAATCGAGCGGCGATTTCGGTGCTGTGGGGCACCAGGGTTCACCCGGTTGACCCGGAAGTGAGGCGACTGGTTTCGCTGGTGGTGTTGCGAGTTCTGGACGCTGCCAAATGAGCAATCAATACCTCCACGCCACCACCGCGTGGACGCCGCCCAGCACGATCAGCGCGATCGAAAGCGGCACGTGCACCAGCAGCCAGCTGTGCAACCACAGATAAAGACGCTTTTGCCGGATGAGCTGGCGCTCTTCCTCGCAAATGTTTTCGATATCGGCGATGGTGGCATGGGCCGCGGCAGGGAGTTTACGGCGGAAGGCTTCGAAGAAACCACCGGCGCGGCCGGCATCGGCCAGCACGGACGAGCGCGCGTCCGGATGCTGGAGAAACGGAAGAATCATGTGGTGGTAGACATCGGCGACGTATACGCGGTCGACCGCTTCCAGTTCGATCATCTCCGCGGATTCGGGAGCGGCGGCGGCGTCCGCCCCGGTGAATAGCACGCGCACCAGCGCGTCCGCCTCCGCGAGTAATTGCTCACGCACGTGGGGGATTTCTTCGTAGATGGTTTCGAGGGGCACCATCGAGGTGAGCATTCCCGGCAGGAAATGCTGGATCGCGGCGCCCCCCACGCCGCTGAGAAACACCAGGAACAGAAGGGCCATAAGGATCGAAGCCAGCGGCCCGCGGAAGCTGAATCCGGAGTGGAACAGGATCATCGGCAAGGTCAGCAACCCAAACCAGATGTGGCCGCGCATCCAAGTTTGGGAGCGGCCGAGCCGCCAGACTGGAACCCGTTTGCGGACGCCCAGCAGCGCCGCGAACAGCATCATGCCATAGCCGGCGACGCCGTACAGAAGTCCGGGGATGGTGCCGCCGCTGGGCCTGGTGGTCAGAGCGTACGGCACGTAAGCGGCCGTGGCCACCACAAGGATCGCCAGCGCCCACAGCGACCAGGAACGGTGAGAATGGTCGATTCGCATGGTCTAGGACGAGGCCCGCTCCCTGGCTTTGGCTTCGCTCGAGAGTTTGAAGAACTGGTTGGGATCCGCGCGATGGGCGGCGTCGTGGGGACAGGCGTAGACGCAACTGGGCTCCGCATGTTCGGTGCACAGATCGCAGGAAGTGGCTTTGCGCTTGATGACGGCTTTCGCGCCCTTGGGAGCCGTCACATCCTTCAGCATGACCTCGAACGGATGCATATTGATGTTGCCGTAAGGGCAATTCTGGGCGCAGAGGCCGCACCCGACGCACCAGTCCTCAATCACGATTTCGAGCGAATTACGGCGGCGGATGGAGCCGACCGGGCAGCCGACCATGCACAGGGGATCGCGGCATTGGCGGCAGGAGGTCGCGACCAGATAGTTTTCAAACCGCAAGCCTTCGCGGATCAGCCGGGTGACTCCATCGTGGGCGTCGGCGCAGGCGCGGACGCAGTTATCGCACCGGGTGCATTTTTCGAGATCGATCAACAGCAGGCTGTTGGCTTCCATCAGCCCCTGATTGAGAAAGGAATCGAGGGCCACCCCGGTGACACCGGCCATGTGGCGGGAATTCTGTTCCTCCCGATCGCGGGCGACGGCGGTCAGATCGCGCTTGATCGCGGGGAAACGGTCGAGCATGTCGTGAAAAGCCTCGCCGCCGATGCGCAGCAGCTCGACGTGATCGAGCGCGGTGACGGTGGCGGTCCGCAATCCGTTGGTGAGCAGGCCGATTTCGCCAAAATAGCCGCCCTTGCCCAGATAGGCGCGCACCAGGTCGCCGCCAGGATGTTCCTCGGTGACCTTGACGAATCCGATGCGGACCAGATAGAAGGCGTCGGCGATTTCACCCTGTCGGCAGATGACGTCGCCTTTGGATAAGCGGACCAGCTCGACTCGCGAAGCCAGGGATTCGATGAAATCCGGACTGAGGCTCTCGAACAGGGGCACGGTGCGCAGATGATCGTCGAGGGCGCGGCGGCGGTAGTTGGCTTCAAGCTCAGCGCGCAGGGTTTTGTTGCGCTGGATGACGTCCAGGACGTTGCGCAACATTTCGTACATGACGCAATCGGTAGAGGCGCGCACGGTGGCCGAACGCGGATACAGGTTCATGCACGTCATTTCGCCGAAAAGCTCGCCCGGGCCCAATTCGGCGACGGGATTGTCGTAGGGCAGATCGACGGACGCGTCGCACGGAATGGAGCGTGGATGCGAAGTGCCGGGCTTGTGCCGGTCCGCACCGGTGAGGAAGCTGGTCAGGCTGCTGATGAAACCGGTCGCGCCGCCGCCGGTGGAGACGTGCGCCATGGGAGTCGACAGGAAAATCTGGACCTTGCCCTCGATAATGTAGAAGGCGGTCGAGCCGTAGTCGCCTTCGCGGCAAATGATTTCGCCCGCCTTGAAGTGCCGTTTGATGACGGCGTTCCCGTTCAGCTCCAGAAACGTGCCGGAGACTTTCTGGAAGAAAGGAAGCTGCTTCAGTTCGCTGACCGCGACCGGCTCGCCGCCGGGCAAAACGGTTTGGATGACGCTTTTATTGGTGAGCGCGCCCGTGGGACAGGACACCATGCACTCGCCGCAGGAAACGCAGGAGGAGTTGCCCATGGGGCGGTTCAGGTCGAAGGCGATGCCCGCGTTGTAGCCTTTGCCGCGCCTGCCCAGGACGTCGTTGAAGCGGATTTCATCGCAGCCGCGGATGCAGCGGTCGCACAGGATGCACGCCTCGTGATCGACCGAGATGACGAGCGATGAGTCGTCCTGTCCGCGCGGCGAGACTCGTTTGGAGAAGCGCGGCGCGGTGATGCCCTCGAGGCGGGCCAGAGTTTCGAGCTCGCAGTCTCCGCTCTTGCGCTGGCGCGCGCAGGGGCTGGGATGGTCCGACATCAGCAGTTCGATGAGCATCCGCCGCGATTTTCTTACTTTTTCCGAATTGGTCTGGACCTTCATCCCCTGCTCGGCAGGGCGCACGCAGGAGGCTTGCAGCACTCTTTCGCCGCAGTCCACTGAGCAGACGCGGCAAACGCCTACCGGCCTTTCGTTCTGCTGATGGCACAGAACAGGGATCGCGATTCCATGAATGCGGGCCGCGTCGTAGACGCTGATGCCTTCATCGACTTTCACCGTCCGGTCGTCGATGGTGAGCTCGATTTGCCTCACCGGTACACCCGATGCAAGCCGGCGGTGTGCCCCATGAGGCAGACTCCGGTGGGACACCTGCGTTGGAAGATGTGAGCCTCGATTTCCTCGCGGAAATTCTCCAGGCCGGTGAGGATGGGGTAGGGAACGAACTGGCCCAAGCCGCAGATGGAAGTCTCTTTCATCGCATCGGACAGGTCCATGATCAACTCGATCTCGGACGCCACGCCCCTCCCGTGGGTCCAACCGGTAAGAATGTCGGTCATCTTCTGCGATCCCATCCGGCAGGGGACACACTTTCCGCACGATTCGTTGCGGAAGAAGGTCACCGTATTCAGAATCATATCCAGGATGCAGCGCGTTTCATCGAGCACGACGATGGCTCCCGAGCCCAGCATCGTACCGGCGGCGGACATCGATTTGAAGTCGAGGCGGGTATCCAGTTTCGAAGCCGGCTGATATCCGGAGGCGGCGCCGGAAGGCGCGAAGGCTTTCACTTTCCTGCCGCCCGGCGGGCCGCCGGCCAGTTTGTATACCACTTCTGAAACCGGAAGGCCCATCGGGATCTCGTAGACGCCGGGTCGCAGCACGTCTCCCGATATGCCGACGAATTTCAGTCCGGACGCGGCCGGATGATCGCCCTGACTCTTGAACCATTCCACGCCGTTCGCCAGTATCGGCGGAACGCTGGAGAAGGTCTCGACATTGTTGAGGGTCGTGGGCTTCAAGTACAGGCCGTGCGTGACGGAGTTGGGCGGCTTGTTGCGAGGCTCCGCGCGTTTCCCTTCGATGGCTTCCAGTTGCGCGCTGCCCTCGCCGCAGACGTACCCCCCGGGGCTGATGAACATTTCCAGATCAAACGCCAGGTCGGTACCGAGGATGTGATCGCCCAGCAGGTTCTCGCGCTTGCAATACTCGATCTCTTCGCGCAGAATCTCTTCCTGCTCCTTATATTCGTGGCGAAGGTAAATGTAGCCGCTTTGCGCGCCGGTGACCAGCGCGCCGATGATGACGCCCTCCACCACCAGGTGCGGCAGATGGGTCATGATGAAGCGGTCCTTGGTGGTGCCGGGCTCGCATTCGTCGGCATTGCAGACGATGTACTTCACGGGGCCGGGAAGCTTTTTCACGACGTCCCATTTGATGCTGGTGGGAAAACCGGCTCCGCCCATTCCGCACAATCCCGCTGCTTTGAGCGTCGCAATGACGCCATCCCAGTCCTGGGTTTCGACGAGTTTTCGGAGCGCGCCGTATTTTTCGACTCCTGTGTAAGGATCGGACTTCAATTTGACGGCAGGGCGCGCCGGAGCAGGGGGTAGTTCAAGGCCGGCGAGGGCGGTCTGCACCAGAATCTCCGCCTGCTCCATGGTGACGTTGCGGAACAAGGTCTCATTGATGGTGATGGCGGGAGCGGAATCGCATTGTCCCAAGCACGATCGTTCGTGAATATCGACGACTTTTTTTCCCAACGGCAAGAAACGCTGCCGAAGATCGACGGTGAGACGGTCCGCGCCGCGCAGATGACAGGTCATATCGCGGCACACTTCGACATGGATCTTGGCGGGCGGCGTGAGATGAAATTCGGGGTAGAACTCGGCCACGCCGTTGATCTTGTACAAAGGCAGATTCATCTGCTTGGACAACGCCTGCAGAGGCTCCGGCGGCAGGTATCCGTGTTTATGCTGGATCGCTCTCAATTCGTCGAAAAGCAATTCGCCTCCCTCAATTCAGCCTTCTCGCGGCATGAAACAGGTTGTTCCAGAGTATACCGCCTTAGCGCAGGGGATGGCGATCTTGCATCACGCCCGCGCGTAAGTCATAATACTAAAGTTCCGGGAGCGCTGGGAGCCCATGTCAAGTCGAATTCGAACAACGAAGCAGTTGGCTCGACGCATCAACAAGGAATATTACCAGAAGCTCGCGTTGATTCCACGGTGGCGCCGGCTGCTTTCCTTGATCCTCACGGGCGTGGCGCTTATTTGGGTCGCGTGGTACGCCTTCGCGCGCGATGGTTCGATTTACAGCGCAGGATCTCTTACCAAGGCGCACGCATCGTTCGGAGGCCAGTGCGGCTCCTGCCACAATCAGGGAACGGGAATCGCCAGAACGGTGGCGGATACGCGGTGCCTGGCCTGTCACGATGGGCCGGTGCACAGCGTGCGCCAAGTGTCGACGCCCGCCTGCGCGGAATGCCACGTCGAACATCAGGGCCGGGAGGCGCTGATGGTATCGAGCGGCAAGATGTGCACCAGTTGTCACTCCAATCTGCACACCAGGGGCGGCGCTCCGAACGTGGCGGCGGCCATCCGTTCGTTTAGCGATGGACATCCGGAATTCCACAGCCTGAAAGATCCGGGAGAAATCAAGTTCAACCATCGGGTGCATCTGAAAAAAGACTTGCGCGGGTTGGCCGGCCTGGTGCAGCTTCAGTGCGGGGATTGCCATCGGCCGGCCGGGATCGGCGCGCCGGCCGACCCGGCGGGAAGCGTCAGCAGTCCGCGCCCTTCGCGGGCGTACATGGCTCCGATCACCTACGCCGGGCAATGCGCGTCTTGTCATCCGCTGGAATTCGATCCGCGCATGACGGAGGTGGCGCCGCATAAGGACCCGCAGGCGGTGCATGAATTTCTAGTCGCGAAGTTTAGCGTGTATATCCAGGCGCATCCGGAATTGCTGCCGGAGGCGGCAAGCGCCCAGCGAATCGTACGCCGGAGTCCGGACCCCCTGGCGGGAAGCGCCCGCGAATGGGTGTTGCTGCGCGTCGCGGATTCCGAGCGGCTGCTGTGGACCAAAACCTGCGTCCAATGCCATCGCCTGACGCCCGGCGCCGGGGAGGGTGCTCTGCCGCGCGTTGCGCCCGCGAACCTGAACGCCCGATGGCTGAAGCAAGCCAACTTCAATCATTTCGCCCATGCGGCGGTAGAGTGCGAGCGCTGCCACTCCGCCGCGGCGGGCAGCGAAAGGGCGTCCGATGTTCTGATTCCAGGCATCGCAGTTTGCCGGGAGTGCCACACCACCTCCGGACGGGGCGCCGCGTCCGCCGGAACGCAGTGCCTGGAGTGCCACCAGTATCACGACTGGACCAAGGAAAAAGATGTTCGGCACAGCAAGGTGGGACTATAATTGAGCGGGCAAACGGAGGAAATTTTGTGCGTCGCCATTCCGCGTACCTGATAGTGCTGGCCTCGCTGCTGGTTTCGACGCCGGTCGTTTCAGCGGATTCGGCGCCGGGAAATTATACCGGCCCAGGCTCCTGCGGTTCGACAAGCTGTCACGGAGGAATACGGCCCCGATCGGACAACGCGGTCCTGCAAAACGAATTCACCACCTGGACTTTGCAGGATAAACACCCGCGGGCCACCGCAGTGCTGAGCAACGACGTGGGCAAGCGCATGGGTGCGATTCTGGGAATCGATCCATCGCAGTCCTCCAAGTGCCTGGTTTGCCATTCGCTCAACGTTAGCCAGGATCGACAGGCGCGGACCTTCGAACAGGGCGAGGGTGTGAGCTGCGAAAGCTGCCACGGACCCGCCTCGAACTGGCTGGGCCCGCACACCACTCGCGGCTGGCAGTATGAAAAGGGACTCGAACTGGGAATGTACGACACGCGCAATCTGATCGGACGCGCGGAGGTGTGTCTTTCCTGCCATCTGGGAGACGACACCCGCTCAGTGGATCATGAAATGATCGCCGCCGGCCATCCCGATCTCTATTTCGAATTGGATTCCTTCACCGCCGCGATGCCGCCGCACTGGAAGGAGCCGGACAAGGATCCGTGGATCGACGTGCGCGCGCTGGCGGTGGGGCAGGGCGTGCAACTACGCGAAAACCTGCGCCGTATTTCCCGCGAGGCCAAACAGTTCTGGCCCGAGTATTCCGAACTGGATTGCTTCGCGTGCCACCACAACCTGGTGGCCGCCAAAGACAGTTGGCGTCAGGCCCGCGGCTATCCGGGACGGCGTCCCGGGAATCCGCCCTGGAACTCCTCGCGCTACGTGGTCTTCCGGGTCATCCTGGGCCAACTGGACCGCGACTCGGCGGCGCGCCTCGATGCCAGCCTGAAGCGCGTGGACGAGTTGGTCAGCGACGTACGGGCCGATCCGGCGAAGATTTCCCAGGCGGCGGCGCTCGCGGCCACGACGGCCGACGAGATCGCTCACCGGATGCCGGGAATCCAAGTGGACGCGTCTGTTGGCTGGCGCCTGATCAAAGCTATTGCCGCAAATTCGGACAGCATCGCGGGCGCGGGAGAGCGGTCCGCCGAGCAGGCGGCGATGGTGCTGGATTCGGTGTTCCTGGCCTCGAACCGCAGAGCTAGGGTCGGCAATGCCGAGCAGATCGGCAGCGCGATTTCCGCGCTGTTTCAACTGGTGGAGAATCCTTCCGCCTACAATCCCAACTCCTTCGCTCAGAAGATGCGCAGCATCGGCGCTATGGTGCAGTGAGTGCCGGCTTCGGTTCACGCTGCCGTCGGCCTCTGCCTGCTTGCTGGCGCGGGTGATGCCGCGCCTTACCAACAGAGGATTCCGCGCCAGGACGCGGCACGGACAGGAGCGGTCCAGGGAATCGTCCGATCGCCGGAAGGCCGGGCGCTGGGTGGAGTGCGGCTGGTATTTCGCCATCTGGCCGGGCGCGAAACCGTGGTGGTCAACACCGGCGACGGAGTTTTTCTGCTGCGGGATCTGACGCCGGGCGCATACTCCATTCGCGCAACGCTGGATGGTTTCGAACCTCTGCTGGTCGAGAATCGAGAAGTGGCGGCGCATCAACCAACAACAATCGAGCTGACTCTGAAACGGCTGGCCGCCGGAGCCACGGCCCCCGAGGTTCTTCCCCTCCACCGCTTCGATGCGGCGTCCGGTCCATCCACTTATCACGTGCTGATTCCGCGCGGGCCCGAGATGGCCGTGGCGGAGGTCGATACTCCGCTGGCCGAAGACGACGAGGTGTTCACTCCGGTGGCCAATCGCTGGAATTTGAAATTGCCCGATTTCCGGCGCTTCGATACGCCGGGCGACGGGCAGTTTGTCCAAGGGAATTTCTTCGACCCGTTCAATACCAATAAGCTGAAAGGCGACGTGCCTGTTCTGGGGCATCGGATCTTCCTCAATCTGGGCTTTGTCAGCGATACGCTCAATGCCGGCCAAACCGTCCCTCTGCCACCGATACCTTTTAAAAACAACCCGCAACATTACGGCTTCGGTCAGTATGCGATGAGCCAGAACTTCGCCATGACGGTCGATTTGTCGCAGGGCGACGCCGCCTACCGGCCCGTCGACTGGCGGATTCGCGTGACCGCCGACGTGGATCTGAACTACGTCGGGGTCAAGGCTCCCGGACTGCTCGACTTCAACCAGGACAACACCACGCGCTTCGACCGGCACACCGCCTTGCAGGAAGCGTTCGGCGAACTAAAGCTGAAGGATCTGAGCAACGAATATGATTTCGTCTCGATTCGCGGCGGCATTCAGGCCTTTAACAGCGACTTCCGAGGCTTTATTTTTTCCGTCTCGCAACCAGCCGTGCGCATCTTCGGCAATCTCGACAGCAATCGCTATCAGTACAATCTGGCGGCTTTCGACATGCTGGGCAAGGATCCCAACAGCGGACTGCTGACCTTCGATTCACGCCACCAGCGCGTGTACATCGCGAACCTTTATCGCCAGGATTTCTTCATTCCCGGCTACACCGTGGAAGTGAGTTTTCACTACGACAAGGACGATCCTTCCACCGGAGTCAACCGGGATGGATTCATGGTCCGTCCGGTGCCCTTCGGCGGGTTGATGCCGCGTTCGGAGCGAGCTTATTATTATGGATTCGCTGGCGATGGGCACTGGGGCCGCATCAATCTCACGCATGCGTTTTACCAGGTTCTCGGCACCGACAAATACAACCCGTTTGCAGAACACGCGGTTTCGATCAATGCCCGCATGGCTGCGCTGGAACTGTCGCTCGACCGCAACTGGCTGCGGTACCGCGCGTCGTTTTTCTATGCCTCGGGCGACCGGAACCCGACGGGCAAGACCGCAACCGGTTTTGACAGCATCGACGATAATCCGAATTTCGGCGGCGGCGCGTTCAGCTACTGGGACCGCGTGTCCCTGGTCGGCTCCGGCGCGGGTATCAATATTACGGACGGCAACAGCCTGGTTCCGGACCTGCGCACCAGCAAGGCGGACGGCCAGGCGAACTTTGTCAACCCGGGGCTGTTCCTGTACAACGCGGGTGTGGATGCGGACCTCACTCCGAGGCTGCGCTTGTTTACCAACCTGAATCTGATTCGCTTCGCCGACACCGAACCGCTGGAGCTGCTGCTCGGGCTAAAAAACATCCATGCGGGGGCCGGAGCCGATTCCGGGATCGGCGTCACCTATCGCCCGAAGCTTTCCGGCAACATCAGCTTCACCGCTGGATTTAACGCGTTCTTTCCTTTTGAGGGTTTTCACCAAATCTATACGGGCCGCACGCTGTTCGGAGTTTTCTCGAACATGCGTTTCCGGTTCTGAGGACGAATGACCGACATGAATCAACGGAAGCGAGGACTTCTGGCAGCGGTGGGCGTCTCGATCGCCGTCGGCGTCGTCCTCTATAGGATGGCGGCCGCCTACGCGCAGACTCCCGCGCCCCATCAGACCGCGGACGATGCCCGGCAAAAGAGCGCGGGTTGCGTCACCTGCCACCTCAGCACCGATTCCCCGACCATGCATCCGAGCGGACTTGTTCAACTGGGCTGCACCGATTGCCACGGCGGCAACGCCGGTGTCTCCGCTCCGCCGGGCGGACATCGCGGAGAGCCGCTCTACGCTCGGGCCATGTCCGAAGCTCATCCGCATCCCAAGCTCGCGGCTTTGTGGAAAAGTTCGGCGAATCCGGTCCGTTCGGCGACCGATTGGCTGAAGGAATCCGCCGAATACATCCGGTTTGTCAATCCGGGCGATCTGCGCGTGGCGCATGAAACCTGCGGACAGGCCGGATGCCATCCGTCGGAGGTTCGAGCCGTGCGCACCAGCATGATGACTCATGGCGGCATGCTGTGGGGCGCCGCGCTCTACAACAACGGCGGCTACCCATATAAGGATGCGCATTTCGGCGAGAGCTACTCGCGCGACGGCCAGCCGCAGATCATTCGGACCGTCCCGGCGCCCAGCCGCGACCTCACGGTGTCCAAGGGAGTCTTGCCGCAGCTGGAACCGCTGCTGCGCTGGGAGACGTCGCAGCCGGGCAACACGCTGCGGGTTTTCGAACGCGGCGGCGGAGCGCGCTCTGAGACCGGCAATCCCGACAGGGACTCCGATCCCGGGCGGCCCGACGACAAGTTGAGCGACCGCGGTTTCGGCACACTGCTGCGGACCGATCCCGTTTTCCTGGGCCTGCAAAAGACCCGCCTGATGGATCCTATATTGTCGATGCCGGGCACCAACGACCATCCGGGCGATTACCGCTCCAGCGGTTGCACGGCCTGCCATGTCATTTACGCGAACGACCGGGATCCAGTCCATTCCGGCCCCTACGCGAAGTTCGGCAACATGGGCACGAGTGCGGAAAGCGATCCCACCATTCCGAAAGGCCAGCCGGGGCATCCGATCCGGCACGAGTTCACGCGGTCGATTCCGACCAGCCAGTGCATCGTATGCCATATTCATCCCGGCACCAATATGGTGGCCTCCTACCTGGGTTTCACCTGGTGGGATAACGAAACTGACGGCCAGCTGATGTATCCGGCGAAGCAGCATGACCCCACCGACGAAGAACGTTTCAAGTCCTGGCAGGCGAATCCCGAAGGAGCGGCAGCGCGCGGCAAATGGTCGGACCTGGACTTCCTTAGCAAGACCGGTACACCGGAATTCAACGCCCAGTTGAAGAATACTCAATTCGCGGATTTTCACGGCCACGGCTGGGTGTTCCGCGCCGTCTTCAAGCGCGACCGCAAAGGAAACCTGCTGGATACGGAGGACAACAGGGTTTCCCCGGACGACACGGACAAGTTTAAGAAGGCCGTTCACCTCCAGGACATTCACCTCGAAAAAGGAATGCATTGCTCGGATTGCCATTTCGCTCAAGACAGCCACGGCAACGGCAAAATTTACGGGGAAACGCGCAATGCTGTGGAAGTGGACTGCATCGATTGCCATGGCACGATCCAGAGCAAAGCAACCTTACGCACATCGGCCGCGGCCGCGCCCACGGGCGGAAACCACATGGAGCTGTTGCTGACCCCCTGGGGCCGGAGGCGCTTCTACTGGCAGAACGGCAAGCTCTACCAGCGTTCCATGATCGATAAAGACCGCGCACCGTGGGAAGTGGTGCAGGTGGTGGACACGATCACGCCCGGAAATCCGCACTACTCCGAGCAATCCCGTCTCGCCAAGACGATCCTGAAGGACGGCAAGACCTGGGGTTCGGGCACGGCGGACGATTCCGCGCTCGCGCACGCCAACAGCCGCATGACCTGCTATGCCTGCCACTCCTCCTGGACCACCAGCTGCTTCGGCTGCCATCTCCCCCTGATGGCCGATAAAAAAACTCCCATGCTGCACAATGAAGGCCTCACCACGCGCAACTACACCTCCTACAACTTCGAGGTCCTGCGCGACGACGTCTACATGCTGGGGATCGATGGCACGGTCACGAATCACCGCATCGCACCCACCCGGTCGACCTGCGCCGTGGTGGTCAGCTCCCAGAATGCCAATCGCGACTGGCTTTATTACACGCAGCAGACCATTTCGTCGGCCGGCTTCAGCGGGTTCGCCTTCAGCACCTACTATCCGCACACGGTCCGGGCTCGCGAAACGAAAGTGTGCACGGATTGCCATGTTTCCGCCCAAGGGGACAACAACGCGTGGATGGCCCAGCTGCTGATGCAGGGTACGAACCTGGTCAACATGATGGGCCGCTACGTTTATGTGGCAGCCGGAAGCGCTGGTTTAGACGCGGTACCCGTCGCCGAGCACGACGACCCTCCCGCGGTTTTCGGAAGCGATCTGCAAAAGATCGTTTATTCCAGCGATTTTGAGAAGCTCCGGAGTCGCAATTTCCAGCTGCGCGAGGCGGAGCATCATGAAGGCGAGGCGCTCGACCTGCAAATGCGCGGCGAGTACCTGTACACCGCCATGGGCAAGGAAGGCTTCCGCATTTACGACGTCGCCAATATCGACAACAAGAATTTCTCGGAGAAAATCACCACCGCGCCAGTCTCGCCGCTCGGGCAGCGGCTCTATTTGAAAACGAAGTTCGCCACGGCGGTCGCCACACCGGCCACTACAGCGCTCGATCCGCTTCGCAAGCGCGATCCCGCCAATGAAGAGGGTCCGGTCGCGCTGATGTACGGCTTCCTTTACGTGACCGACAAATATGAGGGCCTGGTGGTGGTGGGAGATCCCGACCTGAAGGGAAAGGCTCCGGGCGTTCTCACGCTGCTCGACGGAAATCCGGCCAATAATTTCCTCAAGAAGGCGGTCGCGTTTAATCCCGATGGCGCGCTGAACGGCGCGCGGCGTATTACCATCGCCGGAACGTATGCGTACATCCTGTGCGATCGGGGCCTGGTGGTGGTGGATATCGAAAACCCCGTGGCGCCCAAAATCACCGGCGAAATCGGCGCTCCCGGCCTTCTCGACGCGCGTGGTATCGCCGTCCAGTTCCGCTATGCTTTCGTGGTCGACAGGCAGGGGTTGAAAGTGCTGGACGTCACCGATTTGAGTAAGCCCCGGCTGGTCCCCGGTGCGGTTGCGCCGCTCGAGGACGCACAAAACCTGTATGTCGCGCGAACCTACGCCTATGTCGCGGGTGGAAAGCAGGGCCTGGTGATCGTCGATGTGGAGCGTGCGGAGCATCCCGTGGTGGCTCAGGTTTTCACCGGCGGCGGTCAAATCAACGACACCCGCGACGTAAAACTCGGAATGACCAGCGCCAGCGCGTTCGCCTACCTGGCCGACGGCGTCAACGGCTTGCGCGTCGTGCAGATTTTTTCTCCCAGCGACAATCCCAACTATCTGGGGTTCAGCCCCTCGCCAACTCCGAAACTGATCGCCACGTACAAAACCAGAGGACCGGCATTGGCGATTTCGAAAGGCGTCGACCGCGACCGGGCCGTCGATGAGAGCGGCAATCAGCTTTCGGTGTTTAACCGCCGCGGCTCGCGCCCCTTCAACCGTGAGGAGATGAGGCGCCTCTACGTGCATCCCCAGACGGGCCAGTTCTACACCGTCACCAACAAGGCCCCCTAAGAATCAGTCGGGTAATCCGTGCTGCTGCTCTTTGACCAGACTGCCGTCCGGATAGATCAGATACGGAACCGCCGTGGCGGAGGGATCCTGCGCGGCGCTTTCACTCACCAACCACACCCGGTTGTTGGTACTGTCCCTGACGGCCACCAGCGGCTCGGTGGCATCCGGCACGAACACTCGATCGCCAGTTTTATATTGGACGGCCGGACGCGAAACGATCCGCGCCGGGTGGCCGGCTCGCAGCCAGGCGCGCAGCAGGTCCATCTGCCCCTCGAGCGACGCCTGGAAGCTATCCGTCTCGATCAGCATCGGACTGGACTCAGCGCCCTCGATAATGACTTCGATGGACAACAAGCGCGCGACATCCGGCTCGGCGTGCCCGGCAAGCTCCACTTGGGAATCGTCAATTCCATAGGGCCGCAACTCGTCGCGGACCGCGCGAGCGATCGCATCCGCGTGCTGCGCTTTGAAGCCACTGAGCGATAAATGCATAACGCCTCTTATTGTATGCCTCAACCGCCTCTGCTGGTGCGCCGGGTCCCAACCTTTTCTCGCCGTCGTTCCGTGCTGTACCGTAATTGTCGCCGATTTCGGTTGAGTCGCCGGTATGGGGTACCGCTGGTACCTTTCGGGGATGGACAAAAAATCGTTTTGAAATATAGGGGATTGGTGTATACTGCTCGGTGATGGAGTAAGGAAAATCGGAGACTACAATGAAAACTCTTCTAAAGATTGGATCTTGTGCGCTTGCGCTTTTGGCCGCCATTCCGGCAGCTCGGGCCGACTCGCTTTACATATATGACTATACGACATCGGCTCAGTTTAATGCGCAGTTCGGTGTAACAACGCCGACATTTAACGGAATCGCGACACCGGGCGGTTTTGTCTATGAACCAACTTCTCTCACGGTGGGTAATGTTAAATACGACGACCAAGGCAACGGTGAGCTCTTCCTGCAGGGCCCTGGCACCGGTTACGACATTGGCACGGGCACTCCGCCGAACACCAACACGCTCCTGGTCGACGAGGGCCCTAACGTCGGCCCCGCGAACATCAATATGACGTTTGCAAGCCCGGTTGCTGGCGTCGGCTTGATCGTGGGTGACCCATTCGGTGCCGGTGGTGATTTCGCACTCTTTAATGTCACGTTTGGGGACGGTTCGTCCATCACCGGTGTCATCGGCCAAGACAACTCACTACCCATCACTGGCGGGGATCCCCCGAACTATTTTATCATCTTCGACATTGGCGGTAACGGGATAAGCCAGCTCAACTTCTCCGACACAGCTGGCTTCCCCACCCTCGATACAGTGGTGACTACGCCGGAGCCGAATTCCGCGTGGCTTCTGGCCCTACCGATTCTCGCGCTGGTATTCCGGAAAGGGAAGACTGTCGCGGCTCGCCTGGGCTCGGGCGCGGGGCCACTGGCCTTTCTGGCCTCCTTCGCCCTTCTGGCTGTTCCGTCCTTCGCGCAGCCGACCAATTGCAATCTGGCCGTACCCAGCAATCCCCTGACCGCGGCTGGGCTTGCCACTCCTTATCTTCTGTCCGGCCCTACTGGGTGCACCCAGGCCAGCAGTACTATGGCATTTGTGCAGGCTGCTATCTACAACCCGGCCGCCCACACCATTTCCGTATACACTCCACTGGTGGCCGACGCGCCTCCCACGACCCCCGGTGTGCCGCGGACACCGCGTTACGTGATTTCCCCGGCAGCAGTGACGTTGCCTGCGAATGCCGTAGTGGCGCTTTGGTTTGGCTACAACTTTGATAATCTGACACTCACCGGGACGGGGGTCGCCACCGGCAACTGCTTCACCGGGTTCGGCCAATTTGCGGCCTGCAACACCACCGCCTTCTGGGCCGCCGTCAACGCCGACACAACGCTGCTAACTAACATTTTTGCCATGGGTGGTCATAGCGGGTCAGACGGACTGCCGTGTCCGACATCCCGCAGCTTTTCCATCGTAGACCAGGATCCCAACGATAACCTGCCAGTGAGTTTCCTTCTAACCGCAGAGACTACGCCGCGCACGGCTCAGAACACGACGGCCAACCAAGCCAAATTCACATCCATGTTTGGCGCTCTGGGCACCGGATGGAACATTGAAATTAATCCGAGCGATGAGGCCGTGGTGGATGTTTTCATCGATGGCGCCCTCGGCACCAACTGCACGCCACCTATGGTTGCGGATTTGACGGATCCGGCTAGCCCGGGCCATGCCTCCTTAGCTGTCAATGAATTGTTTGCGGGCTTGGAGAGCGGGCAATTCCCTTTGATAAACAGCAACTCGATCTACGGTGGTACCAACAAATTGGTAGGCCCCGGGTTTGTGGCCATCGGCGACACCTTCACGCTGACTCCAACGTTCCAGCAACCGCTTTCCACCCCCAATTGCGTCGCGAACGTTACGACGGGGTCGTGCAGTTACCCCTACACGGGCGGCGATCTAACCGCCTTCAACAATTATGTCGCGGCGATGGGTTATAGCGGGGCGACGTCGGGAACGATATCGGGGACGCTATCGTGTATTCCCGGGACGGCCTTCGCCCGTACGAACCAGTACAGGGGCGCTGTGAATCAGCCGGCCGCCGACTGTACTGCCACGACAAATGCAGCGGGTGCCGCAGGGGATGCCTCGGCTCAGACTTTCTGCAAGCAGATGTTCACGCGCAACGGGAACGACAATAGTCCGGCCGACCTCCTGTTCAGGTTGGACTTTCCATACTTCAATCAGGCCGGTAATGGGCCAGGCGGTTCAGACCTGTTCATGTTCTTGGGTAATCGCTTTGCCGCCAGTTATGACCTCCTGGGCTGCGCTGCTGTCTTCGGTGAAGCAAACCCGGTAAACATTAACAACATTGCCGCCACAACTCCCGGGAATCCGACTCCGCTTTCCTACTACCCGGCTGTCTTCCCATAAACTCCTGCTGGCTGGATGAGCTGGCTCCTGTATCGACTGGAGCCAGCTCATCGCCGATGTTCTCGGCTGCAATCGCGGTATTTCATGAGTGCCTTTGCGAAATTATGTCTCGCGGCAGCGATGGTTCTCTCCTCGTCCGCGGGCGGATATGCGCAAAGCGGCGTGGAGTTGAACGGAAGGGTAACGGAGGCTGCGACAGGGGCGCCACTGGCCGGGGTGGCTGTGGAAGTGCGCGTCTACGGGAATCGCCCGCCTGAGGACGTGCCGGGAGAAGCGCCTCTGCCCCATCCGCCTCCCGTTCTGACCGGCGCTTCCGGCGCATTTCGTTTCCCGGGGTTGCCGCCCGGCAATTTCCAAATCCTGGCGACCCGGCCGCGGTTCCAGTCCCGAGCTGAGGTTTTCGAATCGGAACCAGGACAAAAGACTGTCGAGATCCGCCTGATGCGGCTGGGCGTGGTAATGGGAACCGTCACGGATTCGGCTGGTCAGCCACTCCCCAGCGTGACTGTGGTCCTGTTTCGGACACCGGTGGTGGACGGGCGCCGCACGATTGCACCCACCCTCATTGCAACCACTGACGATCATGGACACTACCGGTTCGCGGATATCGCCCCGGGGAATTATCTTCTCGAAGCCGCCGCTTCCGCCCCGGACTCGACCGAGAGCTTTGTGCCGGTTTTCTTCGGTGGATCCACGGATTGGAAGAGCGCCGCGCCGATCGCCTGCGGCGACCGCGACGTTACGGCCGATTTCCGGCTCACTTTGCAGCCCTCCCGGAAGATTCGCGGCAAGCTCACTGGCGTGACGGTGTTTCGGAATGCCAGTTTCGAGGTTCTCGATAAGCAAGAGAACCGGATTGCCGCCCGCGCCATTCTCCTCGGAACGGGCGGGGATTTTCAAATCGCCGGGGTCGTTTCGCGATCTTACACCATCCGCGTGACGCTCGGAGATGGCAGCGCGCAGGTCTTTGGCGAAGCCGATGTGACGGTCGGAGAGAGCGATGCTGAAGCGCTCGAAATCCGGTTGCGACCCGGGGTGAATGTCCGCGTAACCTCCGATTGCGGGATGAAGCTCGCCAACGAGCAGGGCACGCTGTGTGGCGATCTGACGCTCTACCGCCCCGACGGTCGGCAAATCACCCTCACACGTTACCATGCCACGTCTGTTCCCGCCGGGTTCTACGGCTTCCAGGCGTCCGCCGCGGGCATGTACGTCGAATCCGTTCTGGTGGCGGGGCAGACTGTGCGGCCGGAGGAAAAGCTGCGGATCGAGGAGGGGATGGATCCGGTGGTGTTAAAGGCGGGGCAGAATGGCGGCAGCATCGAAGTGAAACTGGAGCTGCCGTCTGGAGAGGACGCCTCGGATCTCGGGCTTTTGATGGTCCCCGTTGGGGAGAGTTACAGCGGGCCCGCCATCGTACCTCTGAACAGCGCGCAACTCGCGAAGCTGGCGCCGGGCGACTACGTGATCTACACGCTCCACAGCTCCGACATCGAACAGCTTGAGTATCATAATCCCGACGCGCTGCGCCCGCTGGTCCCGTCCGCCAACGTGAGCATTGAGACCTTCGGCCGCCAGACTATTTCCATCCGCAACCTGTCCAAATGACCCGTCTAGGCCTGTCCGTCCCCGCGCGATTTCTCGGTAGTCGGTCAGGATCAAAGTGCAATACCTGATTTCGAAAGAGCGGCTAGCTCGCCCGGTAACTATATGATTTAAAGCAAGATATTTATGGGGCGGCTGGTGGGATTTGGAGAAGCGATAAGCAACATGTAATCAATAACTTCCATCCTCTCATCCCAACGTGTCCAACCCAATCCCGTTGAAAACGGCGAAATCCATGCAGTGTTGTACACGGATCGCACACGGCGTGGGGGTGGGCCCCCAGCTACCGCGCCAGACTTGGTTGCAGGGGTCCTGCTGATGAACGCAAAGTCACCGTGCTGTCATTACACTTGAGGGTGTCCCGGCGCAGCCTTTACGGGGACTGCCATCAGCATTCCGCCGGCTCTGACGAAATAGAGCTCCCGGCCGTCAGCTCGCCATCGATTGCTCGCCTCCACCGATCGAAACCTTCCATTCAGCGTCGCCCGAAGGAAACGGCCGCACATATACTTCGCGTTGTCCCTATTCATCCGACGTGTATGCCATCCAATGATCGTCTGGCGAAAGCCGGCCGAGCACTTCGTTGAATTCTCGATCCGAGAAAACGGATCGGCTTGCCGACACGGCTGAGCATTTCCACGAGGGTATGACGCGCGACTCGACGTGGCAGAGGATCGCCGCCAACTCCAACGCTTCGGTCAAGGCTCGATGCTGATTCGGAAAATCCGCGACCGGGCGCGCGAAACGCTCATTCCACTCCGGCCAGTAT
>Ga0182024_10000692_pt1 | contig 87780 bp, 77 predicted proteins | sample P32metaG_FD_120480 | JGI IMG/M metagenome (GOLD analysis project Ga0182024, IMG submission 120480) | Permafrost microbial communities from Stordalen Mire, Sweden - P3-2 metaG (Illumina Assembly) | ecosystem: Environmental > Terrestrial > Soil > Wetlands > Permafrost | place: Sweden: Stordalen... | reverse complement strand
CCATCGGGTGATGGGCGCCGAGCCGCATCGCGGTGTCGATCGCCTCGACGTTGCCGACGCCTTCGTAGAGCGTGTAGATCGCCTCGTTGATCATCGGCAGCAGGATGCGATTGACGATGAAGGCCGGAAAATCCTCGGAGACCGCGATGGTCTTGCCGAGCTTGCTGATGAATTGCTTGGTCGACTCGAAGGTCGCATCGTCGGTGGCGATGCCGCGGATCACCTCGACCAGCTCCATCAGCGGCACCGGATTCATGAAATGAATGCCGATGAAGCGCTCCGGCCGGTCGGTCGAGGAGGCAAGGCGCGTGATCGAGATCGACGAGGTGTTGGTGCCGACGATGGTTTCGGGTTTGAGCGCCGGGCACAGCTCGCTGAAGATCCTGCGCTTGACCTCCTCCTTCTCGGTCGCCGCCTCGATCACCAGGTCGCAATCGGCGAGATCATCGAGCGCCTTGGCGGGCGTGATGCGCTTGATCGCGGCCTGGCGCTGCTCGTCGCTGATGCGCTGGCGGCTGACCTGGCGCGCCAGGTTGCCGCTGATGGTGGCGAGCCCCTCGGTGATGCGGTCGGCGGCAACGTCGTTGAGGAGCACGTGAAAGCCTGACAGCGCACAGACATGGGCGATGCCGCTGCCCATCTGGCCGGCGCCGACCACGCCGATCTTGCGAATGGCATGCGCCATTGCGTCCGTCCGTTCGCTCCGTGTCTTCGGCCGATCTTTGACTTCGACCATGTTCGCTCACCTTCTACGATGATCCCGGCCCGCACGCCATCCTTGGTCAATGCCGCAGCTTGTCGAGTTCGCTCGCCAGTTCCGGCAACGCCGTATAGAGGTCCGCGACCAGGCCGAAATCTGCGACCTGAAAGATGGGGGCTTCCTCATCCTTGTTGATAGCAACGATAACTTTCGAATCCTTCATGCCGGCGAGATGCTGAATGGCGCCCGAAATGCCGACCGCAATATAGAGGTCGGGCGCCACCACCTTGCCGGTCTGGCCGACTTGCCAGTCGTTCGGCGCGTACCCGGCGTCGACCGCGGCGCGCGAAGCGCCGACCGCCGCGCCGAGCCTGTCGGCCACCGGCTCTATATATTTGGTGAAGTTGTCGCGGCTTTGCATCGCCCGGCCGCCCGAAATGATGATTTTCGCCGAGGTCAGCTCCGGGCGCTCCGACTTGGAGAGTTCCTCACCGACGAAGCCGGACAGGCCCGGATCGGCCGCCGCCGCGGCCGGCTCGACCGCGGCCGTGCCGCCGCCCTCTCCGATCGGCTGGAACGCCGCGGTGCGCACCGTGATCACTTTGCGGGGATCGCGCGAGCGTACCGTCTGGATGGCGTTGCCGGCATAGATCGGCCGCTCGAACGTGTCGGGCGACACAACCCTGATGACGTCGGAAATCTGCATCACGTCGAGCAGCGCCGCGACGCGCGGCATGACGTTCTTGCCCGTGGTGGTCGCCGCCGCCATGATGGTTTCGTAGCTGGGGCCGAGCGCGACGATGAGCGCGGCGGCCGGTTCGGCCAGCATGTGCGCATAGGCCGGCGCGTCCGCCAGCAGGACCTTGGCGACGCCGTCGAGCTTGGCGGCTGAGTCCGCCACCGCCTTGCAGTTCTCGCCGGCGACCAGCACGTGGACTTCGGCGCCGAGCGCCTTGGCGGCGGCGAGCGCCTTGTTGGTCGCGTCCTTGAGCGACTTGTTGTCGTGCTCGGCGACGAGGAGGGTGGGCATGGCTTTCCGTTAGCCCGGCATTGCGCGGCACGGACGAAGTGCGCGAAGGCGCTCGGCGGCTTGCGCCACGACGGCTGAAGACAGATGCAGCATCAGATCGCCCCCACGCTCTTGAGCCGGTCGATGAGTTCGGTGACGGTCTTGACCTTGACGCCGGCCTTGCGGACCGGCGGCTCGGCGGTCTTGACCACTTCGAGCCGCGGCTTGATGTCGACGCCGTAGTCGGCGGCGATCTTGTCCTCGATCGGCTTCTTCTTCGCCTTCATGATGTTGGGCAGCGACGCGTAGCGCGGCTCGTTGAGGCGCAGATCGGTCGTGACGATGGCCGGCAGCTTGAGCTTCACCGTCTGCAGGCCGCCGTCGACCTCGCGCGTCACCAACAGCGCGTCGCCGTCGAGCGCCACCTTGGAGGCGAAGGTGCCCTGCGGCCAGCCGAGCAGCGCCGCCAGCATCTGGCCGGTCTGATTGCAGTCGTCGTCGATCGCCTGCTTGCCCATGATGATGAGGCCGGGCTGTTCGGCGACGGCGATGGCCTTGAGGATCTTGGCGACGGCGAGCGGCTCGACGTAGCCCTCGGTCTTGACCAGGATGCCGCGGTCGGCGCCCATGGCGAGCGCGGTGCGGATCGTCTCGCCGGCCTGCGCCGCGCCGATCGAGGCGACCACGATCTCGGTCGCCTTGCCCGCTTCCTTGAGCCGAAGCGCCTCCTCGACGGCGATCTCGTCGAACGGATTCATCGACATCTTGACGTTGGCAAGCTCGACGCCGGAGCCGTCTGCCTTAACCCGGATTTTCACGTCCTTGTCGACCGCCCGCTTCACGGGCACGAGGATTTTCATGGCTGGGTTCGGCGGGTTGGCTGCTGTCGGCTGTTTCGGCTATCGGCTGTTTTCAGCTGTTTTCGGTTTTAACAGGGGCGCCCGCCATCGTTGGCAATCCGGCGATGCTGCGGTGCGGCAACCTAACGGCCGTCACGCTCGCGGTCAACGCTCCGGCTTCGGCTCTGGCTTTGGCTCTGGCTCAGCTTGGCGGCTTGGCGGCGCTGCCGAGCGCCACCGGGTCCTCGGGCTGTACGCATTCGAACAGCCGCACGCCCGCCGGCCGCATCAGCACGAACAGCACGGCGCCGGTGATCAGGCCGCCGACATGTGCCCAATAGGCGATGCCGTCCTGGGAGCGGCTCGCCACCTCGACGACTTGCCAGATCGCCCAGCCGCCGATCACCCAGAACGACCGCAGCCGCAGCGGCACCACGCCGACCAGCACCGTGACCTTGGAGCACGGCCGGAAGATCAGATAGGCGGCGATGACGCCGGCGACGGCGCCCGATGCGCCGATCAGGTCGATCTTCGAACTCGGATCGCTCAGCACATAGGCGATGCCGGCACCGAGGCCGCAAGCCAGGTAGAAGATGAGGAAGCGCCCGTGGCCGATCCCCTCCTCGATGTCGTCGCCGAACACGAACAGGAAAACCATGTTGCCCAAAATGTGCAGCACGTTGGCGTGCAGGAACATGTAGGTGAAGAGCGGCAGCGGCGTCGGCAGCGAGACGCCGGAAAGCCGACCGGTGAACGCCGCCGGGATCAGGCCGACGACCTGGTCGAACTGCTGCATCTCGTCCGGGTTGTTGGCTTGAATCACAAAGACCAGGACGTTGATGCCGATCAGGATCCAGGTGACGTATGGCGGCGTCGGCCACTTGAACGGACTGTGATCGTAGATCGGCATCACCATGGCGCGCCCCCTCCCCTTCGTCAGCGATTCTGTCCCGGCATCCAGAGCACGTCGCGCGTGCCCTTGCCGTTGGCGTAGCGGCTGGCGACGAACAACAGGTCGGAAAGCCGATTGACGTATTTCAGCACCTCGGGCGCGACGGCCTCGCCCGGCTGGTCCTTGAGCTCGGCGACGAGCCGCTCGGCGCGCCGGCAAATGGTGCGGGCGAGATGCAGATAGGCCGCCGCGGCGCCGCCGCCCGGCAGCACGAACGACTTCAACGGCGCCAGCTCCGCGTTGAGCCGGTCGATCTCGCTTTCGAGCCAGCCGACCTGCGCCGGCGTGACCGTGAGCCGCGCGCCGCCCGGGCCCTTGCCCTTGCCGGGCGTGCACAGATCGGCGCCGACGTCGAACAGGTCGTTCTGGATGCGCCCGAGCGCCGCATCGAGGGCGGCGTCATCGGCGGTATGCAGCCGGGCGATGCCGATCGCGGCATTGACCTCGTCGAGCGTGCCATAGGCGGCGATGCGCAAGTCGTATTTCTTGCGCCGCTCGCCGCTGCCGAGCGCGGTGGTGCCGTCGTCGCCGGTGCGGGTATAGATGCGGTTCAGGACCACCATGTCGACCTCGCGCGGCGGGCGTCTGCGGCCGCTGTGCGGCCGGCGCGACCGCCGCCCATACTAGACCAAGTTGCGCATGGATTGCATCGACCGGCGCGGCAAGCGACCTATGGCTTCAACGACCCATGGCCCAGATCGTCGCCATGATGATGACGAGGGCGATGAATTGCAGCAGCACGCGGAGCCGCATCAGCTTTTGCGAGGTATTGCCGGAGCCGCCGCGCATCATGTTGATGAGGCCGGCCAGCAGCACCAGCGCCACCGCGCCGATCGCGATCGGGACCATGACATGGGACAGGAAAGCGGACATGGCTGCTAATGTAACCCGGATTGGCGCGGCGGCGAAATCCGCTGCGAGTACGAAAGGACGCCGCGATGATTGTCGATTTCCAGCACCACTTCACGCCGCGCGAGCTCATCAGGCAGGACCCGGGCGACCGGCTCATCCTCAACTACGATGCGCAGGGCGCGCCGAGCTATACGGTGCATTCCCTGCTCTACGATCTCGACGAGCACGTGCGCATGATGGACCTCGCCGGCATCAACGCCGCCTGGCTCACCAGCGCCGCCGGCATGTGCGCCGATCTCGAAACCTCGCGGTTCGTCAACGACAAGGCGAAGCAGGCCGAGCGCGACTATCCCGGCCGCTTCATCGGCGCCGCGCACGCCCATCCGCTCGGCGGCGCCGCGGCGCTCAAGGAACTGGCGCGCTGCCGCCACGAGCTCGGATTCCAGGGCGTCACCATCACCTCGGAGTTCGACGGCAAGTGGATCGATGCGCCGGAGATCGAGCCGTTCTGGAACGAGGTCGGCAAGCTCGGAATGTTCGTGTTCGTGCATCCGGCGCTGAAGCTCAATCACGCGCAGCAATTCGACGCCTACGACACGGCGCGCGGCGTCGGTCGCGAGTTCTCGCTCATCATGGCGACGATCCGCCTGATCAATTCCGGCGTGTTCGACCGCCATCCCGAATTGACCGTGCACATGGCGCACCTCGCCGGCGGCATCGCCGGCATGCTGGCCCGCATCCGCAGCTTCCAGGACAAGGACTTCTGGGGCACCGCCGGCAATCCCCGCCACGGCGCCAAGGGCCGGCACGACTTCGACCATTACATCCGGCACAACCTCGTGTTCGACACCGCCGGCTTCGCCGGCGGCATCGGCGCCGTCAAGGCCGGGCTGTGCGAAATCCCGGCCTCGCGCATCGTGTTCGCCACCGATTATCCGCAGGAGATCCGCAAGCGCGAGATCGTGCGCGACTTCGTCAACAACATCCGCGCACTCGGCGCCGACGGCGAGCGCATCCTGTCGGGCAATGTCGGACTCTTGCTCAGGCAGGCGCCGGGAAAGGTTCACGCATAGGCGATACGCGCGTGGCGGCGCAACAGCAACCACAACACGATCGAGGCATTGACCGCGTTCCAACCGAGGCCGTTGAAAAATGCGGCGCGGTATGAGCCGGTGAGGTCGAAGATGTATCCCGACATCCAGCCGCCGAGCGCCATACCGAACAGGCTCATCATCAGAATGAGGCCGACGCGCGTGCCGGCCTCCTTGGCCGGGAAATATTCGCGCACGATAATGGCGTAGCTCGGCACGATGCCGCCCTGGAACAGGCCGAACACCGCGGAAATGGCGTAGAGCGAAATGAGCCCGTCATAGAGCAGGTAGAGCAGCAGTGCGACGCCTTGCAGCGCCGACCCAAGCATCAGCGTCGGCAAGCCGCCGATACGGTCGGCGATGATTCCGGAGCCGACGCGGCCGACGATGCCGAATGCCATCATCAGCGCCAGCATGTCGGCGCCGCGCGCGACGCCGTAACCGAGATCGCCGCAATAGGCGACGATGTGGACTTGCGGCATCGACATCGCCACGCAGCAGCAGACCGACGCCAGCGCCAGCAGGATTTGCAGCGCACCAGCCGAAAGGCCGAACGCCGCCGGCGAACCCTTCCGCGTCTCGGCGCCCAAAGTGAGCAGCGCGGCCGGCGGCCGGCGGCGCAGCGCCACGACACCGATCAGCAGCATGGCGGCGCCGCTAGTGAGCGCAATACCGACATGGGTGGCGCGCCAGCCATAGTGAGCGATGGATTGTTGCACGATCGGCGGCCACACCGTGCCGGCGAGATAATTGCCGGCCGAGCACAGCGTCACCGCGACGCCGCGGCAGCGGACAAACCAGTTCGAGATATCCGCCATCATTGGACCAAATGTCACCGAACTGCCGAAGCCGATCACGCCATAGGCGACGGCGAACGCGCCAAGGCTGCCGGCGCTCGCGGCGCCGAGATAGCCGGCGCTGAGTGCCGCGGCGCCGAGCGCCAGCGGCAACATGATGCCGGCGCGGTCGAGCAGTCGGCCCAGGACGACGCCGCCGAGGGCGAAACCCAACATCGTCAGCGCGAACGGAAACGAGGCTTGCGCCCGCGCCACGCCGAATTCGGTCTGCACCGCCGGCAACACGACCACCACCGACCACATGCCTACGCCGCCGATGGTGGAGACGGCGATCGTCGCGACAAGGCGCAACCAGGCCTTCCGTGAATCGGCGACCGGCGCGCTTGCGGAATCGGCTGCTGGAGATGGCGGCATGGCGCGACATGCACTGACGCGAACATCAGCGTCAATCCCGGCGGGCGGCATGACCGGATTGCAGCATCATCCCCGCCTGCGCGGAGCGTGACACCGGTCAATTCGCCCCGTCCAGCAATCGCCGCGCGATCACCTGCGCCTGGATTTCGGCGGCGCCTTCGAAGATGTTGAGGATGCGGGCATCGCAAAGCAGCCGCGATACCGGGAATTCGAGCGCAAAGCCGTTGCCGCCGTGGATCTGCACGGCGTTGTCGGCCGCCGCCCAGGCGACCCGCGCGGCCAGGAGCTTCGCCATGCCGGCCTCGAGGTCGCAGCGCCGCCCGGAATCCTTCTGCCGCGCCGCGTAATAGGTGAGCTGGCGCGCGATCATGATCTCCGCCGCCATCATGGCGAGCTTGTCGGCGACGCGCGGGAAATTGGCGATCGGCTCGCCGAACTGCACCCGCGTGGTGGCATAGCCGAGCGCCTGCTCCATGGCGGCCTGCGCCACCCCGATGGCGCGCGCCGCAGTCTGGATGCGCGCCGATTCGAAGGTTGCCATGAGCTGCTTGAAGCCGAGGCCTTCGATGCCGCCCAGCAGATTCTCGGCCTTGACCACGAAACCGTCGAACGAGATCTCGTATTCCTTCATGCCGCGATAGCCCAGCACCTCGATCTCGGTGCCGCTCATGCCGGCAGCGGGGAACGGCGTTTCATCGCTGCCGCGCGGCTTTTCGGCGAGCAGCATGGAAAGGCCGCGGTAGCCGCTCTCGGCCGGGTTGGTGCGAACGAGGAGCGTCATCAGGTCGGCGCGCACCGGATGCGTGATCCAGGTCTTGTTGCCGTAGACCTTGTAGGCGTCGCCCTGGCGCACGGCGCGGGTCTTCAGCGAAGCGAGATCGGAGCCGGTATTGGGCTCGGTGAACACCGCCGTCGGCAACACCTCGCCGGAGGCGATCTTGGGCAGCCACTTGCGCTTCTGCTCCTCGGTGCCGCTGCCCAGGATAAGCTCGGCCGCGATCTCGGAGCGGGTGCCGAGGCTGCCGACCCCGATATAGCCGCGCGACAGCTCCTCGGAGACGACGCACATCGATTCCTTGCCGAGCCCCATGCCGCCGTAGTCCTCGGGGATCGTCAGGCTGAACACGCCGAGCTCGGACATCTGCGTGATGACGTCGAGCGGAATGTACTCGTTGTCGAGATGCCAGCGCTGCGCGTGCGAGGCGACCTGGCCGTCGGCGAACTTGCGCATCTCCTCGCGGATCGAATCGAGCGTCTCCTCGAGGCCGCAGGCGCCGACGGTCGCGTCGTGGTTCTGGCGCATCAGAGCCACCAGCCGGGCGCGGCGCGGCGCCGTGTTACCGGACAGGATGAGGTGCTGGACGGCGGGCGTGGTGCGCGCCGCCGCCGCGTCGGCGTCAACGCCGAGCTCGGCGAGACGCACGATCTCGCCCTGGCTCATCGGAATGCCGCCGAGGATCTGGGCCAACAGCTCGCCGGCGCCGATGCGCGCCAGCAGCTCCTCGACCTCGCCGAAATTGCCGCCCGCTTCCAGCCGCTCGGCATAGGCGGCGAGCTGCCTCAGCGCCTCCACATAAGTGGCGAGCCACGCGAGGCCGTGGGTGGCGCGCTGCTCGCGGTCGAGCACGCGCGACACCGCGCGCCCCTCGACCATAACGCGGGCGGCGACGGCGCGGCGGGCGTCGGCGAACAGGCCCTCAACGGCGGAAACTGCCTGCTGCAGCGTCGCGACCAGTTCGGGGCCGGCGGATGACACGGCGGCAAGCGGCATAAGTAAGCGGCTCTGGTGACCGGGGTTGCGAAGAACGGCTGCGTTAACCTTACGCGTGCAGTGCACAAAAGCCAATGCGGCGCCTTTAGGCGCGTTATGCCGGGCATGTGGGCCGCCCACGTCCCGAAATGACGGCGAACCCTCGGATTCCTTGCCAAATCTTAACCATTTTCGGCTTTGCTGTTGCTCCATACCGCGACGCTGCGTTGCGGTAGCAGGTCCCAGCTCATTACTTCGGTCGCGCCGATGTTCATCACGCAGATGTTTTCCGGCCTGTCGGTGCGCGCCCGCGTCATCGCGCTCGGCGTCATCCCGGTGATCGGCTTTCTGGCCAACGGCATCGCCTTCATGACCGGCGATCTCGAGGTCGCGCACGCCTTCGACAGTGTCCAAGGCGACGCCCGGGTGGCGGATGCAAGCCGCGATCTCAAGGCCGGTCTCCTCATGATGCGCATCGCCACCAAGGAATTCGTGGCGCATCCTTCCGATGGCGAGGTCCAAAGCTTCGCGCAGGGGCAGGAACTGGCGATGCGATGCCTCGACCGCATCGAGACGACGCTGACCGCCTCCCGGCAAGACGTGATCATGCCGCTTCGCATCACGGTGCGCGACCTCAAGGCGAGCTTCGCCAGCCTGGTCGCCGAGCGGCACCGGCTCGGCTTCAGCGAAAGCGAGGGCACCACGGCCGACCTCATCGCCGCGAGCAATGCGATCGAGAAGATCATCCACGAGGAGCTGTCCTGGGTCGCCGATTTCGACGCCAACAAGCTGTTGATGTCGCTCCTCAACATGCGCCGTTACGAGATCGAGTATCGCCTCACTCGCGCGCGGAGCGCCGAGCAGCACTTCCTCGAGGAGGTCAAGAACTTCAACCGGCTGTTCGAATCGGTCGACGGCGCGCCCTCGATGAAGGAGAAGCTCAACCAGCAGGTCCAGACCTATCGCTCGGCGTTCGCCCAGTGGGTCGCCGGCATGGACAACATCGAGCCGCTGCTTTCGCTCATCGACCACGACACCGAAAGCGTGCTGCCGGCGGCCGACAACATCATCGCCTCGGCGCAAGTGAGCGCCAATGAGGCTTCGAGCGCGCTCGCCACCTCGCGCACCCGGATCCGCAATTTCATCATTTGGGTCGGCTGCGCGGCGGCGCTGATCGGCCTCATTTGCAGCTGGCGCATCGGCCGCAGCATCACGCGGCCGATGGAGGGGCTCGCCGACGTGATGAAGCGGCTCGCCGACGGTGACACCTCGGCGCGCATTCCGGCGACCAACTCGCGCGATGAGATCGGCGCCATGGCGCGAACCGTGATCGTGTTCCGCGACACCATGATCGAGCGGGCGCGGCTTGCCGCCGTCGAGACCGAGGCCAATACGACGCGCGAGCGGCGCGGCGAGACGATCGCGACGATGATCCGGCAATTCCGCGGCTCGGTCGAGCGGGCGCTCACCCGGCTTCGCGAATCCGCCGAGCGCCTCGAGGGCGCCTCGAGCGGGCTCAATGTCGCCGCCGACTCCGTATCCTCCGAATCGCGCACCGCGGAGAACCGCGTGGCCGCCGCCTCGGTCAATGTCGCCACGGTGGCAAGCTCGATCGAGGAGCTTGCCGCCTCGATCGGCGAAATCGCCTCGCAGGCCACCAAATCGACCGACGTGGCGAGCCGCGCGGTCGCCGAATCCCGCCGCACCGTCAACACCATGACGGATCTCGGCAGCGCCGCCAACCGCATCGGCGAGGTGATCGGGCTGATCCAGGCGATCGCCGGCCAGACCAACCTGCTGGCGCTCAACGCCACCATCGAGGCGGCGCGGGCGGGCGAAGCCGGCCGCGGCTTTGCCGTGGTCGCCTCCGAGGTCAAATCGCTAGCCGCGCAGACCGCGCGCGCCACCGAGGACATCGCCGCCCAGATCGGCTCGATCCAGTCGGCGACCGCGGATGCGGCGCAGGCGATCGAGCAGGTGTCCTCGATCATCGACGACATGTCGAGCATCGCCGCGACGGTCGCCACCACGGTTGAGGAACAGAACAACGCGGTCGCTTCGATCGCCGAAGGCGTCAACCGCGCCTCGGTCGAGGCGCAGAGCGGCGCCGAGGCCATGAGCCGCGTCGCCGGCGCCAGCGACGGCGCCCGCACCACCGCCGGCGACGTCAAGGCGCTCGCCGACGCGCTCGCCATCGAGGCCGAGAACCTGCAGGGCGAAGTGCGCCGCTTCCTCGCCGACGTCCAGGCCGCCTAGCAAAAGCAGCGCCGCTCGATCCTCCCTGGATTTGCCCGCCCTCCACGCCGGCGACGATTGCGCTTTGCTCCGGCGCGCCGGCCGCTCTAACCTGCCGGCGAAACGGAGGACGCATGTCCACGCCTCATGTTACGGCTCATGGAGCCCTGCGCGTCGGGGTCGGCGGCCCGGTCGGCTCGGGCAAGACCGCGCTGATGGACGCGCTGTGCAAGCGGCTGCGCGATCGCTACGAGATCGCCGCGATCACCAATGACATCTACACCAAGTGGGACGCCGAATATCTGGTGCGCTCGGGCGCGCTGGCGCCGGAACGCATCGCCGGCGTCGAGACCGGCGGTTGCCCGCATACCGCGATCCGCGAGGACGCCTCCGCCAACCTCGCCGCGGTCGCCGACATGCAGCGGAAATTTCCCGACCTCGATCTCGTGCTCATCGAGTCGGGCGGCGACAATCTCGCCGCGACCTTTTCGCCCGAGCTTGCCGACCTGACGATCTACGTCATCGACGTCGCCGCCGGCGAAAAAATTCCCTCGAAAGGCGGTCCGGGCATCACCCGCTCGGACCTGCTCGTGATCAACAAGATCGATCTCGCCGAGCACGTCGGCGCCTCGCTCGCCAACATGGAGCGCGACACCAGGCGCATGCGCGGCGAGCGGCCGTTCGTCTTCAGCAACCTGCGCGCCGGCAAGGGAGTCGAGGAGATCGCACGCTTCATCGAGGCGAAGGGCGGGCTGGATCTGCCGTAAATCGTCGAATTACGTCCGACCCGCCGCCTGCCGCGCCTTGTCGAGATGGCCGTAGCTGCGCACCGGGGCGCACATCAGGAAGCGGTAGCCTTCCTTGACGATGCGCTCGACATTGCCGGCCTCGACGTGGGGATGGCCGACCGCGACTTTCGCTTCCTTGCAGGTGTTGACGATCTGCGCCATGTGCTCCAGCACGACCTTGTGCTCGTACTGGCGCGGGTAGCCGAGCTCCTGGCTCAAGTCGCCCTCGCCGATCAGGATGGCGCCGATGCCGGGCACGTTCTTCAGAATATCTTTGAGGTTCTTGATGCCCTCGGTGTCTTCGATCATCAGGATGACGAAAATCTCGCCCTTGGGATTGAGCGGCCAGACGTCGGCGCGGTCGTAATATTCCTGCTGGCTGAGGCCCCAGTAGCGCACCGCCGTGGTCGGCCCGTCGCCGCGGATGCCGGCTGGTTCGTAGAGCGGCTTGTCCTTGAGACGCGGATAGCGGCAGGCGGCGACCGCGTTATAGGCCTGCTCGACATTGCTGATGTGCGGCCAGATGATGCCGTAGGCGCCGAGGTCCAAAACCTGCTTGGCGTGAAATTGCGCCTTCTCGCCGCCGTTCGGCGGGATGCGCGCGAACGGCGCGACAGCGGGCGCGACCGAGCCCGAGCGCGCGATCTGCCCGCGGTTGAGCATGTATTGCAGGCAATCGCGAAAGGCGCGGATGTCGTAGGCGTTGTGCTCCATCTCGTAGACGACGGCGTCATATTTGGCGGTCGCGAGCGCGATCGCGGCCTCGGTGTCGGCCGACGAGAAGCATGTCAGCGCGGTCTGCCCCGCTTCCAGCGCGCGGATGACGCCGTTGAGCCGTGGAATTTCAGCCATTCCCTATCTCCCGATGCGATAATAGGCGATCCTAGCGCGTCCCCTTTGTCATTGCGAGGAGCGCAGCGGCGAAGCGTCGAGAGTGACGGCGGCGCTCGCAATGACGGGGTTTGACAACGGCGCTGCGCGCCGTAGCATCTCCCGAACCCCCCACACCACTCGCAGCGATGGCGCCATGATTATCGATTGCCACGGCCATTACACGACCGAGCCCAAGGACCTGCATCGCTTCCGCAAGGAACAGACCGCGGCGGCCAATGCCAAGGACAAGGCGGCGATGCCGTCGCGCGCCGCGCTGAAGATGCCCGACGACGAGATCCGCGAGAGCATCGAAGGCAACCAGCTCAAGCTGCAGCGCGAGCGCGGCACCGACCTCACCATCTTCTCGCCGCGCGCCTCCGGCATGGGCCATCACATCGGCGACGAGAGCGTGAGCATCGAATGGTCGCAGATCTGCAACGACCTGATCGCCCGCGTGGTTTCGCTGTTTCCGACGAATTTCATCGGCGTATGCCAGCTGCCGCAATCGCCCGGCGTCGACCCGAAGAACTCGGCCGCCGAGCTCGAACGCTGCGTCAAGATGGGCTTCGTCGGCTGCAACCTCAATCCGGATCCGTCCGGCGGCTATTTCAATTCGCCGCCGATGACCGACAAGTCATGGTTCCCGCTCTACGAGAAGATGATCGAGCTCGACGTGCCCTGCATGATCCACGTTTCGGGCTGCTGCAATCCGGCGATGCACACCACCGGGTCCTATTATCTCAATGCCGACACCATGGTGTTCATGCAGGTCCTCCTGTCCGACCTGTTCAAGACCTTTCCCAAGCTGAAATTCATCATTCCGCATGGCGGCGGCGCGGTGCCGTTCCATTGGGGCCGTTTCCGCGGCATTGCGCTCAATAACGGCAAGCCGGAGCTGGCCGAGATCATGGGCAACAACATCTTCTTCGACACCTGCGTCTATCACCAGCCGGGCATCGACCTGCTGACCAAGGTGGTGCCGGTCGACAACATCCTGTTCGCCTCCGAGATGGTCGGCGCGGTCAAGGGCAACGATCCGCGGACCGGCTTCGGTTTCGACGACACCAAACGCTATGTCGACAAGTCGTCGCTCTCGGCGGCCGACAAGGCGAAGATTTTCGAGGGCAATGCGCGGCGGGTGTTTTCGCGGCTCAAGACGCCCGCCCACGCGCACGCGTGACCGGGCTCGCATCGCCGGCGTCGCGCCATAGCGCCCATGGAGCGGATTGCGCTTCAAGCCATGCCAGCGACAAACGCGGGCATTGGGAAGATCGATCCAGGGCCATGGACATAAGGCTTGCCATTGTCGTCATCTGAGTCGCCATCTGACAAAATCGTGAAAGCGCCGAGGGTGCGCAAAAGCCAGATCGTGCGCATTGGCGACCGCATGATCGAGACGCGCGGGCTGCGCGCCGGCTTCTGGACCGACCTCTATCACCGGTCGATGACCGTCAACTGGCCGATCTTCTTCGGCAGCGCCGCGCTCATCTTCATCCTTCTCAACACCGTGTTCGCGACATTCTTCTACCTGGGCGACCGGCCGATCGCCAATGTCAGCGAGGACCTGCCGCTCGGCCTGTTCTACTTCTCGATCGAGACGCTGGCGACGGTCGGCTACGGCGACATGCATCCGCAGACCAATTACGGCCACTTCGTCGCCACCGTGGAAATCTTCACCGGCATGAGCTTCCTCGCGGTGATGACCGGCCTGATCTTCGCCCGCTTCTCACGGCCGCGGGCGCGCTTCATCTTCGCCGATCACCCGGTGGTCGCCACCCACGAAGGCAAGCCGACGCTGATGATCCGCGTCGCCAATGCGCGCAACAACACGATCTCCCAGGCGACGTCGCGGCTGTGGCTGATACGGCTGGAAAACACCGCCGAAGGCCAGCAGCTGCGGCGCTATTATGAGCTCAAGCTCGAACGCCAGGAGCATCCGATGTTCGCGCTGACCTGGACGATTTTCCACATCATCGACGGCAAGAGTCCGTTGGCCACGATGACGGCGGACGATTTCGTCACATCCGACGCCGCCCTGGTGCTCAACGTCAGCGGCGTCGACGACAGCTCGGCGCAGCATCTCTACGCCCGCGCGCTCTATGCGCAGGACGATATCAAGTGGCAGCATCGCTACCGCGACATCACCAGCATTTCGGCGTCAGGCCGGCTGCTGATCGATTACAGCAAGTTCCACGACGTCACGCCTGAGTCGGGCTGACCGCCTGGCCGCATCCGCGCGCCGTCACTTCATGCGACGGTGACGACGATCTTGCCGAAATGCTGGTTGGCGCGCATCACGGCGAGCGCCTCGACGATGTCGTCGAGCCGGTAGGTCTTGTAGATCGGCAAGGAGAGCTTGCCGCTCTCGATCGCCGGCCACAGGTCGGCGCGCATCAGACGCACGACCTCGCGCACCTCCTCGGGCGTGCGGGTGCGGAACGTCACGCCGATATAGTCGATGCGCTTGAGCGCGTGCAGGTCGAAGTTGAATTCGCCCTTGGTGCCGCCGAGCCGGCCGACATTGACGATGCGGCCGAGGATCGCCGTCGCCTCGAGGTTCTGGTTGGCGACGCCGCCGGAAACGAGATCCACGATCAGGTTGACGCCCTTGCCGCCGGTCGCGTTCTTAACCGCTTCGGGCCACGTCGGGTCGGAAGAGTCGAGCGCGAGGTCGCAGCCGTATTCTTTCAGCTGCGCCCGGCGCGCCGGGTTGGTCGAGGTGCCGATCACCAGCGACGCGCCCATCAGCTTGCCGATCTGCATGCCCATCAGGCCGACGCCCGCGCTCGCGCCCTGCATCAGCATCGCCTCGCCGCGCTTGAGGCGGCCGGCGGTGATGACGGCGTTGTGCATGGTCTGCAACGCGACCGGAAAGCACGCGGCCTGCTCGTAAGTCATATTGTTGGCGGGGATGCGATGGACGCGGCCGGCGTCGGTGACGACATATTGCGCAAAGCCGCCGGGCGCCGAGCCCATGACGCGGTCGCCGGCCTTGAAGCCGGTCACCTCGCTGCCGACCGCCTCGACTTCGCCGGCGCATTCGAGGCCGATGCGTGCGCCGACGCCGCCGACCGGGCCGTGCTGGACGCCCGAGGCGACGAGGAGATCGGCCCGGTTGAGGCTCGAGGCGTGCACCCGGATCAGGACTTCATTCGGCTTGGGATTAGGCTTGGGCAGGTCGCGGACCTCGACACCGTTTTCGCCAAGAACTGCAGCTTTCATGGTCTTCCTCCCGTTACGCAGGGCGCTGTGCTAACGTATATGCCGTAGCAGAATGTACGGCGTGTCGGCCGCAGGCGGAACCCTGCGCTCATCCACGCTACGCTGCGAGGCGAAAAAAAATGAACGAGACCGTCCGCCCGCAAAAAATCGCCGCTTCGGCCTGTCCGCACGACTGTCCGTCGACGTGTGCGCTCGAGGTCGAGGTGCTCGACGCGCACACCATCGGCCGCGTCCGCGGCGCCGCGGATAATGCCTATACGGCCGGCGTGATCTGCGCCAAGGTCGCGCGCTACGCCGAGCGCGCGCACCATCCCGACCGCCTGATGCGTCCGCTGCGCCGCACCGGGCCGAAAGGCAGCGGCGACTTCGCGCCGATCTCCTGGGACGACGCGCTCGATCTGGTCGCCGAAGCGTTCCTGCGCGCCGAACAGGCGCACGGCTCCGAGGCGGTGTGGCCGTACTATTACGCCGGCACCATGGGCCTCGTCATGCGCGACGGCATGAACCGCCTGCGCCATGCCAAGAAGTATTCCGGCTTTTTCTCCACCATCTGCGTCAACCCGGCCTGGACCGGCTTCATTGCCGGCACCGGCAAGCTCGCCGGCACCGATCCGCGCGAGATGGCAAAATCCGATCTGGTGGTGATCTGGGGCACCAATGCGGCGAACACCCAGGTCAACGTGATGACGCATGCGACGCACGCGCGCAAGGAGCGCGGCGCCAAGATCGTGGTCGTCGATGTCTACATGAACGCCACCATGCGGCAGGCCGATCTGCCGGTGCTGATCCGGCCCGGCACCGACGGCGCGCTCGCCTGCGCGGTGATGCATTGCCTGTTTCGCGATGGCCGCGCCGACTGGGACTATCTGGAGCGCTATACCGACGCGCCGCGCGAGCTTGCCGCGCACCTGCGCACACGCGATCCGGCCTGGGCGTCGCGCCTCACCGGCTGCCCGGTCGAGACGATCGAGGAATTCGCCCGGCTGGTCGGCGAAAGGAAGCGCGCCTATTTCCGTCTCGGCTACGGCTTCTCGCGTTCGCGCAACGGCGCCATCAACATGCATGCGGCAAGCTGCATCGCCGCGGTCACCGGCGCCTGGCGCCACGAGGGCGGCGGCGCCTTTCACAACAACGGCGGGATTTTTCACCTCGACAAGGCTCTTATCGAGGGCGAGGACGTGCGCGATCCGGAAATCCGCATGCTCGACCAGTCGCGCATCGGTGGGATCCTGACCGGCGACGCCGACGCGCTGCGCGAGCGCGGACCGGTCACGGCGCTGCTGATCCAGAACACCAATCCGGTTTCGGTCGCGCCCGAGCAGGAGAAGGTCAAGCGCGGCTTCGCCCGCGACGACCTGTTCGTCTGCGTGCACGAGCAGTTCATGACCGACACCGCCAAGGTCGCCGACGTGATCCTGCCCGCCACCATGTTCGTCGAGCACGACGACTTCTATACCGCCGGGGGCAGCCAGTACATTTTGCTCGGGCCGAAGCTGATCGAGCCGCCCGGCGAGTGCCGCTCGAACCACGACGTGATCTGCGCACTGGCCCAAAAGCTCGGCGCCGAGCATGCGGGCTTCGCCACGACGCCGCGCGAGCTGATCGACGCCACGCTGCGGAAATCCGGCTGGGGCACGCTGGCCGAGCTCGAGGCCAACCGCTGGATCGATTGCCAGCCGGACTTCGCCACCGCGCATTATCTCGACGGCTTTGCCTATCCGGACGGCAAATTCCGCTTCAAGCCGGACTGGCCGAGCGTGCCGTTCACGCGCTGGCACCGCGTCCACGACTGCGCGGCGATACCGGCCTTGCCCGATCACTGGGACGCGATCGAGGAGGCGGACGCCGAGCATCCGTTCCGTCTCGCCACCTCGCCGGCGCGCGGCTTCCTCAACTCGTCCTTTACCGAAACGCCGACCTCGCTCGCCCGCGAGCGGCGGCCGGAGGTGATGATCAATCCCGAGGACGCCGCGGCCTTGGCGGTCGCCGACGGCGATGCGGTCGCGCTCGGCAATCACCGCGGCGAGGTGCAGCTCCACGCCAAGCTGTTCGACGGCGTGCGCCGCGGCGTGCTGATCGCGGAATCGCTGTGGCCCAATTCCGCCTACGCGGATGGCCGCGGCATCAACACGCTCACCGGCGCCGACCCGGTCGCGCCGTTCGGCGGCGCGGCGTTCCACGACAACAAGGTTTGGCTGCGCAAGGCGGCCTAGCCCCGCGCCCGCCGCTCATCGGGCTACGGCGTGTCATCGAGCGTCAGTCCCAGGATCAGGTAGCTCCACGACTTGCCGTGCGAGTCGAGATTGAGCGAGGCGTTGACGCCGCCTTCCAGCGCGTCGTGCATCACGATGTTGAGGCCGCAGAGGTGCTCGATGACGTATCGCGTCACCTCGCCGCGCGCCAGTGCGGGAAACGCGCGCTTGATGCGCTCGGCCGTCACGCTGCGCTTGAGCAGCTCGAAATCGGCCGGGTCAAGGACCCAGACATTGACGTTGGAAATGTTGCCTTTGTCGCCGGCGCGCGCGTGCGCGATGTCGCGGACGAAGCAGCGGGCGTTGCGGCTGGGGCTGCTCACGTGGTGAAGATCTCGAAACGCGGTTTGACCAGGTCGCGGTCGATCAGGACGGACTTGGTCATGACCGCCGGGGTGATGACGCCGCGAAAGCCGCCGCCTCCGGCGGGGCCGCAGCACAGCAGCGATTCGACCTCCCACAGCATCAGCTCCGCCTCCTCGCGGTTCGTGGTGCGCAGCGCGACGTGCAGCCGGACGTCCTCGCTGGCGGCCGCCGCGACGCCGGCCGTCGCGAACAGCGAGGCTGCGCCGATCAGGTCGATGCGAACATCCGATGTGATGCCATGCGGGCTCCTGAGCCTCGCGCCGACGATGTCGCCGGCAAGCCGGCCGCGCGCTGCGGCGGCAAGCCCGGCATAGCTGACGCCGGCTTCGGCCAGAAAGCCGGCGTCGAAGCCGACCGTGACCTTGAGCTGCGCGGGCCGCGTGCGTCCCGACGCGTTCGATACCGCCACGCGATCCCGGCCCGCCGCGGCGACGCGCACCCGGCTGAAATCGGCGGTGACATCGGGCGTCAGATACGCGGCCGGATCGTGCACCTCGTAAAGGAGCTGCTCCTTGACGGTCGCTTCGGTCACGCAACCGCCGCTGCCGGGGAGTTTGGTGATGACGGCGCTGCCGTCCGCCGCCACCTCGGCGATCGGATAGCCGCACCGCGCCAGATCGGGCACCTCCTTGGCGCCGGGATCGGCGAAATAGCCGCCGGTGATCTGCATCCCGCATTCCATCAGGTGGCCGACCAGCGTGCCGGCGCCGAGCACGGCCGCGTCGGTTTCGTCCCAGCCGTAGCGATGCATCAGCGGCGCTACATAGAGCGAAGGATCGGCGAGCCGGCCGCCGATGATGACGTCGGCTGCGGCTTCGAGCGCCGGCAGGATCGCCGCGGCGCCCAGATACGCGTTGGCGCCGACGATCGGGCGCCCGACATCGGCGAGCGTTCCGGGCTCGTCCATCAGCGGCCGGTCAGCGGCCATCAGTGCGGTGACGTCGTCGCCTTCGATGCACGCGATCCGCAGGCCGGCGATGCCGAGCGCGCGGGCAACATCGCGCGTGCGTTGCGCGGCCGCGCGCGGATTGGCCGCGCCCATGTTGGTGATGATCGTGGTGCCGGCGGCGCGGCAGGCCGGCAGCAGGGCGCGCATGCGGCGCTCGAGATGCACGTTGTAGCCGCGGCGCGGATCGGCCATGCGGTCGCGATGTGCGAAGGCGACGGTGCGCTCGCCGAGGCATTCGAGCACCATGGCATCGAGTTCGCCGCGTTGTGCCAGATCGACCGCCGGATCGAGCCGGTCGGCCGCAAACCCGGCGCCGGTGCCGATGCGAAACGTGTCCCGCCGCTTGCGCGCGCTTTCGCTCATGCTTTTGGCCACGTCCCGACATAGAGACCGCGCCCCATCAGGCCGTGCTCATCGTGCTCCACGGTCATGCCGGCGGCAGAGAAGGCGGCGCGGTGCTCTTCGGGCGTAAAGAGTCCCATCTCGTGCGCCTCGGTGAAATGCTCGACACCCTCGGCGGTGCCGACCAGATAGTGAAACACCGATTTGACGATGTTGCCGTCGCGCACGTAGTCGAACATGCGCACGATGGTGATGTCCGGCTTGTCGACGACATTCGCGCCGGGCGCCTTGGTGCGCGGCTTCCAGGCCGCCGGCGAAAAGTAAGGCTCGACAATGAGCACGCCGTCCGGCCGCACGTGACGCGCCATGGCGCCGACCGCAAGCGCGAGGCGCTCGGGCGTGCGCACATAGCCGACCGAGCTGAACAGTGACACCACTACGTCGAAGCGGCGGCCAAGGTCGAAGTTGACCATGTCGCCGTGATGAAAGCGGAGATCCGGGTGCTTGGATCGCGCGATCTCCAGCATGCCTCGATCGAGGTCGAGCCCCTCGATCGCATAGGCATCACGCAGGTGCTCGATGTGCCCGCCAGTGCCGCAGGCGACGTCGAGGAGCGTGTTGCCGGATGACGTCTTGTGGGCGGCGATGATGTCCTTGAGGCGCGCGGACTCGGCCTTGTAGTCCTTCCACCCGTAGATCGCGTCGTAGAACTGCTGGGATTTCGTGAACATCGCTTGCGCCCCAACGCCGAGCACTCAGGCCGTGCCCCAGACCTCGCGCGAGGTCTCGACGACGAGGCCGACCACAAGCGGCTATCACGCCGCCGCGACGCGGCCCGACCGCGCATAGGCCAACAGCGCGTCGTCGGCAACCGGGACGATCGGCGCAAAATCGCGATGCGCGATCCATTCCGGCCGCGTGAATTTGGTGATGTGGTTGGAGCAGGCGCACAGCGTCAGATATACGATCTTGCGCGGATACGGCGTGATGTTGGGCGGCGAGGCGTGCACCAGATTGCCGTGGAACATCAGCACCGAGCCGGGCTTGCCGGTCGGTGCCACGATGCCGCCCTCGGCGGCGAGCCGCGTCACGGTCTCCTTGTCGAGCGTCCACAGCGGATAGGACGTGGTCAGCGTGTCGTGACCGGCCGACAGCACGCCCTGCTTATGGCTCTTCGGGATCAGCAACAGCGGGCCGTTGATCGGCATCACCTCGTCGAGAAAAACCGCGATGTTCATCGCGCGCGGCTGCGGCATGCCGTCGTCGCGCGCCCAGGTGCCGTAGTCCTGGTGCCACTGCCAAACGTCGCCTTCGAACGCGGCCTTGGCATTGAGCTTGAACTGATGCACGTAGACGTCCTCGCCGAACAACTGTCGCAACGGTTCGACCAGCCGCGGATGGCAGGCCAGCAGGCGGAACGCCTCGTTGAAGGTATGGGCGGCAAACGCGGTGCGCGGCGCGCCGCTCTTCTCGCGCCACACTTCCTGGCGATCGAGCTTGAGAATTGCCTCCGCCTCCGCGCGTAGCTGGGCGATTTCCTGCTCGCTGAAGCAGCTCGGAAAGAACAAGTAACCTCGCTCGTCGAACTCGTGGAGTTGACTCGGCGATAGCTGCATGGCGTTTCCAGACGTGTTGTTGCCGGCCCGCCGCATCGGGCGGTTGGCCGATTGTTTGAAGGGCAATCTACCCGATATTTGCGGGATGATCCAGGATTTGGGCTGCCGGATCTGCACGCGTCGATCCGGCAGTTTTGCCGGCAACTATCGACGCGGCGGCGCCGCGCAATGCGCAAGTCCTTACGCCGATCCCCACACTTCGCGCGCGGTCTCGACGACGAGCGCGAGCTTGGCGATTTCGTCCGCGACCGTCATGGCGTTGCCGCCGATGCCGCTGGAGAAGCCGCATTGCGGCGACAGCGCAAGCTGCTCGAGCGGCGCGTAGCGGCTCGCCTCCTCGATACGGCGCTTGAGGTCGTCCTTGGCTTCGAGCCCGGGGCTTTTGGTGGTGACGAGGCCGAGCACGGCGATCTTGTCCTTGGGCAGGAAGCGCAGCGGCGCGAAGCTGCCGGCGCGCGGCGAGTCGTATTCGAGGAAATAGCCGTCGACATCGATTTCGTTGAAAAGCAGTTCCGCGATCGGCTCGTAGCCGCCTTCCGCGATCCAGGCGCCGGCGAAATTGCCGCGGCACAGGTGCATGCAGACGGTCATGTCCGCCGGCCGGTTGGCGACCGTCGCGTTAAGCAGCCTGGCGTAGGTTTTCGGCAGCGTCTGCGGGTCCTCGCCGATATTGGCGACCTGCCGGCGCAGCTCCGGATCGCACAGATAGGCCAGATTGACCTCGTCGATCTGCAGATAGCGGCAGCCCTGCCCCGCGAGGTCGCGGATTTCCGCGCGATAGACGTTGGCCAGATCCTCGTAGAACGCCTCCATTTCGGGATAGGCTCGCGCATCGATCGCCTCGCGGCCGCCGCGGAAGTGCACGATGGTCGGCGACGGAATGGTGATCTTCGCCGTACCCTTGGCGACCGACTTGAGGAACTTGAAATCGTCGACGAAAATCCCGCCGGGCCGCGACAGCTTGCCCGCGACCTGCAGCGACGGCGGGGTGTGATCGCGCGTGCCGGCGGCGGAATGGAACCGCACCGTCAGCCGCGACGCCATCGGCTTGACGTTGCCGATCTTGAGCAGGAAGTCGCGCTGCCAGGAATGCCGGTTGAACTCGCCGTCGGTCGCGAGCTTGAGCCCGATCTCCTCCTGCAGGCGCACCACGGCGCGGATCGCGTCGTGCTGGATGCGGGCAAGCTCGGCCGCGGCGATCTCGCCCTTGTCCGCTGCCGCCCGCGCCTCGATCAGCGCCTGCGGCCGGATCAGGCTGCCGACATGGTCGGCGCGGAAGGGCGGCTTCATGCGCTCCGACATGCGTCGCGGTCCCTTCGGGGTTCACGGCCCCATTGGATCAGGTTTCGCCCGTCATGCCATCCGTGTAAAAGGATGGCAACGATTGCACGAGGTCGGCCATGGCCGAATCCGAACCTTCGGTTCCGCAGGCATTAGGTTACGTCGGCGTCCGCGCCAAGGATTTGGGCGACTGGGCGAGCTATGGTTCGAGCCTGCTCGGCCTGCAGCGCATCGACAAATCGCGTTCGACGCTCGCTTGGCGCATGGACGACCGCAAGCAGCGTTTGATCGTCCACGCCGACGGCGGCGAGGGCATCGGCTTCTTCGGCTGGGAGGTCGCCGACGCCGCCGCGCTCGATGCGCTGGCGGCGCGTCTCGAAGCGGCGCGGATCAAGGTCGCCCGCGGCGCCCGCGCGCTCGCCGACGAGCGCCACGTCAAGGATTTGATCGTGCTCAGCGATCCGGTGGGCAACCGGCTCGAAATGTTTCACGGCGCCGAGACCACGGCCGAGCCGTTCAAGCCCGGCCGCGCGATCTCCGGCTTCCGCACCGGGCCGCTCGGCCTCGGCCATGTCGTGCTCAACGTCGACACGCCGGAGACGATCGACGCACTGATGTCGTTCTATCGCGACACCCTCGGCTTCCGCCTGACGGACCATTACGACCATCCGTTCGTCGCCCGCTTCCTTCATCTCAACCCGCGCCATCACAGCCTCGCCTTCATCCAGACCGGCAAGAACGCGGTGCATCACATCATGATGGAGGTTTTCAGCTTCGATGATGTCGGCCAGGCCTACGACATCGCTTTGGGCGAGGAAGGCCGCGTCGGGGTGACGCTCGGCCGCCACACCAGCGATTTCATCACGTCGTTCTATTCCTGGACGCCGTCCGCGTTCATGGTCGAGTACGGCTGGGGCGCGCGCTCGATCGACGTCGAGACCTGGCAGGTCTGCGAGCGCAAGGAAGGCCCCAGCATGTGGGGCCACGACCGCGTCTGGCTGTCGAAGGAGGACAACGCCAAGGCCCGCGCGCTGCGTCTCAAGAACGCGGCCGACGGCTTTCGCCGTCCGGTCCAGGTGATGGAGGGCAATTACGAGGTGATGTCCGGCGTCTGTCCGTGGTGGGACAGCGTGAAGTCGCGATCCGCGGCGGGTTGACGCGGCGCTGAGAAGCGATCGGCGCAGACAAGCAATCATGGACGCCCACGCCAGCACCAACGTTCACACCCGCCAGATCGCCGAATTCGTCTCGGGACTGAGTTACGAAAAAATTCCCGCCGAAGTCCGCGAGCGGATCAAATTGCTCATCCTCGATTCGCTCGGCTGCGCGGTCTACGGCGCCAACCTCGAATGGTGCCGCATCCTGCACGGCACCCTCGAGGCGCTCGATGCCACGCGCACGACCTCGATCTGGGGCACTGCAGCGCGGCTCTCCTCGGTCCACGCGGCGCTCCTCAACGGCACACAGGTGCAGGGTTTTGAGCTCGACGACGTGCACCGCAAGGCCGTGCTGCATGTCGGCGCGGTCACGCTGCCGGCGCTGATCGCGGTGGCGGAGAGCCATGCCAGGCTGTCCGGCCGCGATTTCCTCACCGCCGCCGTCGCCGGCTACGAGATCGGGCCGCGCGTCGGGCTGTGCATGGGCCAGGAACATATCGGCCAGGGTTGGCATTCCGGCGCCACGGTCGGCGTGTTCTCGGCGGCGGCGGGCGCCGCGCGGGCGCTGGCGCTCCCCGCCGACGCCACCGTGCACGCGCTCGGCATCGCCGGCACCCAGTCGGCCGGCCTGATGGCGGCGCAATACGGCGCCATGGTCAAGCGCATGCACGCAGGCCGGGCGGCGCAGAGCGGGCTTTACGCGGCGCTGCTGGCGGCCCAGGGTTTTACGGGGATCGTCGATGTGTTCGAGGCGCCCTATGGCGGCTTCTGCACGACCTTCTCGCGCTCGCAGGACCGCTTCAACCTGGCGCAGCTCAGCGCCGGGCTCGGCCAAAATTTCGAGACCATGCAGATCTCGCTCAAGTTCTATTCCTGCGTCGGCAGCAACCACACCACGCTCGACGCGCTGCGCGACATCCGCAAACGCCGGCCGTTCGCGCTCGAGGACGTCGAACAGATCGTAGTGCACGGCTCGCAGGTCACGGTCGATCACGTCGGCTGGCCCTACCAGCCCGACGGCCTGACCGCGGCGCAGCTCAACCTGCCGTTCTGCGTCGCGACGCTGCTCATGCGGGGCGACGCGTTCGTCGATGAATTCACGCCAGACTGCATCGACGACGAGGCCCGCATCGCCGTGTCGCGCAAGGTGACGGTCCAGCACGATCCGGCCATCACCGCGCTCGGGGCCGCGCATCGCCACAAGGTGCGCGTCGAGGTGCGTTTGCGCGACGGCTCGCTCGAGAGCGAGACGCGCGAGGCGCCGCGCGGCAGCGAGCAATCGTTCGCCGGCGCCGCGGATATTGTCGAGAAATTCCGCAAGCTGACTCGCGGCGTCATGGCGGCGCAGCAGCAGGAGGCGCTGATCGACAGCGTGATGAGGCTCGACGAGCTGGCGGATAGCCGCAGCCTCATCGAACTGCTGCGCGTTCCCCCGTTATCCTGAAAGCCCCCAACCCCGACGCGCGGACTAGGCGGGGCGGCGGATCATGCCGCGCTGCGGGTTGTAGCCGTAGACCGCGAGCATGAAGAACAACACCGTCGTGCCGGTCACGACGGCGGCCGCGACCGGCTCGAACATGCCGTACAGCGCGAAGCGGATCAGTTCCACCGCATAGGTGAAGGGGTTGGCGAGCGCCACGTAATAGATCGCCTCGGAGCCGCCTTCGCGCAGCTTCCACAACGGGTAGAGCGCCGAGGAGAAGAAGAACATCGGAAACATCACGAAATTCATGGCGCCGGCGAAATTCTCGACCTGCCGGATATAGACCGACAGGAACAGCCACAGCGCGCCCAGCATGAGGCCGGAAATGATCAGCGCCGGCAGCACCGCGAGCCAGTCGATGGGCTCGAACGTGACGTCGAACAGGATGCACACCGCGAGAAACACGTAGCAGGTGAGGACCGACAGCGCCGTCCCGGCCGCAAGCTTGCAGGCGAGCAACACCCAGCGCGGCAGCGGCGCGGTAAGCAGCAGCCGCATCACGCCCATCTCGCGGTCGTACACCATCGACAGCGAGGACTGCATGCCGTGGAACAGCAGGATGATGCCGAGCAGGCCCGGCACGATATAGACCTGGTAGGTGATGTAGGTCTTGTACGGCGGGATGATCGAGACGCCGAACACGTTGTAGAAGCCGGCGGCGAAAACCGCGAGCCACATCAGCGGGCGCACCAGCGCGGACAGGAGCCGGCCGCGCTGCTGCGCGAACTTGACGATCTCGCGGGTGGTGACCGCGCGCAGCGCGCGGAGCGCGTGGATGAGTTGCATGGATTCGCTTCGCTTCAGCCAGGCTGCTGATCGAGATGGCACGCCGACTCCGGCCTGTCGTCCCCCAGCGTATCGAGGTCGTTGGTCTGGTGCAAAAAGCCTTCGATCGGCGCGCTGGCGACCACCTCATAGGGCGCGGCGAGCAGGATCGCCTGGCGCACCTGATGGTCCCAGGGCCGCACGCTCACCGCAAGGCCCTTGTCGCCGTCGAAGCTGGCGTCGCCGAGGATGAAGGCGCGCTGCCGCGCAAAGTCGGCCGAGCGCGTGCGCAGCGCCGACTGCACGATCATCTTGACGGCGACCCAGGCGGCCCAGTCGGCGCCCTCCATGTGCCGTCCGCCGGATTTCTTGTCGAAGCGCGAGTTCACCTGCGGCGCGCCGTTGTGCTCCCAGGTCCAGTGCCAAGCCACCGGCGCGAGATCGATGCTGCCCAGCACCGGACGCGGCCGCGCCAGGCGATAGGGCACGGTGCGGGCAAAGTCGAAATCTTCGTCGGCGACGAACACCGCGTCGAAATCGCGGTTGATGGCGCTGAGCAGCGTGGGATCGTTCTGCTCGCGGTCGCGCGGATCGGTGCCGGGCTTGAAATGCTGGCGGGCGAGGATGCGGGCGCCGAACTTCTTTGCCGAGTGCTCGAACGCCGCCGCCATCGCGGCGTCGGCCGGCGACGGGCCTTCGAACACCAGCAGATTGCTCCATTTGCGCGACACGACGTATTGCACAAGGCCGTCCATGAGCTGGGCGCGGCTCGGATGAACGTGGACGAACTCGGCCGCGCACAGGTCGCGGCGCAATGCGTCGTCCGGCTCCGAGACGTTGAACAGCAGCACGTCGCGGCCGCGGACCGCCGCGGCGAGCGCCGTGTAAGCCTCGGCCGGCGCGTCGATCAGGAAGAAATGCGTGCCGGCCGCCAGCGCCGACAGCACGGCGGGCGCGACCTGCGCCGGCGTTTCGGCGACGATTCGATCGAGCGCAAAATCTGTATGCAGCACGCGCGTCAGCACCGCCGCCTCGTCGACGCCGACCTCGGCGCCCGCGAACGGATGCTCGCGCGTCTTGAGGATGATGCGCTCATAGGCGCGGATCGGCTCGTAGCGCGGGTCACCGGCGACCTCGACGAAGCCGATCTTCACGTGCTGCGGCGCGGGCGGCTGGGCGGGAGCCGGCGCGTTCTGTGCGACGGCTACCGCGATTGAGCCGAGAAGCAACAGCAACGCGAGCGCGCCGTGCCGGGAAGCCGTGCCGCCGCGTCGCGCACTATTCATCGACGACGATGCCCCAGGGCACGCGGCCGACCGGAATGGAGATCCTCGGCTTGCGGCTCGCCGTATCGACGATGGTGACGTCGTCGCCGAGGCCGTTGGCGACATAGAGGGTCTTCTCGTCGCGCGACAGCGTGATGCCCCAGGAGCGCTTGCCGACCAGGATGTAGGCTTCGACCCTGCGGCTCGGCACGTCGACCACGGCGACATGCGCGGCGTGGCCGAGCGTCACGTAGGCGGTCTTGCCGTCCCTGGTCATGGTCAGCCCGACCGGCGTCACGTCGGATTTGCGCATGCCCGGCGGCAAGAACTCGATCTTGCCGGCGACCACGAATTTCTCGCGGTCGATGATGTAGACCTCGCCCGACAGCTCGGTCGTCACCCACAGCTCCTTGCCGTCGGGCGTCGCGGCGAAACGGCGCGGGCGGGTGCCGACGACCACGTCCTGCGTGACGTAGCCGCCCTCGGCGTCGATCTGGTGCACCAGGTCGCCGACTTCCGAGGTGACATAGACGGTCTTGCCGTCGGCGCTGACCAGCACGCCTTCCGGCTCGGCGCCGGTCGGCACCTCCTTGACGATGATGTTCTGGTCGATGTCGATGATGGAGACCGACGAGGCTTCTTCGTCCGACACGTAGATGCGGCGGCGCTGCTCGTCGATGGCGAAGGTTTCGGGGCTCGGCCCGGTCGCGAGCTTGCCGACCACCCGGCCTTTGGCGACGTCGAGCACATCGATGACGTCGTCGTCGCCGCAGGCTATGTAGAGCCTGGTGTGGTCGGCGCTGAAATGCATGTCGCGCGGCCGCCGCGACACCTTGATGTCGTCGACCACCTTGTCGGTCTTGGGATCGATGACGATGATATTGTTGGTCTTCTCGTTGCTGACGTAGATGAGGCCGGTATCCTTGGCCTCGGCGGTCGCAAGCGTCATCGCCGAGAGCACAGCGAGAGCCAGTCCACGCATTTGCACGGCCGTTTATTGCATCGCCGCCAGCCTACGTCTTAATAAGGACGACGGGCAAGGCAAGGGTCGGGGAACTCATGGCAACACAAGAAGGCACGCCGGCGCTCCTGCTCGACAACGTGGTCAAGACCTATGGCGCGATCCGCGCCGTGGACGGCGTCAGCCTCAAGGCATCCCCCGGCGAGTTCATCGCGCTGCTCGGCCCGAACGGCGCCGGCAAGACCACGCTGTTTCAGCTGTTGTCCGGACTGTTCGTGCCCGATTCCGGTCGCATCGAGATCATGGGCCAGGACATGCGGCGCAATCCGGTGCCGGCTTTGGCCAAGCTCGGCATCGTCTTTCAGCAGCCCACGCTCGACCTCGAGCTCTCGGTGACCGGCAATCTGCTGTTCCACGCCGGCTTGCACGGCATCGCCCGCGCCGTCGCCAAGCCGCGCATCGAACAAGAGCTGGCGCGGCTCGGGCTTGCGGAACGCGCGCACGACAAGACGTCGCAATTGAGCGGCGGCAACCGCCGGCGCGTCGAGCTCGCGCGCGCCTTGCTGCACGAGCCGCGCGTCTTGCTCATGGACGAACCGACGGTCGGCCTCGATCCGGCAAGCCGCAGCGATCTCCTCAAGCTCATGCTGCGCATGCGCCGGGAGCGCTCGGTCGCGGTGCTGTGGGCGACCCATCTGTGCGACGAGGTGCCCGACGCGGACCGCGCCGTCGTGCTCCATCGCGGCAAGGTTTTGGCCGACACCACGCCGGCGCAACTGGTCGCGGCGTCCGGCCAGCCGACGGTCGAGCAGGCCTTCTTGGCGATGACCGGGCCCGCCGCGGCTTGAATCATTCTGCCGCCCCGGCACGTGGGTGGGGATCACCGCTTAGGCGGCAACAGCGGCGAGCCCATGCGGCGGAACTCGACATGCTGGGCCTGGCGCAGTGCCTGCGTCATCTCGATCTTGGCGGTGCCGGGCTCGGATCGGTCGCCTTCCGGCAAGGTCTCGGCGGCCTTCGCTTCGCTCTGGCTCTGGTCGGCCGCGAGATCTTCGGCGGTGCCTTCCTGCGGATGGCCGGACATGATCTCGTCGCGCGCCTTGATCGAGCGGTCGGCGAGCGGCCGCGAATACGGCAGGCGGAACGAGCGCGGCACGCCGGAGGGCACATTGTTGGCGTCGACCGCCTCGACCCACAGATAGACCGCGCCGCGCTCGCCGAGCTTGGCATCGGGCTCGACCACGCGCGTCCACAGCAGTTGGAATTTCGGCGGCAGCGGCCCGGCGCCAGGCCAGCCGAGCAGGCTCGTGGTCGCGAAGAAGGCCTCGACGAAGAACGCCGAGGTCACCACGATCGCGCCGGCCTTGACCCACCAGGCGATGCGCGCGTTGAGCCCCATGGCGAGCAGCAGCACGGCGAGCACGACGTAGGCGGCGCAGACGGCAAGCACGGTCGCGGTCATCGCCGCCTCACTTCGCCGAGCGCCGTACGCTTCGCGTCAGCTGGATGAGCGACTTTTCGCGATGATTGACGTCGATGACATCGCCGTTCTCGGCAAGCCGGAAGCGCACCGCCGTCAGTTCCTCGCCGGTATGGTCGAGGCTGAGCGTGTCGTAGGAGACGACCTGGACGGTCGGATTGATCTTCTCGACCTTCACGCTCACGGGCACCGGCTGCCCGGTGGTGGCGAGATAATGATTGACGTCGATGATGTATTCGCCGGCCACGATGCCGCGGATGCTGATCGTCTCCTGACGCATCGGGCTGGTCACCTTTCTGCCGTTCACGGTGACCGTATTGTTGATGCCGCCGCGATCGTCGCGGTCGAGCACCATGAAACCCGCTTCGCGCTCGTGATACCAGACGATGTTGCCGAGCGGATCCTCGGCGTAGAGATCGATGTCGTCCGGATGGTTGTCGGGCCACGCCATGGTGATGATGAACTCGGCCTTGGTGTCGATCTTGCCGGACTTCGCCTCCGGGTTCATGGCCAGCAGCGCGATGAAGAACAGGAAGGCGACGACCTGCAGCGCCTTGAACAGCATGACGCTGAACGGGTCGAACGGCCTTTCGCGCGGATAGTTGCCGAAATTATCCATCGCCCGCTCGCTCGAGCGTCGACACCACGAAAACCTCGGTCAGGTCGGTCGCCAGCGCGAACAGTTTTTGGGTCGCCTCGTCCAGCATGTAGTACTGCGTCTGCACCAGGATCGAGCCGATCAGGCCGGTGAGCGTCGCATACATGGCAACCGCCATGCCGTCGCTCATCAGGCCCATCGAGCTCTTCACCGAGGCGTGGTCGGCGGCATCGAGCCCGGCGATCGGCGCCAGCATGAGGATGAAGCCGATGATGGTGCCGAGCAGGCCGAGCTTCATGAGGCTGTCGCTGGCGAACGAGCCAAGCTGATTGGGCCCGCGCAGCGCGTCGGCGAGGCCGCGCAGCAGCAGCGTCTGGTCGAGCCGGTGATGGCCCTGCAGGCGGGCTTTTAGGATGAGATTGCGGATATGGGCGGTGATCAGGCCGCGCGGCAGCGTCGTGCCCTCCGCCGTCACCACGTCCTCGCCGGCCGTCTTGAAGCCGGCGGCGCCCCGGCCGACCAGCGCCGACACGCGATGCGCGCTGTCGAGCTCGCGCGAGATGACCATCGTGCGCATCAGGCAGTGCAGCGAGCTTGCGATGTAAAGCAGCGTGATGATCGCCGAAATATAGGTCTTGTCGCTCGCCAGCATCAGCTGGAACAGCCCGTAATGCCAGGCCAGCACGAAACCGAAGCCGGACACGCCGGTGAACATCAGCCAGCGCAACAGCGGCAGATGATCGGACGGAAACTCGCTTCGCAGGCTCACGCTCATTGCAGATCATCGCCGCGGTATTGATGGCCGAGACCTGCGGATAGTGGCGCAGGCGCTCCGCCTGTCAAGGTTGCCTTCCCCCGCGCGAAAAGGCGATACTTCGGTCCACGAAGAAACGGGGAAAGGACGTGTCGATGCGCCTCGTCATGATCGCGGCGCTCGCCCTCGTTGGCGGGCCGGCTTTGGCGCAGGACAAGCCGGCGCGGTTTTGGAATCTGACCCAGGAGACGATCTCGGAATTCTACCTGGCTCCCGCGGGCACCACGGCTTGGGGACCGAACCAGTGCAAGAACGACAAGGACGGCACGGTCGATCCGGACGAACGCTTGCGCATCACCAACGTGCCGTCCGGCGTCTACGATGCCAAGCTGAAGGATACCGCCGGGCGCATCTGCACCGTTCGCAACATCAAGGTCGAACCCGGGCAGATCTTCTCCATCGAGGAGAAGGAGCTCACATCGTGCACTAAGCCGTAGAAATCCAGGCTACGGCAGAGTCACGACAGCAGTTCGAGCTTGCCGCCGACCGGAATGTTCGGCGCCGACTGGTTCTCGGTGATGACCAGTTCGAACTCGCTGCCGCGGCGCTGCCACTGGCCGGCGACCAGCGGCGTCTTGGTGACATTCTTGACCGGCAGGCCGGTCCACTTCACCGGGCCGACCATCGACTGGTAGTCGGTGGCGATGATGGCATCGAGGATGGCCTTGGGCTCGATGCTCTTGGTGCGCTTGAGCACGTCGATCGCCACCTCGAACAAGGCGTGCTGATAGCCGATCGGCTGCGTCCACGGCCGCTTGGTGGCATCCACATAGGCGTCGGTCAATTGGCGCGCGCTCTGGCCGGTCAGGCCGGATTTGTACGGAAAATTCGGGGTCCACCAGATTTCGGTGGTCAAGCCGTTGCCGCGCGGCCCGAGCGCGCTCACCGCGGACGGAAACAGCATCGCCTTGCCGATCGTCACCACCTTGGGATGAAAACCCTGCTGCGCGGCCTGCGACCAGAACGTCGCGAAGTCGGGCGGGATCATGTTGCCGACCACGATCTCGGCGCCGGCCTGCTTGAACCGCGATATCTGCGAGGTGAAGTCGCTGTTCATCACCTGGTAGCGGCCGGGATCGATGATCTTGTAGCCGGCCTTGATGAGCGCCGGCGGCAGGCCGCGCTGCGGATCGCCCCAGGCATTGCCGTCGGCATCGTTGGGGAACAGGCCGCCCATCACCTTGTTGGTCGGCGCCGAGTCCCACATCGGCAGATACGACGCGATCACGTCTTCCAGGCCCCAGAAGAAGTGGTAGGTCCAGGTGAAGCCCTTTTTCGGATCGCCGTTGCGGCCGAAGAAATAGGGCTGCCACGGACAATTCGTGGTCACGCAAGGCACCTCGTTGGCCTCGGCCTGGTCGGCGACCGGATCGGTGGTGTCGGGCGCCGAGGAGGCGAGGATGAGATCGACCTTGTCGTGCAGGATCAGTTCGGAGGCGACTTCGGCGGCGCGGGTACCGCTCGACTGGCTGTCCTTGCTGATGATGTCCACCGGATAGGTCTTGCCGCCGCTTTGCAGCCCCGGCTTGAGAATGGCTTTCATCTGATCGAGGATGAAGCCGTCGGATTCGCCGAAGCCGGCAAGCGGCCCGGTCTTCGGGCTGACGTGCCCGATCTTGATGGCCTTCGACTGCGCGTTGGCCGGGATGACGCGCAGGATCGCTGGCGCCGCGATGGCGCCGAGGCCGCCGGCCAGCACGGCGCGGCGGTCGAGCGAGGCCTTGGTCGAAGATTTTTTGAAATCGGCGTCCATCGGGACTCTCCTGTCGTCGCGTGCACTGTTCCCCTTTGCGGGGAAGTCAGACATCGCGCATGGCCTTGAGGTGCTGCATCACTCTGGCGCGTAGCGCCGACTGCGCCTCGGCGCTCCACTTGCGAAAGCCTTGGCCGGATTTGAACCCCAACTTGCCGTCCGCGACAAGCTTTTCCAGGTAGGGCGAAGGTGCGGGCCGGCTGTCGATCGCCGGCAGCACGATCTTGTGGATGGCGAGCGTGAGGTCGGTCCCGACCTGGTCGGCGTTCTCGATCGGGCCGAGCACGGCTAGGCGCCGCCCGAACGAGGCCTTGACGACGGCATCGACCGTCTCGGCATCGCAGATGCCGTGCTCGACCAGCGCGATCGCCTCGCGCCACAGCGCGTGCTGCAGCCGGTTGCCGATGAAGCCCGGCACGTCCTTCCTGACGTGGGCCGGCTTCTTGCCGGCCGCCTCGTGCAGCGCCATGGTCCAGGCGACCGCTTGGGGCGAGGTCCATTGCGTCTCGATCACTTCCACCAGCGGCACCAGGAACGGCGGATTCCACCAATGCGTGCCGAGCGCCCGCTCGCGCTGTTGCAGACCCTGCATGATCGAGGTGATCGGAATGACCGAAGTGTTGCTGGCAACGATCGCGTCGGGCCGCACGTGGCGCTCGATGTCGGCAAACAGTTTTTGCTTGAGCGCCAGGTTCTCGGAAACCGCCTCGACAACGTAGTCGGCGTCGCGCACCGCGGCGGCGAGATCGGCGCACGGATTGACGCGCGCCGCCGCGCTTTCGTCCTCGCCGAGATCGCGCAGGTTCGCGGCGATCCGCGATTTCGCCGTTTCGAGATTCTGCGCCACCGTGTCGGTGATCGCCACGTCATGGCCGGCGAGCGCAAAGACCTGCGCGATACCGTGGCCCATCAGGCCGGCGCCGACCACCGCGATGCGCGCCTTCGCCATCGTCAGCCCGCCGTATAGCCGCCGTCGGCGTAAAGGATGTGGCCGGTATAAAAATCCGACGCCTTGGAGGCGAGGAACAGCAGCGGCCCGGCGAGGTCGGACGGCTCGCCGAGACGGCCCTTGGGGACGCGGGCGATAAAGCCCTTGCGCACCGCCGTCGCGCGCTCGTTGTCCTCGTACATCCATGCCGTCAGCGGCGAGCGGAAGACCGTCGGCCCAATGGCGTTGACGGTGATGCCGGTGTCGCCCCATTCGCAGCCCAGCGCCTTGGTGATGCCGTCGATCGCGGATTTCGAGCCGCAATATGCGGTGTAGCCGGCCGGATGGCCCAACAGCCCGCGCGCCGAAGACATGAAGATGACCTTGCCGCCGCGGCCCTGCGCCAGCATCTGCTTGCCGGCGGCGCGCGCCATCAGCCAGGATTGCGTGACGTTGACGTCCATCACCTCGGCGAATGCCTCGGGCGGCTGATCGACGATTTTCTGCACCTTGTTGATGCCCGAGGCGAGCACGACGATGTCGACGCCGCCGAACTGCCGCACCGCTGCCTCGACGATCTTGTCGCAATTGGCCGCCGAGCTCGGCCGCATGTTGACGGCCTCGACCTTGGCGCCGAGCGTCTCGCATGCGGCCGCGACCTTCTTGAGCGCCTCGGCGCCGCCGGCCGAGAGCACGACGTTGCAGCCGGCGCCGGCCAGCACCTGCGCGGCGAGCGCGCCGAACGCCCCGGTCGCGCCGGTGACAATCGCGGTCTTGCCGCGGACGTCGAATAGCGACAGCGGATTCTTCAAAAAATCTTCGGACATGGACGAATTCTCACTTTTGCATTGCCGGCTTCGCGTTGCGTTGACTGCTTCGTCATGCCCGGCCTCGTGACGGGCATCCACGTCTTCCTTCCGAAAAGACTTGGCCTTCAAGAAAGTCTTGGCCTTCAAGAAAGACGTGGATCGCCGGGTCAAGCCCGGCCATGATGCCTGCGGCGTCACTTCACCGGCGCGACCGCGACCGCGATGGTGCAGACCTCGTTGCTGCGATTGACGATCTCGCGGCTCTCGTTGGGGCCGATATAGCAGGCATCGCCCTGCCGGATGACGCTCTCCTTGCCGCCGACGATCACCGTGAGCTCGCCCGCCAGCACGTAGTAGATCTTCTCCGGCGGCGAAGCGTCCGGTCCGGCGCCGCCGCCCGGCAGGAAATGCGAGATGCCAAACACCAGCGTCTGCGAGCCGCCCATCTCGGCGCCGAACACGCGGAACGACTTATAGCCGCGATGGTTCGGCGCCTCGTATGATTTCGCTTCCGAGAATTTCCGCACGATCATCAGAACTTCTCCCCTTTCTCGATGCGATACGAGCCCTTCGGATCGAAGATCGCAACCAGACGGATGATGCAGCCGTCGCCGCGCTCCCAGTTCCACGGGAACAGCGCGAAGGTGCAGCGCCGGCCGGTGACCTTGTCGATGTCGCCGCCGACATTCTCGATGCCCAGAATGCCGTTCTTGAACAGGATGCGGTGCACCGGCTCCCAGTCCGGGAAATCCGCTTTCCAGTCGCGGCCGCCGGACCACTTCTTGTATTCGTCGGCGAGATGCGGGTGCAGCGGCCCGTTGCGCTGCGGACCGATGGCGGTGGCGAGCGGGTGATCGTTGGCCTGCGTATCGTGGCCGACCACCTTCACCTTCTTCTCGACGAACCACTCGCCGGCCGACGGCACGAAGCCGGGCGAGCGGCAGAAATAGTCCTCGTTGTCCTCATAGAGCTTGTGCCAGCCGGTATTGACGATCACGACGTCGCGCGGCCGCACCACCTTGCCGGCCGCCTTTTCCAGGTCGTCGTAGGTGATCTGCTCCCATTTCTTCTTCGGCAGCGAGATCACGATGCCGGAGCCGAAGAAATGCGGCAGCGGCACCTCGTCGATGAACGGCGTGCCCTGCACGACATGCGCCGGCGCGTCGATATGCGTCGTATTGTGCATCGAGGTGGTGATGCGCTGCGACAGCACACCCGACTTCGCCATGTAATGGATGCGCTCGATCTTGACGTCTTCGAAATAGGGCCAGTTCGGCGACTGGTAGCCGAAGCGATGGGACAGGTTGTAGAACTCGAGGCCCATCGAATTGTTGAGGTTTTCCTCCAATTCGACGCCGCGTATCTTCTTGACCACCGACTCCTCCCTCGCACGCCCACTCGATGCAATGCCTATAGCATTGGGCAGTGTACCATTGCACCGGATATGGCTATAGAGCCGTCGCTGTCGAGGCGGCGCAAGCCTGGGCGGACGGGGAAACGATCGGGGAAAGCATGGTCCGCAAAATCGCGCTTGAAGAGCATTTTTTGTGCCCGGGGTTCGTCGACTACTGGAATCCGACCACGGTGGACCTTCCGGCGGAACGGCGCGCCGCGGCGCTCGCGCGTTTGACCGATTTCGGCGAAACCCGCCTCGCTGCGATGGACCAGGCCGGCATTGCGCGCGCGGTGCTCGGCTTGACCGGGCCCGGCGTGCAGGCGGAGCGCGACACGGCGACCGCGGTCCGCAATGCGCGCGCCGCCAACGACTTTCTGGCGCGCGAAATCGCGCGGCGGCCGGACCGCTACTCGGGCTTCGCGCATCTTGCCATGCAGGATGCGCGCGCCGCGGCCGACGAGCTCGAGCGCTGCATGCGGGAGCTGAAGTTCTGCGGCGCCATGATTAACGGCCACACCAACGGTCAATACCTCGATGATGCCGCGCTCCATCCATTCTGGGAACGCGCCGAAGCCTTGGGAGCGCTCATTTATCTGCACCCGGTCGATCCGGTGACACCGGCGCCGGCGCTGGAGGGCCATCGCGGGCTGCGCCGCGCCACGTGGGAATGGACCTTTGAGACCGGATCGCACGCGCTGCGCCTGATCTTCGGCGGCCTGTTCGACAAGTTTCCCCGCGCGCGCCTCGGCCTCGGCCATCTCGGCGAGACCATACCCTTCCTGTTGTGGCGCTTCGACAGCCGCGCCGGACCGGATTTCTACGCGATCAAGCTTCGCAAGCCGCCGTCGCAATATTTCAAGGACAACTTCGTGGTCGCGACGTCGGGCATGTGCTCGGCCGAGCCGCTCAATTGCACGATCGCGGCGCTAGGACATGAGCGGGTGATGTTCGCGGCCGACTATCCGTTCGAGTCGGCGCGGGAGGCCGGCGAATTCATGGACCGCGTGCCGCTCGCCGAGCCGGTGCGCGAGGACATCGCTTTCAACAATGCCGCAAGGTATCTCGGCATCGGCCCGTCATCGTGAGGCGCCCGAGCCGCCGGCCCTTCGAGGGCCGCTTCGCGGCCGCCTCAGGGTGACGAGACAAAAACGCGTTCATGCCCACCGTCCTCATCGTCGATATTCACGCCGAGATGTATCGCGATCGGCTGCGCCGGGAATTTCCGGCGCTGCAATTCGCGCTGTTCCAAAACGGGCGCGAGGTGACCGGCGACCTCTCCGACATCGACGTGATGATCATGTTCGGCATCGAGGTGCAGGATTTCATGCTCAAGGGCGCGCCGCGGCTCAAATGGATTCAGTCGCTGGCAACCGGCGTCGATCATTTCCTGCGCTGTCCGTCGCTGCGGCCGCAGGTGCTGATCACCAGCGGGCGCGGCATTCACGGCCCGCCGATGCGCGAGCAGGTGGTCTATCTGATGATGGCGGCAAGCCGCGACGCCGTGCGCCAGGTCGGCGACCAGCAGGCGCATGTCTGGGAGCGGCGGCTCTGGAGCACGCTGCAAGGCAAGACCGCGGCGATCGCCGGCGTCGGCGTGGTCGGCACCGCCATCGCGGAGCTCCTCAAGGCGTTCGGCATGCACGTCATCGGCGTCACGCGCACGCCGCGCCAGGTCGCCGGCTTCGACGAGATGATCGCGACCGACCGGCTGCCCGACGCGGCGCGGCGCGCCGACTATCTCATCAACATGCTACCGGCGAGCGACAACAACATCGGCATATTCGACGCCGCGGTGTTCGGCGCCATGAAACCTTCGGCCTATTACATCAGCGCCGGCCGCGGCCAGACCGTGAACGAGGCGGCACTCCTTGCCGCGTTGCGCGAGCGCCGCATCGCCGGCGCCGGCCTTGAAGTGTTCGAGACCGAGCCGCTGCCGCCGGACAGCCCGTTCTGGGGGCTGCCGAACGTGTTCATCACGCCGCATGTCGGCGGCTATGTCATCGAATACGAGGACTTCATCATGCCGCTGATCCTCGACAACATGCGGCTGTTCCTCGCCGGCCGGCAGGGCGAGATGCGCAACATCGTCGCACGTTGAAGCCGCGGCGGGACGGCGATCGGCCAAGCGCCCCGGCGGCGGTTTCCATCGCGCCCGAATTATTGCAAAATCGCCGTTCCGGGCCGCCCGCGCGCTTACGGGGATATGCCCCGCGCGGAACCGGCCACGCGCTTGCCGCGCGCAATAAGGAGGACGCCATGGCGCTCGCCCAGGTCAAATTCCCGGTCATCCTGTTCGCTGCGGCGCAGCTCCTCAAGATGGCGGCGTGGCGCAACGCGGATTTCAAGGCGCGCGTAAAGGAGAAGAACCTCGTCGCCCAGATCATGACGCGCGACGAGGAGATCGGGCGCTGGTTTCAATTCAACGGCGGCAGGATCACCTCGGGCGCCGGGCTGCACGCCAGCCCCGACATCAAGCTGATGTTCAAGAACGCCGCGATCGGCGCTTCGCTGTTGATGCCGCCGATCAACTGGCTCGACCAGATCAACGCGCAGAAGGATTTCGTGCTCACCGTCGAGGGTTCCGACGCGCTCGCCAACTGGTTCGCGCAGACGCTGATGATGGCGCAGTCGGCCGGCCTCAAATACGGCACCAGGCTCGGCCGCGGCGCCATGCGCTACTGCAACATGACCAACGGCGGGCCGGTCTTCGTCGACGTCAAAAACGACAAGATCGTGCGCCTGACGCCGATCGACCTCACCGCGGAAGACGGCGCGTCGTGGACCATCGCGGCCAGGGGCCAGAAACTGACGCCGCCGCGCAAGACCACGCTGGCGCCGCACGGCCAGAACGCGAAATCGATCGTCTACTCGCCCGACCGCCTGCTCTACCCGATGAAGCGCGTCGACTTCGATCCGAACGGCGAGCGCAATCCGGGAAACCGCGGCAAATCCGGCTACGTGCGCATCTCCTGGGACGAGGCGATCAAGCTCGTCACCGACGAGATCAAGCGCCAGAAGCGCGAGTACGGTCCCGGCGCCATCACCTTCTCGCACGGCTCGCATCACACCTGGGGCAATATCGGCTACTACCTCTCGGCGCTGTTCCGCTTCGCCAACGCGGTCGGCATGACGCGCATCCACCACAATCCCGATTCGTGGGAAGGCTGGTACTGGGGCGCGGTGCATCACTGGGGCCATACGCTGCGCGTCGGCCAGTCCGAAACCTACGGCACGGTCGAGGACTGCCTGCAGAACTGCGACATGATCGTGTCGTGGGCCGCCGACCCCGAATCGACGTCAGGCTCCTACGGCGCGCAAGAAGGCACCACGCGGCGGCAATGGCTGAAGAACCCGCAGCTTGGGGTCAAGGTCGTGCACGTCGATCCGTACTACAACGCGACCGCCCAATTCCTGCCCGGCAAATGGTTCGCGCCGCGGCCGACCACCTCGGTCGCGATGGCGATGGCGATCGCCTACGTCTGGATCAAGGAAGGCCTCTACGACAAGGAGTACGTCAAGACCCACACGGTCGGCTTCGACAAGTGGCAGGCATATCTGGTCGGCGAGGACGACGGCGTCGCCAAGACGCCCGAATGGCAGGAGAAGGAAACCGGCGTTCCGGCGAAGGATGTGCGCGCGCTGGCGCGCGAGTGGGGGCGCAAGCGCGTCTACCTCGCGCCCGGCGGCTGGGGCAACGGCCACGGCGGCGCCTGCCGCAACCAGACCGGCGTGCAATGGGCGCGCGTCATGGTCTGTTTGGTTGCCATGCAGGGCCTCGGCAAGCCCGGCATCAACATGGGCAACCTGCAATGGGGCACGCCGATCGACTTCAATTTCTATTTCCCCGGCTATGCCGACGGCGGCATGTCGGGCGACCTTGAAAACACGGCGATGCCGGTCGAGCTCTACCAGCGCATGCCGCAGCTGCCGACCATGAACTCGAACGGCCAGCGCATCCCGCGTATTTTCGTGCCCGAAGCGATCATCGACGGCAAGGCCGAAGGGTATCCGTGGGTCGGCAAGTCGATCGAGCACCAGTTCGCGCGGTTCATGTATCCGGCGCCCGGCCATTCGCCGGTGCACATGCTCTACAAATACGGCGGCTCGATCCTCTCGACCATGAACAACACCAACCGCTGGGTGCGGATGTATCAGTCGCCGAACCTCGAATTCGTCGTCAACCAGTCGATCTGGTTCGAGGGCGAAGCCAAGTTCGCCGACGTGATCCTGCCGGCCTGCACCAATTTCGAGCGCACCGATATCAGCGAATGGGCGGGCCTCGGCGGCTACGGCCACCACGGCCAGCAGCAGCTCAACCACCGCATGATCGTGTTCCAGGCGCCGGCGATCAAGCCGCTCGGCGAATCGCGATCCGATTTCTGGATCTTCAACGAGCTCGCCAAGCCGCTCGGCCTCTCCAACTATTTCTCCGAAGGCGTCAACGAGATCGACTGGGTCAAGCGCGTGTTCCTCGCCTCCGACCTGCCCAAGCACATCTCATGGAAGAAGTTCCTGAGGCGCGGCTATTTCGTGGTGCCGGCCGAGAAGGAAAAGCTGCGCGCGCCGGTGTCGTTCCGCTGGTTCTTCGAGAACCGCAAGAAGGACGTGCCGGAAGCGCAGCCGCTGCCGTCCGACTACACCGAGGAGTATCTGCGCGGGCTGCAGACGCAGTCCGGCAAGCTCGAGTTTGAGTGCAACTCGCTCAAGCGCTTCAACGATCCGGAACGGCCGCCGATCGTCAAGTATGAGCCGTCGTGGGAAGGCGCGCATTCGGGCGAGCTGTTCGAGCGCTATCCGCTGCAACTGCTCACGCCGCACTCCAAATACTCGTTCCACACCCAGGGCGACGGCAAGGATTCGTTCCTGCTCAACATCGAGGACCATCGCGTCAAGGTCGACGGCTACTATTACTGGATCATGCGGCTCAACGCCGAGGACGCCAAGGCGCGCGGCATCAACAAGCATGACCTCGTCAAAGTGTTCAACGACCGCGGCGCGGTGATCTGCGCCGCGCTGCCGACGCAGCGCCTGCCGCGCGGCGTCGCCCACGGCTACGAGTCCTCCGCCGTCTACGACCCGATGGGCGAGCCCGGAAAGTCGGTCGACCGCGGCGGCTGCCTCAACCTCCTCACCCCCGAGCGCACGCAGACCAAATCGACGCATTCGCTCGCCGGCTCGAACTCGCTGGTTCAGGTCGAGTTGTGGGACGGCCGCATCGAGCACATGTCGGCGGCCTTCGCGGCGATGGAGAAGGACAAGGAGATCAAGCGCTCGCTCAAGGAAGCGCAGCTGGTGCCGGCGAAATAGCTCGGGCCGGCGCCCTTCGAGGCTCGCTTCGCTCGCACCTCAGGATGACGGAATGGTTTCGGAGCAAAACAATGAAAAAATGGAACATGATCATCGACGTGGCGGAGTGCACCAATTGCAACTCGTGCACGCTCGCCGCCATGGACGAATATGTCGGCAACGACTGGCCGGGTTACTCGGCGCCGATGCCGAAGCACGGCCACAAGTGGATCAACATCCTGCAGAAGGAGCGGGGCCAGATGCCGATGATCGACATCGCCTACGTTCCGACCATGTGCAATCACTGCGACGATGCGCCCTGCATGAAGGCGGATACCAAGGGCGCGATCAGGAAGCGCGCCGACGGCATCGTGCTGATCGATCCGGTGAAGGCCAAGGGCCAGAACCAGCTGGTCGAGGCCTGTCCGTACGGCCACATCTGGTGGAACGAGGAGTTGCAGCTGCCGCAGGCCTGGACGTTCGACGCCCATCTGATCGACCAGGGCTGGCGGCAGACCCGCGGCCAGCAATCCTGCCCGACCGGCGCGATGCGGGCGGTCCAGCTCGAGGACGAGGAGATGGCGCGCACGGCGCGCGAGCAGAACCTCGAAGTGATGAAGCCCGAGCTCGGCACGCGGCCGCGGGTGTACTACCGCAACCTCTGGCGCTACGCCAAATGCTTCATCGGCGGCTCGGTCGCCGAGGAGAAGAACGGCGTCGTCGACTGCCTTGAAAACGCAACCGTGCAGCTCCTCAAGGATGGCGCATCGGTCGCGGTGACGACGACCGACAATTACGGCGACTTCAAATTCGACAAGCTCGGCGAGAATTCCGGCCGCTACACCGTGCAGATTTCAGCCGGCGGGCGCGTCAAGACCGTCGAGGCCAGTCTCGGCGCCAGTATCAATCTCGGCGAGATCAGAATGTGATCTGCGCAATCGGGTGAGCCAGCGGCGCCCGATGCTTGAGGCCACGTGCGCTACGCCGATTTCGAGGGGTACCACCGATGCCCACCACCGGCACTGCCAAGCTCAGGATCATTCGGCACGGCGGCTACGCCGACATGCTCAGGGCATACAATATCTTCGTCAATGACGAGCTGGCCGGCAGCATCTCTCGCAATTCCGTTCTCAATCTCGCGGTGCCGGGCGGTCCCCTCAAGGTGGAGGCGCGAGTCGACTGGGGCAGAAGCCGGCCGCTCACGATTGAAGCCGCGCCCGAGCGGACCGTCGAAGTCGAGGTGTCGAATCACTGGGGAGCCTTCCTTGCGCTGTGGGCCATCACGTTCGGCTTCCGCAGCTATTTGACATTGCGGCAGGTGCTATCGTCGCCGTGACGCGGGCATCCGTCGTCAGCCACGCTCGCCGATCATCCAGCGTTGCGCAGGCGCTCAGCCCATCCCGCCGATTTGCTCAAAAGCCGCGCGGCCCGAACACCTTGATGCCGAGCTTCTTCTCCATGGCGCGGCCGAAGCGATATTTCATCTCCGGCCCCTCGTAGCTCGCCGGCGGCGCGCGCTGATAGTCTGGCTCGGCCTCGACGCGCAGCCGGATGAAATAGGGCCCGGGCGCGGCGGCGATGTCGGGCATCTTGCCGTCGAGATCGTCGAGATTGTCGATGGTCGCGACGCGTTGGAAGCCGGCGCCGCGGGCGATCGCCGCGTAATCGGCGCCGTCCTGGTTGACCATCGGCATGGTTTCGACGGTCTGGTAGCACTGGTTGTCGACCACGAAGTGCTTCAGGTTGTTCGGCTGCTGGCCGGCCTCGGTGAGCAGGCAGCCGAGATTCATGCTGAGCGAGCCGTCGCTGTTGAGCACCCAGACCGGCGTGTCCGGGATCGACACCGCAAGCCCGAGCGCGAAGCTCGCGGCAAAGCCCATGCCGCCGTGCATGTAGAAGGAGTCCTCGCTGCGCGTCACCGCCCACCATTCGTTCGCCGCCATACCGAGCGCGCATACCACCACCGCGTCGCCGCGGTGCTTCGCCAAGACCCGCATGGCCTCGTTGGTCTTCATGCGTTCTTCACTCCGAGCAGCTTCTTGGTCAGGAACAGCACAAACGGGCGCTTCTGCATGCGATGCCATTCGTAGGCGTCGGGAATGCTGTCGATCTCGTCGGGCTTGTCGATGACGCGGTACGGATAATCGTAGGCCTGCAGCAGCGGAATGGTGCGGCGGCCCTGCACTTCCTGATAAACCTTGTGGTCGTCGATCGAGCCGCGGCCGCTGACGATGCAGAACACCGGGATGGCGTGGCGCAGGTTCAGCGTCGCCATCTCGCCGGTGCAGGTGAGCAGCCCGGTATTGCCGATGATGGCGACCGAACGCACGCCGCCGAAGAACGCGCCGGCGCAGATCGCGATCGTTTCCGCCTCGCGGCCGACCGGGATGTGACGGATGACGTTGTCCTTGGCGACGCGGCGAATGAGGCCGTTGACCCAATCGTCCGGCAAGGTCGCGGCAAGGCGCACGCCGGCCTGCACCAGTTGCGCATGTATCCGATCGTTGACGTCCATGATGCGCCGTCGTTGTGGATGCGTCCCCCGCACGCGGACCATAGGAGAGATGGCTTTGCGCCGTCAATCAGCCGGCTTCGGCCTGCCGTCGCGCCACGCCGTCAGGGGATGACGAGCAGCGAGTCGGTATAGAGATGATCGGACAGCAGCTCGCAGCCGGCCGGCGTCACCAGGATCATATCCTTGTTCTGCATGCCGAAGCCGAAGCCGGTCTCGTAGATCAACGGCTCGACGCCGAGCACCATGCCGGCTTCGAGCGGCTGATCCTCGGTCGGGCCGAGATAGGGATCTTCGTGCAGGTGCAGGCCGATGCCGTGGCCGACGAACGAGATCGGCGGCAGGCCGAGCTCGGTGAGCTTCTTGAGATAAAGCTCGTAGATATTTCGCGTCGAGGCGCCGGGCTTGATGGCGTCGAGCAGGAGATGCTTGCACGCCGTCAGGTTCGCCCAGATGCGCTCGGCCTGCGGCGGCGCGGCGCCGATCGCGGCGGTGCGGCAGACGCCGGCGTGGTAGCCGGCGATCATCGGGAAGATCTCGACGCGGCACACGTCGCCGCGCTTGAGCACGCGATCGGTCGGGCCGACATTGGGAAACACGCTGCGCTCGCCCGTCGCCACGATCATTAGCTTGAAATATTCGACGCCCTGCTCGTAGATGCCGCGCGTCAGCGCTGCCGCGATGTCCATCTCGCTCGAGCCGGCGCGCACCGAGCGGTAAGCGTCGGTGATCGACTTGTCGGCGATGCGCGACAGCCGGCGCAGGATTTCGATCTCGGCCGGCGTCTTGATCTCGCGCGATCGCGCCAGCAGCCGCTGCGCCGGCACGAAGCTCGCGTAGGGCAGAAGCTCGCGCAGCGCCGCGAAATCGCCGACCGGAAGGTAGTCGGTCTCGATGCCGATGCGCGCGGTCGGCAGGCCGTGCTTGCGAAGCAGGTCGCCGAGCGTATTCATGGCGTCGAACTTGAACTCGTGCCACACCGCGATCTCGGTATCGGCCGGCGCCTTGGCGCGGATCGTGCTCGCCTCCATGTCGACGCTGACGAGCGCCAGGCGGCCGTCCGCGGTCAGTAGCGCCATGGCGTGGCGCCAGCGCATCAGCGGCTGGGTCGGCGAGAGAAAGCCGGTCAGGTAGGCGAAATTCTCCGGCGAGATCGCGACCAGCGCATCGAGCCCGGCCTGCTCCATGGCGCGCAGCAGCCGCGCGATCACGTCGTGGCGCATGCGGTCTAGGCTCCGCCCGCCGGTGCGACCGCATAGCGGCGCACCTTGGCTTCGTCGACCGCGATGCCCATGCCGACGCCAAGCGGCAATTCGATCGCGCCGTCGACGAACCGCATCGGCTGCGCGATGAGGTCGTCCTTGTAATAGATGCCGGCGATGTTGCCCGACTGCGCCTCGGCCGGCGTCGAGACCGGCAGCACGCAGGACAGCACCACCGGCGGCGCCGCCGCGGCGAGCTGCAGATTGGCCAGATTGCCGACGCCGGTCTCGACCGAGCCGTTGACGTTGCAGATGAGCCCAGCCGCCCGCGCCACCGCCGCCACCTCCATGGCGCGATAAAGCCCGCCCGGCTTGGTGGTGTAGATGGAGACGATCTGCGCCGCGCGGTGCTCGATGATCTGGATCACGTCATGCGCGTTCCAGGCGCTCTCGTCGGCCATCACCGGCGCATCGATCGCACGCGCCACCTCGGCGAGCCGCTCGATGCCCTCGACCGGCTGCTCGAAATAGATGAGATCGTGGCGCTCCATGCGGCGAAAGGTGCGGATTGCCTCGCCCGGCGTGGCATAGCCCTGGTTGGCATCGACGCACAGCGCGACCCCCGGCCCGACCGTTTCGCGCACGCGGCGCACCATCTCGACGTCGCGATCGGGATCGACGCCGACCTTGACCTTGATGGTGCGGATGCCCTCGCGCGCGATCTGCGCCGCCTCGCGCTCGGCCTCCGCGAAGTCGATGAGGCCGATTGAATGGGTGATCGGAATGGTGCGGCGGATGGCGCCGCCGAGCAGGCGATGCACCGGCAACGCGTATTGCCTGCCGGCCAGGTCATAGGCGGCGAACTCGACCGCCGCCTTGGCGTAGGGATAGCCCTTGATGGCGCGATCCATGCGCGCATGCAGCTCGACGATCTGGCCAGGCACGCAGCCGCGGATCGCCGGCGCGAGGTAGCGCGTGATCACGTGACTGGTCGTGCCCGGGCTTTCGCCGAAATAGCGGCCGAACTCGCCGGCCCAATCCTTGAGCGCCGGCGCCTCGCCCCAGCCGACGAGGCCCGCCTCGTCGGTCATCTTGACCAGCACATAGCCGCCGATCGGCTCGGTCAGTCCGGTCCACTTGTGCTCGCGGCGTGTCGGCAACGCGACGTGAATGAGTTCGACCGCCCCGATAGGTGCTTCGGCCATGTTTTTCTACGTTTTTCTGCGCCGCTCTCGATCAAGGGCGGCGACAGTACCGGCACGAATAAGCCTTGGCAAATAAGCCTTGGCAAATAAGCGTTGGCAAACCGCCACGCCGCAGCTGCGAGCAAACACCGATGCGATCAGATGAGATCCGATGCGAGCGCCCGCGCTGCGCGGCGGTCGCCCGCTTCGGTCGCGCATTTGGCGGCGTGGACGTCGCGGTTGATCACCTGCAGGTTCGGCAGGCCCCAATAGTCGAGCAGCGCCGGCCACGGCGTGTCGCGGCGCTCGCCCCAGACCCGGAACAGCGGCACCTGATGGTCGATCTCGGCGGTCTTCCACAGCCGTGCGCCGCTCTGGGCGCAACGCCGCGCCTGCAGGCGCCGCAGCAGCGCCGCCTCGCCGCTCGGCGCGTTCCAGAACTGCCAGGCGATCACGCAGGCGCAGTGCCAGTTCGCCTTGCGGTTGACGCCGGCATCCCACAGGTCGGCATGCCAGCCGAAGCGGTAGACCGGTTGGCCGCACACCTGGCAGGAGCCGGGACCGCGCGCGTAGGCGCGTTCGCGATAGGGTGCGGGCGGCGCGCGGAACGTGGCCGGCAAGCCGCTGTTGCGATCGTCGCCGAGCCGCCAGGTCCAGCCGGCCGGCGCGCCGCTTCGCGCGGCGAGCGCGCGGGACAGCCGATCGGCGCGAATGGGATGCGCGCGCCAGTAGGAATCGATCGCAAGGCGCGGCGTCGGCGGCACGAAAGGCCGGCCGAGCGCGCAGCGCAGAACGGCCGCCGGAAAGACGCCCGGCAGCGCCCGCGTGAGCCGCGCGATCGAGCGCCGATTGATCTCGGCCTTGCGATCCTGCCAGTTCGACATTGGGGGCTCCGCCGCAGCAGACCCCATGCTGCCAGCGAAGCCCTAAGCCTTCGTCACCATGCGGGGCGCATGCTCACTCCGGCGGCGTGCCGTTGGCAGCCAAAACCTCGCCGGCGAGATAGAGCGAGCCGGTGATGAGGATGCGGGGCGCCGGTTCGAGGTCGAGCTTGGCGGCGATGGTCAGCGCACTCTCGACCTTGTCGCGGGCGATCGCCGGAATGCCGACGCGGCCCGCGACCTCGGCCAGCGCCGGCGCCGGCACGGCCTTGTCCTGATGGATCGGCACCGTGATGACGCGCCGGGCGAGGCCGGAAAAATTGCGCAAAAAGCCTTCGCTGTCCTTGGTCGCCAGCATGCCGACGATGAGGACGAGCGGCCGCGACACGCGCTCCTCGAGATCGGCGAGCGCGGCCGCGATGGCGCGGCCGCCGTCGGCATTGTGGCCGCCGTCGAGCCAGAGTTCGCTCTCCGGCGGCACCAGGGCGGCGAGCGCGCCGTGCGACAGGCGTTGCATGCGGGCCGGCCAATCGACGCGGGTCATGCCGGCCTCGAATGCCGCGACCGGCAGCTTGAGGCCGCTCGCGCGCAACGCCGCGATCGCCGCGCCGGCGTTCTCGAACTGATGGCGGCCGTAAAGCTTCGGCGCCGGCAGATCGAGGAGCCCGTCGTCGTCCTGATAGACCAGCCGGCCGCGCTCCTCGGTCGCGCTCCAGTCCTCGCCGGCGATGCGCAGCGGCGCCTCGAGGCGCGCCGCCTGCCGCTCGATGACCGCAAGGGCCTCGCGCGCCTGGCCCACCACGATCGCCGGCGTGCCGCGCTTGAGGATGCCGGCCTTCTCGGCGGCGATCTCCGGCAGCGTGTCGCCTAGGAACTCGCGGTGATCCACCGATATGCGGGTGATCACGCTGGCGAGCGGCCGCTCGACCACATTGGTGGCGTCGAGGCGGCCGCCGAGGCCGACTTCGAGCAGCAGAATGTCCGCCGGGTTGCGCGCGAAAAGCAGGAACGCCGCGGCCGTCTCGATCTCGAAAATGGTGATCGGCGCGTCGCCGTTCTTGGCCTCGCATTCGGCCAGCGCCTCGGCAAGCTCGGCGTCGCCGACGAACTTGCCGCCGCCGGCGCGGCCGATGCGAAAGCGCTCGTTGAGGCGCACGAGGTTGGGCGAAGTATAGACGTGCACGCGCTTGTGCGCCGCTTCGAGGACGGCGCGCATGAAGGCGATGGTCGAACCCTTGCCGTTGGTGCCGGCGACATGGATGAGCGGCGGCAGGCGCCGCTCCGGATGGTCGAGTGCGGCGAGCAGGCGCTCGATGCGGCCGAGCGACAGATCGATGCGCTTGGGATGCAGCGCCAGCAATCGCGCCAGGATGGCGCCGACCGGCGCCTCATCGGCACGCGGGCCGCTCACGCCGGCGCCGGCAGGCTCAAGCGCCCCGGCGGCGCGGCGGCGGCCTGCGGCGCCGACGCTTTGGTCAACAGCCGGCACAACCGGGCGATGGTGGCGCGCAGCTCGGCACGATGCACCACCATGTCGACCATGCCGTGATCGCGCAGATACTCCGCCTTCTGGAAGCCGTCCGGCAATTTCTCGCGAATAGTCTGCTCAATGACGCGCGGGCCGGCGAAGCCGATCAGCGCGCCCGGCTCGGCAATCTGCACGTCGCCGAGCATCGCGTAGGAGGCGGTGACGCCGCCGGTCGTCGGATTGGTGAGGACGACGATGTAGGGCTTGCGCGCCTCGCGCAGCCGCTGCACCGCGATGGTGGTACGCGGCATCTGCATCAGCGCCAGTATGCCTTCCTGCATGCGCGCGCCGCCCGAGGCCGCGAACAGGATGAACGGGCAGTCCTTCTCCACCGCGGTGTCGAGGCCCTTGATCACCGCCTCGCCCGCCGCCATGCCGAGCGAGCCGCCCATGAAGTCGAAATCCTGCACCGCGATGACGGCGGCAATACCGTCGAGCCGGCCGTAGCCGAGCTTGATCGCGTCATTGAGGCCGGTCTTGCTGCGCGCATCCTTGATGCGATCGACGTAGCGGCGCTCGTCGCGGAATTTCAGCGGATCGAGCGGCACTTCGGGCACGGCGACGTCGAACCAGGTCTCGTTGTCGAACATCGATTTGAGGCGCGCCGTGGCGCTCATGCGCATGTGATAGTTCGAGCCCGGAATGACGAACTGGTTGGCCTCGACATCCTTGTAGAAGACGAGCTGGCCGGTCTCCGGACACTTGATCCAGAGATTCTCCGGAACCTCGCGCCGCAGCATGTTGCGGATCTTCGGCCGCACTACGTTGGAGATCCAGTTCATGGCGTCCGTTCACCGGTTCCTGTGCCCGTCATCCTTCGAGGCTTCTCCGATGGCACCTCGGGGTGACGGAATGGTGGCGCGCACAATATAGTTCTGCCGTCAAATTTCGCAATTCGTCGAAAGGGCCCTCAGCGCGTCACCAGCGCGACGCCGACCGCGACGAACACGGCGGCAATGCCCTTCTGCACCAGCTCGCGCGCGGACATATCCTCGCGACCGAGACTCGGATAGAACACGCTGAGCACCACGCCGAACGCAAAGACAAACAGCGTCGTCGTGCTGCCGATCGCCTGCACGATGCTGAGCGGCGCGAACATCAGCGCATAGCGACTGCCCAGGCCGCCGCTCAGATTGATGATTTCGTTGGCGCCGTTGATCGATAGGAGCGCGCCCGTGTTGACGCGAAGCAGCCGCATGAACTGCCTGCGGTAGGAGCCGACGGCCAGCAGCGCCGCGCCGAAGATCGCCTCGCCGACGAACATCCAGAATGTGGTGGTCCAGAACTCGACCTTGATCGCGAACACCTTGAAGATCAATCCGCTCACCGCCAGCGCGAATCCGCAAGCCAGCATCAGCATCGCCAGGCGCGCCTTGAACACCCCGGCGCTGCGCCCGAAGCGCACCGAGACGATCAGCGCGCCGACGATGATCATGGCGCCGCCCGCCAGCTGCCGGCCCGTCAAGGTCTCGCCGAGCACGACATAGGCGAGCACGTAGCCGAACAGCGGCGATGCCTGGAAGAACGGCGCCACCACCGAGGCTTCCTCGGATTGCAGGGCCCGCAGATAGAGCAGCATCGCTCCCATGTAGAGAATGCCGGCAAACGCGATCAGCGCGATGCTGCGAAGGTCGGGACGGAAGACAGTGGGTTCGTAGAACCAGATGAACGGCAACAGCAGCACGCCGATGAAGGCCGTGAACAGCAGCATCACCGCGACTGGGCTTTGCTTGAAGAAGCGCTCGACCAGATACTTGTCCAGATGCACCGAGATGGCCCACAGCACCGGGCCGGAAAACGCGAACAGGAGCCAGGACAGCGGTCACTCTCCCGTCGCGCGGTGGCCGAGCGCACGGCTAGCGACGCGGCCGTCGGGTTCGCCTTCCAGCCGGTCAAGACGCATCCGGGAGCCACTCCGTTTTCGCGGGGCGTTGCCGCCGGCGCGAGCATAGCGGGCCGCGGCGAAATACGATACCAGACGGGCTTGGAGATGCCGACTAAGTGGCCTGCGATTGCCGGGGGAGAACGCGTGGAGAGTGAAAGCGTGATGCGATCGCCGGCGAACCTGCTGCGGCCCGCATCCGTGGCGATCGTCGGCGCCTCCGAGCGGTCGCGCTGGGCCAGCCAGATTTTTTCCAACCTGCGCAAGTTCGGCTATGGCGGGCGCATCCATCTGGTCAATCCGCGCCAGCGGCAGGTGTTCGGCGAACCGTGTGTGCCGTCGCTGCGCGACATTGGCGAGCCGGTCGATCATGCAATGGTGATCGTGCCGGCGCCGAACGTCGCCGATGTGTTGACCGATGCCGAAGCGGCCGGCGTGAAATCCGCCACCATCTATGCCTCGGCGGTCGGCGATGGCGAGAGCGAAGCCTCTCGCGCGCGCGGCGCCTGGCTCAAGGATTTCCTCGCCACCAGCCGGTTGCGCGTCTGCGGCCCGAACTGCATGGGCGTCTACAGCTACCGCGAGAAGCTGTTCGCCTATCCCAACACCGAATTGTGCGGCGTGCCGCCGGGACCGGTCGGCGGAATTTTCCAGTCCGGCGGGACGCTGCAGTTCTGGATGAGAAGCGCCGCCGACCGCGGCCTGCGCTTCTCCTACGTGGTGTCCTCCGGCAATGAGGCCGATCTCGATCTCGCCGACTACCTGGATTTCATGGTCGACGATCCGCACACCCGGCAGATCGTGGCCTTCATCGAAGGCATCCGGCGCCCGCAGGCCTTCATGCGCGCCGCCGCGCGCGCGCTCGAAGCCGGCAAGCCGGTGCTCGCGGTCAAGACCGGCGCGTCGCAGCGTTCGCGCGCGGCGGCGCGCTCGCATACCGGCGCGATCGGCGGCGATTACCCAGCGTATCTGGCGATGTGCGATCGCTACGGCATCCATAACTGCCGCTCGCTCGACGATCTGCTCGAGACCACGCTCGCCTTCCAATGCGGCCGGCTGCCGAAGGGGCCGCGCATCGGCTTCATCACCACCTCGGGCGGCACGGTCGATCTTCTGTACGACTACGCCGAGAGCGAGGGCGCCGTGATCCCCGAGTTCGGCGCGGCGACCAACGCCGCGCTCATGCCGCACATGCAGGAAGGCATCCTGCCCAAGAATCCGCTCGACGTCGGCATCCCGACGACGCTCAAGATCGCCGCCGACCAGTGCGAGATCGTGGCGCGCGATCCCGACATCGATACCGTCGCCTGGTCGTCGTCGCTGCCGGGCAAGGGCGGCGTGTGGGACGACGTCGGCCAACTGCGCCGCCTGCTCGACGCCACCGACAAGCCGGTGCTCGCCTTCGGCCGCATGATCCATCAGATGACCCCGGAAGGGCTCGACGTTCAGGAGCGCGCCGGATTCCCGTTTCTGCAGGGACAGGAGGCAACGCTGCGCGCCATCAACGCGCTGTGGTTCTACGCGCAGCGCGCCGGCCGCGCGCCCGCCGTTGCCCCGGCCGCGCCGCAGAGCGCCGTTACGCCGGCCAATCTCGACGCGACGCTTGCGGGCTACGGCATCGCGCTGCCGTTAAGCCGCGAGGCGGCGAGCGCCGAGCAGGCGGCCGACGCCGCCGCGGCGATCGGCTTTCCGGTGGCGCTGAAAATCCGCTCCGCCGACATCGTGCACAAGACTGAGGCCGGCGGCGTGATGCTCGATCTCGGCAGCCGCCAAGAGGTGCGCGATGCCGCCGATAAGCTGGTGCAATCGGCGCGCGCCGCGCATCCGGCGGCGAAGCTCGACGGATTCCTGGTGCAGGAGATGGTGTCCGGCATCGAGACCATCGTCGGCGCGCACAGCGATCCGCTCTACGGTCCGCTGCTGCTGATTGGCGCCGGCGGCATCCTGGTCGAGCTCGTGCGCGACACCGCGCTGCGTCTTCTGCCCGTGAGCGAGCGCGAGGTGGCCGCCATGATCGACGGCCTCAAGGTCGGCCGCCTGCTCGCCGGCTATCGCGGCCGGCCCGCCGCCGACCGCAAGGCGTTCGAAGCCGCGGCGCTGGCGCTCGGGCGTTTCTATCTCGATCACCGCGCGCGCATCGCCGAGATCGAGATCAATCCGCTGATCGTGCGCCCGCAAGGCGCGGTTGCCGTCGACGTGCGTGTCGCCTGGCGCGAGGAGAACACCTGATGGACTTCGAGCTTCCCGAGGAACTTCGCATCTTCAAGGGCGCGCTGCGGCGCTTCGTCGACAACGAACTGATCCCGGTCGAGCGGCACGCCTCGACCGATGAGGAAAAGCTCAAGCCCGAATATTACGAGCGCTTCTGCAAGCGCGCCAAGGACCTCGGCTTCTGGATGATGGACGTGCCGGAGGAATACGGCGGCCCCGGGCTGTCGATCCTGGCGCGCACCATTGTCGAGGAGGAGCTGTCGCGCTCGTGCGCGCTACCGGCGCGCGGCAGCGGCGGCATCACCGGGCCGAGCGTCCGCCACATCCTGTTCGAGCTCAAGGGCGAGATGAAGGAGAAATATCTGCTGCCGGCGCTGCGCGGCGAGAAGAAAGGCTGCTTCGCGCAGACCGAGCCCGATGCCGGCTCCGATCCGGGCGGCATGCGCACCGTCGCGGTGCGCGACGGCGACAGCTACGTCATCAACGGCGTCAAGCGCTTCATCACCGGCGCGGGCGAGGCCGATTTCATGCAGCTCATGGCGGCCACCGACCGCGTCAAGGGCTCGCATGGTGGCATTTCCTGCTTCATCGTCGACATGGACACGCCCGGCGTGAAGCTCGGCGCGCAGTACAAGACCATGATGGGCGACCGGCCGTGGGAGATCGTCCTCGAGAATGTGCGGGTGCCGGCGAGCCATCGGGTCGGCGAAGAGGGCGAAGGTTTTCGCCACGCCCAGCAATGGCTCGGCACCGGACGCGTCAAGCACGGTGCGCGCGCGCTCGGCGTCACCGAGCGGTGCCTGGAAATGGCGAGTTCCTACGCCAAGCAGCGCTCGACCTTCGGGCAGCCGCTTGCCGATCGCCAGGCCGTGCAATGGATGCTGGCCGACATGTATATCGAGCTGCAGGCGGCGCGGCTCCTCGTCTACAAGGCCGCCGTGCGCCTCGACGGCGGCGAGGACGCGCGTCAGGACGCCTATGTGTGCAAATACTTTGCCGACGAGATGGCGTTCCGCGCCGCCGACACGTGCATGCAGATCCACGGCGGCATCGGGCTCACCACCGACCTGCCGATCGAAAAATTCTGGCGCCAGCAAAGGAGCTTCCGCATCACCGAAGGCGCCAGCGAGGTGATGAAGATGGTCATCGCCCGCCACGTGCTGAAGACCTACGCCTGAACGAGCGTGGCGAGCGAAGCCGCCTCCACGCACAACCGCAGATAGAGAGCGGGGGCCGTCCCTGGCGCCCCACGTCCCCCGGCGCCCGGCGGCCGGCGCGTTGACGGCCGAGCATTTTCCGCGGCAAAGTTCCATCCAGGAGGCCATTATGACGCCCCCCGGCAGGCCAAATTCCGCCTTTCCGGCCCCTAGAGTGACGGACCGGGACGACGGCCCTGTGGACTTAACCGCTGCGGTAAGCCAAGGGTAACAAAATCATGCGCAGTGTTGTATGAATGGGCAAAAGCGCGCCCCAAGGCGGCTCGGGCCCGGAGTTTTGGAATCAACGATGAAGAAGTATCTGGCCGGATACCTCGCATTGGCTCTCATCGGCGCCGCGCCGGGCGCCAAGGCGGCCGACCTCTCGGTGGCGCCGCTCTACAAGGCGCCGCCGTCCTACGTCACCCAGGCCTACAACTGGACCGGCGCCTACCTCGGCATCAACGGCGGCGCCGGCTGGGGCCGTTCGAGCTGGGACAGCAGCGCCGACCACATCGGCCTCTCCGGCGCGCTCCTGGGCGGCACCGCCGGCTACAACTGGCAGACCGGCCACGTGGTGCTCGGCCTCGAAGGCGACGTCGACTGGGCCAACCTGCGGGGCACCAACATCTCGACGCTTTGCCCGGCGGGCTGCAGCACCAGCGACACTTGGCTCGGCACCGCGCGCGGCCGCGTCGGCTATGCGTTCGACCGCATCATGCCCTACGTCACCGGCGGCCTTGCGTTCGGCGACATCCGGGCCTCGACGCCGGGCTTCGCCGGCGCCAGCACCACCAATACGGGCTGGACCGCCGGCGGCGGCATCGAGGTCGCACTGCCCGGCAATTGGAGCGCCAAGGCCGAATATCTCCACGTCGACCTCGGCAATTTCAACTGCGGCACGAGCTGCGGCGTGTTCGGCTCCAACACCGTCTCCATGCACGACGACATTTTCCGCGCCGGCGTGAACTATCACTTCGGCTGGGGCAAATAGTTTTCGGCCGACCACCGCCGCCAGCCGACCGCCCCCGCCGACCACCCGCCAGCCGACCACCCGCCCGCCACTACCCGCCAGCCACTACCAGCCTTGCGCCGCTGATTGATTGACACGGCGCCGGCCGCCGGTGTCATTTCAAAACGGCCCACCACACGTGTGCCGCGAGGAAGATGCCGATGGCCCACGCCGCCGCCAAGGTCGATTTCGACAAATACCGCCTGCGCAACTTCGTCGATCGCCTCGTCGAGCTCGGCGAAGTCGAAGTCCACGACCGGCCGGTGCCGCTCACCGCACTGAGCGCGATCATCGAGCGTACCGACAAGGCGGTGCTGTTCAAGAAGGCGGGTCCCGAGCAGGTCGAGCTGGTCGCCAAGACGGCGGGCAACCGCCGCCGCCTTGCCGCCGCGTTCGCCACCAGCGAAGAAAGACTCTACGACGAATATTTCCGGCGCCTCGCCAGCCCGCAGCCGCTGCTCGAGGTCCCCTCCGCCGACGCGCCGGTGCACGCCGTCAAGATCACCGGCACGGACGTCGATCTCACCAGGCTGCCGTTCCATCCGCAGCACGCCTATGACGGCAGCTGCTATCTGAGCTCAGCGATCGATTACGCCACCGATCCGGCGACCGGCCGCAGGAACGTCGGCTGCCGGCGGCTCAGCCTGCGCAACCGCTACGAGGCCGGCACCAACGTCACCGCGCCGTCCGACCTCAAGCGCATCTACACCGCCTGCGTGGCGCGCGGCGAAAGGCTGCCGGTCACCTTCACGGTCGGCGCCCACCCGCTCGACTTCTTCGCCGCGACGACGCGGCAGGGCGGCGACGAGCTCACCCTCGTTGCCAACTTCCGCGGCGAGCCAGCGCCGGTGGTCAAGAGCCTCACCAACGACATCCTGGTACCGGCCGACGCCGAGATGACGCTCGAGGGTTATCTCGACGAGCGCGGCTATGTCGAGCCCGAAGGGCCGTTCGGCGAATACATGGGCTATTACGGCGCGATCCACATGGACCCGGTGTTCCACTGCACCGCCATCACCATGCGCAGCGACGTGCTGCACCACACGCTGCTGCACGGCTCGGCCTTCGTGCTCGACCAAACCGACAGCGCCAACATCTCGGCCATGCGCACCGAAGCCGAAGCCATGCGCATCCTGAAGAATTGCGTGCGCGAGCCGGTCGCGGTCTATCTGCGCTCGATCTCGGGCGGCTCCAATACGCTGCGCGTCTCGATGCGGCAGCGCGCCTTCGGCGAAGCACGCTCGGCGATCGCGGCGCTGTTCGGCGGCATCATGCGATTGAAGCACGTCTACGTGTTCGACGAGGACATCGACATCCACGACGACCGCCAGGTCGAGTGGGCGCTCGGCACCCGGTTCCAGGCCGACCAGGACCTTGTCGTCCTGCAAGGCATGCTCGGCATGACCATGGACCCCTCGCTCAACGGCCGGCGCACCGGCGCCAAATCCGGCTTCGACTGCACCAAGCCGTTCGGCCGCGACGGCCAGATCCCGCTGACCCGAAGCGCCGCCAAGGTTTTTAAGGGCCCGGCGCGCTATCAGACCGTCGAGCAGGCGCTCGCCGCGGCGCCGATGTTCTACGCCGACATCGTCGAGGCACTCGGCAGCGAGGATGGCCGCGAGGTCGCCTGCGCGCTCGATGAGCTGCGCCAGTCCGGCCGCCTCGGCCGCGACCGCGACGGCCGCTACCATCTCGGCGACGCCAAGCCCGGCCTGACCGGCATCGTCGGCGCGCTCTATCACGACCCCAACGAAGGGGCGTGACGCGGCCGCCGCTGGGCGGGCTCGCGGCGACAGGCGTCTGCGCCGTTCAATGCAGGTGAACGATGCTCTGCAGCGCCGCGTGCACCTCGGTCGCGCTCATGCCGGGCGGGGTGATCGCTTCGTGCTGGCTGTGATCGAGCATCGGCTCGGCGTGGATGTCGGGCGCAAACAGCGACGCAAGCTGCTGGACGGCCTGAACGTGCTCGACGTGCTCGAACGCGACCGGCTCGGGGTTGTGATTTTGCCCGAGCTCGACGCCAAGGTTTTGCTCGAACACGAAACTGTCGCCGCCAAGGCCGACGTGGGCGGCGCCGCTCGGATCGAGAACGAGCGTGTTGTTGACGCCGTTCGCCGGCTGCGTGACCGGATCGACCTTGCCCGCCATGCCGTTCCAGACGTCCGGTGCGCCGGCGTCCGCGAGCGGCACGTGAGCGACGAGCGGCGGCGCATTGCCGCCGAGAAGTGCGCCGGCCTCGCCGGAGGTGCCGACGCCGACCTGACCGACGGCGATGGGATCGAATTTTGGACTCAGCGTATTCTGGACATTGCTTGACGGGGCCAGGACGGAATCGACTTTTCCCGCTATGCCGTTCCAGACATCCGATGCGCCGGCGTCCGCGAGCAGCGCGTGAGCGGCGAGAAGCGGCGGCGCGTTGACGCCGAGATGCGGGCCGGGCTCGCCGGTGCCGACGCCGACCTGGCCCAGCGCGATGGGATCGAATTTTGGACTCAGCGTATTCTCGACATTGCTTGACGGCGCCAGGATGGAATCGACCTTGCCCGCCACGCCGTTCCAGACATCCGATGCGCCGGCGTCCGCCAGCAGCGCGTGAGCGGTAATGAGCGGCGGCGCGTTGACGCCGAGATGCGCGGCCGCCTCGCCGGTGGTGCCGACGCCGACCTGACCGAGCGCGATGGGATCGAATTTTGAGCTCAGCGTATTCTCGACCCCATGCTCCGGCGCCACGACGGAATGGACCTGGCCCGCTATGCCGTTCCAGACGCCGGTCGCGCCGTCGTCTGCGAACGTGGCGTGGACCGCAACAGGCGGCGCATTGGTGCCGAGGGCGAGACCGGGCTGGCCGGTGGCAGCGACGTTCACCACCGGCTGCACGGTGGCATGGTCGTCGGCTGCGGCGACGGACAACACCGGCGCGACCGGCGCGGTGACCGCGTGCGTCGCAAGACCCGGCGCGACGCCGAACGGCGCGCTGCTGGCCGTGCCCAACGAAACCGGCACAACCGGCGGCGAACCCACATGCGGCACAAGGCCCGATGCCGGCTGCAAATGACCAATGCCGCCGTCGCCGAAGAACACCGGCGTGGCGGGCGCCACCGGGACCGGTCCGGCGTGCACAGCGGCGCTCGATCCCAACTCCAGCAGGGCGCTGCCCACCACGGCGTTCCAGATCGCTGACGTGCCGTCGTGGACGCCGGCCGCCGCATTGATTGAGGCGACGGCCTTGACGCTTTCGACCGTGGAGCCGGCGCTGCCCTGGCTCCCAGTCTGCGCGACGACGTTGGATCGGCTGACGGTCTGGTTGACCGGCGCGACGGTCGAGGCGGCGCCGCTCGGGCTGGCGCTCTGCGCGACGACGTTCGATTGGCTGACCGGCTGGCTGGCAGCCTCACCGACCGGCGCCGGCGCCGCGCTCGACACGGGGATGCTCGTCGGGGTGACGCTCGACTTGGCGACCGGCCCGCCGCTCGCATGCGAGTCCCCGTCTCCCGAGCCGCCCTTGCCGGTCACGTACGAAATATCGATGCCGCCATTGCCGTCGCTTTTGATCGTGAAGTCGCAGGCCGAATAATCGCCGTTGAAGGTGAGGGTGACGACGCTGTCACCCTCCTTCACGCACACGGTCGTCTTGTCGGTATCGCTGTTGTAGTTGGCGCTGATTTTCGCGCAGGCGTCGAACCCCTTGAGATCGAGGACGTCGCCGCTGCCGCAGAACCCGGTGATCGTGCCCTTGAAGTCCGACGGATAGTCGAGCTGAAGCGTGCCGGCGCACGCGCCGCTGAACGTGACGTTCTGGCAGATGGTGTTGGTGTCCTGGATCAGCACCAGCCCGTTGTTGGTGAGCTCGATCGTGCCGTTGCCGCTGATCGTCGTATTGCCAGTGATATCGAGCTCGCCGTTCGCCGAATCGCCGTTCGCCTCCAGCGTGCCGCCGCAATTGTCGATGGTGCAGTCGGACAACGTGACCACGCCGCCGTCGCCGCCAATGGTGCCGCCTTCGTTGTCGATGGTGCTGCCGTTGAAGGTCACGGAGCTGCCGGCATAGGCCTCGATGCCGCTGCCGTCATGGTCGTTGTTGACGGTGGTGTCGCAGAAGGTGATGCACCCGCCGTCGGAGGCGTTGATATCGCCGCCATTGTCGACGCAGACCGCGCCGAACGTAACGGCGCCGTTGTCGGCATGGACGCTGTTGCTGTTGCAGAGGTTGCTGTCGATCTCGAGCTTGCCGCCGCAGCTCGCCTCCATGGTGCCGTCGTTGACCACGGTGTTGTCGCCGGTATTGACCACCAGGGTCTCGTGCGCGGCGTTGGCGTCGATCACGCCGCACGACGCGTTGACGAGCGTGAGCGAATTGCCGCCGGCGCCGATGTTGCCGGCGCCCTCGATGGTATCGTGATTGTTGAGCGTGTTGGCGCCTTCTGTGGCGCCGACGATGGCGTCGCCGCAGCCGTTGAGGACGACCGTGCCGGTGCCGGCGAGTGTCACGTTGCCGCTGATCACCAGACTGGGGTCTTGCGCGGCGACCAGCGTGATCGTGCCGTCGTTGGTGATCGTATTCTCGAGCGTGAGCGAGGTGCCGGCATCGACCTGCAGCTCGCTGCCCGACATGATGCGGAGGTTCGAAAGCGTGCTGGCGCCCGCGCCGGTCTCGATCAGGCCGCAGGCGCTGGTTTCGAGCGTGCCGCCCATGATGGTTGCGCCGTCGAGCAACACCTTGGCGTCGGCGCCGCAGGCCTCGATGGTGCCGTTGCCGTTGTGGACCGTGCTGCCGTCCAAATCGACGGTGCCGCCGCGCGACGCCTCGATCATTCCGCCGCCGCTCGCGCTCGTGGAGCCGTTGTAGATCGCATCGTCGTCGAACGTGACGGTGCCGCCGCACGAGGCCTCGATCATTCCACCGCCGCCCGAGATTGCGGAGCCGTTGTAGATCGCGCTGCCGGCGTCGAACGTGATCGTGCCATCGGTCGTCGCCGCGATCGTGCCGCCGCTCACCCCCGCGGTTCCGGCGCCGTTGTAGATCGTGCTGTCGGCATCGAATGTGACGGCCCCGTTCGACGTCGCCTCGATGGTGCCGGCCGCCATGATGGAATTGCTGACCGTGCCGCCGGTGAATTCCAGCGTCGAACCGGCGCCGGTGGCGGCGAAGGTACCGTCGTTGCCGGGATTGCCGTTGACGGTCACCGAGCCGCCGTCGATGGCCTGGATGGTGCCGAAATTGCCGTGGGCCGGATTGGTCTCGCCATCGGCGAGGTTCATGATGAGCGTGCCGCCATCGGCCTCGATGGTGCCGTGGTTGGTGTTGTTGCCGGTGTTGAGCGTGACCGTTCCGCCGCGGGCGGCGTCGATCAGATTGTAATTCGTGCTGTCGGTCTCGGCGTCATTGATGGTGACGCTGCCGCCGGAGATAGCCTCGATCGTGCCGCTGTTCTCGATCTGGCCAGTAATGGTGAGCGTGCTGCCGGTGCCGCTCGCCTCGATCATGCCGCCGCAGTCGTTGGTCAGGTCGTCGACGACACTGACAGTGATCGAAACCGTGCCGCCATCGACGGCCTTGATCGTGCCGCCGCTTTCATTCGTCACGCCGCCGCCGCTGAGCGTGACGGTGCCGCCGTGGGCCGTGATCGCGCCGCCGTTGCTGATGCCGCCGGTGAAGGTAACTGAGCCGCCGGCAACGGCCTCTATGGTGGCGCCGGCCTCGTTGTCCCCGCCCGCGCCTGCATTGATGGTGATCGTGCTGCCGGCACCCGTCGCCTCGATGAGGCCGCCGCTGTCGTTATCGGCGCCGGCCGTCACATTGATGGTGATGGTGCCGCCGGCCTCGGCCTCGATCGTCCCGGAGTTGAGCGCATACAGGCTCTCGCCGATGGCGACCGTGCTGCCGGCGCCGGTCGCCTCGATCGTGCCGCCGTCGTTGTTGACCGCGTCATCGATCGCCAGCGTGGCGCCGTTGGTCGCTTCCAGCGTGCCCTCGTTGGCGACCGCGTTGCCGGTATTGATGGTCAGCGTATCGCCGGCGAGATCGGCATCGATCCTGCCGATCGATTCGTTATGCAGCGTCAGCTCGCCGTTGCCGTTGCCGATCGTGCCGTCGCCGACGATCTTGGTCTCGTTGACGAGCGTTGCGCCAACGGCGCCGGCGACGATGTCGTAGCTCGACACGTCCATCGAAACCGTGCCGCCGCCTTCGAGCGTGACCGTGCCGTCGATCGTGGTGGTGTTTTCCAGCACGATGGTGTTGCCGTCGCTGGTCTCGATGAAGGTGCCGTCGGCGATGGTGACGCCGTTGAAGGTGTTGGTTCCGACCGGCGCCTCGATGATGCCGCCGTCGCTGGTCTCGAGCGTGCCGCCGTTGATGGTCGCGCCTTCGAGATTGACCACCGCATTGGTGCCGTTGGCCTCGATGATGCCGCCGTTGTTCATGACCGAGACGGCTTCGATCGTGACCGTGCTGTTGGCGCCCGATTCGATCGTGCCGCCGTCGTCGTTCTGGATGCCGTTCAGCGAGGAGTCGAACGTGATCGTGCCGCCGTCGATCGCCTCGATGGTGCCGCCGTCGTTGCTGACGCTGCCGATGCCGGAAGTCTCGAACGTGATCGAGCCGCCCGACGTCGCCTCGATGATGCCGCCGGCTTCGTTGGTGATGCCGATTTCGCCGCTGAAGGTGATCGTGCCGTCATTGTCGGCCTTGAACGTGCCGTAGTTGGTAAGCCCGCCGGTCTCGTAGTCGATGGTGCCGTGCTGGGTCGCCTCGACGGTGGCGCCGGCATCGTTGGTGAGCAGGATCGAGGCGAGCGTCATCACGCCGTAGTTCTCGGCGAGGATGGTCCCGGCATTCTCGGTCATGCCGTCCGACATGTTGAACTGCGAGCCGGTGCCGTCGACTTCGAGCGTGGCGCCGACGCCGTTGGTGATGCCGCCGTTGAGCGTGAGGGTGCCGCCGTCGATCGCTTTGATCGTGCCGAAATTGCCGCCTGAGTGTGTGCCGCCGCCACCGCCGCCGTCCTCGCCATTGATGATGACGGTGCCGCCGTCGGCCGCGATCGTGCCGTCATTGACGCCGCCCGTGGCGATCACGTCGAGGGTGACGGTGCCGCCGTCCGTGGCCTCGATCAGGCCGTCATTGGTGACGCCGCCGGTGACCTCGATGGTGACCGAACCGCCGTCGGCATCGATCACGCCGCCGCCCTGGTTGGTGACCGTACCGCCTTCGAGCAGCAGGCTCGCGCCTGCGCCGACGCCGATCATGCCGTCGTTGATCACGCTGTCGCCGTTCAAGGTCGACGAACCGGTGACGTTGACGGTGCCGTAGCTCTCGATCGTGCCGCCGATGATGGCAGAACCGTCGAGATCAAGCGTGCCGCCGGACAGCACATCGACGAGACCGGTCGCGGAATTGCTGACGGTGATGCTTTCAAGCTGCACGATGCCGCCCGCGAGCGCCGTGATGGTGCCGGAATTGCTGACGTTATCCTCGATCTCCAGCGTGCCGCCGTCCAACGCCTGCAGCACCGCGCCGGCATTATTGGTGACGGTGTTGCCGGTCGCGATGGCCAGCACGCCGCCGCTCGCCTCGATGGTGGCGTCATTGATCAGCGTCAGGCGGCCGTCGCCCGATCCGATGGTGCCGGCGCCGGTGATGGTGTCGCTGACGTTGGTGAGCTGCGCGTGGCTGCCGGAAACGCCAATGATGTTGTCGCCGCTGCCGCCCGTCATCTCGATGGTGCCGCCGCCCTGCAGCGTGACCGCGCCGTCGATCGCCAGCGTCGGATCGCTGCCCGAGGAATCGAGATCGACCGTTCCGGGGCCCTGGATCGAATTGGCGATCGTCAGCGAGGCGCCGCTCTCGATATCGAGGGTCGCGCCAGCAACCAAGGTCAGCCCGTTGGCGGCCACCGCGCCGGTGACCGTCACAGTGACGGCGGTCAGAATCTCGACGGCGCTGACCGCGTCCGGCGGGATGCCGTCGCTCCAGTTGCCGGCCCCGTTCCAATTGCCGCCGGTCGCCGCAATCCATTCGACTACGCCGGTCGGACCGGTCGGATTGCCGGGGGGCCCGTTGGGCGGCGGATTGGTCGGACCGGTTGGGCCGCCGCCGGGCCCGCCGCCGCCGGTCGGATAGTTGATCAGTTGCGGCGTGTTCGTATTGTTGTCGTTGTTGAGCTGCGGAAACGTTTGATTGAGGTCGTTCGGCGGCGTCGAGGAGCCGTTGCCGCCGTTGGTGGTGCCGGGCAGCGTGAGAAGATTGAGGGCCTGAAAGACCCCCTGCACGAGCACCTGTTCGAGCGCGAACTGCGAATTCGTCATCGCCTCGACCGACACTGCAGGGGCGGTGCCGAGCCCTTGCGGCGTGAGGTAGGTCAGGAAGCCCGGGCGCGCGACGGTGGCCAGCACGATGCCGGTGATCGGGTCGTAGAGGTCATAGACGCCGCTCGAGCCGACGCCGAAGTCGTTGACCACCGCGAACGCATAAGCGTTCTGCGCCGCATTGGCGGTCACCGTGGTGGCCGGCATCTGCTCCACGTAGCCGGTGGTGCCGCGGATACCCATGGTCGCGACCGGCGTTCCGATCTTCATGGTGCCGGTATGGGCCACCTTGCCGGCCACGAACGCAAAGGTGCCCTCGACCAGGGTGAGCAGCGCGTTGTTGGTCGTGCCGTTCGGGTCGTAGGAATATTCGTTGAGCGCCATGCGCGTGTAGGCGACGAGGTTGAGCGCGGTGCCGTCCGGGAAGGTGATGCCGACCGAGGAGCTGCCGCCGGTCTGCACCACGTCACTGCGGTAGACGGCATCGCCGACGTTGAGCGCGACGGTTGTGCCGTTGCGCACGACGGTGACCTGGCCGAAGACTTTTGCGACCTGCCCGATGGCGTCCGCGGCGGCGGCGGCCGGTTGCGCCTGCGCGTATTGTGCCGGCGCCGCCGATCCGGCCAGCAGGAAGACGGTGTCGCCCGACAGGGTGGCGCCGTTCGGCGCCACCAAAGCCTGCCGATGCTCGGCCGCGAAGTAGCCCGGAATAATGTGGTGCCGGCCGTCCTGGCCGGTCAGCACCAGATCGGGTCCCGAGCGCGCATACGTGCCCAGGAACATGAGTTCGGTATCGGGGACGTTGATGAAATCGGGATGAGACGAATCGGCGTGAATGACGGAAGCGGCTGCCCCATCACCGCCTGTCCTGGCCGCATAAGTCATCCGCGCCCCCCAATGAGCGTCCCAACGAACGCCGCTCTCCGAGGCCTGCCCAGCGCTGAAATGTCTGCAGTCACCACCCTCGCAGTGACTGCAAAACGCCTGTCACAATGCGCTTCCTCAAGCCGAACAGGCCCACATCATCCTGAAAGTATGGCGAAACTCTGCCGACCCGTTGCAATGGCGCCAGGACTTGGGCAGATTCTGGCCAAGCCAAAAGCTCGCGGGCCGCGCCATACCGAACTACCGGTGGCGCCATGGCGCGAGGTATCAACGTAGGGCTGAGACCCAGGGAGCGGATCATGACAATCAAGCGCAGCCTGTATTTGAGTGCGGCAGCGGTCTGCATTGCCGGATGTTTGGCGTGGTCGCCGGCGCGGGCGCAGAGCCCGGCGCCGATCAAGGATCGCGACATCGGCGGCGTGGTGAAGGGCGCCCACGGCCCGGAAGCCGGCGTCTGGGTCATCGCCGAGACCCACGATCTCGGCACCCGGTTCGCCAAGATGGTCGTCACCGACGACCAGGGCCGCTACGTGGTGCCCGATCTGCCGCAAGCCCATTATCAGGTCTGGGTGCGCGGCTATGGGCTGGTCGATTCACCGAAGGTCGCCGGCGACCCCGGCAAACAGCTCGATCTCACCGCGGTGCCGGCGCCCAACGACGCAGCGGCCGCGCAGTACTACCCGGCGATCTACTGGTATTCGATGCTCAAGATCCCGGGCGACGACCAGTTCGGCGGCAAGAGCGACATTCCCGACAAAGCCAAGGTGACCGACTGGCTCAATGCCATGAAGAACAACGGCTGCGTCGGCTGCCATCAGCTCGGCAACCTCGCCACGCGCACGCTGCCCAAGGGTTTGGGCGAGTTCAAATCGTCCGAGGAAGCCTGGGCGCGGCGGGTGCAGTCCGGCCAGGCCGGCCCGCTGATGGTCACCATCATCGCCGGCCAGTTCAACTCGACGCCGATCAAATACTTCGCCGACTGGACCGACCGCATCGCCGCCGGCGAGCTGCCGCATGCCAAGCCGCAGCGGCCGCAAGGCGTCGAGCGCAACGTCGTGGTGACGACCTGGGACTGGTCCGACGAGAAGCATTATCTGCACGACGAGATTTCCACCGACAAGCGGCATCCGACGGTCAACGGCTACGGGCAGATCTTCGGCTCGCCGGAATACTCGATGGACTACGTCCCGATCCTCGATCCGGTGAAGAACACCAAGACCGAGTTCCACGCGCCGGTGCGCGACAAGGACATGCCGTATTCGCTCGGACCCGGCCACGCCGCGGCGCTGGAGCCGCTGGGGCCGTCGCCCTATTGGGGCAAGGAGCAGATCTGGGACACCCACTTCAACAACCACAATTCGATGATGGACGGCGACGGCCGGCTGTGGCTGGCGGCCGCCGTGCGCGGCGTCAAGGACCCGGATTTCTGCGGCAAGAACTCCGAGCTGACCTCGGCCAAGCTGTTCCCGCTGGCGGAGAGCCAGCGCCAGATCGCGATGTACGATCCGAAGACGACGAAGTACACCTTCGTCGACACCTGCTTCACCACGCATCACCTGCAGTTCGGCTTCGACGCCGACAACACGCTGTGGGCCTCGAGCGGCGGCGGCGGCGGCGTGGTCGGCTGGCTCAACACCAAAAAATTTCTGGAGACCGGCGACGCGGCGAAGTCGCAGGGCTGGACCGCGCTCATCGTCGACACCAACGGCAACGGCAAGCGCGACGATTACACCGAGCCCGGCAAGCCGCTCGATCCCGCCAAGGACATGCGGATCGGCCAGGTGTTCTACGCCTTGATGCCGAGCCCGACCGACGGCACGGTCTGGGGCACGCTGCGCGCCAATCCCGGCTCGGTCGTCCGGCTTGATCCCGGCTTCAACCCGCCCGAGACCGCGCTCGCGGAAATCTACAATGTGCCGCTGCCCGGCTTCGGCCCGCGCGGCGCCGACATCGACTCCAAGGGCGTGGTCTGGGTGTCGCTCGCCAGCGGCCATCTCGGCAGCTTCGATCGCAGCAAGTGCAAGGGCCCGCTCAACGGACCGAAGGCGACCGGCGATCATTGTCCCGAGGGCTGGTCGTTCTACAAATATCCCGGTCCCGGCTTCGACGGCATCGGCGACAACAGCGCCGAGTCGAGCTACTACACCTGGGTCGACCAGCACAACACGTTCGGGCTCGGCAATGATGTGCCGGTCTCGACCGGCAATCTCAACGATGGCCTCATTGCGTTTGCCGGCGACAAGATGATCACCATCAAGGTGCCTTACCCGACCGGCTTCTACTGCAAGGGCCTCGACGGCCGCATCGACGACGCCAATGCCGGCTGGAAGGGCCGCGGCTTGTGGACCTCGAGCGGCGACCGCACGCCCTGGCACCAGGAAGGCGGCAAGGGCATGACGCCCATGGCGGTGCACTTCCAGCTGCGTCCCGATCCGCTCGCCGATTGACGAACCTCATCCTCCCCCGCGAAAGCGGGGGAGGCGCCGCCCCGCTCCGACCACGCTCGCCGACAGAGCGCCGCTGGCCGCGATCCTTGCGCGGTGGCGCGCTCGGACGAGCCGTGCAGAAGTTGAAACGATGATCAGGATAGTTTGCGTCGCCCTGTCGCTCGCCGCTGCTAGCAACGCTCACGCCGATGAGTTTATGACGCTGAGCGCCACGAAGTCGGCACAGGTTGCCGGCCTGCTCGACACCATCCTCCCGGTCTTCAAGGCGGCATCGAACTTGCGTGTGCGCGTGACCGCGGCCGATACCGCCGAAGCCGTCGCAGTTGCGCAGCGCGGCGAAGCCGATGCGGTTCTGCTCGATGACCGACCCGCGCAGGACAAGTTCGTCGCCGACGGCTACGGCCTCGGCCGCCGCGATATGATGTACGACGATCGCGTGATTGTCGGACCGAGCGCCGATCCCGCGGGCATCCGCGGACTCAAGGATGCCGGCAAGGCTTTCGCGCAGATTGCCGCCAAGGGCACGCCGTTTGTGAGCCGGGGCGACGACAGCCTCACCCATCGGATCGAGCTTCGGCTCTGGCAAACGCCGGCGTAACGCCCGGCCAGACGACCGCGTGGTACCGCGATTTGCGGCAAGGCATGGCGGCGACGCTGAACGCCGCCGCCGCGACGAGCGCCTACACGCTCACCGATCGGACCGCCTGGGCGAATTTCAAGAACCGGCAAAATCTCGAAATTTTGACCGAGGGCGACCCGGCGCTGTTCGATGTCTACGGCAGCATCGTCGTAAGTCCCGCCAAGTTGCCGCCGGTCAAATTCGCCTACGCGCGGATCTGGCACGAATGGCTGTTCGGCAAGCACGGCCGCGACGCGATCACGTCGTATAAAATCAACGGAGAGCAGATTTTCTTCCCGCCGGGTGAGGCGGCGCAGTGACGATCGCCGCCGCATAAGACGGCCGAAACCCGGATAAGCTAAGCTCCGGGTCCGCACGGCATCGCAAACTCCGTGGACCCGCACCACGCCGGTGCGTGCCTCGGCCTTGGCGAAGGCGCTGGGCAGTCTGCGTCGCCGTGCGGCAATCAAGGCACGGGCCAGTGGAGCGAAATCCGGATAAACTATCCGAATTAAGATACTGGTTCAGTGCGGCAATCGAGATTTGGTACTAACAGTGCCAGTTGCTCGACCGCAACCGGACATAAAGAGAGCGGTTACGTCTTCGCGGCTGCAACGGCCGCTCTCACCTTCTCTAGGCGCGCGATTAAATTCCGTACTCGGCGATCAGAAAATTCTTTCCAGGACCCGACACCTCTGTTAACTTTCAAGACAACCCAGAGAGTATCTGGCGGGAATGTTGGCTTAACGTTCATGACTTTGCCCCCCAGGCAAAGTCAGTTCGGACGGCAGCCAACGAGGGAGGGAAATCATGATCGACACCGCACGCGGTGCGGCGCTTGTGTGCGCACGCCAATCAACCAAACACAGACTGTTGCGGCTGGGCATTGCCGGCCTGCTCGGGTCGAGCATGCTCGCGGCGGCGTCCGTGGCGCAGGCGGGCGGCCCCACCGGCATCCAAAAAGTCACCATCCAAAGCACCGCCCTTGCGTTCGGCGGCTATTCGTTTCCCGATGTGGGCACGTACACGGTCATCAAGGGCTACGCGCTCGACGCGATCAACCCGGCTGACCCGAAGAATTCCATGCTCACCGACCTCGCACTGGCGCCGCGCGACGCCAACGGCATGGTCGACGTTCTGTTCAATATCTACATCATCATGCCCACCAACCTCAGCAAAGGGAACGGCAAGGTGATGTACGAGCCGCCGAATCGCGGCGGCAAGCAGTTCGGAGCGATGAACCTGTCGACCGGCGGCAACGATCCGGCGTCCATGACCAGTCCCACGGGGCTGGCCAACACCTTCCTTTGGCCGCAGGGCTACGTGACGGTGTGGAGCGGCTGGGAATACGAGGGCGATCCGACCTCGGGCACCACGACCGGAACCGATATCGGGAACGTTGGACGGCGTTTCGGCGATGACTTCACCGCCGATCGCCTACGGGCCTAACAGCGCGACGATCACCGGTCCCGGCTACGAATATATCGTCAGCCCGGGCGCGACCTACACGCTGGCGTATCCGGCCGCTTCGGCGACCCAAGGCGCGCCGAATGCAGTCTTGACCCATCGCGTCCATCTCGACGACACGCCGCAGGTGGTACCGACAAGTGGCTGGGCCTACACCGACGGGACCAACACCGCGATTAAGCTCAGTTCGGGGAGCTTCGTCACCAACGACATCTACGAATTCTCCTACATCGCGATGAACCCGACCGTGAACGGGGTCGGTTACGCCGCGATCCGCGACTTCAATTCGTGGCTGCGGTATTCGACGGCGGACAATCACGGCACGCCGAACCCGCTCGCGAACTACATCCAGAAAATCTACACCTATACGTTGTCGCAGCCGGCGCGGGTGCTCAACGACTTCACCCACCTCGGCTTCAATCAGGACATCAACGGCCACCAGGTGTTCGACGCCATGCTGCAATGGGTGGGCGCCGGCGACGGCATGAGCATGAACTATCGCTGGTCGCAGCCCACTCGCACCGAACGCAATCGCCAGGAAGAACTCTATCAGGAGGGCCTGTTCCCGTTTGCGGACGTGAAGAGCTACGATCCGATCTCGGACAGCACCGACTGGCGCTTCAAGAGCTGTGAGACGACCAACACCTGCCCGATCATGATGGAGTTCTGGTCGGGCAACGAGTATTGGGTGAAGGCGGCTTCGTTGTTCACCACCGATCCGACGGGGACATTCGATCTGCCGGATCATCCGCTGACGCGCAAGTATTACCTGTCGGGCGCGCAGCATGCAGGCCCTGGCAGTTCGACCAGCAAGGGTCTGTGCCAGAACTTCAACGACCCGCTCGATCCTCAACAGGTCGAGCGGGCGCTGTGGATGGACATGGATGCGTGGGTGATAAAGGGCGTCGCACCACCGTCTTCGCAAATCCCGATGCTGCAGAACCACACGCTGGCACTGCCTTGGCCGCAGTCAGCCGTGGGCTTCCCGAGCATCCCCGGCGTCACCTATACGGGCCTGGAAACGACCCGGTACCGGTTCAACTACGGGCCGGACTTCTACCAGACCAACGTGCCGACCTATAACCCGCCGATCGTCACGCCGCCGCTCGAGAACAATTCGGCGAACGGCCCGATCTACACAAGCTACGTGCCGTCGACCGACGTCGACGGCAACGACATTGCCGGCATTCGGCTGCCGGAAGTGCTGGTGCCTATCGCAACCTACATGGGCTGGAACCTGCGATCGGGGGTCTGGGCCAACGACGGATGCGAGAGCACCGGTTCGTACATCCAGTTCCAGCCGACGGCAGCGGCCCGCCAGGCGGCCGGCGATCCGCGTCTTTCGGTGGCGGAGCGTTACCCGACCTACGCGTCCTTCCAGTCCAAGATGGTGGCGGCTATCGACAAGCTGGTGTGGCAGCGCTTCTTCCTCTGCAGCGACACCCAGGCCGCGTTGACGCGGCTGTTGAATGCGGGCGTCGCCGCCGGGGTGCCGGCAAACGTCGGCAACCTCGCGCAGCCGAACCCGATACCGGCGTGCTCAACCCACGTCGCGCACGACTTCGACGGCAATGGCACGAGCGACGTGCTGTGGGCCGATAGCAGCGGTGACTACGCGCTTTGGCTGATGAACGGCAGCAAGATCGTGGCCTCCGGCACGCTCGGCAATATGTCGCCCTGGCAAGTGGTCGGCCAGCGCGACTTCAACGGCGACGGCAACGCCGACCTGCTGTGGCGCGACCCGTCCGGCGACGTCGGCATGTGGCTGATGAACGGCACCGAGGTATTGTCGATGCCGAGCCTCGGCAACGTGCCCGCCACCTGGTCGGTCTATGGCACCGGAGACATGAACGGCGACGGCATCGGCGACGTTCTGTGGGTCGACACCTCCGGCGACGTCGCCATCTGGTTCATGAGCGGACCCGCAGTGTCGTCGTCGGCGATGCTCGGCAACGTCGGGACCAGCTGGAGCGTGGTCGGCTCGACCAACGGCTTCGTGGTCTGGGAGGACACCAGCAACGACTATGCGATCTGGCTGGTGAACGGCACGTCGGTCACGGGGGCCATGCTGGGCAACGTGCCGAGCAACTGGGTGCTCTCCGGCGTCGGCGATTTCAACGGCGACGGTCAGCCCGACCTGCTGTGGCGCGACAACGTCAGCGGCACGGTGGCGATCTGGTTCCTCGACGGCACGTCGATTCTGACAACGGCGACGCTGGGCGCCGTCGGCGGCACCTGGAATATCGCCCAAACCGGCGACTACAACGGCGACGGCAAGAGCGACATCTTCTGGGTCGACGGCAGCGGCAATGTCGCGGTGTGGTTCATCGACGGCTCCACCCTGCTGTCGTCGGCCAATATCGGCCAGATCAGTGGAACCTGGTCGGTTCAGGCCAAGAACGCCGAGTAGCGGCGACATAAGGGGCTCCGCTGGCGCAGCACTCACGCGCCAGCAGACTTGAGAGGCCCGCCCCACAAGGGCGGGTCTTTTTTTACCGACGGCGGCGACCGTCTTTATCCTCCACCACGCCAGCGCGGCGGGATAAAGTGAGTTGCGATGAATCCCGCGACCAGCCCGCTGCTCACCGATCTTTATCAGATCAACATGATCCAGGCCTATCTGGACCATGGCGATACGCAGACGGCGGTGTTCGAGTTCTTCGCCCGCACGCTGCCGGCACGACGCGGTTTCCTGCTCGCCGCCGGCCTTGAGCAGGCGCTCGATTATCTGGAGAACCTGCGCTTTTCCAGCACCGACATCGCGTGGCTCGAGAGCACCGGCCGGTTCAAGAAAAATCTTCTGGATTATCTCGGCGACTTCCGCTTCGGCGGCGACGTGCACGCCATGGCCGAGGGCACGGCGTTCTTTGCAAACGAGCCGATTCTCCGGGTGACGGCGCCCCTGCCGCAGGCGCAATTCGTCGAATCGCGGCTCATCAATATCCTGCACTTCCAGTCGCTGATCGCCGCCAAGGCGGCGCGCGTGGTCCTGGCCGCGCCCGACAAGGTCCTCGTCGATTTCGGGCTGCGCCGCGCGCACGGCGCCGAGGCCGGCCTGATGGCGGCGCGGGCGAGCTATCTGGCGGGCTTTGCCGGGACCGCGACGGTGCTCGCCGGCGAGCAATTCGGCATCCCGCTCTACGGCACCATGGCGCATTCGTTCATCGAGACCTTCGACGACGAGGCGGCGGCCTTCGAAGCGTTTGCCCGCTCGCGGCCGGACAATCTGGTCCTGCTGCTCGACACCTACAACACCGAGGCGGCCGCCCACAAAGTCGTGGCGCTCGCGCCCCGACTCAAGGCGGCGGGCATTGCGATCCGCGCCGTGCGTCTCGACAGCGGCGATCTGGTGGCGCTGGCAAGGAGCGTGCGCGCGATCCTCGACCGCGGCGGCCTCAACGACGTGACGATTTTCGTGAGCGGCGGTCTCGACGAGGATTCGCTTGCGGCCTTCGCGCACCAGCGCGCACCGATCGACGGCATCGGCATCGGCACCAGCCTCACCACCTCGTCCGACGTCCCGGCGATCGATTGCGTCTACAAATTGCAGGAATATGCCGGCCTGCCGCGGCGCAAGCGCTCGGAGAACAAGGCTACCTGGCCCGGCCGCAAGCAGGTGTGGCGTCGCACCGGCGCCGACGGCCGCATGGCCGGCGACCTGTTGGCGCTCGATGCGCCCGCGGCCGCGGGCGATGCGGCAAACGGCGAGTCGCTGGTCGCGCTGGTCATGCGGGGCGGCCGGCGGCTGCGGCCGTCGCCGTCGCTCGGCGACATCCGGCTGCACGTCAAGCGCGAGCTCGAACGGCTGCCTGAGCCCTTGCGCGCGCTCGCGCCGGGCACGACCTATCCGGTCGAAGTCGCAAATGAGCTGGTGACGCTCGCCGCGGAGGTCGACCGCCGCCTGGACGGTTCCCGGCCGTGAGCCGGGAGCAGAGTCAAGGCATGACCGCCATGTTCGGCGATAACGACGTCCTCATCGTGGTGGACCTGCAGAACGATTTCTGTCCGGGCGGCGCGCTCGCGGTGCCGCATGGCGATGAGGTCGTGCCGCTGGTCAATCGCCTCGCCGCCCGCTTCCGCAACGTGGTGCTGACCCAGGACTGGCACCCGCGTGGCCACCTGTCGTTCGCCTCGGCGCATCCCGGCAAGCGGCCGTATGAGACCATTACGGCGTCCTACGGCCCGCAGGTGCTGTGGCCCGACCATTGCGTGCAGGATACGCCCGGCGCCGCGTTCCACGCCGCGGTGCAAATCCCCCATGCCGGCCTGGTTGTGCGCAAGGGCATCAACCGCGCCATCGATTCCTACTCGGCATTCTATGAGAACGACCGCAGGACGCCGACCGGCTTGGTCGGCGCGTTGCGCGAGCGCGGCCTGACCCGCGTATTCCTCGCCGGGCTCGCCTTCGATTTTTGCGTGCGCTACTCGGCCGAGGACGCGCGGCGCGAGGGTTTTGCGGTTTTCGTGGTCGAAGACGCCTGCCGCGGCATCGATGTCGCGGGCTCGGTCGCCGCGACCCGGGCAAGCCTCGCCGCGCTTGGCGTTTCATGCATCCCCACCGCCCAATTCGCCTGAGCGTGGCCGGCCGAAATGCTGCGGCCCGGCATTTCCGGATTAACAAGCAATTTTAACGAGTTAACATGCCTTTAGCGGCCGCGGGGTCGGTTGCCTGTGTGCAATGCACAAAATTTCTTGACTCCGGCGCAAGAGTGGCGAGAAAATGATGACAACGACATAACGGGTTCGCCGATGCGTCATCCCATGGTCGCAACAACGTCAAGTCTGCCGTCCCTGATGATGCCATGCCCGACCTGTGCGGGCCGGATGGTCTATCAGGGCCTGCACACCCCGTCCCCCGACTTCGAAGACACCGTTTATGCCTGCCGGCGCTGCGGGTCCGAGGTCATTCGCACGTCGGTGCGCAAGCCGAACGGCGCGGAAGCCGCCTGAATCGTTGCGGGCGCGCGCAGCGCAAACAAACCCGGCAATGACGGCTAGGCCAGTCGCATCTGCGCCAAAACCGCGCGGCCGAGCAGGCCGTAGGGATTGGCCACCGTCTCCAGCATTTCGAAGTGATTGTAGGCCTCCCCGACCAGGAGCTCGACCGGCTTGCCAGCGGCCTTCACGGCGGCGGCGAACTCGCGGGTCTGGCGCTGGAATTGCGGCGTCTCGTAGGTGCCGTAGCTGAGCACGAGCGGCGTCGCCAGCTTGTCGAGATGCCGCATGGCGCTGAGCGCGGCCTCCATCTCGTCGGTGAATTTCACGTATTTGGAGCGCTTCGACAGCCGCACCGGCTTGAGATCGTACATGCCGCTCGACAGCGTCGCGCCCTTGAGGATGTCGCGCGGCAGGCCGTCCTTGGCCCAGTCGTGCGTCACCGCGCAGCCCGCCAGATGCGAGCCGGAGGAATGCGAGATGAGATGCAGCCGGTCGCGATCGCCGCCGAATTTTTCGACGTTGCGAAAAACCCAACCGATGGCGCGGCGTACCTGCTCGACCATCGGGAACAGGCTGCCGCCGGCCTGATCGACATTGATGAAATCGAGCACGACGAAATGCGCGCCAGCACGCGTGAAGGGTTCGGCCAGGTAGGTGAACTCCGAGGCCTCGCCGCTGCGCCAGGCGCCGCCGTGGACGAAGATCCCGACCGGCGCGGCCGCCGCCGCCGCCGCCGCCGTCTTGCCACTCGCGCCCGCGGGCAGCAAGGCGCGATAGACGTCGAGCCCCTCGATCGGCGTCGGCCCGTAGGCGAAGCGCGACGGCTTGCCGGTGTACGCCAGTGCCGCGGCGCTGTTGGCAACCCGGCGCTTGGCGAGCTGGTCGCGGTTCGGCGCATAGGCCGCCTGATCGTAGGCGTCGTCGAGCTCCTGCTGGTCCATGTCGAGCCAGACGATCGGGCCTTTGACTTTTGCCTGCGCGGCGGTCGCGGTCATGATGTTCCTCGGTGTCGTTCCGGTTCGCGCTGTCAGCGCGGACCCGGCATCCATAGCTACGAATGGCGAGGTTTTCCAGCCTCGGCGGCAACACCGCCGCCACCGTGATCGCGACCGTGATTATGGGTTCCCGGTTCGGCGCATGACAGCGCAGACCGCTACTGCTTGTACTTCTGCGCCATCGCCGCGAAGAAGCCGGCCTTCCTCAGCGCGTCGAGCAGGCTGGTGTCGACGTAGTTGCCGATCTTCTGGCTCACATCGGGGAACTGCTTGAGGATGTTCTTGGCGCCCAGCAGCGACGGTTCGAGATTTTGCGGCGATTGCTGCTTGAAATCGTCGTAGGTGATGTCGAGGATCTTGGCGCTGCCGATCTTCAATTCCTTCGCCAGCACCTCCTTGGCGCGCTTCTCGTCGCTGAGCGCGATGTAGTTGCCCTCGATCGAGGCCTTGAGGAAGCGCGTGAGCAGTTCGCGGCGCGCGGCGATGTCGCTGCGGCGGACGACGATGCCGCTGAACAGCCACGGGATCTGGTCGGGCACCAGATCGACCAGCACGTTGACGCCCGCTTCGCGCGCGGCCGAGGACAGCGGCTCGTTGATCGCGGTCGCCTTGATCTCGCCGGACTTGACCGCCTCGAGCCGCCGCATGCCGCCGCCATATTCCTTGATGACCACGTCGTTGCGGCTGAGCCCGAGGCGCTGCAGCGCGAGCGTCACCGTCGAATCGCTTTCCGAGCCGAAGGTGCTGACGCCGATCACGCCGCCCTTGAGGTCGGCCGCGGTCTTGACGCCGGGCGCCGAGAAGAAGGTGAAGCGGATGACGTTGCTGAGCGAGCCGATCACCCGGATGTCGCCGCCCGACTGGTTGACCTTGATGACGGAAGACAGTCCGACATGCATGACGTCGATGCGGCCGGCCTGCAATTCCTGTGCGCCGCGGCTGCCGCCGTTCATGTTGATGATGTCGACGTTGAGGTTTTGCGCGCCGTAGGCCCCGGCGGCGCGCGCCATGTACCAGGCGAGCACCGTGTTCACCGGGTCGGAAATGCCGGCCTTGATGTCGAGCGGCAGCGGCGCCGGAACTGCGGGCTGCGCCGTCGCCGGTTGCGCTGCGGCGCACAACGCGAAAACGGCCAATGCCAGGACGAAACGGCATTTCGTCTGCATCATTCGCTTGCCCTCCCCCATTCGTCTTTCCTCCCCCATTCGTCTTTCCTCCCCCATTCGTCTTTCCTCCCCCATTCGTCTTTCCTCCCCCATTTGTCGCTGCCGGCGCGCCGAGGCGCGAATCGGCAATCCATAATCACGAAACCATCAGATTATCAAAGGTCGGCGGCCTTGTTGATGCGATGGCGGTCGCGGATTCCGGGTCCATCAGTGCTAGGATTGCGGCGCCGTCAACCGGGAGATCGAGCGATGCAGCGCGTGACCATCACCATCGACGACGAGCTTGCCGCGGAGCTCGACCGCTTCATGGCCGCGCGCGGCTATGCCAACCGCTCCGAGGCGATGCGCGACCTCGCCCGCTCCGGCCTGCAGCGCTCCGCCGTCGAGACCGGCGGAACGCGGCCGTGCGTCGCCGCGCTCGTTTATCTCTACGACCACGAGGCGCGCGAATTGCCGCAGCGGCTCACCCGCGACTACCACGCCCGCCACGACCTCGCCCAGGCGACGCTGCACGTGCATCTCGACCACGACAGTTGTCTCGAAGTCACGGTGCTCAAGGGCCGCGGCAGCGACGTCCAGGGCTTTGCCGACCACATCATCGCCGAGCGCGGCGTGCGCCACGGCCACGTGGTCTATCTGCCGGCCGCCGGCGCCCACTCCCACGGCCGCGGCGAAAGCCATTCGCACCGGCGGCGCAAAGCCGGCTGACCGCGCCGGCCCCAAGACTGGCCCCAAGACTATCCGCTTCGACCGGCAGCCGTGCTACAGTCGCGGCAACGAACACAACGGGAAGACGCGCCATGGAATTCGGCTACTTCACGCTGAGCGACAACAATTATCCCAGCAATCCGCGCACCGCGAACCAGTACGTCGCCGACATCACCGCGGAGGCGATCTATGCCGACCGGCTCCGCATGCATTCGGCGTGGATCGGCGAGCATCATTTCAACTCGCTCGGCGTGCTGTCGTGCCCGGACCTGGTGCTCGCCTATATCGCGGCGCAGACGACGCACATCAGGCTCGCGCCGGCGGTCAACGTGCTGCCGCTTCACAATCCGATCCGCGTCGCCGAAACGTTCGCGACGCTCGACCTGCTCAGCGGCGGGCGCGTCGATTTCGCCGCCGGGCGCGGCTACGACCGCCGCGAATATCTGCCGTTCCACGTCTCGTTCGAGGACAATCAGGGGATTTTCGAAGAGGGCATGGAGGTGGTGCGCAAGCTGTGGAGCACGCGGGGCCGCATCTCGCATCACGGCAAGCATTATCAGTTCGACGATGTGAGCATCACGCCGAAGCCGCTGCAGCAGCCGCTGCCGGCCTATATCGGCTCGTTCTCGAAGCCCTCGATCGAGCTCGCGGCGCGGCTCGGCTGCGGCCTGATCGTGGCGCCGTTCGCCGCCGCCATGACGTTCGGCGGGCTGCGCCAGGTCGCCGATCTCTATCACGAGACCTGCGCCAGACACGGCCAGAAACCGCAGCGCCTGATGTGCAGCTACTTCACCCATTTCGCCGATACTCCCGCGCAGGAGAATGCGGCGCGCGAGCGGCAGGTTTTCTACTACAAGGAATGCGTCATTCCGGCTCTCCCCGGCGATCGGGCCAACGCGCCGCCGAGCTACCGCTATTTCATCGATATCGTCGACCGGCTGCAGAAGATGCGGCCGCAGGATCTGACCGACAACGCCGTGCTGCTAGGCTCGTCCGCACACATCACCGACGTGCTCAAGAAGGTCGAGGCCGCGGGCTTCGACGAGGTCATCCTCTACATCAATGTCGGCCTCAAGCCGCACGCGCAGGTCAAGGACGAGATGGCCCGCTTCATGACCGAAGTCGCGCCGGCGTTCGAAGGCAAGCACAAGCAGCGCGCGGCGTGACGTTTGCCGCCTGCGCCGGGCAAGGCGCAGACGTTACCCCAGATTCAACGCCTTGAAGAAATCGTTGCCCTTGTCGTCGATGACGATGAAGGCGGGGAAATCCACCACCTCGATGCGCCAGATCGCCTCCATGCCGAGCTCGGGATATTCCACGGTCTCGACCTTCTTGATGCAATGCTCGGCGAGGTTGGCGGCGGCGCCGCCGATCGAGGCGAGATAGAAGCCGCCGTGCTTGCGGCAGGCCTCGCGCACCACCGCGGCGCGGTTGCCCTTCGCCAGCATCACCAGGGAGCCGCCGGCGGCCTGGAAATCGTTGACGAAGGAATCCATGCGGCCTGCCGTGGTCGGCCCGAACGCGCCCGAGGCGTAGCCCTCCGGCGTTTTCGCCGGCCCGGCGTAATAAACCGGATGGTTCTTGAAATAGTCGGGGAGCCCCTCGCCGCGCTCCAGCCGTTCGCGAAGCTTGGCGTGGGCAAGATCGCGCGCCACGATCATCGGGCCCGACAGCGACAGCCGCGTCTTGATCGGATGCGTGGCCAACTGCGCCAAAATCTCCTGCATCGGCCTGTTGAGGTCGATCTTCACCACCTCGCCGCCGAGCTTTTGCGCGTCGACATCCGGCAGATATTTGGCCGGGTTGTGCTCGAGCTCCTCCAGGAACACGCCCTCGCGCGTGATCTTGCCCAGCGCCTGGCGGTCGGCCGAGCACGACACGCCGAGCCCGATCGGCAGTGAGGCGCCGTGGCGCGGCAGCCGGATCACGCGCACGTCGTGGCAGAAATATTTGCCGCCGAACTGCGCGCCGACGCCGAGCGACTGCGTCATCTTCTGGATCTCCTGCTCCATCTCGCGGTCGCGGAACGCGTGGCCGTCCTCGGAGCCGTGCTCCGGCAGCGCGTCGTAGTATTTGCAGGAGGCGAGCTTCACGGTCTTCATGGTCAGCTCGGCCGAAGTGCCGCCGATGACGATGGCGAGATGGTACGGCGGGCAGGCCGCGGTGCCGAGCGTAAGCACCTTCTCCTTGAGGAAGGCGAGCATGCGCTCGCGCGTCAGGATCGACGGCGTCGCCTGGAACAGGAACGCCTTGTTGGCCGAGCCGCCGCCCTTGGCGATGAACAGAAACTTGTAGGCTGCGTCGGCCTCGCCCGCGCCCTCGGCATAGATCTCGATCTGCGCCGGCATGTTCGAGCGCGTGTTCTTCTCCTCGAACATGGAGACGGGCGCGAGCTGCGAGTAGCGCAGGTTGCGCTTGAGATAGGCGTCGCGCGCGCCCTCGGCGAGCGCGGCCTCGTCGTCGCCGTCGGTCCAGATGAGCCGACCCTTCTTGCCCATGATGATCGCGGTGCCGGTGTCCTGGCACATCGGCAGCACGCCGCCCGCCGCGATATTGGCGTTCTTGAGAAAGTCGTAGGCGACGAACTTGTCGTTGTCCGACGCCTCCGGGTCCTCGACGATGTGCTTGAGGCTCGCGAGGTGGGCGGGACGCAGCAGGTGGTTGATGTCGCTGAAAGCGGCCTCGGCGAGCGCGCGCAGCGACTCGCGGGGAACGACGAGCATGTCCTCGCCCATCACGCGCTCGGTGCGCACCCCCTCGGCGGAGAGCTTGCGGTAGGCGGTCGTGTCCTTGCCGAGCGGAAACAGCGGCGTGTGCTTGTAAGGGGGCGTTGGGTGGGCGGAGAGGGGCGCGTTCATGCTGAATCTCCAAAAGACTCCGCCCTCTTAGCGCCCTCAGGGCTCGTTGGAAAGCTTCGCTCTATTGTTCTCGACATTGTGCCGGAAAGGGCGCACGGTCGCGCCGCTTGTCACATTGCGATCGGTGTTTCAAGACAGAGAATAGATCACGTGAAGATTGCAGGAGACTGGTCATGACGACGGGGCGCTCTCTCCCAACCTTTGCTTTCAGGATAGCCTGGCTTTCCTTGGGGGTGGCTGCATTGGTCTTTGTCTCCATGCTGCTGCTCACCGTCATGCATCCCTAGGCGTCGAGCCTCAGGCGGCGCCGGCGCAAGCGGCACGGCTGCCGAGTCAAGTTCCATATCGCCTCGGGCGTTGGTCGCGGCGCAGCGCTGTCGTCAGGCCGCGCAGCGCGCCGATTTGCCGGCGCCGATCCCGGCCTGCCGCTTCCGTCGAATTTTACGCAATCGCGCGCCACGACCTTAACGGGACATCGATAGTGTGCCGGTCACTTTGATAGTGTGCCGGTCACTTTCACAATCACGCAATCCAAGGATATTCGAATGGTTTTTGGGAAACGGTTTTCGGTTCAAAACGACCGCGCTCCTGCGGTGGTGCAACAGACCTGCGTGCGCTGTTACGGCACCGGCCGCATCCGCGAGCGCGGCAATCGGCTTATCTGCAAAGCCTGCGCGGGGACGGGACGGATCAACGTCACGACGGAGCAGCACCCCTCCTGATCGGCGCGAGCGCGCCACCCGTGCTCTCTCCCGATTCGGCTCGCCGCTAGTTTCGCGTCCCGCCACCCGGCCGCCATCGAACCGATGCGGCGCGGCGCTTCATCTTATCGGCCCGCAACCTTGCGGCCGGGCCATGACGGGTTTCGCGTTGCTCAACCCGACCTCCTTCCGCTAATTTGAATGGCAGCCGTGGATGCCAGCAAGGAGGCCAAGCCGTGCCCGCACGCATTCGACACATCGCGTTGGCCGTCAAGGATATCGACGCCACCGCCGATTTCTACGAGAAGGCGTTCGGCCTCACCCGTTCGCCGAAATCGGAGGGACCGACCGCCTATCGGGTCTATATGAGCGACGGCGAGATCAACCTCGCCTTGCTGCAGTACAAGAGCGAAGTCGGCTCCGGCCTGAAGAATGCGGCCGAGTTCGTCGGCATCCACCACTTCGGATTTCAATGCGACGACCTGGAGAGCCAGCAGAAGCGGATCGAGGACGCCGGCGGCCAGTTTTTCTTCGATCTGGGCGATCCGGACGACGACGACTTCGAGCGCAAGTTCAAGGATCCCAATGGCATCATCTTCGATATCAACTGGAAGGGCTGGACCATGACCTCCGGCAAGGTCGGCAAGCCGGATGACGCCGGGCAACGCCGCAAGCCGGTAACGAAGGCGGACGCGTAACGGGACCGGCTGATGCCGGCGCGGCGCGTTTCGCGCCCTTTCCCACCGTGATATCCACGCCACTGCAAGTTGCGGATGACAACGTGCGAATCTGCGGCTAAGCGCAGATCATGTCTACGCGCTCTTTGCGGGTCGGCCGCTCGAAGACGGGGCTCGGCCTGTTCGCCACCAGACCGATCGAGAAGAAGGCCTATATCGCGACCTATCGCGGCCGGCGCATTTCCAACGATGAGGCCCTCGAGCTCGAGCGCCGCGGCTCGAAGTACATGTTCGAGATCAACAGCCGCTGGACCATCGACGGCTCGTCGCGGTGGAACTTGGCGCGTTACGCCAATCATTCCTGCCGGCCGAACGCCGAAGCCGTGACGCGCAAGGGCAAGATCGTGCTGGTGGCGCGGCGGCGCATCACGCCGGAAGAGGAAATCACCTACCACTACGGGCGGGACTATTTCACGTTCTTCTTCGGGAAGACCGGCTGCCGCTGCGCCCCATGCCGCGCCAAGGCGCGCGACATGCGCCGCACCAAGCGGATGAAGGCCGGCTCCTCGCGACGGCGCAAGAAGGCGTAAGCTTTAGGAGGCGTAGCCCGGGTCGAGCGGAGCGACACCCGGGAGCGGCGCTTAGGCTGGACGGTCATTCCCGGATTTCGCTGCGCTCAATCCGGGCTACTACCGCTGCTATCGCCTTGGCGATGGTGTAGTATCGCGGCGCGGATCGCACGGTCCGCATAGCTTTGCTCTTTCGGGGGGATGCATCCATGGCAGGACGGGAATGGTTCGTGGCGCGCGGCGGCGAGCAGGATGGTCCGTTCCCCGACGAGCAGCTGCGCGCGTTCATCGCCAGCGGCGCGGTCACGCCTGAGACGCTGGTGTGGTGCGACGGCATGAGCGCCTGGGCCAAGGCTGGGGCTATTCCGGGCCTGATGCCGGCATCCCGCCGCCCGCCGGGCGTGCCGGTCGATGCTGCGACACATCAGGACCATCCCGGCAACGCCCTGTCGGCGAATGTCGACGTGTGGCCGCTGTTCGGCCGCGTCGTGCTGCTGGGGATCTGCCAGCTTGTGGTCATCCCGCTGCCTTGGGCGGTCCCGCACTTTCTGCACTGGTTCGTCGAACGGATCGAGCTGCCGCAGGGGCAACGCGCGGCTTTCGTCGGCAAGCCCGGCGACATCTGGTGGGTGTTCATCCTCTATGCGCTGAGCGGCTACGCGTCGCTCTACAGCAACTACCTTCAGCTGCTGGCAATCCCGCTGTCGGCATTCCTGCTGCTCCTCATCGCGCGCTGGTTCTTTGCCAACCTGGTGCGGGAGGGCAGTGCCGGGCCGCTGAAATTCACCGGCGAATATCTGCCGATGCTCGGATGGATGGTGCTGTTGCCGGTGTCGATCCTCACCATCATCGGCTGGGCCTGGGTGACCACGGCATGGGTGCGCTGGGGGTGCAAGAACGTGGTCGGAGGTACCAGGCAGCTGATCTTTACCGCGACCGGCTGGAACTATCTGTGGCGCACGCTGGTGTTCGGGCTGACGTCCATTCTCCTCATTCCGATTCCGTGGATGTTGCGCTGGTATACGCGCTGGATCGTCTCGCAGTTCGCGCTGATGTGAGGCAAGAACGGGGCGTTGCCGCCAACGTTTGCTACTTATGCATCTCGTCGGTCGGCATGATGCCCCACAGATTCGAGGCCGAGGGATCCTTGGCCCACACTTTCGGGCGCTGCGGACTGTCGCGGTGCCACGGCCGCGGCTCGAAATAGCCGAGCTCCTCGTTCATGCGGTCGAGCTCGGCGAACAGCTCGACGATGAGCCCGTTCGGCGCGCGGTGATAGGTGAAGAGGTTGTGGCCGATGCCGTGCCGGCCCGGCCCCCACAACAGCTTGTAGCCGTTGACGCTGAGGAAATCGCACGCGGTCTGCATGTGGCCCCAGTCGCGCAGCTCGAAGGCGGTGTGGAAGTGGCGGTTGGAGCCGGTCTGCATCAGATTGATGGTGTGATGGTCGGGGCCGCAGCGCAGGAACGAGAAGAAGTCCCCCATCCAGTCGGATTCGCGAAAGCCCAGCACGTCGCAATAGAATTTCGTGGTGTGCTTGACGTCGGTGACGTGGAAGGCGACGTGGCCGAGCTTGTGCGGCACCACGCCCTTGTTCTGGAATTTCTGGTGAGAGAAATCCTCGCGCTTGAACACTTCCATGGTGGTGCCCTTGGGGTCGGCGAACACTACCATGTCGGTGATCGAAGGCTCTGGGTTCTTGCGGCGCTCGGTCTTGATGCCGTGGGCCGCGACCTGTTTGTCGAACTCGCCGAGGTCGGCGTCGGCCGGCAGCTGGAACGCGACGCGCGCGCATTGCGCCTGCGGGCCCTTGCGCAGCACCACCGAATGATGATCGACCGTCGAGGCGAGATAGACCGCGTCCTTTTCCTTGGCCGCGACGGAAAGCCCGAGAATGTCGGTGTAGTATTCGGTCTGCTTGTCGAGATCGGGCGTCTCGTAGCTGGCGTGCGCGATCTTGCTGACGCGGATCATTATGTCTTCTCCTGTTGTTGTTCTGCCCGGCCCCCTGCGGGGCGGGTCATCTTTCCTGGCGCGGCAGCGAGCCGATGACGTCGACCATGGCGGCGACGTCCTGCTCGGCAAGGCCCATGTCGATGAAGCGCCGGTAGAGCGCGACCGCGCTATCGAGCATCGGCGTCGCCACGCCGACCTCATCGGCGAAGTCTCCGATCATATCGAAATAGTGCTGCAATTGCGGCACGGTGCCCTGCGCCGGCGCGAAGCGCCGCTCCGCCATCCACGGCGCGCGGATGCCGAACTGGGTCGAGCCGCCGCTGCCGGTCGCGATCGCCTTGATCATCAGCGGCACGTCGACGCCGGCCTTGAGCCCGAGCGCCATCGCCTCCGCGGCCGACGCGATATTGATCGCGACCAGGAGATTGTTGATCAGCTTGACGCGACTCGCGGCGCCGAATTTCCCGAAGTATAGGCAGGAATCGGCGAAGCCCGCGACCACGCCTTCGATCTGGCGGCACGCCTCGGCATCGCCGGCGAGATAGATCACGCCCTTGCGCGCCGACACCATGCCGGGCGTGCCGGAAACCTCGCCGTCGATGAAGGCCGCGCCGCGCTGCGCCAGCGGCGCGATCTGCCGTTCCTTGACCGCCAGCGGATGCGAGCCGAGTTCGATCACGATCTGCCCCGGCCGCGCCGACTGCACGAGCCCGTGCGGACCCTGCACGACGTCCTCGAGCGCCTCCGACGACGGCAGGCAGGAAAACACGATGTCGGCCTGCGCGCCGACATCGGCCGCCGAACGCGCCGGCACGCCGCCCGCCTTTTCGAAGTCGGCAAGCGAGGAGCGGCGATAGCCGACGACGCGGCGGCCGCTCTTGATCAGATTCTGCGAGATCGGCAGGCCGATCTTGCCGGGGCCGACAAAGCCGATGGTCTCCATGAACGTTCCTCGACGCTTTTCTTGTGCTTGCTTTGCATTGTTATGCCACTTCGCGTTGTCAAGCCACTTCGCGGTGTCATGCCACTTCGATCGTCTGGTCCGACAGGTTGACGCGCAGCCCCAGCGTGCCCTCCATGATGGTCCATTCCTTGAGCTCGAAGGTGCGCAGCCCATTGGCGAAGAACGGGTCGCCCTCGGCGATCGCGCGCGCCTCCCTGGCGTCCGCGGCGCGCAGGATGGTCAAGCCGTGGCCGCTCGGCGGTCCGGCGCCGTCGGCGAGCGGCCCGGACGCGAACACGAGACCGCGCTTTTCCAGGCCGATCATGTATTCGAGATGCGCCGGCAGCAGCGGCTCGAGCTGTTGCGGCGCGACCAGCGGCTTCGAGATGAGGACGTAAAGCTTCTTGCGCAGCATTTTCCGCGTCAGCTCGGCGATGCGTGCGTCCCAGTTCATGGCGTCGTCCTCATGACCGCCTCATGGTCGGCCGTCCCAGCGCGCCCTGTCAACACGGCGGGGCCGCTGCGGCCGGACCTGTCGGCCCGCCTGAGGATCACGGATGACCAAACAAACGCGCCTTGGCCTCGGCCGCCGCATCCTCCATGGTCATGAACACGGCGCCGGAGGCGGCGAGCTTTTGGATTAGTTCCTCCAGCGCCAGCATGCGGGAACCGCGGCCGATCACGTAGGGGTGCATGGTGTAGGTCAGCACGCCCCAATCGACGGTCTTGCGCATGTAGCGGAACTCGTCGAGCCAGCTCGCCATGACGGCGCGCGCCGGCTCGAGCGCGGCCAGCACGCCGGTGTCGGTGCGCATGAACTCGAAATGCGGGAAATCGTCGAGCGACCAGCTGATTGGCATTTCGATGAGCGAGGTTTCCGTGCCGGTGCGGAACGGCTCGCCGAGCGCGGCGTGGTCGCCGCGGCGGGCGCGATAGGGCCAGTAGTCGGCGCCCATCAGGCTCGACTCGTAGACGAAGCCGTGCGCGACCAGGAGGTCGATGGTGTGCTCGCTCAGGTCCCAGGACGGCGAGCGGTAGCCGCGCGCGTTGCGGCCGGTTAGCCGGGCGATCGCCGCGTTGGCGCGGGTGAGGTCGGCTTCCTCCTCGGCGCGGCTCAACGTTGCGGGCGGCACGTGCGCCCAGCTGTGATGCGCGACCTCGTGACCGGCCGCGACCACGGCTTCGCAGGCGCGCGGATGGCTCTCGATGGTGAAGCCCGGAATGAACCAGGTGGCGCGGATGCCGGTGTCCTTGAGCAGCCCCAGGATACGTTGCGCGCCGATAAGGCCGAACTCGCCGCGCGACAGCGGCGTCGGCGTCGTCATGCCGCGGGCGATGAAGCCCGACTGGGTGTCGAAGTCGAAGGTCAGGCAGACGATGTGACGCGGCACGGCTTTCTCCAAAACGCAACGTCAGTGCCCATCTTCGCTCACCGCGCGCAGCGCTCAAATCAGCCGTGAATTCACCGGCAGGCCGAGAAAGTGCCGGCCGATCGCCTCGTACACCGAGGCATGCGCCTGCACCTGCTGCGACACCGCATGCATGTCGCGAAAGCGCCGCTCGAACGGGAGGCTTTCGAAGATCGCGGTGGCGCCGGCCGCATGGTAGGCGGTGTCGACAACCTGCCGCGCGCTCTGGCTGGCGTGAATGATCGCCATGCGAAGCCGCACCCGCTGGTCGATCGACAGCGGCCCGGTCTGCGCCGCCTGCCAGACCTCCCTCCACTCGTGCAGGAAGAAGACGCGCGCGGCGGCGAGCTGCGCCTCGGCGACGCCGACCTGCGACTGGATCACGGCATTGTCGCGCAGCAGCGCGGCGTGGCCGGTCGGCGTCTTGGCCTGCGCCAGCGCGACGAAGTCGTCGAGCGCCGAGCGCGCAATGCCGAGCGCGATGGCGGCAAAGCTCGAGCCGAACAACGGGAAGATCGTGAACGAGTAGAGCGCGCCAGGTTCGCGGCGCTCGGTAGGATCAAGTGCAAGCGCCGCGATGGCGCGATCCTCGGAAATGTAGAGGTCGGTCAGCGAATAGGTGTCGCTGCCGCTGCCTTTGAGGCCGATGACGCGCCAAGCGTCGCCGTCGACCGCCGCGTATTCGCGCGGGAACACGAATGTCTTCTCGACCGGCCTGCCGCTCGCGTCGCGCCGCGGCGTGCCGTCCGACTCGTAGATGGCGGCGTGCGCGGCGAGCCAGGTGGCGTGCCGGCTGCCGCTCGCGAACGGCCAGGTGCCGGTGACGCGAAAGCCGCCGGTCTCGGCGACCGCCCGCGCGGTCTTGCCCACCGGGCCCCAGGCCAGGACGCCGCGCGGATTCTTCTTGAAGATTTCCTCGGCGGTTTCGAGCTTCAGGCACGACGAGATGGTCGAGCACACCGAGGTCTGCGCCACGCACCATGCCGTGCTGGCGTCGGCCTTGGCGATCTCTTCGATGGCCTGCACGTACTCGACCGGCGACATCTCCTCGCCGCCGAGCGAGCGCGGCACCAGCATGCGGTAGAGCCGCGCCTGGTGCAGCGCGTCGACGAGGTCGGCCGGCAGTTCGCGCGCGGCCTCAGTGCGCGGCGCGGCGGCGAGAATGACCGGCGCCAGCGCCCGGGCGTTGGCGACGCAATCGACCTTGGTCCGCTCATCCATGCCGCAACTTCGTCCCAGTCCGCCGCTATTTTTGGAGCGCTGGCGATGGGTTTCGCCGCGCTCGAGCCATCCTACAGCCTCGAATCTGCAGCGCAAAGCGCGGCCTTGTCGTCATTCCGGGGTGCCGCGGCGCAATGAGGTGACACGGCGAATGACGTGCTATGATAATATGGGGCCATGGAGAGACCGATGCATCGACGCAGCCTGTTAGCCGCAACCTTTGGAACCGCCGGCGCCCTGTTCTCGGCCGCGTTCGGCGCGGCGCGCGCCAACGCCGCCACGGCCGACGATTCCAAGGTCGTCTATCACCTCGACGACCTCGACAAGGTCGATTTCGTGCTCGGCAACATCAACAATCACTTCAACGGCATGGGCGGCCCCGACAAGGTGAAGATCGCGCTGGTCATCCACGGCCCGGCGCTCAAGGCGTTCCACGCCAAGACCGCCGACGCCGATCTGACCAAGCGCGCCGCCGAGATGTCGAAAGCGGGCCTGCAGCTCAACGCCTGCATCAACACCATGCATGCGCAGGACGTGGCGCTGAAGGACCTGCTGCCGGGCTTCATCGTCGCCGACAAGGGCGGCGTGGTGCGGCTCGCCGAACTGCAGTCGCAGGGCTACATCTATCTGCGGCCGTAGGGCAAACCATTGGCGTAGTGCAAACCTTTGGTCATGGCGAACAGCGCGTTCAACGTCCACAACATCCTGGCCGGCCAGGCGCCGGCCGATGCGCCGGTCACGATCAAGGGCTGGGTGCGCACCCGGCGCGACTCCAAGGCCGGCATCTCGTTCGTGCACCTCTCTGACGGATCCTCGCTTCATCCGCTGCAGGTGGTCGCGCCGAACACGCTCGCCAACTACGCCGACGAGATTTTGAAAGTCACGCCCGGCTGCGCCGTCGAGGCGACGGGAACGATCGTGCCGTCGCCCGCCAAGGGGCAGCCGTTCGAGATGCAGGCGAGCGCCATCAGGGTGATCGGCTGGGTCGACGACCCGGACACCTATCCGATCCAGCCGAAGCCGCACACCATGGAGTTCCTGCGCGACGTGGCGCATCTGCGGCCGCGCACCAACGTGATTGCGGCGGCGACGCGGGTGCGGCACACGCTCGCTCAGGCGATCCATCGCTTCTTCGACGACAACGGCTTCTTCTGGGTCAACACGCCGATCATCACCGCGTCCGACGCCGAAGGCGCGGGCGCGCTGTTCCGCGTGTCGACGCTCGATCTCGCCAATCTGCCGCGCACGCCGCAGGGCAAGGTGGATTTCGGCAAGGATTTCTT
>Ga0182024_10000691_pt1 | contig 87794 bp, 81 predicted proteins | sample P32metaG_FD_120480 | JGI IMG/M metagenome (GOLD analysis project Ga0182024, IMG submission 120480) | Permafrost microbial communities from Stordalen Mire, Sweden - P3-2 metaG (Illumina Assembly) | ecosystem: Environmental > Terrestrial > Soil > Wetlands > Permafrost | place: Sweden: Stordalen... | reverse complement strand
ACGGAGAATAAGGCAGCTGAGAATAAAGCTACAGAGAACAGGGCGACAGAGAATAAGGCGGCTGAGAATAAAGCTACTGAGAACAAGGCAGCTGAAAACAAGGCGACGGAGAATAAGGCAGCTACTCGCTCTAACGAGAATAGGGCAGCCGCGAATAAGGCTGCGTCTAGCCGGACCAGTGAGAATAAACCTTCCGCGAATAGAGCGGCTCCTACTCACACCGCTGAAAACAACAAGGCAGCGCACGCACCGAGCACGGCTCATGCACAGCCCGCAGCGCACGCGCAACCGGCACCTCGCTCGCAACCAGCAGCGCACGCACAACCAGCAGCTCACGCGCAACCGGCACCTCGCTCACAACCTGCAGCGCACGCACAGCCCGCAGCTCACGCGCAACCGGCACCTCGTTCACAACCTGCAGCACACGCACAGCCTGCGGCTCGTCAACAGGCTGCACCTCGTCCCGCGAGTCACCCCGAGAGCGCTCCGGAGAAGAAAGCTCCTGGAGGCAAGGAGTAGCTTTTGGTGGAAATGGCGTTTGAAGGTTTCGAATGCAGCCGCAGCGCAGACCTAAAGGAGTGAAAATATGCTTGGAACTATACTGATCGTGATTTTAATCTTAGCTCTCTTCGGTGCGCTGCCAAGATGGTCGCATACTCGGGAATGGGGTTATGCTCCTAGCGGGGGATTAGGTCTCATCCTCTGCATCGTTGTTATTCTTGTTGTTCTCGGCCGTATTTAAACCGTCGCATCACCGCGAAATTTTGGCAGGCGCCAACGTCACAACTTGGCGCCTTCTTTCTGTTCGTGCCTCGGCAGCTTCTTCTCGTCGCGCTCAGTCGTCTTTGGATTGGAGTTCAGGATTGGGAGTTGAACGACTGGAGTTAACCGATGCGCTCACTCGTGAGGAATCTCGCCATCGGCTCCTGACAGTTCTCTGTCAGCAGGCTGATCCCGGGGGGTCGGGTCGCGTTCCAGAAAGACATGTTGAGCGAGTGACTCGCCTTTTGCGCCAACTCCATGCATGATGATCGACTTGCGAAAAAGGGCGGCACGGGCAGTTATCGCTTGCCAATCGCTTTTTCCACGGCCTCGGCAGCGGAGAGCTTACGATCGCGGTGTGGCTCGGTACGGGGGGTACCGCTATGGAGTTCACAGACTTCTCCGATGGCTGCGCCACAAGTATTGCAAGGCACGGATAGTATTTGCTTCGAGGTGAGTTCCTTTGTCTTCACGCCACAGGATGCAACGCTTTTATCGGAAAAAGATGTTCACTATTGCACATATTCAAATACATCTGACAAAGCCGCGGTATCCATTCCTGGTCCACCACGCCTCTTCACAATTGTGAGCAAAATTGAACATCTTCGGTAATCGCGATTATGTCAGAATATAGGGGAGTGTAGCTGCACGCTGGAGAGATCTTATGGCGTCCCTAGCCACGTTGACCAGAAGAAAGCGCAATTTCGAGCCGGAGAACTTCCTCGCCACGATGGGCGTGGGTAGGAAGGTAGTGGCTTTTCCGAAGAAAGAGATAGTCTTCGCGCAGGGAGATGCGGCCGACTCCGTCTTCTACATCAGGGAAGGCAAGATTCGACTCACGGTCGTATCCACGATTGGCAAGGAAGCGACCTTGGGCCTATTGAGCGAGGGGGATTTTTTCGGAGAAGGCGGCCTGGCTGGACAACCTTTACGCATGGGGTCTGCGACCGCGATGACGGACTGCGAACTTCTGCGCATCGACAAGAAGGCGATGATGGAGGCGCTTCATCGGGAAAACCAATTCTCCGATATGTTCGTGGCTTATCTGCTGGCACGAAACATCCGCTATGAAGAAGATTTAGTCGACCAGCTCTTCAATTCCAGTGAAAAGAGACTCGCCCGGATTCTGCTCTTACTGGCTCATTTCGGTAAGGAAGGTGTACCCGAGACGGTCGTCCCCAAGATCAGCCAGGAGACCCTCGCCGATATGATAGGGACAACAAGGTCCCGGGTCAGCTTTTTCATGAATCGGTTTAGAAAGTTAGGCTTTGTTGACTATGGCGATAGCGGGCTGAAAGTTCATAGTTCGCTTCTCAATATCGTTCTCCACGACTAGCAGCCATCTCATAATGAATCTGGGAAGTAAACTAAGGGCTCCCTCAGGGGCTAACGCCCTCGCTTTACTGGCGTTTTGCGGCACGGCTGAAGGCGTGCCCTACCCAAAACCGATTGATGAGTTAGCTTTTAGCTTCCGCTATTCCGCAGAATCCTTCTGGCGCGTCGCCTTAACACCCGAAACAATTCCAACTCCCAGGAGAACGATCGCTCCTACTGCAATCCAGTGTGCAGGCATGTGCATCAAGTGCGCGGCATAAATCAATCCCCCGATTAATATTGCAAAGCCAATCGAGTAAAGTCCAAACGACATAGCATCTCCTTGGTCGAGTACGGCTTGGCAGTTGACACCATGGGTTAAACCCCGGTCGCTTTGATTAACAGAGCAGCCCGTAGCGTGGTTGCTTTCCATCCTCCGGCACGCAACAACTCCGCAGTTGTTGCCATGTTTCCTATAGCGACGGTGAGGAACTGGCTTTCTGATCTTTCACCTGGAGGTCATTCACTACTTGTTGGACGTTCGGCACTCCGCTCGCTATCTGTCCGGCACGGGTCCGCTTGTCTTCTGAGTTCACCTCTCCGCTCAGCGTCACTACGCCGCTCTTCACAGCGTAGGACACGGCATCGTGCATTTTGCTTTGGATCAGAGCAGCGTCGAGATTTTCCGCGATGCCTTTATCCAGATCGGAGTTCACGGCCCTCGCATCCTGTTCTCCGCCCACGGGAATCACCGCAATTTGATCGGCAACAACCTGCGCGCCGGCGAGAGACTTGGCGAGAGATTCGGCGTCTGACTTGGCATTGGCGCTGGCGACTTGCCCGCCGATGGTTACAACGCCCTTATCACGATCCTCGCTGACCGAGACATTTTTGAAACCTGCTTGATCGAGCGCTCTGCGAATGCTGTCGGAAACGTCGGGGGACTTCGTGGCGTTCGTTGAGCACGCAGCCAAAATAACGGCGGCGAGCAGCGGGAGCGCGACAAGGGACAATTGAGTCGTTTTCATATCTTCAACCTTCTGAGCGAACGCCGAATCGAGTCCGCGGGAACGAGCTATTTCTGCCGTTGGAGCCAGGCTACAGAATCGCTCACTTCTTTCTTCAGTGCTGTGTAGAATCGCTCACTTTGCCAGAAAATTAAGTAGTTAAGTCTTAATCGTCGATCGTCGGCGCTCCGGAGTCTCGCGGCGAACGTTCGGCCAACTTCTCACAAAGCGATCAATTGTGATCAGCCTTCCGCTGTCTATAAGGTTGATACTGACAACTAACAAGGCTGACTTCCCAAAAAAATGTTGAAACGGATCAAGGTCGGTTCTTGTAGACAAATGGGTAAAAGAGGTTTCGATGAATTTAAATCTGATGGATCCTAAACTGTTAATTCTCGCCGCCGTGGTGATCATGGTCATCGCAGTCGTTGCCTGGCTGTATGTGCGAAAACGACGCACTACAACCGCCAGCCTGCGAAAGAAGTTTGGCTCCGAATACGATCGCGCCGTGTTAGTGCATGGGACAGGGCGAAAAGCAGAAGCGAAATTGGAGGATCGACAGACTCGGGTCGATAAGCTCAACCTCCGCGATCTAAGTTCAGCGGAACATGAGCGTTTCTTGAAGCAATGGGATTCCGTGCAGTCCCGTTTTGTCGATTCCCCGAAGGGCGCGGTCGCAGAAGCCGATGACCTGTTGTCTTCCTTGATGAAAGCTCGCGGCTATCCGGTCTCCGATTTCGATCAGCGCGCCTCGGACATTTCCGTCGATCATCCCCGGGTAGTCGAGAACTACCGCTCTGCGCACGAGATTGCGCTGCGGGTCGGGAAAGACGCTGCCACGACCGAAGATCTAAGGACGGCGATGATTCATTACCGGTCTCTATTTGAGGAATTAGTGCAGCAAGCGCCCACAATTGTAGATCGGAAAGAGGTCGCGTGATGACAGAGTTTGGGACCACAACGACAAGAGAAAAGAGGAAATCATGAAACCAAGTACAGAAGACAAGGCCGAGGGCAAGATTCACGAAGTTAAGGGAAAAATTAAGGAAGAAGTCGGAAAGGTGACGAACGACCCGGACGTAGAAGTCTCCGGAGCGGCGGAAAAGAATGCAGGCAAAGTCCAAAAATGGATCGGCCGCGCTGAAAAAGCCGTCGGAGAATAAAAACGTATCAACCTTAGGGTTGCAATATACAGGAGAGCACAAATGTCACAAACCGTAGCGGAGAGAGCAACTGAACACGTTAGCGAATCAGCTCGCCAGGCCTCATGCGCAACCAGTGCGATTGCTGATGCGCTAGAGGATGGAGTGAGAGTAGTGAGGCGTGCCGCAAAGCAGGGCGGCGACGCTGCCGAAGAAATTTTGAATGACACAACCGAGCGCATCCAGCGAAACCCGGTGCTAACCGTTGCGACGTCATTTGCGGTCGGCATCACCGCCGGAACACTAATCGGATGGATGTTGAGACGCAGGTAAGTCAGAAAAGATCCAAAGTGATGCGTGGCAGCTAAGCTATGGCGGTCAATGTTTTTCTTGCCGGCGACACGGAGGTTGCGTGATTACCCCGAAAACGAATGTTCCTCGGAAACTCGACGCACAGGCAGCCGGCGCCGAGGGTGATATGCAGGAGCGGTCACGCTCCAAGCGGTGTGCAAGGATAAAGGACCTTGGTTTCGCATCCTCTCGCCACATAAAGATGTACGGCGAGAGTTTTGAAATAGTGTCGGACCCTTTTAGTGATGGTGATGGCGTAGCAGTTCGCGCCATCAGCGGGAACGACCCAGAGATACGCACCCTGCGGCTTCCGACAACAATTCTGGTAGGCTCCGGGGATCGATTTCTGAAAAAACCGGATATTACCGGGCAATCGACTCTATTAGTTTGACGCCGATTTGGTTTGACGCCGAAGACGATAAATGAAAAAGGAGAACAATGATGACGACGACTGGACAGAACAAATGCGCGCACCTGCCATGCCGGTGCACAGCGCAAGCTAACGACAAATACTGCGGTCAAGCCTGTAAGGACGCGGGCTCCAAAGACGTTGAGATCGCGTGCCAGTGCGACCATGAAGTGTGTCCGCTCACCGTCTGAGAAGCAGTAACCTCTGGGCGCGTGAGCGGGCAATTTAAATTGCCCGGGGAGAGCCTCGATATGAAGACCTACAGAGCTGCGATCTCGCTATTGGGAATCGCGGCCCTGCCTGTTTTCTCCGTGCCGGCAAAGGCGCAAGCCCCCATCGATGGGGTAGACTCCGCCGCCGGCACTTTCGACTTTGCCGCACCTATGGCGAGTCCGCAACCGGAGCTTACGTACGCGCGCCCGCCGGAGACAACCAAGATCCACAACTATCTCTTCGATGCGATCGGGCCCTATCCCATCGTGGGCGCCGCAATCGCGGCTGTCGTTAACCAGGTGCAGAACACCCCGCCGGAGTGGAGACAAGGTGCGGACGGTTACAGCAAGCGCTTCGGGTCGGACTTCGCCATCGCGGGAGTGACTACGAAAATAACGACGCGCTATGCGCTTTCGGAAGCCCTTCGCGAAGACACACTGTATTACCGCTGCGAGTGTAAAGGTCTGTTCCCCCGGCTCAAACATGCAGGTATTTCTACCTTTACCGCACGACGCGGTGTGGACGGCCATCGCGTCTTTTCTCTTCCCGATCTGGTTTCCCCGTATGCCGGCACCATGGCGGCCGTCTATGGCTGGTATCCCGGCCGCTACGATTACAAGGATGGATTCCGCATGGGCAACTGCAGCGTGCTGGGGTATATAGGGGGAAACATTTCCCTTGAATTTTCTATAGCGGACCACGCTCATTTCTTTCCCGGATGCATCTTAACGATGCGCACGGAGCGCCCGATGCGGGACCAAATTCTGGCTCGCCAAACCTTGGCTCTACAAGTCAATGATCGATAGAAACTTCAGCCCGGTCGCAGGCACGGAGGCTCCGCTTTCGGGGACGCGAAGATCACTTACATTCCCGAGCCTCTCTTTTGGCCCGATCAACAAATTTTTCGAGTGGTTCGGCGATCTGGGCATATTCTTCTGGCGAGTTGTGCACGCTGCAATCACGCCGCCGTTTGAATTCCGAGAATTGTTTCGACAACTCGACGAAATCGGATCCATGTCATTGCCGCTGGTCGCTCTGGCTGGCGCCGCCACCGGCGTTGTTCTCTCTTTGGAAGCCCGGTACAGCTTGACTCGTTTTGGGGCTAAGTCTCTGCTTCCCGCCGCGATCGTGTTCTCGGTAATTCACGAGACCGGCCCGATCATCACCGGCCTCGTAGTAAGTGGCCGCGTGGGCGCTGGCATTGGCGCGGAGTTGGCGTCGATGAAGGTGACCGAACAGATCGATGCCATCGAGGCATCTGCGGTTAGCCCTTGCCGCCTGCTGGCGGCGCCCCGCATCCTGGCTTGCATTTTGGTGCTGCCTCTCCTGACCCTCGCCGCCGACTTTTGCGGGCTGTTCATGGGCTGGGTTGCGCAGGCCCTGGTTGAGCCGCTCTCGTTCCATCAGTTCATCAGTGCCGGTTTTAAGGGCGCCGATTTTAACGATTTCCTGCCGCCGACGTTTAAGACGATGATGTTTGGACTGATCATCGGGCTGATCGCATGTTTTCAGGGAATGCGTACACAGGGAGGCGCGGCGGGCGTGGGCCGTGCCGCCACGAGTTCGGTAGTGTTGTCCTCGCTGTTCGTGATCCTGGCCGATGTCGTGCTGGTGAAACTCATTCTCATATTTTTCCCATGACAATTTGACTGAATGATTAAGCAGCTCGTGAAAAGTTTATGGCGACAATCGATCAAGTTTTGATTCAAGCCGCGCTGAAGCCAGAAGAAGCCACGAAAGGCAGCGGTGTGCCAGCGATCGCCGTCGACGACTTGCACAAGTCCTTCGGAAGTCAAAAGGTTTTGAACGGCATTAGCGTGGCCGTGAACCGCGGCGAGACTCTGGCGGTGCTGGGGCGCAGCGGAACCGGTAAAAGCGTCCTGCTGAGGCTCATCATCGGGCTGGAGGAGCCTGACTCGGGATCGATTCTCATTCACGGGCGAGACATCGCGGGACTGAATCTCGATCAACTCTGCGAAATCAGAATGAAGATGGGTTTTCTGTTTCAGCACGCCGCTCTATACGACTCGCTGACTGTTGAGGAGAACGTGGGGTTTCCGCTGGTGCACCATAAGAAAGAGATGTCCAAGTCTGAGCGCGCCGACCGGGTGAAGCAACTTTTGGCGGAAGTGGGCATGGAAGGCCACCTTAAGAAGATGCCCTCGGATATCTCAGGAGGGATGCAGAAACGGGTAGGGCTGGCAAGGGCGCTAGCGTTGGAACCGGACATTTTGCTGCTCGATGAGCCAACCGCTGGCCTCGACCCAATCAGTTCGGGGGAAATCAACGACTTGGTGCTCAAGCTTCAGGCGGAACATCACACGGCGTCGATCGTCGTGACTCACGATCTGCACAGCGCGAAGACGATTGCCGACCGTCTGGCTCTGCTGAATGAGGGAGATGTGGTGGTCCAAGGCAGCTTTGAAGAACTTCAGAAAAGTGACATCGCATTTGTTCAGGAATTCCTGGGGCATTCTTAGTAGGAAGTTTCGTAGCCGGAAGTATGGAGGGCATATGTCGAGGGCGGCGCGGTTGGGAGCCTTTATCGTTGTGACACTGGCAATTCTGGTGGCTGGAGTATTCATCATCGGAGGCAAGCAATATCTTTTCAGCTCCACATATCAGTTGAAAGCCCAATTCGACAATGTCGTGGGCCTGGATTCGGGAGCGGATGTACGGGTAGGCGGCGTTCACAGTGGCACTGTGAGCAGTATCGTGTTGCCCCACAAACCGGGCGAAAAGGTAACGGTGGTTATGGATCTTGGCCAGTCGACGCACGAGATCATCAAGCAGGATTCCGTAGCGACAATCGAAACCGAGGGGTTGCTGGGCAACCAGTATCTTGCGATCTCATTTGGCTCGGCGGGAAAATCCGAGGTGCGGAACGGTGACACCATCGCCAGCGAAGCACCACTCGAAATGTCGGACCTGCTGGAAAAAACAAGCGGCCTTCTCGATAGCAGCCAGCAAGCCATTCAGAACGCTACTCGGGCGACGGCGAATCTAGATTCGATCAGCGCCAAGATCAATGCCGGTCAGGGAACCGTGGGAGCGCTGGTGAACGACAAACAGCTCTACAACAACCTCGAACAGACGACGGCCACTATGAATAACACGATGGTGCAGGCGCAGGCAGGGGTCACCGACTTCCAGGAGAACATGGAGGCCCTGAAACATAATTTCTTCGTGCGTGGATATTTCAAGAGTCGCGGCTACGAAGATTCGGCTGAACTAGCCAAGGATGAAATCGAACATCTGCCGCCAGGCACTCCGGTGAAGGAGTTTACGTTCTCAGCGAAGCAGCTTTTTGACAAGCAAGATTCCGCCAAGCTGAAGAATCAGAAATCTCTCAACGCCGGCGGCGAATTCCTCGCGAATAACGAGTTCGGGTTCGCCGTGGTCGTAGCGTACACGGGCATGGAGGGCGACACTCAAAAAGACCTGGTGCTGACCGAAGCCCGCGCCATGGTTGTGCGCGAGTATTTAGTTGAGAATTTCGGATTCGATGACAGTCAGCTTAAGACTCTGGGAATGGGCAAGCAGACAAATGCGAGTACAGATGCAAGCTGGGGTACGGTGCAAATCCTGGTGTACCCGACCGGAACCGAGATTCCTCCTAACAAGCAAACGTCGGCAGGCGGCATATCCAAAACAGCCTCAGCCCGGCCGGTTGATTAAACAGCACACAGACCATCTACAAGTTCTCTGCAAGGCCACGACTTGAAATCTGCCGGAGCGCCGGATAAATTCTGCGATAGTTGCGGTAGGCTTCGTCGAGAATTGCACACCTTTTCGGATCCGGCTGAATCTGCTGGGCGGTTCGCACCACGGCGTCACAAGCTTCGTCGACGGAGCGCCAATGCCCGGCGCCGGTTCCTGCAAGAATCGCAGCTCCGTAGGCGGCGCCCTCCTCGGGCTGGACGACCTCCACGGCATGTCCATAGACATCGGCCTGTATCTGCCGCCACAGTGCGGAGCGAGCTCCGCCGCCTCCCAGGCGAATGCGATCGACGGGCACGTTCATCTCGCGAAAGATGGTGAAGCTGTCCCGCAAGCTGAACGCGACCCCCTCCAAGATGGCGCGGATCACGTGCGCGCGAGTGTGAGTGGCGGAGAGACCGATCAAGGCGGCGCGCGCGTTGGGGTCGCAGTGGGGAGTGCGTTCGCCCATCAGATAAGGCGCCCAAAGAACGCCATCAGACCCGGGCGGCGCGGCTGCAGCTTCCTCGCATAAGCGCTCGTAAGGATCACGCGCATCTGCGCCCGTCTCACCCTGTCCGGTGCCGAAGCGATCGCGAAACCAGCGCAGCGAAAGTCCGGCTGCCTGCGTCACGCCCATCACGTGCCAGCGGCCAGGGATGGCGTGGCAGAAGGTGTGAAGTCTCCCTTTCGGATCGAGCGCCGGCCCGTCTGTCGCGGCGAAGACTACGCCGGATGTACCGATGGTTGCACTTACAGCTCCAGCGCGAATGATTCCCATGCCAACCGCTCCTGCAGCCTGATCACCGGCTCCGGCCACCACGGGCGTCCCTACTAGCAGACCAGTTGCTTCTGCTCCGCGCGCAGAAACTCGTCCGCACACTTCGGGAGACTCCCACAAAGAGGGAAGGAGTTGCGGGTCAATTCCAGTACGGCTCAATACCTCGGAGGACCACTTACGCTTGGCGACATCCAGCAGAAGGGTTCCCGACGCATCGGCCATGTCGGTGGCGCGCTCGCCAGTGAGTTGAAAGAGCACATAATCCTTCGGCAACATGATGTGCGCAACGCGTTCCCAGTTTTGAGGCTCGTTCTCCCGCACCCAGAGCAACTTGGTAAGCGTGAAGTTAGTGAGAGGCGCATTGCAGGTGAGTTGAATGAGACGGTCTTTACCAAAAAGCTCGGAAAGCGCTTCGACTTGCGGCTCGGTGCGCTGATCGCACCAGATGAGGGCGGGGCGAACCACTTCATCGCGTGCATCCAGTAAGACGGCCCCATGCATCTGTCCGGAAAATCCGATGCAGGCGATTTCATCTCCGCGAGATCCCAAGGCGTTGAGCGCGTGCCGAACCGCCAGAGCGCTGGCGCGCCATCAGTCGCGAGGATCCTGTTCCGCCCATCCCAACTGAGGCGATGCGAATGGCGCGTGCTCTGCTGTGCCGGATGCGGCGACCCGGCTGTTTTCATCAGTATCAATGATGAGAGCGCGGGTTCCGCTGGTGCCGACGTCGATCCCGAGAAACTTGATGCTCCCTCCCCTCTGCGGGATTTTCCGCGTAGACGCTGCAAGCCCTGCCTCTACGGATGGCCAATTGAGGCCACACATCTGGCCGAAGTATTCGACGAGGTCGGGCGACGCGCTTTGCAGCCGAACCGACCTCTGCAGGCCGGATTCGGATCGTCCTTCCTACCGTAAAAAGCCGCCAAGCGCCGGTGTCTGACCGATGTTTTCGAGCTCCTCCTTCAGCGCCATGCGGTCGAGACTTTTCAGAGGAAGAGAGAGCAAGAGGCTGATTCTACGTTCCAAAATAAAAAAGGCCTCGCGAAATGCTCGTTCCACTTTCCCTTCCGTTCCGTGAACCGCCGCTGGGTCTGGAACGCCCCAATGCGCGGTCATCGGTTGTCCGGGCCAGATTGGGCAGACCTCTTTCGCCGCGTTGTCGCAAACCGTAAAAACAAAGTCGAGCTTTGGAGAGCCCGGCAGAGAAAATTCATCCCATGCCTTGCTGCGCAAACCCTCGGTGGGCAGGCGGGCCATTTCGAGTCGTCTCAGGGCTTCCGGACGAACCGTTCCCGAGGGATGACTTCCGGCGCTATAAGCCGTGAAGTCAGGCCGGCCCTTGGAGTTGAGAATCGCCTCAGCCATGATTGATCGCGCAGAATTGCCAGTGCAGAGGAATAATGCGTTGTAGTGTACTTGCATAAGGGTTCCACGCTAGTTACAGCAGGTTGGCCCGCAACAAGTTTTCGTTCCTGTGCTTGCGGGCTTAACGGCCCGAACGAAAGCGCTCATGAACTTGCCGTCCACTTGTGGCGCAATGGCGTCCACGTCTACGCCCTCTGCCGAAAGAAACTCACGTGCATCCTCTACGCGATAAATCCGGGTGGGCTCGATGTCAATTTGTTCAAAGCCCGCGGCTGAGAGCTTAGCGCGATATTCGTCATCGCCCAGCGCTCCTGCCACGCACCCAACCCACAGAAGGACACTTTGGCGGATTTCTGCCGCGATTGCGCCCCGGGTAACGACATCGGAAACCGCGATGCGGCCGCCCGGCTTTAGCACACGGAAAGCTTCCCGCAAAACGCGGTCTTTGTCGGCCGAGAGGTTGATCACGCAATTCGAGATAATTACGTCGACCGAGCTGTCCGGCAGAGGGATATGCTCGATCTCGCCTTTGAGAAACTCGACGTTCTCGGCACCAGCCTTGCGCTTGTTTTCATTCGCAAGCGTTAGCATTTCGGCTGTCATATCGAGACCGTAGGCTTTGCCCGTCGGCCCGACGCGCTTTGCCGATAGCAGGACATCTACTCCGCCGCCCGAGCCGAGATCGAGAACGACCTCTCCTGGATTCAACTTCGCCAATGCAGTTGGATTCCCGCATCCTAGCGAGGCGAGCATTGCCTCCTCCGGGACTTGTCCCGCCTGGGAGGAGTCGTACAGATTGGAAGTGATCGGGTCGCAATTCAAGCCGCTTGCCGCGGTCGCTCCGCAGCAACTGCTGCCGCCGGTCTTCACGCGCAAGGCCGCCTGGCCATACTTTTCTTTGACTACAGTCTTGATGTCGGTGGTGCTCATGATGGTTTCTCCTATTTACAAAGCTGGACGATGCTTTGAGGCTTGACGGCCTTATTTCGAGTGCAGCATTCGGCGTAGAGGAATTGCAGAAGTTCTTGCAGCGCTTCGGTGTTGGCCGTGTATCGTAAGAAGGTGCTTTCACGGCGCACATTCACCAGATCTTCATTCTTCAGTTTTTCCAGATGGTGCGAAAGGGTGGAGTTGGGAATGTCCAGCTCTGACTGGATATCGCCTACAACTAAACCATCCGGATGCGCGGACAGCAACAATTGCATGATTCGAAGACGTGGCTCGGTGCCCATTGCAGAAAGCATGTCAGCGTATTTAGCCAAATGCTCGGTGTTTGTCTTGGTTGAGGCGGCCGGCATATTTCGATACTTGCAGAAATATGGTATGCCTGTCAAGTCGAATCCAATAATTTATGCCTGACCTTTGCGATTGTGTGTTTGAGACGCGGCACGTTCCGAAATGCGATGTCCGACGGGTGCGATGAATACCGTTGACTTCGATGAGCACTTTTTGCTGTACTTGTACGGTTAACCACGGTGAAGGAGTTCACCGCCAACCGCTGTCCCAATTCTTTAGCCGGAACAGCTGATGACTCCTGACAAGCGGATTGTTTTGTCGCGGGGTCATAATGCCGGCATGATCCTCAGACCTAGTGATCCTCAGCGCGAACGATCCGCAGAACTGGTCGAGGTGGCGCTTCATGGAGAACGTGTGGGTAATGGCCGCCGTTTGGATTGGCCTCGCTTTGATCGCGACGCTGATCGCCATCTGGTTCCATATCTCCACTGCCCTGAGTGAAATTGTCGTGGGCACTGTGGCTCAGTTGGTCATCGGAGCGCTGTTCATTCACGCTGACCTTGGCGGAAAGACGAGCTGGATCAGTTTTCTCGCCGGCACGGGCGCGATTGTTCTTACATTCCTGGCGGGAGCAGAACTCGATCCCCAGATCTTCCGTACGAAATGGAAAGAGGCGACGGTCATTGGATTAGTGGGTTTCTTTGGACCGTTCTTTGGGTGTACGGCGGTTGCCCACTATATCTTGCATTGGTCGGGACGATCGAGTTGGCTGGCGGGCGTCGCCCTATCGACTACTTCCGTGGCGGTCGTCTATGCGGTGATGTTGGAATTGGGTTTCAACGTTACAGATTTCGGGAAGGCGGTGCTGGCGGCCTGCTTCATCAATGATCTCGGAACCGTGATTGCTCTGGGAATGATCTTCTCGCCTTTCACCATTAAGACACTCATTTTCGTGGCAGTGAGCATTGTGGTGTTCGCAATTCTTCCTTTTCTGACGCCGCGCTTCTTTAAGAAATATGGAGGACGAGTTTCAGAGCTCGAAGCCAAGTACATACTCTTCCTACTGTTCGCCATGGGAGGATTGGCGGTCTGGTCCGGCAGCGAAGCCGTCTTGCCCGCCTATATTATCGGCATGGTGCTGGCTGGAACCGTGGGCAAAGACCACAGTCTGATACGGCGTCTGCGCACCCTGACCTTTGGATTGCTCACGCCGTTTTACTTTATTCGCGCGGGATCGTTTGTCTCCGTGCCTGCTTTGATCGCGGCCCCGCTCGTATTTACTGCGTTGTTTTTGCCAAGATGCTGTCGAAAATCATTCCTCTCTACCCCACCGTGAAGGCCTTTGACTATAAGAAGGAAGAGGGACTCTACTTCACATTGATGATGTCGACGGGCCTGACATTTGGGACTATTTCCGCGCTTTTCGGGCTGAATCATGGGGTCATCACTCAGGCGCAATATTCATATCTCGTCGCCACCGTGATCGGTAGCGCCGTGATACCCACCATTATCGCCAACGCCTGGTTCATGCCGAGGCACCTGCTGGCCACCAAAACAAAAGAGACAACGGCGTTGCCTCAACCTGTAAGCGAAAATGCAAACTAGGAGGGAACATGACGGGAAAACGCCAGAACACTTATTTTCGGAAGCTGCTGGTGGGCTATGACGGGTCTCCGCAGTCGGAAAAAGCAGTCGATGTGGCCTTCTCGTTGGCGGAGAGCCTGGATGCGACGGTACTGATCTTTGCAGTTGCGCGACCTCCGGAACCTGCCACTTCAGTCGAGTTGCAAGCCGTGCTCGACAATGCGAAAGAACACTTTGAAGAGGGGTTCAAGAAAATTTTGGAGAAGGCGCGTTCCCATGACCTCAATGTGAAGACCGACATGGCAGTGGGGCACCCGGCAGAGCAAATTATCCATCGAGCCGAGGACGATGGTATTGACCTGATTATTTTGGGACGTCGTGGGCGATCCATGATCTCCAGAATGATGTTGGGTTCGGTCTCGGAGCGAGCCTTGCGATACGCGCACTGTCCTGTGATGGTAGTTCACTAACTGGACGCACTGCATGACCTTGGAAGTCGATTACCACGGAATGAGGATCGACGAGGTACGTCGGCCAAAGGATAAAAACACTTGCTGAAATATCTATTGGTTGGCATTGGAGGCGGTCTCGGGTCAATTCTGCGTTTTTGGCTGGGCAGTTACATCGGCGGCAGAATGGGCGCTCGCTTTCCCTATGGAACGTTCGTCATTAATATTACGGGCTCGTTTCTGATTGGCCTGGTCTTCGCTCTGTTGACCCTCAGAACTCATTGGAGTCCCAACTGGCGATACCTGATCCCGATTGGCTTTATCGGAGGCTACACGACGTTTTCCAGCTTCGAGTATGAAACGCTGCGGTCGATTCAGGATGGCCAGATCGGACTGGGGCTTCTCTACGTGGCAAGCAGCGTGGTTGTTGGATTTGTTGCGGTTTGGGGAGGCATGATCGCGGGGAGGGCAATCTCATGAAATGCCGTTGTGGTGGAATTTCTGCTCGGACAAGAAAGACCCTGATATCAGGAGGACAACATGCTCACAGCGGGGCCCGGTAAGAAGGTCGGGATTTACGTGGCTGAAGATCAGCAGTACCACGGGAGTTCGACCTATGCCGCGATTCTGGACTTTCTTTTTTTTCGCGGCGTGTCCGGTGCGACGGTGACCCGCGGTATCGCTGGATTTGGCGCGGATCATCATCTGCACACGACCAGTCTCGTCGATCTGGCGGTTCGCTTGCCGGTCAAGATCGAGTTCATCGAAACGGCGGAAAAGGTGGAAGAGTTGTTGCCCAAACTGCAAGCGATGGCCGGTACCGGACTGATCGAGATGCAGGACACAACCATCGTGAAACCTGCCGAAAAGAAACAAAAGCAATCTGAGCCTGAGAGGCCTGCCTTAAAGCATGAGGGCAAAGCCAAGATGATGCGAATCTACATTGGCGAAAACGACAAATGGAACGGCAAGCCACTGTATGAAGCCATCGTCAACGGCTTGCGATCGAACGATATTGCCGGTGTAACCGTTTATCGCGGAATCCTCGGCTATGGCGCCAATCGCAGAATTCACAAAGACGCCGCGCTGAGCCTTTCTCACGACCGCCCTATCCTGCTGTCGATCGTTGATACGGAAGAAAAGCTGAAGGCGTTTATGCCCATTCTCGATCAGATGGTGCAGCAGGGTGTAGTTGTGCTGTCGGACGTCGACATCATCAAGTACGCGCATAACTATGAGAAGGCCGAGAGGCGGCAGGAGGCGCGGAAATGAAACTGGAAGGAAAAGCCAAGTTATTGCGCATTCATTTTGGTGAGGATGACAAATGGCAGGGTAAGCCGTTATACGAGGCCATCGTGATCAAATGCCGCGAACTCGATATTGCGGGCGCCTCGGTGTTTCGTGGGATCGAGGGCTACGGCGCAAGCTCGCGAATTCACAAGGCGCATCTGCTGCGGTCCTCAGACAGACCAATCATGGTGTCCGTGATTGATACCGAGGAGAACCTCAAGAAATTGCTCCCTGCGCTGGATGAAATGGTGGATGAGGGATTGATTGCGATGTCCGAAGTGGAAGTGATTCGTTACGTGCATCAGGACGGAGTGCGCTCTCCGGCTTCCTAGTGAAAAGTCGCGTGTAAAAGGGTAAATCGGTAGGGATCCAGATGTGTTTTGCACGAGCGCATAGATCAATCGAGATGGGGACGCTGCCAATTACTTGATGACTCTGTGTTCTTTCAGGATCTCCACCGTTTTGTCAATTGGCAGGGCCTCGACCGTATGGCCGTTGCCCGTCGTCGTTGTTGCCTTGAACATCGAGTTGTAGACTGCTTCCTCGGTCGCCTCTATCACGGCCTCAAACAGCGGCGACATCGCGTCGTTGGTCATCACTTCCACGTTCCGTGTCGGCGCTTTGTCACTGGAGTGAATTCGAACCTGTAATGCCGTCGAGAATGCGATCGCATAGTCTCCGCTGCCATTGGAGGCCGAACTGCCGGTGCGCGCCACGCCAAGCAACCCCCTAGCCGCTAGCCGCTTCAGGTTGCGCGCGTCGAGCGGCGCGTCGGTGGCGACGACGATCATGCATGATCCGTCTGCCTTGTCTTTTTCGTTGCCGCCCCCGTCCGCAACCTGCAGTTCTTTACGCAGGTAGTACTGGCCCAGTTCCTGGCCCACGGGAGCGCCCGCGATGGTGAGGACGCCGCCGAAATTCGTCTGCACGAGCACGCCGACCGTGTATCCACCAAGACGCGTGGGCAGGTGGCGCGACGAGGTCCCTATGCCGCCCTTCCAGCCGAAGACCACCGTCCCTGTGCCGGCGCCGACGGCACCCTCTTCGACCGGACCGGCCTTAGCGTTTTTGACGGCGGCGAACACGTCGTCGGGCGCGATGTGGCGACCGCGAATGTCGCTCAGGTATCCATCGTTGGTTTCGCCGACCACCGGGTTGATGGAGAGCACATCCTCGTTGCCCGGCAATGCCAACATGTAACTGATCAGCGCGTCCGCCACGCGGGGCACGCTCGTCGTGGAGGTAAATAAGATCGGGGTTTCGATGTCGCCCATTTCCTCGACCTGCGTAGAGCCAGTCAGCTTTCCGAAACCGTTGCCCACAAAAATCGCGCCCGGAACTTTTTCGCGATAGAGATTGCCGGAATGTGGCAGAACAGCGGTCACACCAGTTCGAATGTTGTCGCCGCGAATAATGGTCGTATGCCCGACTTCGACCCCGGCCACATCTGTAATCGCATTGAGCGGCCCGGTTGGCAGGACTCCCACCTTTAGGCCGAGGTCGGAGGCGCGGGGCCGCGAAGTGGGTGTTGTGTTTTGAGGAGCAGCGAATACCCCCGCCAACAAGAGCGCGGCGACTGATAAGAACCTATTGGCCATAGAAATAGCATACGGCCAAAGCGCCTCGTCAGTTGGCAGTATCTAAGCAAGAGGCCAGACTGCCTAGCCGAACGGAGCTCGATAATTTTTAGAATAACTCGGAAGATTACAGATCATCAAATGATTACCACCAACAGCGTGGCGCAGTCCAACTTTTGCAAAGGTTGATCCGATGACGAGCGCAACCAAGGTTTCAGATCTTCTACGACAATATGGCAGTGGTTCGATTCCGTTTTCCGGCACGGAGAGCGCGCTCTACGGACGACACCTGATTTTTGATCGCGCGATCGATCCGAAGGTAGCGAGTGCGCGCGAGCGGTTTGAGGCGTTCTCCCATTCCGTACGGGATATCCTCGCGCAGCGTTGGGTTCAAACCAAGACTACTTACGAACAACAAAATGCCAAGCGCATTTACTACCTCTCGCTCGAATTTCTCATCGGCCGTTCGCTAGTCAATAACGTTTCGAACCTCTTGCTCGATCCGGTTGCACGACAAGTGGTACAAGAAACAAATATCGACTGGCTTGAGTTGCTCGAGCAGGAGCCCGATGCGGGATTGGGGAACGGCGGTTTGGGCCGCTTGGCAGCATGCTTCCTCGACTCCATGGCTACCATGCAGCTTCCTGCCACCGGCTACGGACTGCGCTACGAGTACGGCATGTTCAAGCAATCCATCGTGGATGGTTGGCAAAAGGAGACTGCCGATAATTGGCTTCGCGACGGCGATCCGTGGGAGATCGAGCGCGCCCACGAGAAAGTGGAAGTGAAGCTGCACAGCTCCTTCGTCATGCGAGGCGGCAATTTCAAAATTGTCGAGGGCCGGCCATCGACCTTGATCGGTATTCCGTATGATCGCCCGGTCGTCGGTTATGGGGGAAAGACGATCAATTCTCTTCGTCTATGGGCAGCGGCGACGCCCGATTACTTCGATTTTCAAGAATTTGGCACGGGCGACTTCATCGGCGCGCTCGGCCAGAAGCTCGAAGTAGAAACGCTGACTCGCGTCCTGTATCCGGATGATTCGACGACCGCTGGGCAAGGTCTGCGCTTCTTGCAGGAATATTTTCTCGTGGCTTGTTCCATGGCCGACCTGGTGCGCCGCTTTCTGCGACACAACACGGACTGGAGCAAACTGCCAGAAAAAGCCGCTATCCAACTGAATGACACACACCCCTCCATGTCAGTCGCTGAACTCATGCGCATCCTGCTGGACGATGCGCACCTGGGATGGGATCAGGCCTGGGACCTGACCAAGAAGACGCTTGGCTACACGAATCACACATTGCTGCCTGAGGCTCTTGAGAAATGGCCGGTCGCGTGGTTTGAGGTGCTGCTTCCTCGGCATCTGGAGATCATTTACGAAATTAATCGCAGGCTGCTCGACGAAGTGCGAGTCCGCTTCCCCGGCGATGATGGGCGTGTGCAGCGCATCAGCCTGGTGGAAGAGAGCAATCCGCGCAAGATTCGCATGGCCAATCTCGCCATCGTCGGCTCGCACAGCACTAATGGAGTGGCGGCGATCCACTCGAAGCTGTTGCGCACGACGACGGTCAAGGATCTCGCCGAAATGTTCCCCGAACGTTTCAACAATAAAACGAACGGAGTCACTCCGCGACGCTGGCTGCTGCAAGCGAATCCCGAAGTGGCCAGCGCCATCACCCAGACTATCGGCGATGGGTGGATTACCGACCTCAGCCAACTCAAGCAGCTTAAGGCATTCGCCGACGACGCCGGGGTTCGAGCAGCGTTTCTCAAGTCCAAGCGCGATGCCAAGGTGCGCTTTGTCGATTGGCTCAAATCAACTTCAGGGCAGATTGTGGACCCGGACACAATCTTCGACTGCCACATCAAGCGCATTCATGAATATAAACGGCAACTACTGAACGCGCTGCGCATCGTGATTGTGTATAACCGGCTGCGGCAGAATCCCAATCTCCAGATGGCGCCGCGTACATTCTTTTTTGCGGGTAAAGCGGCGCCAGCCTATCACCTGGCGAAGGTCATCATAAAGTTCATCAATAATCTTGCGGGGACGATTGATGGTGACCCGATCGCTCGCGGACGACTCAACGTCGTCTTTCTTCCTGAGTACAATGTTTCGCTGGCGGAAAGGTTGATTCCAGCGAGCGACGTTTCAAATCAGATCTCGACCGCCGGCTATGAAGCCAGCGGAACCAGCAATATAAAGTTCATGATGAATGGAGCCCTGACAGTCGGAACGCGCGACGGCGCGACCATCGAGATGGCGGAGGAAGCAGGCGAGGACAACATGTTTCTGTTCGGCCTGACCGCGGAACAGGTCGAGAACAGCCGCGGCTGGTATAACCCGTACTGGCATTATGATCATGAACCCGAGACTCGCGCTGCTCTGGATCTTATTTTTTCCGATTATTTCAGCCGCAACGAACCGGGAGTATTCGAACCGTTGCGTGAAACGCTTCTGACCTCGGGCGATCACTACATGCATCTCGCAGACCTGACCTCGTATGTCCAGGCGCAGGAGCGGCTCGGCGCGCTCTATGCGAATCCCGGCGCGTGGGCGCACAAGGCAATTCTGAATGTAGCCAGTTCGGGAAAGTTTTCGAGCGACCGCACGATTGCTGAATACTCAGCTGAGATTTGGAAGGGGGAACCATGCCCGATACCTTAGAAACACAGTCGACGACCGGCGCTGGTAGCGCGCCAACGATTTCTCCCCGCGCGGGTAAGCCGGCTCCGAAAGAGATGTTGATCAACGTTGGCCTTCTGGAAAAAAGATATTTTGAGCTGCCCAACGTGCATGATCCCAACCAACTTGTTAGCTTCGGCACCAGCGGACATCGCGGCTCGCCGCTGCATGGGACTTTTACCGAGGCGCACATTCTGGCTATCACCCAGGCGATCTGCGACTATCGACGAGAGCAGGGAACCGATGGCCCGCTCTACATGGGAAAAGATACGCACGCTGTCTCTGGACCGGCACAGCGGACCGCGCTGGAAGTATTGGCGGCCAATAACGTTGAGACGATCGTTCAGCAAAACGACGGAGTAACTCCGACTCCCGTCATCTCACGCGCGATTCTTGTTTACAACCACGGCCGGAAAGCGCATCTTGCCGACGGCATCGTGATTACGCCATCGCACAATCCGCCAGAAGATGGAGGCTTCAAGTACAACCCCACCAACGGCGGCCCCGCCGATACAGATGTGACGCGCTGGGTGCAGGACCGTGCGAACGATTTCTTGCGCGCGGGGAACGTTGGGGTCAAGCGTATTCCGATTGCCAAAGCTTTTCAGGCCGCGACAACTCACCAACAAGACTTCGTGCTGCCCTACGTTCGTGACCTCAAGAACATTGTTGATATTGATGCGATTCGCGGCGCAGGTCTCAAACTTGGCGTTGATCCGCTAGGCGGCGCATCGCTGCCTTACTGGGAGCCGATCAATTCCTTCTACGGCTTGGACATAGTCGTCACGAATCCAGTAATCGATCCGACGTTCTCGTTTATGACGGTCGATCATGATGGCAAAATCCGTATGGACTGTTCGAGCCCATACGCCATGGCCAGGCTGGTCGGGCTGAAAGACAAATACCAGGTGGCCTTTGCCAACGATACCGACGCCGACCGGCACGGGATTGTAACTCCCGTTGCCGGCTTGATGAATCCTAACCACTACCTCGCAGTGGCCATCCAGTACTTACTAACTCATCGTGAGCAGTGGCGTAAGGATGTTGCCGTTGGAAAAACGTTAGTGAGCAGCAGCATGATTGACAGAGTCGTCAAAAAACTGGGCCACCAGCTTCGTGAAGTGCCGGTTGGTTTCAAGTGGTTTGTGCCGGGGTTGGTCGACGGCTCATGCTGTTTCGGCGGGGAAGAGAGCGCGGGAGCAAGCTTTCTTCGTCTTGATGGCACAGTGTGGACGACCGACAAGGACGGCCTGATCATGGATCTGCTCGCGGCAGAGATCACTGCGCACACCGGCAACGATCCCGGAAAGCATTATCTTGATCTGACGGCGGAGTTTGGTACTCCGAATTACACACGAATTGACGCGCCGGCCACGCCCGAACAAAAAGCGAAGTTGCAAAAACTCTCGCCGGAGGCGGTGAAGGAGTCCGATCTTGCGGGCGAGCCAATTACCGCGAAGCTGACGAAAGCTCCGGGCAATAATGCGCCGATCGGCGGGTTGAAGGTCGTCGCAGCGAGTGGATGGTTCGCCGCCCGGCCCTCCGGCACGGAGAACATCTATAAGATCTACGCTGAGAGCTTCAAGAGCGAGAAACATCTCGCCGCAATTGTCGGTGAAGCCGAGGAGATGGTGAATAATGCCCTGAGTTCCCCTGCGGTCGTTGCTCAAGATGGGTCGAGTAGAAAGTAGTGTGAAAGGCCAGGGATGGTGATTCAAGCTGCTAAGAGCATTCTGCTAGTCGTGAGCGCGCTCTTTCCGATTGTGGATCCGATCGGAGGGAGCCCGGTTTTTCTTTTGCTGACGAGAGAGTACCCAGCCGAGACGCGCAGAGTGCTGGCTCGCCGCATTGCGATCAACAGTTTTGTGTTGCTGATCGCCTCCTACACGATCGGATCGCATGTGCTCTCATTCTTTGGGATTTCGATTCCGGTCGTGCAGGTCGGGGGCGGGCTGGTTGTGATTTCGGCGGGGTGGGCGCTGTTGAATCAGAAGGACGGTGGTGATCGAAACAAAGTTAGCCCAACGGTCAGCTGCACGGATGCTCTGAACAAGGCGTTTTACCCGCTAACGCTACCCTTGACCGTTGGTCCCGGCTCCATCTCCGTCGCAATTACTCTAGGGGCGAATGAGACAGTGCATCATTGGAGCGCAAACTTACTGATGCTTCTTGCGGCGGCGATTGGTTGCGCTTTCGTGGCGGCGACGATCTATCCCTGCTACGCCTTCGCAGATAAACTGGCGAGCGTCATGGGCCCGACGGGAATGAACGTGATCTTGAGGCTGTCCTCATTTCTGCTGGTCTGTATCGGCGTGCAGATTTTTTGGAATGGCGCGAGCAAGTTGCTAAGTTCGTTGCCGCAAGCCGCCAGTCTCGTGGGGTCGCATTGAACCGTCCGGATATGAGCAATCTTAAGGCAACCCACTTTGGTTGCGGTAGTATGTTGACGGTGCGGGTATGGCGCGCTTCCTTATATGGACGGAGGGGGACGGCGGCGGAGCGAAGGGATGGGCCTGCTCTGAGTGTTCGTGGAAGGATCCAATTCCGACGCTGCTTAGCGAAGGAGAAGCCAGGAGCGCTTACGATCGGTTAGCGGCGCTGAAGTTTCGCGAGCACACGTGCCCAAACACCGGCTTTTCTGCACCCAGAACGGAGCCCACAGCAGTCTATGGCAGCCCCTTCGCAGATCGTGCCCGCGCTCTCATCAAGAGAGGATACACGCCGAAGATTGCGGTGGATCTTGTTCTTCACGAATTGGAAATCGAACATGGCAGCCATTCGCGGAAGATGGACCAGGCGCGCACCGATGCGGAAGACTTCCTACGCAGGCTAAGGCAGGGACTACTGTGAAATCCGATTATCGAATCGACTTAAAGGTCCAGTTCCTAGCTATTCCACCCTTTTACAAATTCCACCAGGCTGCGCAGAGCGATACCAGAAGGGCCTTTCGCGATCCAAGGTTTGTTGTCTTCCATCCAGGCGGTGCCGGCTATGTCGAGGTGAATCCAGGGAGTATCTTCAGCGAATTCTTTCAGGAACATGGCGGCGAAGATCGCGCCACCATAGCGGCTGCCGGCGTTGACCATGTCGGCTATGTTGGATTTGATCAGTTCCTTGTATTCTTCGTCCAATGGCATCCGCCACATTTTTTCGCCAGCTTGTTGGTTGGCCTTCGCGAAGCGCTCGTACATGTCGTCGGTGCTGGCGAAGATTCCGGCGTTGACGTATCCGAGGGCTACCACGATTGCGCCAGTCAGAGTCGCGGCATCGACTAGGTGGGTGCAGCCGAGTTGGCGAGCGTAACTAAGGCCATCGGCGAGGATCAGGCGGCCTTCGGCGTCGGTGTTGATGATTTCGATCGACTTGCCCGACATAGCTATCTGCACGTCTCCGGGCTTTTGTGCTTTGCCGGAGGGCATGTTTTCCGTGGCCAAGATAATCGCCGTGACTTTTACTTTGGGTTTGAGAAGCGCGATCGCTCGCATGGCGCCGATCATGGTGGCGGCTCCAGCCATGTCGTATTTCATTTTCTCCATGCCGTCGGCGGGCTTGATCGAAATGCCGCCAGTGTCGAAGGTGACTCCTTTGCCGACCAGCCCAAGGTGGACATCTTTGGCTGCGCCGGGCGGATCGTAACGCAGCACGATCAGCGCGGGAGGCTCATCCGATCCCTGGGCAACTCCCCAGAAAGCGCCCATCTTAAGTTGCCTGATTTTGTCGGCGCCGTAGACTTCACAACTCAAGCCGACTTCCGACGCCATTTTCTTGGCGCGCTCGGCAAGGATCGTAGGCGTCATGAGATTCGAGGGCTCATTAACCAGGTCGCGAGTGAAGTTTTGCGACTCGGCTACGATGCGGCCGGTATGAAGCGCTGCTTCCAAGTCCGAAAATTTATCGTCGGCATTGGCTACGATGGTGACGGTATCGATCTTCTGGTCTTTTTCCTTGTCCTTCCCGCTCTTGTAGTAGCCGGGATCGAAATCGCCGATGAAGGCGCCTTCGACGATGGCGCGCACTGCGTCGGGTGCGGAAATGCCGACGGACGGCACATTTTCAGCAGTAGCATTCTCGGGCAGCGCGTCTTTGGGCGCACTGCTGGGCGCACCGCTGGGGGCAGCGCTCTCCGGAAGAACCAGGGCGAAATTGCGGATGCTTTTTCCTTTTAGAGTGCGGACGGCGGTGCCGGCCAACTTGCGTAACTCGGTGGTAGAAAAATTCTTCGCTTTGCCTCCGCCCAGGAGGAGTAGGCGTTTCGCCTTGAGTTTTGCGGGACGATGGAGGAGCGTGATATCGAAGATCTTAGCGGTAGCTTCGCCGCTCGCAATGACATCCTTGGCGGCGTCGCGCACCGCGGCGTCGGCGCACTCGACCGAAGGTGAAGGCTTATCTTTTTCGGCTTGGTCTTTTTCGCGGCGGTCGAGGAGGATGACGACCAGGCAATCGGTTTCCAGTTTTGACGGGGCGGTGGAAGAGAGGTTTGTATTCATGATTGACTATTTCAGTATCCACGCTGCGAGGGGGAATGCGCAACTGAGTGGATACAGTTTCCGTCGCAAGAGCCCGAAGCTCACTTCTCCGGAATACGGTTCGTGATGAAATCGGATACTCCAAGAGCCGCGGGAGGGTCGATGTTTGCGAGTACCGCGACTACGAAGCCCGGGCCGGGGCAGATCTCCAGATCGCCATTCATTCCGGGCGCGCCTCCGGTATGGCCAAAGCATCGCGTGCCGTTGATCGTGTGATCTCCGAAGCCGTACCCGTAGCGGCCATTCGGAGTGTCGACTTTGCCGGTGGTCAGCAGTTCGGTGTCATGCGCATTGAGAAGCTTGTTCTGCTCGAGCGCGGTCGCGAATTTCAGTAGATCTTCTACCGTAGAATAACCACCGCCTGCAGATGATCCGCGATAGGGAAGTGTGTCGACATTTGTTCGCCAGGGGCTGCCCGGCTCCGTTTTTGTATAGCCCACGCTGCGATCGGTTACCGCTCGGTCTTCCGGCTCAGCGCCAGTGAAATTCATGCCCGCCGGTTCGTAGATGTGAGAGCGCACGTAATCGTAATAATTCTCTTTGCTCACGTTTTCGATCACGACGCCGAGCAGAATGAAACCGTAGTTGCTGTAATCCCACTGGCTACCCGGATCGAACTTGAGTTCGCGGTTGCCATAGAGCTTCGCGTAATCGCGGAGCGTGTGCAGTTCAAGCCGATGCGTATCAAACTCCGGACCAAAAATGTCGCCGGTGCCTCCGGTGTGGGTTAGCAGATGATGGATGGTAACTTTTGTGGCCACCTCCTTATTGGGATAGTCGGGCAGATACTTTCCCAGCGGGTCGTTGAGCCCCAGCTTCCCCGCCTCGACCAGTTGCAGAATTGCGACCGCGGTAAACATCTTGTTCATGGAACCGAAGCGAAAGCGGGTTTGAATCTTGTTCGGAATTTTGTGCTCGCGATCGGCGAAGCCGTAGGCTTCTTCAAAGATCGGCTTGCCGTTCTTGGCTATCAGAACAGCCCCCGAAAAGCGATCGGCCGCTACATCCTGCTCCACCCTCTTGCGTGTGGCCGCGATCAGTTCGCTCTCGCTGAGGTGGGGCAGCGGGAAATCGGAGGGACGGTCAGTAGAGGTCACCTCCATGCTGAGGATATTGTGGGGAGCGGCCTCGTCGACTTCGAGGGTAAGCTGGGCGAACTGATCGGAGACCCGCTCCTGCACCAGCACGACCAGTTTCGTGGGGGAAGAGTCCACTACTTTCCTGAAATCGAAGCCGCCCGTCCGTTCGCGAAAACTCAAGTGCTGCTCGAGCCGCGCCGCTCTGGACGGAAAATCCTTTTGCAGGAAATCACTGTACGCTTGGCGATCGCCGCGGTTGAAGGCCTCCAGCCACGCGGAGAACTGGTGGGCAGCAGGCGTGTCTGGAAGTTGAGTTTGGCCGGCGCAGGCGAATGAAGCGAACAGCAGCAGGGGAAGAAGTTTAGCGATTCGCATGATGATCAGACGGGCAAATCCGTCGTTCGTCATTAGTTTAATGCCTTGAGAGCCCAAAAGGTCAGTTCCCAAAGCTAGGTCGCGTTGGCCGATGCGCGAATCATGAATTCTGGTTGTCTTCCGATGAGTATGGAAGGGGCAATTCTCGCGGTCCACCCTTCCAATGAAACTACTCGTGGCGATTCTGGCGCTGGCAGCGACGGCCGGCAATCTAAGCGCCCAAGAAGTGCGTGCCGATGCCATACCTGCTCCGGATATGGGAGCTACCGAGGCGCATTACGCCTTTGCTGTGCGTCCTGATGTGACGAAGAAAGACATGTCGGCTTCGCGATTCTGGACGGCGCCGACGATAGCGCTGGTCGCGCTGGACGGAGCGGCCAAGGCGCTTGACTGCTACGCCACACGCAAGAATATCGATGGTGGCGGCGTGGAATATGACCCGCTAGCCCGTCCCTTTGTGCATACGGCCGGCGTGCAAGTCGCATCGATGGCGGCGCTTTTTGGCGCGGAAATCATAGGCGCGTACCTGTTGCACCGGAGACGCCACGAGTTGCTAGGGCATGCGGTTCTAGCGGGAGGCGCGTTGATGAATGGGCTGGGCGCGACCTTCAGCGTCAAGCATCGCGTGGCCGATTGGTAGTCTGCTCGCCGGAGTTAGTGCGCCGGGTAAATCACCTTTCCCTGACGGATCACCTGGTGGACTTTAGAGAACGCGGTAATGTCAGTCGCCGGATCGCCGTCGAGGACGACAAGGTCGGCGTCCATTCCTTTCGCAATGCGGCCGCTGCGCTGTGAGAATCCGAAGCGATTGGCTGGATTTTCCGTCAGTGAAGCCAGAATGTGCTGCATGCTCATCCCGGCCCGCGACATTAAGGTGAACTCCTCCGCCGTGTCGTATTGGTCAATGTAACCGATGTCAGTTCCGAAGAGGATTTCCCCTCCCGCGTCAGAATAAGCTTTCAGTTCCTGCACCGCCTGCTTGATCCACATCTCGTTTTCTTCCTGGGAAACTTTCGTCTTTTTTGCTTCTACGTCAAACAGAGTGAGCGTGGGAATCAGTGCCATGTGAGCGGACTTCAATCGCTCAGCGAAGGCCGGGCTCCAATCGCCGCTCATGGGAGCGGTATGCGCCAGCACGTCGACCCCACTCTGTATGGCCACCTCTAGCCCCTCGGCATTTGAGGGATGGGCGAAGACTGGTTTACCCGCGCGATGAGCTTCGATGACGATGGCTTTGGCTAGATCTATGGGCATCGGCAGCACGCCATTTGCGGTGATGGCGCCGGCGAAGATCTTTATTCCGTCGGCGCCATCTTTGATCTGCTGACGAACTCGCTGGATGGCTTGTGGTATGGATTCGACCTCCGCCGACGGGATATGGTTCTCTTCAAGAAATCCCTTGACGTAGATCGGAGTTCCGCCTTTAGGATAGAACGGCTCACCGACAGTGAGAATGCGCGGGCCGCGGATGTCTCCCTTTTCTATTCGCCGCCGGATGTTATTTGTGTTGTCCAGGACCGACGCGATGTCGAAGACGGTCGTGAATCCCCAGCGGGTGAACATCCCTTCGAGCTGCGAAGAAATTTCGCTGGACGAACGTTTCTCGGCATGAAGTAACTCGGGAGCGAGGATGTGAACATGACTGTTCCAGAATCCGGCGGTTACGACGAGGCCGTGACAATCGAGAACGGTGGCACCTGGCGGGACTTTGATTGTGGTGCCAGGTCCGACATCAGTGATGCTACCAGCGTTCACGAGGATAGTGCCGTCGGCGATGGGCGGATCAGTCGGCGAGGGATAAATTTTGGCGTGGATGAGCGCCAGGTCGGAGGCGAAGCTCGGAATGCTCAAACCGAATATCGCAACTAGAAGAACGAGGAGAACGTTTCGGCTTCTCATGCCCAGAGTATACGGATGGAGACGTCTGCTGGTTCGCGCAAACTCACCGCCACGGGCCGGCCAGCTACCAGTTTTTTCGCTCTATCAGGTACGACTTTTTGTAACCCACGTAATTGTCGACGTAGCGGAGAATCGTCTCCTCGTCGGCTTTTTCAAGGCGGCGGCGAAACTTGCCGGGGGAGCCCATCCAGAGGGAGTTGGGCTCGACGACAGTCCTTTCCGGGATCAGCGTACCAGCAGCTATGATCGAGCCCGACCCGATCACAGCGCCGTTAAGAATGATGGAGCCCATGCCGATCAGGCAGCGCGCCTCGACGGTGCAGCCATGCAGAATCACGTTGTGACCGACGGTGACGTAGTCGCCAACGTACACGCCATATTGCTCCTTCATGCCATGCAGGACGGAGTTGTCCTGAATGTTGGAGTAGTGGCCGACGCGAATCTGGTGAACGTCGCCGCGGAGAACAGCGTTCATCCATACGCTGGAGTGTTCGCCGATAATGACGTCGCCGATGAGCTGGGCCGAGTCGTCAACGTAGGCGGTTTCGGGGACTTGGGGAGTGACGCCTTTGTAGGTGCGGATCATAGATTTTCCAACATATCACGGAGCGACTGCCCTTGTCGGATGCCGCTCAACGCCGCAACTAGGCGAGGTCAGAAGGAAGTTTTACGGCCTGAGACACGGCAAATACAGGGGAGCAGCCCCACGGGGCAGGCATGCTTGAGATATTCGTGGATCTTCCTAATCGGGCGTGTAGCCCAGATAGTCTCGATGTCCCTCGAACACGGAAGCCAGTTTCGTTATGCGGAAAAGCTCTTGCAGGCGTTCATTCAGATGGATGAGCTTCAGGGCGCAGTGCTGCCGCTTCGCGGACAGGTATAAGCCTACGATCGCACCCAGGCCGGAACTATCGAGGTAGGTGACATCGGTCAAATCCAGCACGATGGTGTTGTTCTTCGGAATGAGACTGCGCACAGTTGCCTGGAGGGAAGCAGTCGTGCTCGAAATGATTTTGCCAGTGCAGCGCACGGTGGTTTCCTCAGGACCGGTTATCACCTCCAGATTCAAATCTGAGATCTTAATAGGATTTGCGGCCATGAGGGGCTCCTTGCCTACAATTGGGTTGCGTCCTTGGGGTTCGGCCCGTTCGGTAATTCAGCAGGATTTCGATTCGCCACCTGAGAAGGCCTCTCCCGAACGCCATCACGATACTCCCGGCGCGGGAAAAGTCAAGTCCGATTGAAGCCGATCTTAGGCTACTCGCCCGCGCTCCTCATTGCGATCGGCGTGGTGGGCGAGGTAGCACCAGCGTCATCCTCCACCGTCATGGCAAATGTTTTTGCTATCGTGTCCGGCGGCAGCGGCGGATTAATCACTGTAGCGCTGCCATGAGCTTTAGGCTTGAATGGGCCAGCCGGGATGGGAGCGCCCTGCTCCGGAATCAGCCAAAGCTCATACGTTTTCTGCAATGGCAATGGAGGCAAATTGTTGGCGATGAAAATCAGGGGCCGCGCTTCGGCACATAAATAGCCGTTTGCGGCCAAATTTACTCTTGCGATAAGACATCTGTTGAGAGTTTCGACTTCCGCGGCGACGATCGGCAATGCAATAGAATATGATATTGGGCGCCGTGATTCTACGGTTTGTAGGGGCGATGAAGGCATCTGACTTTCGACGGATTGCTTTGAGTTTCGAGGGAGCAGCCGAAGGCTCGCACATGGGCGCGGCTGACTTTCGCGTGGGAGGAAGAATCTTCGCCACACTGGCCTCCGAGAAAGAAGGGTACGGCAACTTAATGCTTAGCCCAGAGCAACAGGCCGAATTTGTGGCCGAATTGCCCGATGTTTTTCTGCCGGTCGCCGGCGGATGGGGACGGATGGGAGCGACGCATATTCGACTGGCGAAAGCGAGCGAGGATGTGTTGACTGGAGCGCTGCGCGTGGCCTGGAAATCGCGATTGGAAAAGAATGCTGGAGCCGAGAAGAAGCGGGCTCCCAAACGCAGGTGAGCTACAAAACATCGCTGCGGCTTCACATGGCTGGCGCGTAGAAATAATAGTCGGCTGTGTAACTGCTCTTGCTTTCTGCATCACGATGCGAATCGTCGCATCCTCCGGCGGGAGGTTTACCGCCGTGAGTGTTCACCCGCTGAATCGTCGTTACCTTGCTCAGCACGCCCTCGCCGGAATGACTCACCACATCGACCCGCAACCACTGAATCGAGCTGGGATCGTCGGAGTCGGCGTGAGCCGCGGCTTTGCCGGTGACTTCACTTCCATCGTTCAGTTTCCACGAAGGGCCGGCAAAATGGCTTCCGATGACTTTGCCGTCGTCGTCTTTCAGTTCGGCGTCAGGCGCCTTGAGTGCCCAACCAAATTTTCCATCGGCGCCGGGGCGGCAGGCGTAGATCTGCGATCCGGAGGCATGCGCCACTAAAACGACCTGTTCGCCGGGATGTGCCTGAATCGCATCCGGCACTTTGGGAGGAGATATTTTCTGCGCCTGGGCCAATGGCTGCGCCAATGAGAATGACAGGCCAAGGATTGAGACCGCGGCTGCGACTTGCGCAAATCTGACTTGTTCGGACGCTCGCATGGCGAAATTGTAGCAGGGGTCTTGGTCGCTACGTCGATGGATTACAGCGTTAGCCTTTAATGTCGCTACTGTACAATTTTCCCGAATGACGATGCCGGCGAGAATTTCGGCGAAGTTGTATTCAGCGCTTCCTTATTTAGCCGTGCTGTGGCTTATGCTCGTCTCGGCCTCGCGGATTTCCGCCGAGCCGATCGCTTCGCTGCAGCCCCACAACTACGTCAATGATTTTGCCGGCGTGCTGGATGCGTCCACCCAGGCGCGGTTGAACAACCTCTGCCAGCAGGTGGATCAAAAAGCCCACGCTCAGATGGCCGTAGTTACGGTCAAGTCGGTGGATGGCGAAGACGTGGTGACGTATGCCGTCGCCCTTTATCAAAAGTGGGGGATTGGGAAGAAGGGAAGCGATCGCGGAGTGCTGATCCTGCTGGCTACCGATGATCATAAGTATTGGGCTGCGGTCGGCTACGGGCTGGAAGGAATTCTTCCCGATGGAAAAGTCGGCGGGTTTGGGCGCGAGATGGTGCCTATCCTCCGCAGCGGAAATTATGCGGCAGCGGTCACGCTGATCACCACGCGCATTGCGTCGGTGATTGCGCAGGACGCAGGCGTGACGCTGGATAATCAGCCGCGTATTGCCGCTCCGCGCCGGCAGCCCGTGCCAGGAGGAGCGGGCGCCGTGTTTCTGGTCCTCTTCATTTTGTTTATTGTCTTTTCAATTCTGCGCGCTATTTTTCGCGGCGGCGGGCCGCGCGGCGGTTCTGGATTCTGGTCGGGATTGCTTTGGGGCATGCTGTTCAGCAATCTCGGCGGACGGGGCGAATACGGCGGAGGCGGCTTTGGCGGCGGTGGATTCGGCGGTGGGGGCGGCGGGTTTGGTGGATTTGGCGGCGGGAGCACTGGTGGCGGCGGCGCGGGCGGGAGTTGGTAGCGGGCGTATAAGTGTCTGCTGCGTCACTTCGAGTGAAGTGAAACCTGTTCGGTGCCCCAGCCCAATGCAGAGGTCCTTCGCTTCGCTCAGGATGACAACTGGTTTAAGAGAGTGAGAGAGATGGAATGGCTCCAGAAAAATTGATTGATGAGTTTGTCGAGCGCTTGCGGGCGGCGGCGGGAACGAACCTGCTGTCCGTGATTCTTTATGGGTCGGCCGCAGCGGGAGATTATGTTGCCGAGCATTCGGATGTAAATCTGCTGTGCGTGCTGGGCGAGACGTCCTATGCCTCGATTGCCGCGCTGGCTCCCGCGGTTGAATGGTGGGCGAAGCAGAAGCATCGGGCGCCGCTGCTGATGAGCGCGGAAGAGATGCGGCGGTCGGCGGATGTTTTCTCCATCGAATTTCTGGACATGCGGCGGCACTATCGGCTGCTTTGGGGAGACGACGTTCTGAAAACGCTGGAGGTTCCGATGCGGCTGCATCGGGCGCAGTTGGAATATGAGCTGCGCGAGAAGACGATTCTGCTGCGGCAGCATTTACTAATGGTGTCGGGCAAGGATGACGCGAAGTGGGATCTGCTGCTGCGCTCGTTGCCGGCGTTTGGCACTTTGTTTCGTCATGTACTGATTGCGCTGGGCGATCCGGGCGCGGGCAGCAAGCGGGAAGCGGCCATGGCGCTCGGGAGCAAACTCGCGATTGACACCAGCGTGTTCGCGGAACTGCTGGATATTCGGGAACGTAAGAAAGAAAGGAAGTCGACTCCGGTGGATGGGTTGTTTGCGCGTTATTTGAAGTTGGTCGGGCAGGTGACGGCAGCGGTCGATAAGATGCTCGATCCGGCGGCGTAGAAGCGATGGATCATTCTGAATTTAGGAGAGAGACATGAGCAAGGGCTTGATCGTTGTCATAGTGCTGGTGGTCATTGTGCTAGCGCTGTTTGGGCAGTACATCGGAGTGAAAAACAGTCTGGTGGCGAAAGACCAAGCGGTGAAGGCGGCCTGGTCACAGGTCGATATTGTGCTGCAACGGCGCGCCGATCTGATTCCGAACCTGGTCGAGACAGTAAAGGGATACGCGGCGCAGGAGGTGCAGGTGTTTGGCGACATCGCCAAAGCGCGGTCGACGCTGCTCTCGGCGCAGACTCCGTCAGACAAGATCGCCGCCAACGGACAATTGGATGGGGCGATCGGCCGGCTGTTGCTGGTGGTCGAGAATTATCCGCAACTGAAATCGAATGAAAATTTTCTGCGCTTGCAGGATGAATTGGCGGGCACAGAGAACCGCATCGCCGTCGAGCGCAAGCGCTATAACGACACGTTGCGGGATTACAACACCTATGTGCTGCAGTTCCCGAATAGTCTGTATGCGGGTTGGGCGGGATATAAGCAGAATCCGGCTTATTTCCAGGCTACGGAAGCATCGCGGGTGGTGCCGAAGGTGGATTTCGGCGCGAAGCCTGCGGCTCCGGCGGCGGCCCCAGCGCACTGAGTGCAGTCGTTGGTCGTTAGTCGCTAGTCGTTGGCGATCTGACGCCCGTCGCGAGTCGTCGATCAATCGTTACCCAAGGTTCTGGCTGGCTAGCGACCATCGACCATCGACTAACGACCAGCGCAAAAACCGAACATATTCATTGTTCGCGCGTCACACGTTCGCCAGATTGTACGGTGATATATAACATGTAGGGTTTCTGGAATCCCCTCCGATTCCGAAGTCTCGGACAGGAAGGGATCCCATGCACCGCCGCAGTGAGCAATTTCTGGTTGCGCTTCGCCGTGTTTTTTCCGTAGCTGTCTTTCGCGCGTTCCTCTTTCAACTCATCCTGATTACTGGCGCGGCTTGGGCCCAGGATGCCTCCACGGGCGCTCTGCGGGGCGTGGTGTTGGATGCGCAGAATGCAGTGATTACCAATGCCGACATCGTGGCGATTAGCGTAGAAACTGGAGTCCGGTATCACTCGGCCACGGATTCGTCGGGGCGATTCGTCGTGGACCTTCTGCCCCCGGGCGAGTATTCGGCGCGCGCGGAGGCGGAAGGCATGTCGCCAGAGATCTCTCCGACGATGCGGGTGGAGTTGGGGATGGCAACGCAGGTCACGTTCAAACTGAAAGTGGCGGGCCCGCGCGAGTCGATCACGGTAACGGACGCTCCGCAGATCGTGGACGCGAATCCGAGTTCGATTTCGGCGCTGGTGGATGAGCGGGCAATCCAAGATTTGCCGCTCAATGGCCGCCGGTTTACCGATCTGTTATTGCTCTCGCCGGTGGTGACGCAGGATCCGCGCGGGTTGACATCGGGATCGAACGGAGATCTTTCTTACGGCGGGATTCGGGGATACAACAACAGCTTTCTGGTCGATGGCCAGGACAACAATAATGGTTTCTATGCGCAGGCATCGGGGCGGTATCACGCGCCTTATCAGTTTTCTGACGAGGTGATACAGGAGTTTCGTGTGCAGTCGAGCGGCTATGGGGCAGAATCGGGGCGCGCTGGCGGCGCGGTAATCAATGTAGTGACGAAGTCGGGCACGAATCGGTGGCACGGGAATACTTTCTATCATTTTCGCGATAGCGAACTAGGAGGAGCGGCGCCGGCGTTTGTAGGCTTCAATCCGGCCAATGTGCAGAACCAGTTTGGCGCGACGATTGGAGGTCCGATCCAGCGCAGCAAGACGTTCGTGTTTGCGGGATACGATCAGCACATTTATAACGTGCCGGCGGTGGTCGAGTTCTACAACGGTCAGACGGTGGTAACTCCGCTGCTGGGGGTTTATCCGACTCCGGGAGATTATGAGATCTGCAATCCGGCAGTTGGAGGGCAGGCTTGCGATGAGACTCTGGTGCTTGCTGCAGCGGCGCAACTTTCGACACTAGGCGGTACGTTTAATGCAAAGGTGCTGGGGCAAACTGGATTCCTAAAACTAGATCGAGTGCTCGCGCCGCATCAGTTTCTTTCCGCGCGGCTCAGTACATCCCATTCTTACGGAGCGAATAACGTTTATTTTGATCCGGGGAGCCCTATCACTTTTGACGCGATCAGCGCCAATGGGGAAGAGGACATATCGACGGAGAGCGGGTCGCTCAGTTTGTTGAGTGGAATTTCTCCGCGCCTGTCGAGCCATCTGCATGTGCAGTTTTCGCGCGACCTCGAGCAGTTGTTTCCGAACACCACGGGAACCCAAACCGATATCTACGACTGGATGCAGGATTTCGGGCAATCGTCGAATTTGCCGCGCCTGACGCGCGAACATCGGCTGCATATGGGCGAGACGTTGAGCTGGAGTCGCGGGCGAAATCAGTTCAAATTCGGCATCGACGGAATGGTGACCTGGGATTATGACTACTATCCGTCGCTCTTCGGCGGCGAGTATTTCTACGATTACATTTCGGTGAATCCGTTTACCTTTGTGCCGATGGAGGAGGGATTGCAGCTGACGCCGCTACGGGCGTGGGCGCACGATGTCCCGCGATATTACGAGCAGAATTTCGCGAATCCGATCTCGCACCCGAACAGCAACGACTATGCGGGATTCATACAGGATACTGCGCGAGTGACGCCGCATTTCAGCCTCAGCATGGGCGTGCGCTACGATCTGCAAACATTTTCGAAGGCTGGCCTGTTGAGCAATCCGCTATGGCCCCAAGCGGGCAGGATGCCATTGAATGGGATGAATTTTGCGCCGCGCGTGGGGATTGGGTATGCGTTCGGCGAGTCGCGGCCGGTGATGGTGCGGGCGGGATTTGGAATTTTCTATACCCGCATTCCGCAGCTTTATCAGACAGCGTTGGCCAATAACAACGGGCTGACCGATAACTTTATTTCTCTGGACAACACGAATTATTACCAGGGGCAGGTGTTCCCGGCTTATCCAAACGCTGCGGTGAATTGTGCGCAGGGTCCGGTCTCGTGCATCATACCGGCGGCGTGGCAGCAATATGCGACCAGCGAAGTATCGGCCTTTGGGCCGGGCTTTAAGACGCCACGCGTGCAGCAAGCGAGCCTTAGTCTTGAGCGGCAAGTCGCTAAGGGGTTCACTGGGACATTGTCTTATTTATTTGTCCATGGCGTGGATATGATCCGCGCGCGAGATATCAATTTGCCGCCGCCAACTTATTACAGCTATCCCATCTTCGATCCCACGGGCGGCACTTTCCAAAATCAACTTTATAACGTGGAGTCATTTGCGACATGGCAGACGACTTACAGCATTAGTTGCCCCTATCCGCCGTGTATCAATAGCATGGAGCGTCCAATCCCTCAACTCGGAGCAATCAATCAGTTTGAGAGCGCAGCGACGAGCGTCTACAACGGCATGACGGTGGCGGTGCGCAAACGCACGTCGGGAGGATTGTATTTCAACCTTGCCTACACCTGGGCGCACGCAATCGACAGCGGCCAAGATGCTCTGGTAGCGGGACAGCCGGTGACAGTACAAAACTCTTATGCGGCGAAGAGCGAGCGCGGCCCGAGCGTGACCGATCAGCGGCAACGGCTGACGATTTCGGCGATTGAGGAGCCGCATCCTTTCGCGAAAGGGGTTCCAGCGACGCTGTTCGATCATTGGAAGGTTTCCGGAATAATGACGTACGGAAGCGGACGCCCGGCGAATGCTACGGTTTCAGGCGATCCTAATCAGGACGGGAATCTGAGCAACGACCGTTTGCCGGGTTATGGACGCAACGCATTTACGGGTCCGGATTATGCAAGCTTGGATCTCAAATTGGGAAGGTTGATAAATGTGGGCGAACGGTTTCATTTGGAGTTAAGCGGAGATTCGTTCAATCTCTTCAATCGCAACAATGAAAGATTAGTAATCACCGACAATGGTTTCCAGAGCACGGCGGGACAGTTCATTAAGTACACGCAAAACGTGGGGGGGACTTATTATCCTGCTTATTATCAGCAACCTACAACTTTTCTCAAGCCGGCAAGCTCATTTGCGCCGCGCCAGATGCAGTTATCGATGCGGTTGAATTTCTGAAAGGAGCTGAAGATTTCTGCACATTCCACTTGACTTAGGAGGGTAATGCTTGCCATAACTAACAAGTCTACTTAGGACGAGTGGGGGGGTGTAGTCCCGTTGGCGGAAGTTCGACTGCAAGAGGGTGAATCCCTCGAAAACGCGTTGCGACGTTTCAAGCGGAAGGTACAAACTGAGGACATCATCAAGGAAGTAAAACGTCACTCGTTTTACCTGAAGCCCGGCGAGAGGAAGCGAGTAAAAGAAGCGCTGGCTCGCAAGCGCAGCCGCAAGAAAGCGCGTAAAGAACAAGACTGAAATAAAAACTTAACGACGAACGAACAAGAGCAGGAAAAAACGACTAAGGCAAAAACGGGCTGATCCAGATTGGACGGCCCGTTTTGCCTCCCGCAAGAGCAGTTAGAACACAGACAGTAAAACAGAAACGGTACGAAACGAGAGATTGCTCAACTTCCCGAAGTAGTGCGGCGATCTTTCGGTAGCGGTAAATCAACATCAGTAACCATGCGGTGCACACCGCATGGCGGGCCGAATCCAAGGGGTCAGCATGAGGGGGATGTAAATCTCCTGCCCACGATGTGAACCGGATCCTTCCCTATTCGGGTCTCCCGTGCAGAGCAGGTCATGCGTAATGGGAGCGCCTCTTCAATGGAATACCAGGACAAGATTTTGAAGTGCATCGATTGTGGCACGGATTTCGTGTTCACGGCGGGTGAACAGCTTTTCTTCCACGACAAGCAGTTCAAGAACGAGCCAAAGCGTTGCAAGAACTGCAAAGGCAAGCGAGTAGCGGTGCTTGGCGCATCGTCCCCAGGACAGCCGCGCGGGCACTCGTATGCCAAGATGGAGACTCGGACGAACTGTTCACAATGTGGGAAAGAGACTACGGTTCCGTTCCGGCCGACGCAAGGGCGGCCAGTGCTTTGCCGCGAGTGCTTTCAGGGACGACGGGTTGCGAGCGCCTGATTATTTCTTTGACTGCTGGATCTCGGCAACTAAGGATCTCCGGCAATTAAAGGAGTCTCGTCGAACGGGTTCTCTACGGGAAAGGGCCAGCAGGACGCTCATCCTGCGTGGCGCTTATCTTCCTGCGCCTTAGGTGCGGCGTTTTGGCGGCGATGCTGTTTGTCGGCATGGTTGACAAGCAAGGCTTCCACCTGCCGCAAGAGATCCTTAGTGCCCAGTGGTTTGATGAGCAACGAGTCCGTGGTTCCCCCGTTCCAACTCTGGCCATTTTCATGTTTCTCGTGCTGACGTTCACCGGCGGGCCGCTCTTCACGCCAATCCGCTCCGGATGGTGGATGGGCCGTGAGGAGCGCGGTAGCTGGATTGTAGGCTTGACTGCGGGCCCGCCGGAGAACCTGGAGACCGGAATCTTCTGTCTCCATGCGCAGATCGCTGATCACCATGTGGAAAACGCCGGACTCCATGCGCGTGAAGGCCTCGTCAGAACTGGAGGCAGTTTCGATTTCAAATCCGTGGAGTTCAAGCACTGCCTTCAGCGTGAGGAGCACCGCGAGATCGTCATCGACTAGAAGAATGCGGCGTTTCATATGAGTCTCCTGAGCAAGGGGAACTTTGTGATCCTACGCCTTGCCAGTTAGCGAAGACCAGAATCTACCCACTACAGATCGTTCAGTCGTGACGCCTGCTCATTTAGTATAGGAGGGTGCCTCGCTTCTACATAGAAAATTTTGGCTGTCGCGCAACCCAGGCCGATGGGGCTGCGCTCGAACGGCAGTTTCTGGAGCGCGGATTGGACCGTGCCGGAACGGCTCGCGACGCGGAAATTGTAGTGCTGAATACTTGCACGGTTACGTCGGGCGCGGATAAAGATGCGCGCGCATCAATTCGGCGATTGCAACGCGTCAATCCGAATTGCAAAATTGTTGTGACTGGCTGCTACGCCCAGCGCGCCCCCGAAGAGTTAGCAGCTCTGCCCGGCGTAACCTGGGTCGTGGGCAATTCACACAAGCATCAGGTGGCGGAGATCGCGACTTCTCCGTATTCTTCGGAGGGGTTTGTTTCTCTGTCGCAGCTTTCAGGTGAGTCGCACCCGGACAATATTTTGGTAGGCGATATTTTTGCGCATACCGAATTGCTTGCAGCTCCGGTATTCGAAGCGGCTAATGAGCGCACGCGTCCGAATCTCAAAGTGCAGGATGGATGCGACAGTCGTTGTTCGTTCTGCGTGATTCCTTATGTTCGAGGGCAGAGTCGCTCGCTGCCGGCACAGCGCGTAATCGAGGAGGTGCGGAACCTCGTCGACGCTGGCTATCGCGAGGTGGTGATTTCCGGGATTAATTTGGGGCGGTGGGGGAAAGATTTGGAGAGCAGCTCTCCGTTTTCAGTTCTCGGTTCTGAGCGCGAGCCGGAAATCAGAACGATGACTGACGGCCGACGGCTGAGCGATCTCGTTCGCGCAATTCTTGCGCAAACGACTCTTGAGAAATTACGCATCAGTTCGGTCGAGCCTATGGATTGGACTGACGAACTGATTGAGTTGGTGTCGTCGTCGGAGCGAATCGCGAAGCACGCTCATCTGCCGCTGCAGTCGGGCAGCGACGCGGTGTTGCGGCGCATGCATCGCAAGTATCGCCCATGGCATTATCGCGAAAAAATATTGAAGATTCGAGCGGCCATGCCGAATGCGGCAATTGGCGCCGATGTGATGGTTGGGTTTCCGGGCGAGACCGACGCCGAGTTCGAAGAGACGCGGCGCATGATCGAAGAGCTGCCCTTTACTTATCTGCATGTGTTTACCTATTCGGCACGTCCAGGAACGCCGGCTGCAGAAGCGCTGGGGCAAGTTGCGATCGGAGTGGCACGAGAAAGAAATCGAGTGCTGCGCGAGATTGCATCTCAGAAGAAAGCTGCGTTCATGCGGACGCTCGTAGGAACGGTCGTCAAGGTCATCACACTGCAGTCGGGCGGAGCGGACTTCACCGAAGCACTCACCGACAACTACCTGAAGATGAGAATTTCTGACCGGCATGAGGCCAACCGTTGGATAGATGTGAAAGTCGCAGGGGTCAAGGGTGAGACGCTGTTGGCGTAGTTGATTCCCGAGCTGGCGAGCACCCGCGGCCGAGAACACAAAAGTGCACCGAAACCACAAAAGACATTGACCAGCAACCCTTTACCAGCTTACGATAACTAAAATAAAGAACTGCGGGAGTGATCCGAACCCATGTCACAGTCAAGGCTGCGGTCTGCTGTGTGCGGCTTGCTGTTAATCCTGTTTCCGGCGCAGATGATGCTGGCAGGAGAAACGCCGTCGGCGATGCTGTATACCAATGGTGCTGCGTGGTTGAACGGGAGCGTGGTGCCGAAGTCGGCAGCCGTGTTCTCGGGAGATCTGTTGCAGACGCGTCCCGATTCGACCGCCAGCATTCAATCGAACGGTTCGAGTGTTATGGTCCTGGCCGACTCACTGGTTAAATTTGAAGGGCCAACCATAGAGTTGGAGCACGGCGCTGTGCGGGTGACCACTTCTCGCGGACTGACGGCGCGCGCCGGTGACGTGACCATTAAACCCGCCGCCGATACTTGGACTGAATTTCAGGTCAGGGATGTCGACGGACGGGTGCAGATCGCGGCCAACAAGGGCGACGTGACTGTGCAAGACGACAAGGGAACCACGACCACTGTGTCTCAGGGACAAGAGACCACGCGCGATGACACGACCGATGCGGAGAAAAAGAAGAAAAAGCGTCGGCGTGGGGGGGCAGCGTGGGCCGCCAGTGGCGGAATCATGAGTTCTACACCGGTGGTGGTTGGCGGATTGGTTGGCATCGGAGTGGGTACGGTGTGGATCTGGACGCGCTCAACGCCTCCGGTCAGCCCGTCGTGCCCGTCTACTCCTTGCGAGTGATTCTGGGGCCGCCAAGTTTTGCATTGAATACTTTCTCTCCAAGGTTTTTCGGGGTGGGCGACTGAATCCATGTCGCGCTACGTTTCCTACCGAGATTTCGATTGGGTCCTCATGGGCTTCGTGCTGGCGATCTGCGCGCTTGGCGTGGTTCAGATCCACAGCGCGACCGAGCACACAAAATTTGCAGGATCCCACATCCGGCAAATCTACTGGATTCTGGGTGGCCTGGGCGCAATGTTTCTGGTCAGCTTGGTCAATTATCAAGCGATTCTTGAACAAATCCACTGGATGTATGTTGCATCGCTAGCCTCTTTGATCGCGGTGATTCTCTTCGGGCAGAAATATCTAGGTGCGCGTCGCTGGATCAAACTACCCGCTGGCGGTCATTTTCAGCCGTCGGAGTGGGTGAAGCTCATCCTGATTTTGGCGGTGGCGAAGTACTTTTCAGATTTACATGAGCGCGAGCTGTCCTGGTCGGATTTCCTGAAAGCGGGAGCCATCGTCGGATTTCCAATGCTGATGGTGCTAGCGCAACCGGACCTTGGAACCGCGCTCACCTATCTCCCGGTGGCGCTCATGGGTCTATTTCTAGGCGGACTGCGCTGGAAGCAGGCGTTGATCGTATTGATGATCGCGGGCTCACTGGTGCCCGTGGCCTGGATGAAGTTGAAGTCATATCAGAAAGAGCGATTGACGAGTTTTATGAATCCGGACGCGGATCGTCAAGGATCCGGGTATCAGGTCAACCAGTCGTTGATTGCGGTGGGGTCGGGTGGAATCTGGGGGAGCAGGCAGGGATCGCAGACGCATCTGGCGTTCTTGCCGGTGCCGCAGACCGACTTCATTTTTGCCGCTTTTGCTGAGGAACATGGGTTTGTAGGAGCTTTAGCGGTGCTGCTGTTATACTTCATAGTGCTGATGCGGTTGACCCAGAATGCGCAAACGGCGCCCGACCGCGCCGGGGCATTTCTGGTGATGGGTGTGGTAGCTGTGCTTAGCTTCCACATTCTGGTCAACGTCGGCATGGTGGTTGGCTTTATGCCGGTCACGGGAATACCTCTACCGCTCATGAGTTACGGTGGGTCTTCCGTTCTTTTCATGTTTTTGGCGCTGGGAATTGTGATGAACATACGGATGCGCCGCTTCGTGAACTGAGACGGATCGGTAGAAGTTGGGGCGCCTTTCACAACAACGCACGGCGCCAAGAAACAAGATTAGGCAGGAAACAAAGATTACGAAGGCCCTCGCGAAAAAGGAGGGCAGAATGCCGGCAGAAGTCGAAGCCGGACAGGATTGAAGCCAGTCAGGCGGGGAACGGCCCTCTCGGCGAAAATCAGAGAGTTGTGGCCACAGACCTGACGGAAGGCTTTACGCGATCAGTGCAGACGAGCAAGAACAATTCACTGCTGCAGTGTAGGCCCCGGGAAGTATTTCTTCCTCGGGACCGCGCCCGCTCCTACCCCGCACCCCAGCTAGCGAAAAGCACGCTGTCTGGGGACCCCGTGGAGCGGCGCTGAACGCTATCGATCCGATAGTCCGCCTTGCGCTTCTGGTCCGGTGAAATAACCGGAGTAGAAATGAACAAGGAATTGTATGTATCGACCACGCCCCATGAAACCAAAGTGGGGATCACAGAAGACGATCAACTCGCGGAAATTTATCTTGAACGCGAAAACGAATACACTCTAGCCGGCTCGATTTATAAAGGCCGAGTCACTCGCGTGCTGCCAGGCATGCAGTCGGCCTTTGTAGATATTGGCCTCGAACGCGACGCTTTCCTCTACGTCTCCGATTTCATGGATCTGGAACAGACAGATGAAGACCTGGATGAAGCCATCCCCGCGAATCGTCCAGTGACTGAGGAGCGTCCGCGCAACGGATCAGAAGCGGGTCCTGCGCTTGATGGCGAAAGGCAGTTTGGCGAGGCTGGCGGCGCCGCCGACGAAGCTGAAGAACCAATGGTTACAACCGCGGAAGTGGGCAATGCGCCAAGCGCAGCGCGCGATTTTCGCGGTCGTCGTCGCCGTCGGGGACGCCGCGGTGAAAGCGGCGACCGGCCTGGGCGCGGCGAGCGTTCCGAGCAGGCCCGAACCGAACCGCGCACTGAGGGGCGAATTGAAACATCTAGCGAAGTACGGCACGAACCGCGTGAAGACACACGCGGAAATGAGGCGAGGGAAGTAAGGAGCGACCGTTTTGGACGCGACGACCGGGCGGGACGAGGTAGCTCCGATTCGCGATTCCAGCGCTCCGCGCCAACCAGTCGCGTGGGCCGCGACTATGACTACGGACCACCCCCGGGATATCAGCCGATTGTGTTGCCCGGTGAATCAATCTCCAAATACCAGCGCATAAGCCAGAATCAAGCTCAGCCCCAAGAACCTGTTGCACCCAGGGAAGCTTTCTCCGTGACGAGCGCAACCCCCGTGCCCGCTTCGATCGTTGCGAACTTTCCTGATGATGAGCCAATCTTCGCGGCGAATGTTGCCGAGCCCTTGCACGAGCAGCACGATCACGTTCCGCACGCCGAGTTCGATGAAGAGGTTCACGGCGCTGCAGCGAGCGCCGTGCCAGCAGCCGAAGATTGGAAAGTTCGTGACCAAGTGCAATCCGCGCTCGGATCTTACTCGGCTCCCGAGACCACTGCGCGCGAGACGCGGCACGAAGCAGACTTGGAAGCTTCGCCGATTAAGCAAGACGTTACCCAGCACTTAGCTCACGATGTTGCGCATGGCTCTGTGGAAGAGCAAGAGATCGAAGAGGAAGAAGTTGAGCTTGCATCCTACGGGGAAGAACCGGGAGACGATGCGGGCTTTGAAGAAGAGGAATTGCTCGAAGTAGAAACGCAGGCCGCTGGCGCAGAATTACCTAGCTCTTCCGTCGCCGAGGTTGCTCCTGGTTTGGCGGCCGGAAGTGAGCCGGCTAGCAGTGAACCGTCAACGAATGGCGAAGTGGTTCCTGAAGCGGTGCTAGAAGCCGAAGAGCGGGAAGCGGAGGAGTTGGAACTCGAAGAGGCGCAAGCCGAAGCCGAGGCATTGCTCGAGGCAGAAGCCATTGGCGACGGCACAGTCGATGCGAGCGCGGAGGTTCGCGGTCCAGCGCCGGAAGCAATGCTCTTACAGCGGACGCAGCGTCGCGAGCCGGACCGCGGATTCGACCGAGGCCGCGGACGCCGCGGTGGACGGCGCTTTCGCAGCCGCGAGAACCGTGTGGTGCCGCAGATCAGCGAGCTGCTCAAAGAAGGACAAGAGGTTCTGATCCAGATTGCCAAGGAGCCGATTGCCAAGAAAGGCGCTCGTATCACCAGCCATATAGCGCTTCCGGGGCGGTTTCTGGTTTTCATGCCGACGGTGAATCACACCGGAGTATCGCGGAAAATTTCTTCGGAAGAAGAGCGGCAGCGGCTGAAACGAATCATTCAGAGCGAGCGCGAAAATGGCGGCGGCGGTTTTATCGTTCGCACCGCGGCAGCGGGCGCAACCGATGAAGAACTGCGAGCTGACATTCGTTTTCTAAAGAATTTATGGAACGAAATTAAGACGCGTTCTGAGAGCAGCAAGGCTCCAGCGCTCATTTACCACGACCTGAACGTGGTAGAGCGGGTGCTGCGCGACCAGGTCAGCTCAGACTTCTCGGTTATCTGGGTTGATACCGAGCAGGAGTACGAACGCATTGTGCGCTTCGCCAATCGTTTCCAGCCCGCTCTCGTAAAGCGCGTCAAACTCTACACCAAAGAGACGCCGCTCTACGACCAATTCGGCCTCAACGAGGAAATCAATAAGGCGCTGAAATCGAAGGTCTGGCTGAAGAGTGGCGGCTACATCGTCATTAATCAGACCGAGGCGTTGGTCGCGATCGACGTAAACACCGGCAAGTATGTCGGCAAAACCGCTCGCCTCGAAGACACGATCGTAAAGACGAACGTCGATGCGATCAAGGAAATCGTGCGCCAGGTGCGGCTGCGCGATCTGGGCGGCATCATCATCATCGATTTCATCGACATGGACGAGCGCCGGAACCGTCAGAAAGTGATGCAGGCGCTGGAAGAGGCGCTGCGCTTCGATCGGGCTCCGTCGAAGGTTTTACAGTTCAATGATTTCGGATTAGTGGCGATCACTCGCAAACGCGTGAAGCAGTCGCTGGAGCGGACGATTGGATCGCCCTGCCCATATTGCCAATCCACCGGCTTCGTGAAATCAGTGAGCACTATCTGCAACGAGGTTTATGTGGAGATGCGCAAGATCTCGAACCATCTCGAGCACAGCGACGTGATGTTGCGCGTGAATCCCGAAGTTGCGAAAGCGCTGAAGGCGAACAATGCGAAGCTGTTGACAGAGATGGAAGAACTCACGAAAAAAACCATCATCGTGAAATCGGACCCGGCGCTGCATCAGGAGCAGTTCGATATTCACTAGACCGCGCACAACAATTTGATCTGAGTTTTGAGAAAAAGGACGGGCAAATTAGCCCGTCCTTTTCTGTTGGCGATGTCGGGATGAACCAGTGCGCAGAAGGAAGTGGTCTTCTACGATTCTGCGATGAGCTTTGCCGCTTCGGCGGTGCGTTCGCGCAGCTTATCGAGAGAATTGCGGAGCGGTTCGCTGTTCCTCTGGGTTTCCGCTTGCTGCCCAACCGCTAATGCGAGTCGGTCCACGGCTTCAGCAAGGCGTTTGGCGAGATCGATCAGAACCACCAGGGAATCGGCGTGCAGCTTCCAGACCGAGTGCGAATTTCGTGAGCGCTTCAACTCCTCCATCTCAGTGGTGAGGCGCGCGTTCACCGCGACCAGGCGCAGTAACATGCGGGCAGCATCGGCACGCGGTCCCGACTGCTCAAGATAGTCCGCAGTGTACGCTTCAACCTCGGCGGCATTGAGCATGAGGTTGAAATAGCGCATGGGCACGATCTGCCGGAACTTCGGATCGGCGACGCGGACGAAGACGCGGACCGACTCTTCAACTCTACGCAACTTGGCTTCTTCGACCGAGAGCGCCTGTGGAGTGATGGCGGCTGGAACATACTTCACGACCAGCGCCGGAGCAGCCGCCGCAGCGCCAGCGCCCACGGCGTGCCCGGACGGCGCATGGTCTGGATGCGAGCGCCGGATGGGCGGCCTGCGCTCCAGTTCCTTTTTCAGCCGCGAAACACGGCGGAATTTTTCCAGCGCAGAGCCGTAATCAACGGTTAACAGTGCCTCCTGGTTCAGCGCGGCAACGTGCTCAACGGTGACCTCGACGCCGTCGACTGTGCTCAGAATGCTGCCGCCCAGTTCTTCGAGGCGCCTGGCGAAATCCTTGATCTCGGCCGTGGCGGAGACAAAGAGCGAATGGAAACGGTCGCCGAATGCCGCGTTGTAAGGCGCGAGTGTGGCCAAAACTCCGGGGTGATAAATCGATTCGCCGAGCGAAGCTTTCAATTCCCGAACGCGCTGGATGATGCCCGAATCCATGAGCGCACTGAAGTCCTGAAAGCGATTGGCTTGGTCGAGCAAAGGGCCAAACTCGCGCAGCAGTTGCACGTGATTTTCGGACAACACCGGGACGTCGGATTCCGACAGAATTTCGAGGAGCGCAATTTCAAAAGGAGAAAGAGGAATCGAGCCATCGAGGCCATAACCACGCCGCTCCCATTGACCGGGCACGCGGGGATGGCGGAATAGAAAAGTTGCGACTAGATCCGTCTTGTCGCGATTCGCGCCTGAATCGTCGCGATGGCGCGCGAAATAGCGCAGCAGCGCCTCCGCAACTTCCGGATCCATGTCAGATTGCACGCCGATGCGCAGCATGGCGGGAGTGATAGCCATGTCGAGAAGCTGTATCCAGAGCTGCATTTGATCGAGAGTGGAGCGCACGTCGGTGGCGCGGCTGATGACCTCAGGAGCGAGTTCGGCGGGCGAGGGCATTTCTCCGCCAAGTTGGTCGCTCAGCAGACGATGGTAGAAGCTCTGCACGGTGGCGAGCAATGCGAGTTCCCATTGGGGATCCTCAACCACAGTCAGCTCCTTCGAGATCGGGCCGCAGGATTTTCAAATAGATGTCCGTTCTTAGTAAAACCGAAAGGGCAACTCGGTGCAATTGGTTACCCGGTTACGGAAGTGATGGCACTCCTACTCCCATGAGCCGAGGCTCAGCTTTACCGCGGAAAATGCTGGGATGGCGAGTGCAACGCCGATGGATCGAGCTATGTCGAGTACTTCAGTAATACCGTGGGCGGGGAACAAGTCGCTTGTGCGCCGACTATTTCTTCAGCGCCTTCACAATCACACGCGCGGCGTTAGCGCCAGAGCCGCCGGTAAGACCCGTGCCAGGATGAGTTCCATTGCCGCATAAAAAAAGTCGCTCGATTGGTGTTTGATAGCGCGCCCAGTCGAGCAGTGGACGCATGGTGAAAAACTGATCGAGTGCGAGTTCGCCATGAAAGATGTGTCCGCCGGTGAGACCGTAAGTTTCTTCGAGATCGTTTGGCGTAATGATTTGGTGCCGCAGAATCATCTGCGGCAGATTAGGCGCGTATTGTGCAATCGTCTTAACCACAGTTTCGCCAAGTGCCGTGCGCTGGCTCTCCCAGCCGCCATCTCTTAGTTTGTAGGGCGCGTACTGCATGTAGATGGACATCACGTGCTGGCCGGCCGGAGCGAGCGATGGATCGGAGAGAGACGGGAACGTCATTTCAATGTAAGGGTTGCGCGAGAATTTGCCATACTTCGATTCGTCGAAAGCGCGCTCCAGGTAATCGATCTCCGGGCCGATCTGGATGCGCCCCTGCAGCAGGTTGCTATTTCCCTTGCTTTTAAGCGCTGTAAATTCGGGCAGTGCAGAAAGAGCAAGATTGATTTTCGCGACCGTTCCCATCGAGCGATAGTTCTTAATTGTTTGTATGAAATCTGGGGCAAGGTGCGCGGGATCGACGAGGCGCATCAGAGTGCGCTTGGGGTCGGCGTTGGAGACGACAGCTCGCGCGTGTATTTCTTCGCCGGAAGCGAGGACGACTCCGGTAGCGATGCCGTCCTTCACCCGAATCTCGGCGACGTCGGTGCCAGTACGAATTTCCGCGCCCGCTTGTTGCGCCGCCGTAGCCATCGCTTGCGTAATGGCACCGACTCCACCGGCAGGGAACTGCACGCTTCCCGCGGGAGACGAATTTGTCGCTTGATCAGCAGCGGCACGCAATAAAAGCACGAGTGCGCTCCCCGCTGACCACGGCCCCAGGAATGTCCCGAAGATGCCGCGGGCGGCGATGGTCGCGCGCAGCGGTTCGGTATCGAAGAACTCAGCCACCAGATCGGCGGCAGCCATCGGTCCCCATCGCAGCACGCGATACAAATCTTTCTTGCCTAAATTGCGGATGGAACGTCCCGTCTGCAACATTCCCCAGAGGTCGCCGCCACTGGGGTTGTCTATATTCGGCGGAGTGAGCGCCAGCGCTTCGCCAATAACTTTGCCAATCTTGCCGAGGGCTACGTCGAAGTCGAAATACGAAGCGGCATCTTTCTGCGACCATTGCGCGATTTCAGATGCAGCTCTCTTTGCGTCGGAATAAAGGACGAGGGCGCGGCCATCGGGCAGCAGCGAAACAGTGCTGACTTCGGAGGTCGTTAGTTTTAGACCATGCTGCTCGAGTTGCATGTCGCGCACGATGTCGGCGCGCAGTGGGCCTGGAAGGTGCGCCAGCGTCGAGCAGCGAAAGCCAGGATGCAACTCCTCTGTAATGGCCGCACCTCCTACCTGGGCGCGGCGTTCGAGGACGAGCGGTTTGAATCCCGCCTTGGCCAGATAGAATGCGGCGACAAGACCGTTGTGGCCGCCGCCGACAATAACAACGTCACGGGCTTCCGCTGCCGATCCGACTGCGGACATTAGGCCGCCCCGTCTTTCAGAATTTCCAGCGCCGCTAATCGTCCGGGAGCGCCCATGATTCCGCCGCCGGGATGCGTGGCCGATCCGCACATATATAAGTTCTTAATGGGCGAGCGAAACTGCGCCCATCCGGCAACGGGACGCAGAAAAAATAATTGTTCCAGCGAGAGTTCGCCCTGAAAGATGTTGCCTTCGCTCAATCCCCACGTGCGCTCGAGATCGAGCGGGGTTACTACCTGGCGGTGCAGAATAATGTCTTTTATGTTGGGCGCGTATTCGGCGATCGTATTCACAACGTTGTCGCCGAATTGTTCCTTCTCCGTATCCCAGTCGAGGCCGCGCGCGAGCTTGTAAGGCGCGTACTGCACAAAGCAGGAAAGAATATGTTTGCCGGGAGGCGCGAGCGATGTATCGGTGAGCGTAGGAATCACCATATCTATGTAAGGATGCGAAGACCAGTGCCCGTATTTCGCTTCGTCGTACGCCTTCTCCATATATTCGACGCTCGGTGAGATCGAGATGGCGCCGCGCAGGTGAGCGCCCGATCCAGGCATGCATTTAAAATTTGGCAAGCCGTCGAGCGCCATGTTCACCTTGCCGGAAGACCCGCGAAATTTAAAGCGCTTCACGCCCTCCATGAATTCATCGGGTAGATTTCCGGGCTCGATCATCTTAGTAAACGTAAGTCTTGGATCGACGCTGGAGGAGATGACGTCGGCATATATTTCATCGCCGTTTCCGAGAACAACGCCGATGGCGCGCCCGTTCTTGGCATCATTCTTAACGATGATGTTTGCTATCGGCGCTTCCGTTCGAATTTCAACCCCTGCCTCGCGCGCGGCGTCGGCAATTGCATTTGAAATTGCGCCCGTGCCGCCACGCGCGAATCCCCACGCGCGGAATGCGCCGTCGATCTCGCCCATGTAGTGATGCAGCAAAACATAAGCCGTACCGGGCGAGCGCACGCCGAGAAAAGTTCCAATAATGCCTGACGCCGACATCGTCGCTTTGAGCACATCCGTCTCAAACCACTGGTCGAGAAAGTCGATGGCGCTCATGGTCATGAGTTGGACCTGGTTGTATTTATCCTCGCTCGACATGCCCTGAAAGCGGCGACCGATGAAAAGCAGCTTCATGAGTTCGCGTGGATTGAGCGTGGCCGGGTCGGGCGGGATCATACTGAGAATCGGTTTCACGAAGCGGCACATTGCCTGCATCGCCTTGCCGAATTCGTCGTAGGCCTCGGCGTCCACCCGCGAGTGGCGGGCAATTTCGCGATGCGTCTTGCCGTGATCGTTCACGCGCCATAAATGATCGCCGTTCGGCATGGGAGTGAAAGTGCCGTCGAGCGGCAGAATCTCAAGACCGTGGCGGGGAAGATCGAGGTCGCGAATGATCTCAGGGCGAAGCAGCGAGACTACGTATGAGCAAACGGAAAATTTGAAGCCGGGAAAAACTTCTTCTGTGCAAGCCGCGCCGCCAAGAACATGACGTCGCTCGAGCACGAGAACTTTCTTCCCCGCTTTCGCCAGATAGGCGGCGTTGGTAAGACCGTTGTGGCCTCCGCCAATCACGATTACGTCATACTTATTAGTACTCGAAATGGCAGGCATCGCTTAGTTCAAAATGGCCGGAAAGTGATTTGGAAATGACTCGCCATTCTATCGAGAAAGCACCGTTTTGTCTTTACTTACGGGTAATTGCTGACTTATGGTCAACGAAGATCCGCGCTTGCCGAGCAATCGGGTCGCTACATATAATCCGGCTGTCAGATTTCTTTAGCTTTTGTCGCCGGCTGAAAGGTTCTTTACCACAGAGGGCACCGGAGCACAGGGAACACCACAGGGAAGGGTCACGCGAGGTTGAATTTTGCCGATTGGAACTGCGTTTCACGAAAGAACGTTCGCACTCTGCCAGAGCCTGAATTATCGCGAGTGGTCGGGATATTACACGGTCAGCGTGTATGAGGTACATCACGAGCATGAGTACAACGCGATTCGCAATGCTTGTGCGCTCATCGATATTTCGCCGCTTTATAAATATCTGATCACCGGCAAAGACGCGACGAAACTGGTGAACCGCGTGATCACGCGCGACATCAACAGAGTCGCGGTTGGGCAAGTGATCTACGCCTGCTGGTGCGATGAAGGCGGTAAGGTCATCGACGATGGCACGATCACGCGTCTCGAAGAAAATAAATATCGCTGGACGGCCGCTGATCCGAGCCTGCGCTGGTTTCGCCAAAACGGTCTCAACATGGATGTCCAGATCGAAGATATCTCCGAGCAGACGGCGGCGCTGGCGCTGCAAGGTCCGGCCTCGGCGAAACTTTTGAAGACGGTCGCAGAAGCCGACATCGCCAATCTGAAATATTTTCGAAAAACTTCGGGCCAGATTGCCGGCGTGCCAGTCGACATTTCGCGTACCGGCTACACCGGCGATCTGGGCTACGAAATATGGATTCCCCTGAATAGCGGGGACGACGCGATTCATGTGTGGGACGCCTTGATGGATAAAGGAAAGCAGTTCGATATTCACGCGGCCGGAATGTTGGCCCTCGATGTGTCGCGCGTCGAGGCAGGCCTGCTGCTGATCGAAGTCGATTACATCAGCTCGAAGAAGGCGCTGATTCCATCGCAGAAATATTCGCCGTATGAACTGGGCTTCGCGAAGATGGTCCATCTCGATAAAGAGAATTTCATCGGCAAGCGCGCGCTGATGCGCGATCACGAGCAAGGCGTGGCGCGGCAGTTAGTCGGCCTCGAAGTAGATTGGGTAGAGGTGGAAGAGCAGTTTGATAAGTTTGGCCTGTCTCCAGCAGCGCCCAGCCAGGCATCTCGAGTTGCAGTTCCTGTCTACGCTGGCGACAAGCAGGTGGGTAAGGCTACTACGACGGCCTTCTCACCTCTCCTGAAAAAACTGATTGCGCTCGCCAGCGTGAGCAGAGAGTACGCGACGCCTGGAAGCAAACTGCAAATGGAATTGACGATTGAGGCGCAACGCAAGAAGACGACGGCCACGGTGGTGCCGCTGCCATTCTTCAATCCGAAGCGAAAGACGGCGGTGCCGCTTTAATTCTTTCGGGCGCGCCACTGTGCTCAGCTACTGGCTGAAGGCATCGTAAATTCTCAAAAATTGCAGCGGCCGATACTGCTCAAATGCGGGCGCAGCGGATACGACCGTTCCGTTATCGTCGATAATGTTAAACTCCGCGCCCAGCGCCGCTGCCTCATTGTTCATGTCCGTCGGAGTGAGGTCATTCCATTTCCCGGTTGCTAGTCGCAGTTGAAGCGTCTGCATCGCCGTGATCGTTTCCGCCGGCGAGAAAGCGCAGTGACCGGCGCGATGCACGAACGTTTTGCGCAACCATCCGCCGTCATTCGCTTCGTTAACAACTTTCGCATATGCCCGCTCATTTTCCACCGGGACCAGGCCGTCGCCGGTGGTGTGCATGGTCAGCACAGGGATCGTAAGTTGGCCGTCGTAGATTATGTTCTCGCTCAAGTAAGTGAGAGCGCCGGGATCGGCTGCGATTCGCGTAGCGCGATTCAGCGTTTCCAGGTCCGCATCCAAGTTCAGTCCCGCGGCGGCATACAAGGCTTGTACTTCCGCGTAATCTATCGAGCGCGACAGTTGATATTTGTAATCCACTCCGGTGTTAAATGAAGGATTGCCTCCGGCCCGGTACTCCAACTCCGCGCGAAAGGCAAACATAAACGGAACGTCGACCTGCGATAGCCACAAAAACTGATTGGCTTGCTGATCCGTATAGTCGGTTGGCGACGGTTCGGGAGATGCGGGATCGTACCAGCCGGGCAGGTCCCCGAGGGCTGCGGCCAATGCAATTCGAGCCTGCCCTTGGGCCGTGGCCTGCGCCTCCGCGAGAATCGTTTCGGCTGCGACGTAATTGTCGGTCGGGTTGGTGATGTTGACGACTTGCAGCGTCCCACCAGCGACCAGCGTGTTGAATGCAAACGCCCCGTCCAGCGCCCCGTTCCACTCCCCCACGCCGCCGGCTACGACTCCGCACATCGGCAGCGCCGCGTTGAAGCGAGTCGGATATTCCTGAACCAATCCGGCGGTGATCATGCCGCCCAGAGAGTGTCCCCATGCGATCGTCGTCGTGGGATTTCCAACCAAGCTTTGAAAAACATCGAGGGTTGCGATTTGATCGGGGATCGCCTGCTGAACCGCCCAACCAGTCGTCGCATAGGATGAACCGGCCAGCGCATAGCCAGCCGCCAGCATGTAACCGCCCGTCAGCGGATCGCCTACGTCTTCCGCGGGATTGGCCGATCCGGGCGTGACGTATCCATGGCTGTAGAGAAGCAGAGTTCCGTTCCACACCGCGGGTACATCAATCACATAGGTCGCGCCATCGGGCAGCGTGCCGGTGAGATGTTGTTGCGCGGCAGCGCTCCCGCAGAGCGCGACGATGATGAGCGATAGGGCAAACAACATTGCGAGCTTCGTGAAATTCGACATGGAAATCCTCGCTAGGGAAATTTTCGTCATGGAAATCTTCCTCTGGGACGCCGAAAGCCCGTCCCCACGCCAAGTTCCGCACGGAGGGGGTCGGCGACAAAATTGTCTGAAAGTTTGTGCCTCTTATTGGAACTTGTCAACGCTAAAAAGCTTGATCTCGGAGCGCCCGCCGTTTCCCGGCCCAGTATAGCCCGACTCCGATCAGAACCAGGGCACCGCAGCCGCCAACGACTTTGCAGACGGCCAGCGCCTTATTCGGCTCATCGGGTGGCGGCAGGACCGAGAGTGCGATGGTCAGCAGCGTCGCAGCAAAGCCCACCACCGCGAGCACATAAGCGGCCGGTCTTCCGCCCGGCACTCGAATGATTTCATCCCCGGCGGGTTCGCCTTGCAATTTAAACATCGACGCAAATAAATATAAGTAGGGGATGAAATAGCTAATCACACTCATGCTGATCAGCACCTCGTACGCGCCTTGAACCGAGGTTCCCGCCTGTCCAAGAAAAATGAAGATGGCGCCAATCACCGCCTGAGTGAGGAGCGCAACCCACGGCGTACCCCATCGCGGATGGAGCTTTCCGAATGAAGCGGGGAGATAATGGTCAACTCCGGCTACGAAAGGCAAACGCGCTACTGCAGCCAGATACGCTCCAGACGAACCGACATTGCTCAGCGCGATCAGAAACGCCGCGATGGGGAGAAACCCTGGAAGTCCCACGCGCTCGGAGGTCTTGGCAATCGCCTGCACCAAGCCTTGCAAAGGACTAACTTCCGACGACGGGAGCGCGAGCAGTACGCAGATTGTTCCGACGATGTAACAGAACGCGATCGTCAATCCTCCGACGAAAAGAGCCAGTGGGATGATGCGTCGCGGGTTCTTGATTTCCTCGGCCATGAAAGATCCGGTTTCGCATCCGCCGAAGGCAAAAGCGAGCACCGACCAAAATATGATGTCATTCAGACGCAAGCTCGGCGTCATGGTATGAAGCGAGAAGCCGTTGGCCGATCCGAAGCGGTGATAGGCGAGCAGTCCTAAACCGATAATGATCAGGACGGGAATCCACATGGCGAAGGCGCCGATGTTGTGCAGCCATTTGCCCACGTCGAGCCCGACCACATTCAAGAAGGTGGCAGCGGCGAGCGTTACCAGCGAAAAAATAATGGAGTATGTGGCATTCGAGGAAAGATGCGACCATTGTGCCGGCCGCATAAAAAGCACATTCGCGGCGGCAAAGTAAAGGACAGCAGGGAAGTAAGGGAGGTTGCTGGTCCAGTAAGTCCAGGCCGCCATGAAGCCCGAGAAATCGCCGAAGGCGCGCTTCGACCAGACGTAGAGACCGCCTTCATTCGGATAGCGCGACGACAGCTCGATGACCGAAAGCGCGAGTGGCGTATAGAACAATAACCAAGCGCCCAGCCAGATAACGACGGAACTAGGCCCCGCGGCAGCCGCAGTAGCGATCCAGCGCAGGCTGACGCCGGTGACGACGTAGAACAACACCAGATCGCGTAATCCCATGACCCGCTTAGGACGGTTGGGATCTTGTGCTTCGGCGATGGAGACGCCGCCTCCAGTCAAAGAGAGCAATTCGAGATTCGGGCCGTTCTCTTGGTCACTCACGGGGAGAATATTTGCTTTCGATTATTAGCGACCAGCGCGAACGGTCTGGCCGATCGCCGATCGCGTCATCCCATGGCTAGCTCGTCGGAGGATTCCAGAGGCGTTCCGCAGCGACGGCAGATGACCGCCGAACAATCACCGCATGTCAGCGGATCGCTGACTTCCGCGGCGCAGACGGGACAATAGAATATGGTTGGAGATTTGGCGGCTTCTGGCGTGGCGTTTGGAGTCGACTCCATCAGCACGGAACTGTAGCACAAATTGCGCGGAGTGCCAGCGGCGTCTTAGTCAGGCGGCTTGCGCAGGATGAGGCCGCCCTCCGCCGGTGGCAGCGAGAAGGGAAATTGCCAGATTTGGTCTTTCATATAGAGGCTGATAATGAAATCTTCCCGCTCTTTCCAAGGGCCGATCCACTTATTATTCGTTGCGAAGAAGACCCAGCCGTGCGCTTCAGGATTGCCCGGAGTCAGTTCCACGGTATTGGGATCGAGGGTCTGTGTGCTTACAAATTCGATGAATTCGGCAGCCACCTTCTCGTATTCGCGCAAAAGGGCCGTTTTCTCGTCCGTAAGTTTGGGATTCTTCTTGATCTGGCGCTCGGTTTCAAAAACCTTCGTATCGATGTCGTTCTGCAATCGGTTGGAGAGTTCGGCGGGATCCTCGAGTCCCTCGAAAACATCGTGATGACGAACGAAGTCGATGCGGACGTCGGCCGGAAATTCAAACTTGCCTTTGCCTGAGTAGGTCACGCTTACATACACGCCGAGAAGCCGATAGAAGCGGTGTCGGCTTTTCGCCAGTTCCTGAGAATCGACGACGAGCGCCACGCGCAAGTCATGTCCGGTCATCGTCCAGCGGTAATGCCCATCCTCGGTCGGCTCAAACGTGCAGCCGGGCGCGCCGGAGGTCCAGCGCACGGTCGGAAGGTTTTGTTTCTTCGCCGCGTGGCCCAGCGGCGGCGAAAAAATTGCGCAAGACAGAATCGTGCAAATCGAAAATGCAAGCGGTGCGCGAAACACGCTGAAACGTGACATCAATGCAGAGTGTATAGCTTTTGGTTGATTGACGTCACCGTCCCGCCGCGCATGGACTGGCCATCCATGGCAGCATTTTTACTCCCTTCGCGTTCCGCGGAAGCATGCAAAGTGGGCGACGGTCACACCCCCATGTGTCCCACGTCACAGAGGCCGGGACAAGCCTCGCCCATAATCAAAGCACCTCGTTGGGCAAGACTGGCACCTCATTGACCTCGTCGGATCTGGTCGCGGCGAGACCCCCAATCCACGATGATGAAGGGAATCTGACATGGCCGCGAATCCAATTGCCACACCCGAATTAGAAATTGTTGCGGAGCGAAAACCGACAATCGACGACAAGATTGCGGAACTTCGCAACAAGCGAACCAAGATCGAGTCAGGCGGCGGCAAGAAGCGCATCGAAAAGCATCACACTGCGGGTCTTCTGACGGCGCGCGAGCGGGTGGAGAAACTCGTCGATCCAGAAAGTTTCCAGGAGATCGGCGCTTTCGCAAAACATCGGTCCACTTACTTTGGCATGGCGGAGAAAGAACTGCCTGCCGATGGAGTGGTCACGGGATGCGCGGCGGTAGATGGGCGGTTGGTTCATCTTGCGAGCCAGGACTTCACCGTGGCCGGTGGCGCTGCGGGTGAAGTGCACTGCGCCAAGATCACGGACATGATGCAGCTTTCGCTGAAGACGGGAAGCCCCTTCATCTTCATCAATGATTCGGGCGGTGCGCGGGTTCAGGAAGGAATCGACAGCCTTGCCGGATACGCCAGCGTGTTTTACAACAACACTTTGCTGTCGGGTACGGTTCCGCAGATTTCTATTATCTGCGGCCCCTGCGCAGGCGGCGCAGCTTACAGTCCGGCGCTTACCGACTTCATCATTCAAACCAAAAAGGGTCGGATGTTCATTACCGGTCCATCCGTCATCAAGCAAGTGACCGGCGAAGTGGTAACTTCCGAGCAGTTAGGCGGCCCGGCCGCGCAGATGAATCGCTCAGGCGTGGTTCACTTGATCGCGGAGAACGACGTCGGCGCCTTGGATCTCTGCCGCCGCCTGCTGAGTTTTCTGCCTTCAAACAATCTCGAAGAAACGCCAAGGCTGCCTTATAACCTGCCGCGAGAAAACGACCCCGCACTCAATCATGCCGTTCCCGTCGATGCCAAAATTGCCTACGACGTGCGTACCGTCATCTCTCGCGTCCTGGACTATCAAGACTTTTTCGAGATTCAGCCTGGGTTCGCCGCCAACGTAGTGATCGGCTTTGGCCGCATTCAGGGGCGTGCCGTAGGTATTGTGGCCAATCAGCCCTGCGTGCTTGCCGGCGTTCTCGATATTGACGCGTCGGATAAAGTTGCTCGCTTCGTACGCTTCTGCAACGCGTTCAACACGCCACTGGTGACGTTTGTGGATACGCCTGGTTTTTTGCCAGGAATAGAACAGGAATATGGCGGAATCATTCGACACGGCGCCAAAATGCTCTTCGCCTATTCTGCGGCGACAGTTCCCAAAATAACCATCGTGTTACGCAAAGCCTACGGCGGCGCTTATATCGCAATGTGCAGTAAAGAACTCGGAGCCGATCGCGTGGTCGCATGGCCTATGGCAGAAATCGCAGTCATGGGCGCCGAAGGCGCGGCGGAAATCGTCTTCCGCCACGAGATCGATGCCGCAGAAAATAAAGAGCACCGCCGCAAAGAACTCATTGAGCTTTATCGGAGCACCTTTGCCAATCCCTATGTTTCCGCCGGCAGGCGACTGGTAGATGACGTGATCGAGCCCGCCGAGACCTCGAAATATCTGGCGCAGGCTCTCGCCTCGGTAAGTTCGAAGCGCGAACTTCGTCCGCCAAAAAAGCATGGCTTGATTCCGCTTTAGGGATTTGGATGGCGAACATGTATTTGCTTACTGCCACGCTCGTTATTGCCGGATGGATAGTGCTGTTGATCGCCCTGCGGCGCGGGCTCGCACGCAGATGCGACGAACTTCGCCTTGAGTTTCGGCGGCAAATTGATTCGCTGTCCGCTAGTGTCACGGCTCTGGAACGAACAATTGCGACGCGTAATGCTTCAGCTCAAGGGGAGTCGACCGTTACCAGTGCTGGAGCTGCGAGTGAGGATGTGGCGCAAGGCCCACTAACGCAAGCCTCCGACGAGATTACCCCGGAGATCTTGGCGGCGATCACTAAGACGATTACGGCTTTGCTGGGCAGGAAGGTTCACGTTCGCTCCGTGAAGCTATTGGCTACGCCCGACGCGGCCTCCAATCCGTGGGCGCAGAACGGGCGCGCTGTAATCCAGGCATCGCACAACTTCTCGCAGCGGAAACGCGAATCATGATTCAGAGAATCATGATCGAGCGATACGTGATCAGTTCATCGAATTGCGCTTCAGCCGAAGGGAGCCGTCGTTGAAGATACAAATCGCGATCGGCGGAAAGGCGTATGAAGTTGAGGTCGACGTCGAAGGCGGTGAGGAGCACATGGGTGTGCCCGGCCATCTTCCCGCCGGAACGGCAACCATCCAGTCCACGCGAGTTCCGACCGCCCCTCGACCCCACTCTCCGTCAGAGGTGGATGCCGATGAATCAAAAGTATGCCGCAGTCCCGTGGCAGGAATCGTTGCTCGAGTCTGCGTTCATCCCGGAGAAGCGCTCCAGTTGGACGATCTGCTGGTGGTTCTGGAAGCCATGAAGATGGAAACCAGCGTTACGGCGCCGATTGCAGGTAAGGTGAAAGCAGTGAAAGTAGCGCCCGGTGAAGCGGTAAAGCTCAATCAGGTTTTGGTCGAGTTCGAATAGCGGGAAAGGCTTAGCAGCCAGAAAGAAGTAGTATTATGTCAGTCAAACCTTTTGTGATTAATCGTTACGGCCGGATGGTCTTCCCCTGCAACTTCTTTCCAGAGTTGGATTTCAGCGTCTTCCAAACGCTTCAGCAATTCAATTCCGTCATCCGCCGCGACTTCGGAGAGAAAGCGCCGACGGAAGCAGAGATCGTGGCCCGAGTCGATGCGGGGCACTATCAGAACCGCTACGAGGTCTGCCGCGATATGGCGCTAAATCTGTTTTGGGCGCAACGCTACGTACTGACCATGTATGAGAAACGTCCGACCCGTTGGGGTGATCTGCCGCGGAATCGTAACGACATTTTCCTTGGCCTATATAAGCCGCGCGATTCAGCCGGGTCCCCGGCGTCTATCGAAGCCGGTTACCTAAAGCTGCCGGCCATGTGGGATGAGCAAACCGAAGACAAAAGCTTCCGCTTGCTAATGGACGTGCTGCGAAATAAACAGGGATCCGGCGGAGAATTTCGTGCGCTTCGGCCGACCGTTGCTGAGATTCTAACCGACCCCAAAAATAGAACCTATCGCCTCTTAACGTATGACCGCGATTATTACGGCTACGACTACGACGATGTCATTGATTGCATCCATACGATTCCTGAGCTCGAGGCCCTGATGCGGCAGGCCATGATCCTGCACAACCAATACCGCTGGGATCCGGCGAGCAGCACCACTACCGAGGTGGGCAAGTTGCAAGACGACGACTATGTCGTAGCCTTCCACCCCCGCAATAGCGAAGTGATTGAGTTTCTCCGTCGAGTAAAACGCAATGGCCATTCCGCACCTCGGCCGCGACCTGCGCGGCCTGAAACTCTGGCGTTGAGCGAGCCCGAAACGCCTTATCCACCGGTAATCGTGCGCGACAGCTTCTCGGTGATGCCCCGGATCGAGGCGATTGCGGTTTATGAGGGCGAGATCCCTTGCACCAATAAAGACCTCATCAGCAACCACGCTTACTGCTGGTCGCGCATGAGTGCAGCGGATATTTCCGACAAGACAGGGATCGAATCGCGCTGCTACACGGAATTGAGTCTCGAAGACATGTCTCTGCTGGCGGTGCGCGCGGCATTGACCAAGTCGGGGCGCAAGCCCTCGGAGATCGGCGCTGTCCTATTCTGCAGCTGCACCAGTACCACACTCATCCCATCAATCGCTACGTGGTTGTCGGGAGAATTAGGACTACGCCAGACCCATAATTCCTGCGACATTATCGCCGCGTGTGCGGGCATGTCCTATGGCCTGGCCGAGGCGATCCGGCTCCTGCAAGAGGTCAGGCGCCCCATCATCGTCGTTTGCGCGGAAAAATTTTCGGACAAGATTGGAACTGTGCGTACCTCGCGCATGATCTTCGGCGATGGCGCAGCGGCCATGGTAGTCGGACCCGCGCCAGAAGGAGCACTGCCCGACATCGAGGTCTTCCAGACCTACGCGAGCGGCCCTTGGTCGGAAGTTAACTCCATCATCTGGCCGAATCCGGAGTTCGACAACAACATTACGGTGTATGGCCCCGAAGTGAAAATGTTGGCGAAGCGTTACCTCGTCCAGATGATTGGAGAACTCAAAACTCTTCCGCGTCCCGACGGTGCGGCGGGCACGCTCATGGATGCGCTCGATCTCGTCGTTCCCCACCAGGCCAACAAAAATATGGTGCTGGATCTGGCGCGGGCCGCTGGCATCGCTCCCGAACAGCTTTACTTCAATATCGACCGCGTCGGCAACACCTCATCTGCCAGCATTCTCTTGGCTATTCACGATGCGGTACGGGAGGGACGAATCGATCGGCCGATGCGGGTTTTCGCGCCGGGATTTGGAGCTGGCGCAGTGGGTGGGTACGTCGTGATGCGGGTCGACCCGGCAATAGTGCATTGCAACTCTCAGGAGAGGATTACTTCTATGGCAAACAATGGAAATAATGGCAACAACGGAAATCACGGAGTCGGTTCACTCATCGGCAAGGTCGCGCTGGTGACCGGCTCTGGACGAGGCATTGGGCGCGCGATCGCTTTGGAACTCGCCCGGCGTGGCGCCAACATCGCGCTCAACTATCGGTCCGATACCACGCACGCTGAGAGCGCCTGCGCCGAAATTCGGCAACTGGGCGTGGAGTGCACCTTGGTTCAAGGTGACGTGGCGAAGAAGGGAGAGGCTCACCGCATCGTGAAAGAAGTGCTGGATAAATGGCAGCGCCTCGATATTCTCGTCAACAACGCCGGCATTACGCGCGACCGATCGATGCGAAAGATGACCGAGGACGACTGGGCAGAAGTGATTAACGTCAACCTGAACGGCACTTTCTACTGCACCAGAGCCGCCTTACCCGCGATGATTAATCAGCGGTTCGGGCGCATCATCAATATCAGTTCGGTGGTAGGACAAATGGGCGCGTTCGGGCAAGCCAATTATTCGGCGAGCAAAGGCGGCATCATCGCTTTCACCAAGACGCTCGCCTTGGAAATGGCGAAGTTCAACATCACCGCCAACGCGATCGCGCCAGGATTTACCTCGACCGAAATGGTCGACGCAATTCCGGAAGAGATTGCGGCGCAGATTAAGGCGAAGATTCCCCTTGGGCGGTTCGCCTCGGTCGAGGAAGTGGCAAAAGCGGCCGGGTTCCTGGCGGCCGACGCCGACTACATCACGGGACAAGAGTTGAATGTTAACGGCGGTTACCACATGTAAAGCTGCAGGAGCAGGATTGTTTTTTGAGGACAACTTGTGATGTAATGGTGCAGTGCAGCAATTAGTTCGCTGCGCTGCAGCGAGGAAATCATAAATGTCCTTTACTCTTGATGGCAAGACAGCTTTGGTGACTGGGTCCGGCCGCGGAATCGGCCGGGCGATTGCAGAAAAACTGGCGGAATGTGGCGCCGCTGTGATGGTTAACGATCTCGACGAAGGTGCCTTGCGCGAGACCAAATATCTATTAGGCTCGATGGGAAAGAGGGTCGAAGTCTTCGCCGGCGATCTCACCCAGCCGCAATTTCCCGATCAGCTGGTTCAGGCTACGTTGGACGCCTTTGGCTCCATCGACATCATCGTCAACAACGCCGGCTACAGTTGGGATGGCGTTATTCAGAAAACTACCGACGAGCAGTTTCAGGCCATGCTCGAAATCCACCTGGTCGTGCCTTTTCGTGTTCTGCGGGCCGCCTCAACCCACATACGGGATACAGCTAAGCGTGAGATCGCAGCTGGCAAGCAAGTTATGCGCAAGGTCGTCAACATTACCTCGATTGCCGGCACCGACGGCAATCCCGGCCAGTCAGGTTATTCATCCGGCAAAGCCGGCGTACTTGGACTGACCCGTACGCTGGCTAAGGAATGGGGCCGCTACAACGTCAATGTTAATGCGGTTGGTTTCGGTCTGATTGAAACGCGCCTTACACAGGTTCTGCGCGACAAGGAATCAAGCATCGAGATGCGCGGGCATTCGATTCGAGTAGGAGTGCAGGCTGAGATGCTGGAATCGGTGAAAACCGCTTGCCCGTTGGGGCGACTAGGCACCCCTGCTGAAGCCGCAAGCGCAGTCCTTTTCTTCTGCTCGCCGCTCTCCGATTACGTGACCGGCGAGGTGCTCATTTGCGGAGGCGGCTTCCACTTCTAGCAGAGAATGAGGTACTAGGACGCCGCCGCGACCGTTGCGGAAACGTCATTCTCTTCTCTCTCTTCTCTCTCCGCATCCAGGACCAGAAGTCTGACGTCGACGTAGTGATCGAAGTTGTGCTCGTATCCTGAGTCAAACGAAGTTACGGACGGGCGCGCGCCAGTATTATTCGGGCGAGACGAATTGAGTGCGATTGAGGAGGTCATGAAAAATTTCCTTCCTGCATTTAGCTGAGTCCACTCCAACTGAAGAGATAAACTCTCGACGGTTACTAACTGCGGAAAGTGTAGCCCATAATCCCGATGGAAATTTGTGATGTTCGTCACTTTGCGCGGTGTTTTCTATCACCCAACGCCAAAGCGACCCGGCTTCTTCGATGGATGATGGCGTACCATGCCGGCTACTGATTTTCTCGATAGGACAAATCTGGTTTTTGCATTTCTCGAACGGTTGCCGGGTCAGTAAAGTAGTGTCATCGGCCAAATCTGCAACCTGTAGGCAGGTTCGATCAATTCCAGCCGAAGGGGTGGAATATGAAAAAAATGGATGGTCACGTCGATCAGAAGGTTCGTCGTATTTGCCGCGCTATCAACCGCCGTGCGAACGACCGCCGCAAATTGCGATCGCTCGTGGCTCGGCTGCAAGCCGCTCTAAGGCTAGAGGAAACAAAGCAGCAAGCACAACGCACGCTAGCGGGGAAGACTTCTCTGCAGGCCGACGATCCGTTCGACAAGATCATGATTGCCTAAAGATGATTGCCTAACCGCGGGGTGGTGAAACGCTGCGAAAAAAACGCGCACCCACAAATGCGGATCGAGTCCACGATTACTCTACGACTTTCGTTTTCGCTTGCGCGCGGGTTTCTTCCGGGCGAGTTCGTCCACCATTGACGTCAATTTTTCTACGCGCCGCTTCAGTTCGTCGACATCATCTGTGTCATCGTTCTTCTGCTGGCGCTTCCCGGCATCATGGGGCACTCCCGTCGGCGGACCCCAAGGCTCTGGAGGGGCCGCCTGACGCGCCGCCGTTTGGATAAGCTCGAACGGGTTTACCGGTGGAGTGATTGCACGGTAGGCATTCTGATACATATCCACAACGGCCTTCATGTATTTCAAGGTCGTTTCCTGCGTTGCCTTTCCGCCGGCGGCTACCATCTGGCGCAATATGTCCAAGGGAAACACAGAATCAGTTTCTTTCGCGTCTTGCACGATGATCTGCGTGAGCACCAACCGGGTGATATCTTCGCCGGTACTCGCATCCACCACCTGCACGTCCTGGCCGGCCCGTATCATCTGGGCGACTTCGTCCTGGTTGATGTACTCGCTGTTTGTGGTGTCGTAGAGGCGGCGGTTTCCATACTTCTTGATGACCACGGTTTTGCGTTTCATGGATTCTCTTTTTTACTTGACATTTTTACTTGACATTAGGGGCCGAAGGTTTATGATTAAACCATGCTGCAATGCAGCACAATTCGCAACATCCGAAAGATCCTTGAGAGGAGCAAAACATGAGCAACCCCAAAAAGTCAACCAAAAGCGTAAATGGTGGAGCCGCCATAAAAGACGAAGTCGTCGAGGCCTTCATCCCCCTGTACACGAAGAACGTCAAACGCCTGGCAGAACTTCAGAAGCAATCGCTGGATACCGCTGCTGAACAGAACACCGAACTGATCGCCGCTTGCAAAAAGGCTTTTTCTTACATTCCGGAGACTCCCGGATCGTTCCTTTTTGATCTGGTTGGGCAGTCCTTCCAGCGCTTTGTGGAAACGCAAAAAGGTGCGATTGACCTGGCCGTCGAGCAGAGCCATGTCGTTGTCGGCATCGCCAAAGAGCGCGGCGCATACGTCACCAAGGTAACGGAAGGCGTCACCTCCCTGGTCAAGCAGTCGGTCGAATATTCTGTTGCAGCGCAAAAGAAAGCGTTGGACTATTATTCGGAACAGCACAAGGAAGCTTGCGAAACCGCCAAGAAGCAGTTCCGGATTCCGAGCAACCCTGCCTCCGACGCATTTCAGAGTGGCATCGATGCGCTGATTCAAACGCAGAAGACCATGCTTGACATCGTTTCCAAGCCGTTCAGTAGCAAGGTGGCCGCGTAAGTTACGTTGTAATATTCAGATACGAAGCACGGCTGGTCCGCCGCCGTTAGTTGTAGTTTGCTCGAGTGAATTTCGGTTCTGAGAAATCTCCGGTTGCGGCCAGCATGGGAAGGAAGTCGAAAATGGGTGATGAACAGGCAACCAACGGCAAGCCGCCTGATCCGATGGAAGCGTTCCGTGGCCTGCGCGACAGTTACCTCGATGCCTGGGCGAAGGCGATGGTGGAAACAGTGAACACCGATGCCTACGCCCAATCAACCGGGATCGTGCTCGACACGTATCTGTCCGCCTCTTCTCCGTTTCGCGCAGCTGTCGAAAAGGCAATGTTGCACGTTTTGGAGCAGTTGAGCATGCCTTCCCGGGCTGATTTTGTCGGGCTGGCAGAGCGGGCCACAAATATTGAAATGCGTCTCGACGATATGGATGCTAAGTTAGATCGGATCGAGATCTTACTCACGAAGCCTGAGGCAAACAAACGAAAAGCAAATCCAGCAGTAAAAAACAGAAAGCAAAACAAAGGGGCAAAGTAGCAATGGCAGACGCTGCGGTTGTCACCGACCCGCTCACCGACATGGTGGGGAAATTTATCGCCTTCAACAAGGTGCTAACCACGCGTACCGCCATTGCTCAAACCCCTAAGGAATTAGTCTGGACATTAAACAAGGCAAAACTCTACCGCTATATTCCAGTCGTTCCCAAAGAGCAGCGCCATCCGACGCCGCTTCTACTTGTATTCGCACTCATGAACCGCCCCTACATCCTTGATCTGCGCCCCGGCCACAGTTTCGTCGAGTTCATGGTCAACAGCGGATACGACCTCTATCTGCTCGATTGGGGAGTTCCCGGCCCGGAGGACAAGAATCTCAAGTTCGACGATTACACGCTCGATTACATGCCGCGAGCCATCCGCAAGATGAAATCGATTGCCGGAGTGGAAGAGTTCAGCATGCTGGGCTGGTGCATCGGCGCCATCCTCACCACGATCTACGCGGCCTTGCGGCCCGATGACGGACTACGCAACCTGATCCTATTAACCGCGCCGCTCGATTTCTCCAACAAAGACGCCATCACTTTTGCACGCTGGACCGATGAGCGCTATTTCGATGTAGACAAAGTACTCGCCACATTTGGCAATATGCCGGGTGAAATGATTGACTATGGCGCAAAAGCGCTCAAGCCGGTGGAAAATTACATAGTCAATTACCTGAAGCTCTGGGACAACATTGACAATCCCCAAGTCACGGAAGCTTGGCAGGCAATGAACACTTGGGTGACCGACAATGTTCCTCTGGCGGGAGGCGTCTTTCGCCAACTCATCGTCGACCTCTATCGCAACGACTTGTTGATGCGCGGCGAGTGGATGATTCGCGGCGAGCGAGTGGATCTGAGCAATATAACGGCGAACCTGCTAACCGTGATAGCGGAGGGCGACCACATCACTCCGCCATGCCAGTCTCAGGCTATCCTGTCGAAAGTCGGCAGCGCAGACAAAGAACTCTTCAGCGTCCCCGGCGGCCACATTGGAATCATGGCGGGCAGCGGCGCCAACAAGCGCACTTGGCCACTCATTGATGGTTGGCTAGGCCGCCGCTCGAAGTAGCGCTCGCTAAAAGCTCGACTGCCATCAACGCCAACCAAGTGCTATGAAGCTCTGCTCCTTGGTATTCTACTCCGTGTACCTTTTGGCCTCCCTGCTGGCTGATGTTTTCGCAGAGAGCGCCACTGCCGAACTGTGATCAGGTATGACACGGAAAAGCCCAAATGTGATAAAACAAAGCTGATGGAAGAATAAAGTGACCGTGCGATTAAGAAGAATCAAGATCGGGCTTGAGTAAAATCCGGCGCTGGCAGCCGGACTCACCAGTTCAACCATTGTCCCATGAAATGCTCTTAATGTTAAGCAAATAAAGAAGTTTTATGGGATGTATCGATAGGTGAGAGCGCGTAGCTCAGTTGGTAGAGCAACGCCCTTTTAAGGCGTGGGTCGCAGGTTCGATTCCTGCCGCGCTCACCATTTTAGAACCCGCAGCAACGGGCCTTCGAGAGAGGGCCTTAGTTTTTTGTACGGAAGTTTTTTAATTGCCAGTGAAACGAAATGATTGCAATTCGCTGTAGCGCCCTGCTGTTCGACATGGACGGCGTGCTGATAGACTCCACGCCGGCCGTGGCGCGAGTGTGGACTCGGTGGGCAATCCAGCGTGGCCTTGATCCAGACAAAGTTGTACACATGGCCCACGGCCGTCCCAGTCGAACCACGATCCGTGAATTGCTGCCCGACGCGGACATTGATCTCGAAGATCGCGAAGTCGAACGCCAGGAGATAGCCGACCTCGACGGCGTGGTTCTCCTGCCGGGTGCGCGCGAACTTCTGGACAGCCTGCCTCCCGAACGCTGGACGATCGCCACTTCCTGCACGCGCGCCTTGGCCGAAGTCCGTTTACGCGCCGCGGGCCTGCCGATTCCAGCGAACATGATCACGTCGACCGATGTCAACATTGGCAAGCCCGATCCCGAGCCCTATTTGAAGGCCGCGGCCAAGCTCGGGTTTGCCGCCTCCGATTGCATCGTTGTCGAAGACGCTCCCGCCGGAGTTCGCGCCGGCAAGGCCGCTGGCGCGAGAGTCATTGCGTTTCTCACAACGATGAGGCGGCGCGACCTCGAAGATGCGGGTGCCGATTGGATCCTGCAGAATTGCACAGAGATCACAGCCTCCCGTGATCTAGATCATGGCCTGCAGCTGAAGCTTGGACTATAAACGCCAGCGTTCTTAAGAAGACGATTGCGCGCGGCCACACGCTCAACTAAAATCCTCACTTCCTTAGAGTTTGCCCGCAAGAAGCGCCTGCAAGAATGAGATTGATGCGATTGTTTCTAAATCATTTCAGACGCGGTACAAAGAAAAAGAATCGGTACACAGGCAGGGTCTCGTGATCATTGGCGTTCCCAAAGAAATCTATCCGGGCGAGCGGCGGGTTGCGCTCGTGCCGGCCGTCCTCCCCACCCTGACCAAAGCGGGTTTCGAGATCCATGTGCAAGCGGGAGCTGGCTGTGCTGCCGGCTATCCCGACGCGCAATATGCCGAGAAGGGCGCGAAAATTATCGAAGAGCGCGGCGCGATATTTGCCGCCGCTGACATCATTGTTCAGCTTCTCGGCTACGGTGCCAACGACGTTAACGGCCAAGAGGATATTCCACTTTTTCGCCGCGATCAAATCCTCGTCGGATTCCTGCGCCCCTTCGGTCTGCTCGACGTGGTGCAGCAGATTGCACAGACCGGCGTGACCGCGTTTACCGTCGAACTAATGCCGCGCACGACTCGCGCCCAAAGCATGGATGCCCTTTCATCGATGGCGACCGCCTCGGGATACAAGGCAGTATTAATGGCCGCCGACGCACAGCCGCGCATTTTTCCCATGATGACCACCGCGGCTGGAACCGTAACTCCTGCTCGCGTGTTCGTGATCGGCTGCGGAGTCGCCGGACTGCAAGCGCTGGCAACCGCTCGCCGTCTGGGCGCGGTAATCTCCGCCTACGATGTAAGGCCGGTGGCGAAAGAGCAGGTACAAAGCCTCGGCGGTCGTTTTGTCGAACTGCCCATCGAAGCGAAAGATGCGCAAGACGCGCGCGGTTATGCGCGCGCGCAAGATGAAGATTTCTATCGTCGTCAGCGCGAGTTGCTGGGAAAAGTAGTGCAGGAAAGCGATGTTGTGATCACGACGGCGGTAATCCCCGGGAAAAAAGCGCCGGTGCTGGTGACGGAAGAAATGGTAAAAGGCATGGCCCTGGGTTCGGTGGTCGTTGACCTGGCTGCTGAACGGGGCGGCAACTGCGATATCACGGAAGCGGGCAAGACTGTCATCAAGCACGGCGTGACCATCATCGGTGAAATCAATATGGCCAAAGGCGTGCCCTATCATGCCAGTATGATGTATGCCAAGAACGTCACTTCGTTTTTGACTCACCTGATAAAAGACCAAAAGTTGAATTTGAATATGGCGGACGAAATCGTCCGCGAAACGCTGCTCACGCGTGGCGGAGAGATTGTGAATGCGCGCATCCGCGAATTCTTAAAGCTGCCCGCGCTCGCCGCGGTCACCGCCTGAAGACAGCGTGAAAAGCGGTTGCGTTCCGATCGCCTGTCGCTTCTAGAGTTCAGAAAATCGGCGGAGGAAAGAGGCTGGAGGAAAGAAAAAATGAACACCAGTTCGAACCTGATCGACGCACTCTTTATTTTCGTGCTCGCTTGCTTCATCGGATTTGAGGTGATCCGGCGCGTATCTCCGCTGCTTCACACTCCGCTGATGTCACTTACCAATGCATTAGACGCGATCGCAGTCGTAGGTGCGATCGTTCTTGTCGGCGAGCATAAGAGCACGCTCTCCGCCGTTTTCGGATTCATCGCCGTGGTTGCCGCCACCAGCAACATCGTCGGCGGATTCTTCATCACCGACCGCATGTTGAAGATGTTCAAATCCAGCCGGCCCGCAGCCAAACCGGCGGCTGACTCGGTGGCTAAATAATGACCGCTGAATTCGCCGGAGGCCAAGTCGTCATCGAGCTCTTATATCTCATCGCAAGCGTGCTGTTTATTTTCTCGCTCAAGTGGATGAGTTCTCCGACCACCGCGCGCCATGGCATCTGGGCGGGCGAAATTGGCATGGTGCTGGCGATCTGCGGCACGCTATTACACCACGGCATCGTCGACTACAAGCTCATCGGCATCGCGCTCGTACTCGGCACCATCATCGGCGTTCCCCTTGGCAATGTGGCAATGACCGCGGTTCCACAGCGAACCGCGCTCAGCCACGCATTCGGCGCGCTTTGCGTAACACTCGTCGGCTCGGCTGAATTTTATCTGCGCTCACCCGGTATCTCGCGCTTCATGATGGCGGTGTTGTCGCTCGAGGTTATTCTTGGCGGCTTGACTGTAACTGGCAGCCTGATGGCCGCAGGTAAGCTACAGGAAATTCTGCCGCAGCGGCCACTTACTTACAAAGGCCAGAACCTTGTCAACTTCGCGCTGCTTGCAGGCGCCGTTGTCATCGCGATAACTCTGGTGCGGAATCCGGGAGCACAATCCCTGTTTCCATTCATGATCCTGATTGCGCTGGCATTCGGCGTGTTGCTGATCATTCCGATCGGCGGCGCCGACATGCCAACCGTCATCTCGTTGTTGAATGGCTATGCTGGCCTGTCCGCCGCGGCCATGGGCTTTGTCCTGGGCAGCAAGTTGCTCATCATCGCCGGCGCGCTCGACGGGTCGTCAGGCCTGATTCTGTCGATCATCATGTCTAAGGCGATGAACCGCTCATTTACCAACGTTCTCTTCGGAGCGTTTGGCCAGGTGCAAACTTCGCATGCTGCCGCAGAAGAAGCGAAGCCGGTTCGCAGCGCGACTCCGGAAGAGGCCGCCGCCATTCTTTCCGCCGCGAATCGCGTGATCGTCGTTCCGGGATACGGAATGGCTGTGGCTCAGGCGCAACACAAAGTGCGCGAACTTTATGACGCGCTGACCAAGCGCGGGGTCGACGTCCGTTTCGCTATTCACCCAGTCGCCGGACGCATGCCCGGCCACATGAACGTGTTACTCGCCGAGGCCGATATCCCCTATGACCGTCTTATCGAGATGGACGAGATCAACGGCGACTTTCCTCAAACTGACGTTGCCCTGGTAATTGGCGCCAACGATGTTACTAACCCGGCCGCTCGCTCCGATGCCACCAGCCCGATTTACGGCATGCCTATCCTCGATGTCGATAAATCCCACACCGTAATGGTCATCAAGCGCAGCATGAATCCGGGCTTCGCGGGCATCGATAACCCGCTTTACTATCTCGATAACACACTCATGTTGTTCGGAGACGCCAAGGCATTTGTCGGGGGCATTGTTCGCGAACTCGGCGGAGGACACAGCTAACGATTCGCATCAGGGCATCGCTTTAGCGATGCCACAAGCCATCTAACTTAGGTGCCCCTTCAGGGGCCGACGCCTAATGTCGATCTTTTGGGCAAATTCTCAATCGAAACAGGGAACATCCGGCAGAGTAAAACATCCCGGCGGGCCTCGGTCCGGCGTGGGGAATACGCCAAACCGGCAGCCCGCCTGGCATGTGCTAGGCCGCTTTCTTCGCCTGTCTCATCTTGGCCCAACGCGCTTTTTGAGCCAGAGAAATCCTACGGCGTCCGGCTGCGGAAAGAACGCGCTTGCTGCGCTGTGGTGTTATTGCATGCACTGTTGCGCCCGCGCTCCGGGAAAGCTTTTCGAGAACCGCAATCGCTTCTCCCAGTTTTTGGACCTGGTTCTGAGCATCCCGGCGTTCCTCGCGGAGCCGGTCAATCGCCTTCGCAATATTTGTCATCAATACCCCCTCGGGTAACTACCGTCGGACATTGTATTACTAACTCCTCAGTCCTGTCATAATTTTAATTTGTTTCTAGCCGAGGCTGGTTACAGAGGCGTGAGTTACGAGACGTTGACCTGAGAACAAAATCCTAACATCGACAATGACTCGCGGTAACTATTTCGTCGGCCCGAGTCCTTATCCCAGCGATGGTAACAGTCCCGAAGAACCGAACAAGAAAATAGCCCCAACCGCCAGGCTATAAATCGCCGTAAGTGCGGTAACTACGAACTGAAAGCGCGGCAGCCGCGAACTGAATCCGAATAGCCCCACCGCCGACGCCGTCATCACCGTATTCATCACCAGCAGTCCCGCGATAAACATCGCCAGGCCGATAAAGCCCTTGGCAATTCCGCCTAAATTGGCGGCCAACAAGAAGATCATAAGTTGACTGGGCGTTTCGGCGCCAAGGCCGTGAACTACCCCGATCATAAGCACGGATTTGGCGCTGTAATTCCATGTCTTATTCGACGGCCGCGGAATGTCGTGATCGTACCAGTAACTCTTGATCTTCCAGTTGATCCAGCGCACGGAGCCCGCCAGGAGGTGAAAACGGCTGCGCGGCGCGGGTTTCCCGGTGAAGAGCGAACCCAGAACGTACACCCCAAGAATGAGCAGGGTAAGCCCGACCAGACGCTCGGCGATGCGATCGATGCCATGCGGCAGTGAAAGCTGGAAGACGATGACCGCGCTCCCCAAAGCCGTAACCGTGGCAGCGTGGCCCAGCGCGTAGAGCAACCCGAGCCGCATCCCGCGCCAGCGGTCAGTTTGAACGCTGGTGATATCGGAGATCGCCGCTATGTGGTCGTAGTCAAACCCATGACGGAAACCGAGTATCGCGGCCGACAGGAGCGCGAGTTGAAGGCTATTCGGGGTAGCGGTCATGGATGCATATCGTTGAGGCCAGAATCTCTTATTGTTCCACACGCAGCCGATAAGCGGAAATCCTCGTGGCCTCATTTTGAGACTGGGTGCGCTGACTGGGTTGTGTCGGCGTGCAGTTCCCCTTCTCTTCGTCTCGTTTGCAACGGTTTGCACTTGCCCGCAGAAGCCTGGAGAAGTGCTCCGTCTAAGTCACTGAGATGAAAGACTGCTGATTAGGTTCGCGTGGTACATAAATTGCCCAAGTAACATCGATGCAGTGTCTCAGGCCGAGTGCGAGGAAGCTGGCGAAGACAACGACTACGAAAATTACCGTAGCTCGCGCACTCGCGACCGCCGTACTCATGGTTACTGTTGGCAGCGTCCTCGCCTGGTGTGCCCTACCTTACTCGTCGCGAGTCGGTGCCAATCGCCCTCCGCTCACGCAATTTGAAAAAACGCTGCGCCGCGTGCCCGCGCATATTTCGGAGTTTTCTCCTATGTCAGAGCCGCTGGCCCTGCCGGTATGCGGTGACGTTCGACCGCCCGAAGCCTTGCTGACTCCGGACCCCCTGCTGCACGTGAAAGACGATGCACTGCACGTTCGCGTCAGCTTCATTGTTGGATCGGACGGCCACGTGCATAGTCCATTTATCCTTGACAGTGGCGGAGCCGCAGAAGACCAGATCGTGCTTCGCGCCATCCGTTTCTGGCGCTATCGTCCCGCCCTCTGCAATGGGGTTCCCACCGATTCCGAAGCGCGCGTAAGATTCAGCCTCCGCTAGGCCGCGAATTCTCCTACAATGGCAGCGGTGAGGTGGCGGTGAGCCCAGATAATTCGAATCCTCCCGGTCGAACGCCGGAAGATCGGCTCGCTGAACATTCGGATGAAAGGCGGCCAGATGAAGCGCGCCCAGGGCGGACCAGCGGGCGCAGTAACACCGACCAGGTCGCAGCAGGCAGCGAAGTCGAAGATTTTTTCCAACGCCTGCCCGGCAGCTTTCGCTGGCCGAAGCCCAATGCCGAAGCCGTGGCTGCCGCCGTAGAAGCGATCCAACGAATGTCAGGCAGTGTCGCTGCTGAAAATCTGGCGGCGGCTGCCGTATCCGCGGACCATGGAGGAGAGGCCGGCGCCACCTGCTCGGGCTGTGGAGGCTCGCTTCCGGCAGGCGCACGTTTTTGTGTCTGGTGTGGACTCCCCGCCCAACCCGCCGTCAGCGAGGCCGCGGCTTCCACGCGTGCCACCGCCGGCCAGCATCATGTTCACCATCACTATCATCATTTTGTCGATGGGCGCGGCCCCTCTACTGGCGGCGCGCCGACACCCGAGTCCGAGCCCTCCGTCGCTCGCGGCCGCGCTCCCGGATCGTTGGGCACGTCGACCGGCGGCCGTGCGGAAGCCGGCGCACGTCAAGTCGTTCAGGACTGGGCACAGGCTTGCAATACGAAGCACATCGACGACCTGCTTGAGCTCTATGCCGCCGACTCTACTCTCATCCGCTCCAGCGTTCCGCCGGTTCGCAGCTTGCCCGCGATCCGCGAGTTCCTGGTTTCGCTGCTCGAAGCCGGGTTGGGCGACGTAGAAATGGAATCGCTGCGCGTCGAAATGATGGGAGACATCGCTCTCGATCTCGGCCGCTGCAAGATGCTCGTGCCCGTAGCCATGGGCAAGCGCCGCGAGGAACGTGGGAAGTATCTGGTCGTCCTGGTCCGACAGCCCGCCGGCACGTGGAAGATTCTCGCTGACTGCTGGTCGTCGGATATGGCCGTCAGCTCGCCACCAGCGCCGGATCCCGCCAGTCGCCGTGGGGCCGACCCGGCCCCGCCCGTTCGCAAGACACGATGAACCGTCGTTAGCCGCTAAAAAGCTTTGTATGCCAACGACCAACAACTAAGAAAATAAACCCCCCGATCCTCGCGGATCGGGGTCCCAACTAGTTGCCCCAACTCCAGCTATTGACTAGCTTGCCGTGTCGTAAAGAGCTGCCGGTAGCTCAGGGTTTCCACGTCACGGAACATGGGTGTTCCAGGCGGTAACCCTGATGGGTTTTCGAAGTCCAAGTCGAAAACGTCGTTTCGCGTTGGCGGACTGTAAACCGTGGTACAGCACTTGTATACTCCGGTCGCGTAGGTTGAGTAATACAAGCTCACGATTGAGCCTTTGTAATTGAAGGACTGTCCGCCCCAGTTTTCCAGGTAGCGCAGGAAGTTGTGTACGCCGCCGTCAGTTCCGAAGTCATTGGCCGCGCCCCAAGTCGGTTGTTGAAAGTTGATGTTCTTCCCGCCCGCGACAGCAACTCGATAGTAAGTAGTGGTTGCAGCCCGATTGTTCGGATCCGTGACCTCACCGTCGCCGGTGCCGCCGAGGCCGAGGCTAGTCAAATCGTTCCAATTGTTCGAGAGGAAACTGACAGCGTCGGCGATCACCGAAGCGGATGAGTGTCCGGCTTCGTCCACGGCGGGGGTGTTCCAGGTTGTGTCGGCCGCCTTGGTATTGTAATCGCCCAGGACGTACACCGGATTCTCCGATGCCACCGTGAACCCGCCAGGGTCCGAGAGCGTTCCGCTTGCGACGACCGGTAGATTGCCGAGGGTGCCGTCCACTAGTCGCAGAACGTGGCGCGCCCCGCTAACCCAGTTCTTACGCGCGATCACGCAACTCGCGATCCGGGCGTTGGCCGCCGTGCCGAAGGGATCGGGGGCTGCCCCGTTCGAGCCATTCGCCATGACCGTGCCATTGGTGGTGATCTGAGACCAGATGCTCTTATTACCAGTGGCCACTGTGCCGTAGAAGCCTAGTCCCATGTTGTCCGCCCCAAAGTGGTCTAGCGCCGCGTCCTCGTTCACGTCCTCGGGAGAAAGCGTTCTGCCGGGTGGAACCGGGTCCAGTGTTCCGCCGGGTGTGCCTGCGGCGCTGGATGCGTTGACTACGTCCTCCAGTCCCGCGTCCCCGCTCTTGGTAAATGTCGTACCGTATAAAGTTGGGTTAGGCAGCATTCCGCGGCGATCGGAGAAATACAGGACATATCCATTCTGCGTCGTAGAATTCACACTCGTGCCACTGGTTCCAATAGTGCCCAACAGCCATTGCTGCAGGTTGCCCACATCGATTTCGACCGCGTTCATAATGCCATTGGCGGTGCAGCTGTTGGTGGTCACACTGTTGTCCCGTGCCTCGCCCTCGCGGTCATCGTAGAAGTTGATGGGATACCAGTTGAACCGGCTCAAGCTCTGTAGCGCCTGCGTGGAAGACGACGGCGCAGCATTCATCGCTGAGGTGGTAATCCCATAGGGCCAGACCGGGTTCAGAGGCGCATCCACCAGAACTTGCGGCGGCGTAATCGACCACGCGTTGCATTTGCCGCCGCTATGCGCGGTACATGTCGGGGCAGTCCCAGTGACCCCCACGGGGCTCCCGGCGAGGGGGGTCAGCGACGCTTCTGTAGGCATGGTACTGCCGCTGACGGCACGATCCGCCGGCTCCTGCAGCAGCAGAATTGCGTGTGGATTGATTGGGTTTGTCCCTGTAGCTGTAGGCGGGGTCATGCCTCGCGCAAATCCCAGCGACAGCCACTCGTTGGTTACCGGGACCCATGCGCCGGAATTGTTCAGGTATTCTACCCGCAACCAGCCATCGATCAGGTTCCAGGTCGCGGTTAGATTTCCGTCCGCATTGGCTAGCTCGGACAAACTCGGGACGCTCGGGCTGCCCGCGAGGGGGAAATATGGAGCCGCTGCCCAGCCTGCCGTGGTGCAGGCTGTCGGGTAGTCGAGCGAGTTTGGAGGATAACCTCCCACCGATGCCGTCGGGCAAGGAAACAATGACGGTGGAGTGACGTTACTCAGGCCGGCGATGAGGGCAGGAGCGTTGCCCCCTGAGACAGTACCACCGTTGTTCGAAATGTACGGTGCACCAGTCGGGCAAAGCAATACACAATTCGGATCCGTTCCGGCTCCCACTGATGCCTGCATCGCAGCCGTCCAGGGCGCAGGCGGATATGGCCAGTCCGGGGGACAGTTAGGGTTAGGCACAGCCGACCCCGAAGCGCAGTTGATCGAGGGGATCGCATTCGATGCGGTGGCAAAGTACGTATTGTAAGTGCTTCCCCCCGCCAGGGCCGGCAGTCCCGCCGGTACAGACGTAGCAATTCCATACGGCGTGCAGGGCACCGATGTGCCAGAAACGGTCGAACATCCTACCGTGTTCGCCAGGCGCACGTTGTTTACGTCGGTAGCTCCGCCCGGCAAGTCCGCCGGATCGTCGCTCAGCAGCACGTGAATCTGGGCCAGGTTATATTCGCGCGACTGGCTCAGTGCAACCGAGTCGCTGGACAACGGCCGACGAATGATTTGATAGGGGAAGGTGCTCCCGTTGACGAATGGCATCGACAGCAACTTGGCGCCCGTCCCCTGCGGCACGTTGCCCGGTTCCGGCGACACATTGTTGTAAAAGTTCCCGTTGATCAGCATTAAATTCGTGCTGTTTTTGGAAAAAGTATTCCAGGGGGCGGTGTTATAGGTTGCTGTAGTCTGCGGCACGGCGCTCCCAGCCCCAGTCACGCTGCCATCCCCAGAGTTAGTGCCAACCGCGGCCATGGCCACGCAATTCGTCGTGGAGGTGCTGCAACCATTGGTAGCGGTCGGAATATCGACGGTGCCGTTATAGTTCGTGGCTGCGCTATATCCGTTCGCCAACTGTGTGCGCACCACGTTGCCGTAGGCCTCCAGCTTGTTGTGAAAGGTAAGTGTGCTGCCTGGCCCAACGAACGGGTACAGGTCTCCGTTGGTATGCACCGGGCCGACCATGTCAAAATTCGGGCCGCTGAAGAACGAGAGATCGCTTTCCGAGAACACGCCAAATTGGAACACCGGAATCAGCGCGACTTGCGCGCCCCGCGTCATGCTCACTTCCTGGCCGCCCATCAAGTCCGCCGTGGTCTGCATGTTAATGGGAACGATCTGCGCCCACAAACCCTGATTCGGTCCGGAACTAATCTGTCCCCAGGTCGCGGTCAGCGTTCCCGAGCAGCCCGACGCTGGCGCAATGGAATACTGGGTCCAGGTGACCCCCACCATCGACGGCTGATACGAGCTGCCGCTCAAAGCGCAGATTTCCGCGGCCGTGGGGGACTGCACGGCGTGGAAGGTCGCCGACAGGTCGGAGGCCATTTTTTCAATGCCACCATCGGCGGCGTGAAAGGCCAGGTTATTTTGCAGATCGGTCCCGCCCACCTTGCCTTCGGTATTGGCCATCATCAGCAGGCCGATCGCGATCCCCGACAGCAGCAAGAGCATGAGCAAGGATGCAATCAGCGTGAAACCTCTGGCTTGCCGTCTCGCGTTTTTCATAGCATCACTCCCCGTGGCCTCGATCCCCATCGCGTCGTTCCCCCTCGTCCCACTCATCTTCGACATCTCCGTCGCTGACATCTCCGTCGCTAATTGGGATAGTTGTTGACGTAGGTCAAATTTCGCGCGCATACCGATGTCTGCAAATCCATTCTTTGATAACCATTTCCCTGACCGAACTGGGATCCCATCAACGTGCTATCCATCGCCATATTCTGAATGTTGATCTTGGTGATCTGGTTGGGCAGCATTCCGGTGGATGCGCCGCTGCAGCCGTCGCTGGCAGCGCCAGGATTGCTGCAGGCCACAGCCGGCAGATCCGTGGTGTCGTTGAAAAGGTCGTAAGTGAACTTCGCGTAGACCACGTTTTCCGCCACCGGCACCGGCACGTGTCCATTGACCTGCTGCATCAATCTCGGCGTCGTGCTAGTGTAGTTGTCGATGTAATAAGTGATCACGAAAATGCGTGACGCATACCCGGTGACGCTACCCGATGGAGCGGCGTACATGCTGGCCAGACTATTGGCGACGGTTGACGCCTGGTTCATTTTCAGCACATCACCGGTAACGAAAGTGGCGACACCCAACGCAGTGGGTGCGGTGGTAACTTCGGCCACTATGTTGGATGAGCCAAAGCTGAACAAAACCAGATCGCCAGCCGTGAGTCCGACCGCGGAATCGTTTACGGCTTGCGCACCAGCGTTGCCAGTCGGGGACGTGCAGTTCGCATCCCCGGTTGCCGGCGCCACGGGCGTGGGCAGCGTGAAGGTGACCGTCGTGGTGCTGGTCATTTTCGCGGTGTAGCAGTCCAAATAAAAATTAACATCCGTATACACCGTGGTGATCGCGTCGGTCGGCCCCGAAGAGCCGGTCAGGGTTGGCCCATCGTTGTATCCCGGGAGCAGACCGTAAAGATAAGCTGCGCCTGACTGCGTCGGATACGCCACTGCCCCGCTGGGGTGCGCGGTCGAGATGATGTAGCAGGTTGCGGTCGTCTGACTGCCGCCCGTCCCAGAGCAGCCATAAACGGGAGTGACACCGGAAGGCAGAGCGATTGCGGCACCATTGCCCAGGCCCGCCCCGGCCAGACTTAAATCCCTGGTCAAGATATTGGAGGCGGCTCGAAAATCCTGCTGCAATTCCGCCCGCTGAGTCGTCGTCCAGGTCGCCGCCACGCCCTGAACGTAAATCTGCACCGCTGCGGCCAGCACAACCCCTCCGAGGGCCAGGGAGACCGTCATTTCCAGCAAGCTGAATCCGCTGTCGCGCTTGGATAAGCGATCTCTCATAATTCCCCTTTACTGAAACTCCGAAATGAACGAATTCACGGCGTACGTTAGCGGCGTTTTCTGCTGCGCAGTCGAGTATTGGACCGTAATGGTGACGCTGCGAAGGCTGGGGATCAGGTTGCCCGACCCGTCGTAGAGAGGAGAGATCGCGATCTGGCGCTGGTAGCTGGTCAAAGGGATATACGTGTCGTCGGCCGTGTTAAAGATTCCGTCGGGCCCCGGATCCTGCAATGTCTCCTCGCCCGAGGCCGCGTCATCCGCCGTGCCAAAGATTCCGTCCGCTCCGGCGTTATAGATCGGCACGAACCCGGTCAGGAAGATGCCGCACGGAGAAGAGCCGCCGGTGCAGAACGTAGAGCCGACATTATTGATTTGGTCCCAATTCATCTGCGACGTGTTGCGGGCCGTCACCACGCTCTCGTACGCCTCATTCGCCAGCTGTTTGGCGATCATGTTCTGCTGCGAGGTCTGGGTCGAGGCCATGGCCAGTCCGAAAACGCCCAGCAGGCTCACCATTCCCACCGTGAGCACAGCCATCGAAATCACCACTTCCAGCAGCGAAAACCCATTTTCCGCTGACTTCCGGCGCCCGCCGCGCGCGATTATTGACGTAGCCATTGATAATTTCCCCCTCCACCCGTTTTGGGGTAGAGCCGCCATCCGTGAATGCGACCGGTGGCGCCCCAGAGATCCACCGCCCGCCAACTCATGTAATCTCCAACGCGCCCGAAGTACACCACGCCGCCATCCCAGTTGCCGGCGCCGGCACACTCGTTTGACGTCTGCGCCGAACCGTCCGGGCAGAAGTAAATAACTGTTGCTCCGCCCGCGCTGCTGCTCGCCGTGTAGCCAAAGTCAATCGCGGACGACCCCGATCCGTAATTGTCCGGGGGTGTCAAGCCTGAGGGTGGAATGGAAATTCCAACATTGTTAGGAAACTGGTAGGTCGTGGGGAGGAGTTCGCCCATGTTGCTTTCCCCCGATACCGGCGCCCATGCAACCGTGATCGTATTGGGTACAGTAGTGTTCTGAAATGTCACCGAATACGATGTCCGTTGGGATACCGCGTTGTCGCGCGCCTGCCGCATTGCCGAGAGCGTCGTGTTATATGCGTTCACCACATGCTGTGCATTCAACAAGGGCATCAGGCTGATGACCGAGATCACCGACACGACGATGGTGAGTGCCACCACCGTTGTCATTTCGATCAAGCTGAAACCGCTTTCCCGTTGCCGGCGACGTCCCGCGTCTGTTCCCAGGCTTCTCATAACATTGGCCGCACCCGCGGCTCCCTGCGTCGCAAAACTCTCAAGTCCGCTACAAACTCGTGTAACTGGTATAGGTCAGCCGGGCGCCTTCACTTATCCCAAGGGGATCGCAGTTGGGGCACCTGTCTGACTAACTCGATGTTAGGAACTGTTCCGTAACACGTCAAAGTACCGGGGTACACCGGCCTTTCGTACGCTGTCCTTTGGTAAGGTAATCAGGAGGGAGTTACAGCTGTGCTACTTATTCGGGAGGTGCTTCAACCGGGGAATTTGGTTCGATAATCCTTATTAGATAGTCCTTAACGGTTACTGGACGGCGCCGTCAACTTATTTCTTCGCTAGCGAGCGCACATAGTTCACCATGTTCCAGATGTCCTCGTCTTTGGCCCGGTCGCCTTCAGGTGGCATATCTTCGCCTTTGCCGTTGCGGATAATGTAGAAGAGTTCGCCATCGGTGCGGCCCTTCAATGCGTCCAGATGAGTGAAGTCGGGCATGTTTTTCATGTCCGCCGCCATATCGCCCTTGCCGTCGCCATCCTTGCCATGGCACATCGCACAGTCGTAGCCATACAACTTCTTGCCCTTGGCATGGGACTCCGCGCTGGGCTTGACAGGATTCGGCTTGGCCGCATCTTCAGGAGGGATCTTGTATTCGGAGCCTTTTGCATTTGCCGGTGGCTGCTCTTTCGACGGCTGCGCCAACAGCACAAACACAAAGAAAAGCAATATAGGAAGGATCAACCATGTTCTCGGGAACGCGGTTTTCTTCGACACGCGATTTGAAGATGCCAGGTTTCTCAACACACACCTCCTTCGTGGGAGATCGGTCGAACTGGTAAAGATACTCCTCGACCTGGAAACATGCACGCAAAAGTTGTGGAGGCGGACTGAGGAATTTCTAGTTCCCCTCCGCGAGTGCCCGTCCCTTCGATCTGGCGCCGGCCGCCGGCGTGCGCAGCGCACGCACCAGCACCGGCCTACGCAGCACGGTTTCGAGCAGATGGCGCGCCGCGGCGATATCCTCCGCCGAACGATCCAGCGCCGAGTATTCCGCCACCCGCACCGTCACCGCGCCATCCTGGGCGCTGATCTCGAGGCGCGGTGCGTTTTCTTTTTCGTTCCTGCTGTGTCCACGCCGCGGATCAAGTGCATTCGCCAAACGCAAAATACCCGCCAGTTCCATGGCAACCCGCCGAAGCGGCAGTTCCAACATTTGCAGGGTCTTTCTCTGCGGACGCGGCAATGCCCCGCGATGATAACGCGCCACCACCGCCGCCAGTTCAAGTTCGCGCGCACTCAAACCGAGTGGCCGCGGCAGCTTGCGAATCATCCGGTACGAAGCCTTCCCGTGATTCTCCGATCCCTTCGCTTTCCCCACATCGTGCATGAGCGCCGCCGCTTGCAGAATGCCGCGCCAGTCCTCGTCACCACGCAATGAAAAAGGAATCAACGAAAGTCGGCGCGACGAACCCGCAGCTGTAGAAGCAGAACTCACCATTTGACCGCTCTGCGAACCAATCGTAAATCCATTCTGCGCCGCCACGCTCGCCTTGAGCAGCCCCGCATCTTTCAACCCGTTATACAAAAGAAGTGATAACTGCGCGACCCGCTGCGAATGCGCACAGTCGGGATCAAGATATCCGGCCCATACGCGGAGACGGCTCAGCGCCGCCGCGCGCAAGTGAGATCCCGCCGGCAACGCAGTTCTCCAGACACGCCACAGCGATTGGCGCCCCACCATCTTCTCGCGATACTTCGCAATCCGCCGCGAGCGCTCCGCGTTTAACTTCTCCCGCCAGCGGCGCCGGCTATCCACGTCGGGGAAAGCCATGATCTCGACCGCAGTCGCCCACAACACATCGAAATCGTGCACTTCGCCCAGCAGGTCCTGCAGCTCTTTAAGATCGTCGCCCCACAAGGCATGCTGGCGCGGCAGAAAATTTTCCACCGTATAGCGGAAGCGTTTAATGCCGATGCGCAACTCGTGCCAGCCGACTTGCGATCGCGTCCGCAGAGCGTGTTTGTGCAACTCGTAGGCGGCAGTCCATTTTTCGAGTGCCAGATGCATATACACGACGCTTCCGGGACGCACTCGCGCTGCGCGCCGCGGCAGGCTGCGGCCCCACTGCCGCCATTGCTTGCGGTCAAATTGTTGCAGCGCTTTAAATGCGTCCTGCTTGCATTCGGCTTCGCGCCGGTGCACGTGCTCAAGCAATTTGTCGCACACCGGATCGTTCGGCTGACTGACATCGCCCAGCTTCTCGATCCACTCCTGCATCACCTGCATGTCGCGCAAATCGCCGAGGGCCTGGAAAAGCTTCTTCCCCGCCTTCTTCATCTCCTTCCACGAAGAATCGGGATCGAGTGCCATCAATCCATCGGCCAGCGACCGGCAGCGCCGCAGAGCCACGCGCAAATCGTGTACTGGATCGGCATCGAAACCATCAGCCGCGCGATCGCACTCCACCAGCACGCGGTCCATCCACGCCCGCAGGCCGAGCTTCGGCTTTGCGGCCGCTGCCTTGGCCGCCACCGGCCCGGACTGCGCACGCGCATCCTTCGCACTCGCATCTAGAGAGAGCCGCCGTCGGCTGTCCACCGGGGCACTGTCCCGGCCAGTTTTGGAGCTAACCGGCGTCGGAATCGGAATTGGATTGGCGGTCAATGCAAGGTCTCGTGGTCGTCGCTAGTCAGACCACGAAACCATTGTCGCCTCTTTGCGCGGATTCTTCCAGACCGAAGCAGCCTGGACAGGCCTTGGCGCTGCTGGCTCCGCGGTTGTTGGCATCGCTCTCTTTGGAGAAAATGCTTCGGCGCTTCTGGGCTAAAAAAATGCCAGCTTCGCGTTCAGACTGCAAACGCGAAAGCTGGCAACTGACAACTGAAAGCTAAAAACAATTACGTGCTCAGCACCTTCTCCCGCTCCTCCGCATCCTGAAGTTCCTGCTGCGGCGAAGCGGGCAGCGCAATATCGAGCACCTCGTCGATCGTTTTCACATAATGCGTCGTCAGTCCGTGTAACTGCTCGGGCGTTAGGTCTTCCTCGACATTGGTTTTGTTGTCAGCGGGGAGAATGACGTCATGCACGCCGGCGCGCTTCGCGGCCAACACCTTTTCCTTGATGCCGCCCACCGGCAGCACGTTTCCGCTCAGTGTGATCTCGCCGGTCATCGCCGTCAGCGGACGCACCTGTTTGCCGGTTAGCAACGATACGAGCGCCGTCACAATGGTCACGCCGGCCGACGGACCGTCCTTCGGAATCGCTCCCGCGGGCACGTGAATGTGTATATCGTGATTGGCGAAAAATTCCTCGTCGATGCCCAACTCCTTGGCGTTCGAACGCACCCAGCTCAGCGCAGCCTGCATGGACTCGCGCATCACATCCTGAATCTGCCCGGTAATGGTCAGCCCGCCCTTGCCCTTCATCTGGTTGGCTTCGACGAATAACACGTCGCCGCCCGAGGGCGTCCATGCCAGTCCAACCACCACGCCAGCGCGTTTCGTGCGTTCGGCAATTTCACCCTCGCTGCGCACCTTGATGCCGCCGAGAAACTCCTGGACAATTTTGTTGGTCACCACTAACTTCTCGGTCTTGCCTTCAGCTAGGCGGCGCGCCTGCTTGCGGCAGATGGTGCCGATCGTGCGTTCCAGATTCCGCACTCCGGCCTCGCGCGTGTAATGGCGGATGATGTGGCTCACCGCCTCTTCCGGAAATTCGATTTGCTCCGGCGTAATTCCGTTCTCTTCGATCTGCCGGGGAATCAGATACTGGAAGGCGATGTGTACCTTCTCTTCTTCTGTGTACCCCTGAAGCTCGATGATCTCCATGCGATCGCGCAGCGGCTCGGCGATTGGATCGAGCATGTTTGCCGTAGTGATAAACAAGACTTTAGAGAGGTCGAAAGTCACGTCCAGATAGTTGTCGCGGAAAGTCGCATTCTGCTCCGGATCGAGCGCCTCGAGCAACGCCGATGAGGGATCGCCGCGAAAATCGCGCCCCACCTTGTCGATTTCGTCGAGCATGAAGACTGGATCCTTCGTCTCCGCGCGGCGAATGCCCTGAATAATCTGACCGGGCAAAGCTCCTATGTAGGTGCGCCGGTGGCCGCGAATTTCGGCCTCGTCGTGCACGCCGCCGAGCGACAGCCTCGTAAACTTCCGTCCCAGCGCGCGAGCGATCGATTTGCCTAACGAAGTTTTCCCCACGCCCGGAGGGCCAACAAAACAAAGTATGGGTCCCTTCATGCTGGGCTTCAGGCGCCGCACCGAAAGGTAGTCGAGAATGCGGTCTTTCACCTTTTGCAAATCGTAGTGATCGGCGTCAAGAATGTCTTTTGCCTTCGGGATTTCAATTTCGCCGCCCGAAGTTTTTGCCCACGGCAGCACCGCCAGCCACTCGATATAATTTCGCGTGACCGAATAATCCGCCGCCATCGGCGACATGCGCGCCAGGCGCCCTAATTCTTTGAGCGCTTCTTTCTTTACATCGTCGGGCATGCCTGCGGATTCGATCTTCTGCTTCAGTTCTTCCGTGTCGCGCACGCCTTCGTCCTGCTCGCCCAGCTCTTTCTGGATCGCCTTCATCTGCTCGCGCAGATAATATTCACGCTGCGTCTGCTGCACGCGGTCCTGCACTTCCGACTGGATCTTATTGCGCAGTTGCTGTACTTCAAGCTCTTTCGCCAGATGCTGGTTAATTTTTTCCAGACGCACGCGGACATCAGTCGTCTCCAGCGTCTCCTGCTTATCAGACGTCGACAGCGACGGCAGGGAAGAGGCGATAAAGTCCACCAGGCGTCCCGGCTCCTCGATGTTCATCGCCACCGTCGAAAGCTCGTCCGAAAGCGTCGGAGAACCGGCAACAATCTGCTGGAACAAGGTCAAAACGTTGCGCTGCAACGCTTCCATCTCAGAATCTTTCGGAGGAATAATCTCTGGAATCGTAGTCACCCGCGCCCGCATAAAGGGCGATAGCTGCGCAAAATCCGCCAGCCGCACACGCTCCAGGCCTTCGGCAAAAACAAACAGGCTCTGGTTGGGCATCTTGACCACTTTGTGCACTACGGCCAGCGTCCCGATGGAGTAGAGATCGGTCGGCTGCGGCGTATCCACGCGCGCCTCGCGCTGCGCTACCACGACAATCGTCTTGTCATCGCCGAGTGAGTTGATCAGCTGAACCGAACTCTCCCGGCCGACCGTTAGAGGCAGTACGGCGTGGGGAAAGAGAACCGTATCGCGGACCGGCAGAATCGGCAGCGATCGTTCGCTGGTTTCGAAAGAAGTATGTTCAATAGTATTGATAGGATCGCTCATGATATTCCCTTGAGTGGGTTTCACTCAACCTTTGATGATCCGAACCGCGAAAAAGATGCAGGCTTTCGGGCTAGGCTGTTGAATTCTAGACCTTTTTTGCAGTTTTGCAAGACGCACAATGGATACGGCCCACTTCCGTAATCGAACTTGGGGACGTGTCCACCGGCCAACTAGCCGGTTTACACGTCCCCCGTCGGCTTAACTCATTCCTTTCAATTTCTGCCTGATTAAAACACGTGCTTCGCGCGATCGCCCTTGAACACCAACTCTTGTAAAACTTCTTCGTTGGCCGCATTCAGGGTGAAAATCTTCTCGTTCGAAGTCGCTTTTGCACTCAACGGAACGAGCGTGCACTTTGCGCGCAGTTCCACCGGCTTTTTCGTCCCCAGTTGCCGGAATATCATAATGTGGTCCGAGCCCTGCATGACGTGACGAATCTCGTACTCGCCCTTCGGCAACAGCGTATCCGCCACCCGGACGTTTTGTGAAAAGCTCACCTGATAGTGATCGGCAATCCCCATTTGATTCTCGGCGACCAGCACCGAGCCCAACATGCAGATGCACATCAGGATTAAAATTCCTGCAAAAATCCGACGCATAAGAGCCTCCTCGTAAGTTTGGGCCAAACCGGCCCACGGTTACCCTAACCCGAGGATGCAGTTCGCGCAGTGCAGTGGCTCACAGCAGGTTGTGATGAAAAAATCCGCCAAAGCCGCCGAGTTGATGATTCACCTTCTGATCGCGGGCGCCCTCCGCTCTTATCGAGGGCCAACCGCCCTCCAGCCCTGTCATCCTGAGCGGAGCGCTGTGAGCGAAGCGAAGCAGCGCGGAGTCGAAGAGCCTCCCTGAGCGAAGCCGAAGGGATCCCTACGCTCTTCTCCCATGCAACGCCGCACGCACGAATTCGCCCAATGATAGTTGGCGGGTGCCCCATTCAAGCCTGCTTCTGGCTTGAGTGGGGACTTTCGGCGTCGCAACAGCGCCTAGGAAACGTGTGGCCCAGCTTAGTTCCGCACGAAATAATGAAGTGTGCGCTGCTCCGCGCCTCTCTCTGGTTGCGATTCAAACTAGTCGATGGGAGCGTCCCGTCTGTCACCGAATTTCCTCTTCTGTCATCCCGACCGGAACAGATCATCGCAAAGCGATGATCTGTGAAGTGGAGGGACCTTGCGTTGAGACGGTCGACTTCACGCCGAACTGGGCTTAATGCGGCCACTGATCCGCTCAATAATGTGCCTCGTCAGTTGATGGCACCCATCAGGCATAACGAAGATGTTGCCAGCGACGGGGTCGCCGCCCACCCCTTCAACTACGCTCAGGGCAGGCTCTTGTAAAAAATCGCAAGGATGGCGCACCCTCAGTTGTTTTTGGTGGAGAGTAAGTAATAACAGCGAAAGGTGGGCCGCCCGCCCGCCATTCAAGCTTTTGGCTTGAGTGGGGACTTTCCCGAGCCATCCGCGAGATAATGTAACGTGCATAAAAACCAGATTCCAGTTCTTCCGATAGTGACCCGCGGTCTGGAAAGAATAGGACTGCCTCCGCTCGTTCGTCCCCCCGTTCCCAATGACAATCCCAACGAGGCGTTGGTGCTGTGGGGAACGACGTATTACACCTATTGCGTTATTGCCCATGTTCGGGTAATCCTGCGTGGGATGGTCGAACTGCTTCGGCTGAAAAATGTTCCGACTGCGTTTCTTGCGTGCAGACACGTATTTGAATGGACCGCTCATTCGTGTTTGATGACGAGAGAGACGGAAGGCTTTATCGGCAGACAAGACTGGAAGGGAGCAAACGAACTGCAGTCGCGTGTCATGGAGGCCAATCGTTGGGTCAAGGAGCATGGTAAGAAATACGAACCCGGATATGATTACGATGAAATGCCCGACTCAATGCGGGTGAAGAAGGCTCTGAAAGCCTATGAGCAATATCAGCAAGAGCAGCACGGGGAAAATTCTGTTGAAGATAGCTACGCTCTTCTGAGTGAACACACACATCCAAATTCAGCGTGTTTCAATGCCTACACTCAGATTGTTGGACGTGAGGTTCAGTTCGTCCCACCCTCGACCGATTCTGCCTTGCTAGGTGAGGAGCGTTGCCTTTTAGACCTGATATTGTTCCTCGACGCTTTGCTCCGGTTGGGGAAAGAAATCAATGTTCGTCGTCAGCTTCGATCGGTCATCGACGAGTTATTAGAAGCAAAGAAGAAGCAAGACGTCCCATGAAGGGCGGTTTCAAACCCGCTTCAAATCCTCGGCCGCCCAATACCAGTCCACTTCAGGTGATCCGAACGGTCTACCCCGTCTTTCCCAATGATAGTAAGCGTGGACAGCAATCTCCTCGCGTGAGATGGCGAGCTCGGTCGAATGGCCCGTGGGTGGCGGCAGAATGCTGGCGTAGGCGGTCAGTGTATCCCACATCACGAGTTCGTAAAGTGCGGACAAGGGATCGTCTTGTGCACCTCCCCTTCGGATTCGCAATCCCGGTCCCAGATAGACGGGACCCAAAGCGAAAGCTGCCATCAGCCTACGGACGACCTCCGGAGTTTCAGTCGGGAAGAAAACTTCTATTTCGTAGGGAGATTCAACAATCCGTCCATCGGCAAGCCAGTACTCGCATCCGCGAACGATCTTCTTCACCACAGCGTAAATGCTCTCAGCCGGTATCGTGATTTGCATCTGTGAGCCTGCCAGGGCCTCTGGATGCGGGCCCAATCCCGGAATTATGTGCGGTTGTGTATCCGCTGAGTATGGCCGAGCGTCATTCAGGAGTTTGCGCCGTTGTGCACCGCGGTGCCGTTTTTCGTCCTCGCTGAGACCCTCCACTCCGATACCCATAGCTCTTCGCACACGTTCGTACAAACCTTGCGCAGCGAGCTTCGTGGGATCGATGCAGCACGCGAAGGACACCAGCAGCTCCTTCTCTAACTGACCGAAATATCCGTTGCAGGGCTCACAGCTTGGTGCGGTCCATCTCTGGACCGCGTCCGGGGTTGTGTCTGGATACCAGGAACTGGGAAAGACATGATCCTTCGTCGCGTCAGCCAGTTGTTTTCGACAATGGATACACCTACCGTCACCCTTCGGACGCTTAATGGCCGGTTGGCGTTGCACACCAGCAGAATGCTCCCTCTGAACGGAGAAATGCAAAGAGACTCAGGCGGGTGGCCGATTCAAGCCCGGTTTTGGCTTGAGCGGGGAACTCCTCCACGATCCTCGTCCGACCGCCCATCCCTTTTCATCACATCCGCGCTGTGACCCCCATCACAGACTCCATTCCTATGTCATGCGAGAATCACTCCCAGATTGTGCAGCGAAGCGTGTGCCCGCCTCCAGAGGCGGCCAAAATCGCTCTTTCACATCTTCGATTTCCCGAGCAGGACTTGACAAACTGATCGTGACGAGACCAGGGTCCAGCAACAAGAAACAGATCGAAAGGCGATAAGCCCTTATTTCAGAATACTTTGATATAAGTCCTTATGTTTCAAAGACCAAGTCAAAAAATTCCCGCTAACTCAATGATTCCAGATACCGAGGGGGAGGGGGGGTAAATATCCCTTGACAACAAGGGGAACAGGTGGCAAACTGTTTTTACCATGAATCGCCGCCAAACCATCCCAGCCGAACTCCGTTACACCTTCCAACAATTCGACCGTGACTTT